>JAEEGG010010458.1_pt1 | contig 20486 bp, 19 predicted proteins | sample 9134161 | NCBI WGS metagenome assembly JAEEGG01 (sample SAMN16246543, study PRJNA631951) | gut metagenome | biome: gut microbiome; feature: rumen; material: CR-attached | host: Bos | place: Iran: Karaj | collected 2018-10 | reverse complement strand
CCTGGAGGCACTGGGGGCGGTCGTCGTCAAGGGCACGACGCTTCAGCCGCGCCGGGGAAACGACGGCGTGCGTATCGCGGAAACGCCCGCTGGAATGCTGAACTGCATCGGCCTCGAAAATCCCGGCGTCGACTATTTCCTGCAGACGATCCTGCCCCGAATCTCCAAGTATCACATGAATGTGATCGTGAACATTTCTGGCGGCAGCGCGGAGGAATACGGGCAGCTGGCGGAGCGTCTCGACGTGCCGGGCGTCGCGGCCATCGAATTGAACGTCTCCTGTCCGAACGTCAAAGACGGCGGCATCATTTTCGGCACGGACCCGAAAGCGGCGGCGGAAGTCGTGACGCAGGCGAAAAAACATACGAAGAAGCCCGTGATCCTGAAGCTGTCGCCGAACGTGACGGATATCGCGGAAATGGCGAGGGCGGGAGAAGCCGCCGGCGCGGACGCGCTGTCATTGATCAATACCCTGATGGGCATGGCCATTGATATTCACACATGGCGGCCCGTGCTGGGGAACATAACGGGCGGGCTTTCCGGTCCCTGCGTGAAGCCGGTGGCGCTCCGCATGGTCTGGCAGGCGTCGCAGGCCGTCAAGATTCCCGTGATCGGAATGGGCGGCATAATGACGGCCGAGGATGCGGTCGAGTTCTTCCTGGCCGGAGCCTCCGCGATCGCTGTCGGGACGGCCAATTTCTGCGACCCGTCGGTTACGGGAAAAATCATCCGCGGGCTGGACGCCTACCTGAAGCAGCGGAATCTGCAGCACATCAGCGAAATCGTCGGGAAACTGATCGTAGACAAGGAGTGACGGTGAATGGCGGATAGTCGATTGATCGTCGCGCTGGACGTCCATTCCATGCCGGACGTTCGGGCGCTCGTGGAGACGCTGGGGAATTCCGTTTCCTATTATAAAGTAGGTATGGAGCTTTTTTACCGGGTGGGGGCGGAGGTCCTGACCTATCTGCACGGCCAGGGGAAGTCCATCTTCCTGGATTTGAAGCTGCACGATATCCCGAACACCGTCGCCGAAGGGCTTTGCTCCCTGATGAATCTTCACGCGGATATGTTGAACGTCCACGCATCCGGCGGATACGAAATGATGAGAACCGCCGTCGAGAGAGTGCACGGGAAGGCGGCGCAGGACGGGATTCCCGCGCCGAAGCTGATCGCGGTTACGATCCTCACCAGCATCGGCGGCGACGATTGGAAAGAGATGGGATTTTCACAGGAAATCCGCGAGCAGGTGATTCGATTCGCGTCGCTGGCGAAAAAAGCCGGTATGGACGGCGTCGTGGCGTCGCCTCAGGAGGCGGCGGCCATTCGCGAGGCCTGCGGACCGGATTTCCTGATCGTAACGCCGGGGATTCGACCGGCGGGAGCCGATATCAACGACCAAAGCAGGATCGCGACGCCGTCCGCCGCGCTGCAGAACGGAGCCTCGCACCTGGTAGTCGGCAGGCCGATCCGCGCCGCGAAAGACCCGAAGGCGGCGGCGGAAGCAATCATTCGTGAAATGGAAAGGGTGTAATACTATGACGGAAGCGGAAGTCAAAGAAATATTCGTCGCGGCGGGAGCGATCATGGAAGGCCATTTCCTGCTGACGTCGGGACTGCACAGCCCGATGTACGTGGAGAAGTTTAACGTCCTGCAGCATCCGGAAAGCACGGAAAAGCTCTGCAAGGCGCTGGCTGAACAATTCAAGAACGAAAAGATCCAGACCGTCGTCGGTCCGATGACCGGCGGCATCCTTTTGGCTCACGAGGTAGGGAAGGCGCTGGGGACCCGGGCCATTTTCACCGAGCGCGAGAATGGGCGCATGACCTTCAAGCGCGGATTCTCCCTGCAGCCGGGCGAGCGGGTGCTGATCGTCGAGGACATCGTCACGACGGGCGGCTCTGTCAAGGAGGTCATCGACGTCGTGCGTGAAAACGGCGGCGTCCCGGTGGCCGTCGGAATGCTCGTCGACAGAAGCGGCGGCAAGGTCAGCTTCGGCGATGTGCCGTATCACGCGCTCCTGCACCTGGATGTTGTCACCTACGATCCGAAATCCTGTCCGCTTTGCGAGAAGGGAACGCCGATGACGAAGCGCGGGCGCACGGGTAAATAAATTTGTTACTGTAATTTCATTATTTTTGATTTCGACATTTCTTCAACAGAGGATCGATCTTTAATGAAAGATGAAGCACTGCAAAAAGTTGCTGAAACAACCGCTGAGTGGGCTTACATGCAAGAACTCCCCGAAACAATTCATAATTTCCATTTAAAACGTCTTAATCAAATACATGAAGATAAATACGACCTGTATTCTTATGCCGACGACGCTGCACACCGTTCCGTGACGGCATATTACCATGCGGAAACGGACGAATACAAATTGCGGATTCAGCTCGGATCTTTTGAATTTTGTTTGACGGAATGCATTACTTCGTCCCTTGAAGTATTTGAGCAGCTTCTCCGCGCACAATTTGACGAGATCTTATCCAATTTAGCCGACTTTAATCCTGCGATAGATGACGTACTGTTTGCATCAAAGCATATTGCAGATTGGCAGTTCGCTTCTTCATTGCCTGAAAAGCTGGAGGATTTCGAACTGTTTATCCGTCCTTCACAGCCTTTTCGTATTACGAACGGCTCATATATTATTTTGGATTATGAGCATTTTCCCTCTCAAAGCAATTTTGCCATTTACTATAATGTATTCAGGGATGAATTCTTTAGCGACGCCCGTGTAGCTGCCGTTCCAGACACAGATTATGAATTTGATTCGCATACATTGGAAGAATTGCAGGAACGTATTTCTTCATGTTTGGCAGCACGCCTAAAAGCGATTCGAACGCGGGCGGAAAAGGAGCTTCATTCATGATTGTTGTTAATAATGCGATATTGCATGTCTTTGATACGTCGAACATGCAAGCTGTATTGTCTGATACCGCCTTGATATTGAATAACGAACTGACTTCATTCTTAGAAGAGCATATCCGAAAATGTTTCCATAAAACCTCTTCTAAACCCGGCGTATTCCTTGAAACCAGTGTTTTTAATAAAAACCTGCAAGATTATTTAAAGAATGAAGATTTTGTTGGATTTTCAAAGACCGTTGCCGGCATTTGGTTTGACGTTATACGGCAGGCGAATGGAATTTTACCGTCGGATCTTTTTGTCTGCGACGTTATAATCGACGACATACGGTATTTGATTTTCTTGCGTATCTGCAATCAACACGCATATATCCGTCTGACAACGATGAACGAAGGACTTGTTTGCAACGAGATTCAGACGCAATTAGCCATACCGACGGGAACAGCTGAGGAATTTGCGGCGTTTCGTGTGGACGACGGAACGCTTTTGATTTCACAAAAGAAATATGATATAGACGGCAATTCTATTTATGCGCTTTCTGAGGCGATATTGGAATGCGTACTGAAGTCTTCCCCGCAGGAAGCTGTAAATGCCATCAAAAAGACGGCCGTTAAAATTGCCGAAGACTTTGGCGTAAATACGGTACAAACGGCGGCATCAGTAAAAAATGCCATCGCGAGAGAACTTGAAGATAAAGAATCATTAAATCCCGTACAACTCGGGAATTGCATTTTTTCCGAGCAGCCCGCCATGCGGGAGGCTTTTCAGCAAAAAATGCAGGATTCAGGTTTTGCAAAGGATGAAAGCGTAACCGTCAACAAAGAAACTTTGTTAAAAAAGGTCATGAACCATAAACTTAAAACGGACACAGGTATTGAGCTGACGATTCCCGCGGAGTATTTTGACAATACGGATTTTATTGAATTTAATCATGCGGAAGACGGTTCGCTGTATATTACGCTAAAACATATAAGCAGCATTGTAAATCGTGGATAAAAGGCGCGACGGCAGACAGCCGCGCGCCTTTCCTTCTGCTTAATAAAAGGAGAGATTCATTTTGGCATTTTCAGAAAAACTTGAAACGATTAAAGAAAAAGTATTAGAAAAATATCAGAATCTATTTCAGCAAATTGATTGCACCGCAGAAACCAATACGCTGAAAGTCCTTGACGCTATGCGTATTAATCGCGTATCGGAAGCGTATTTTCATACGACGTCCGGGTATGCTTATGATGATTTGGGACGGCAAAAACTGGAAGAATTATACGCCGAGGTAATGGGAGCGGAGCGCGCACTTGTGCGCACGCAATTTGTGTCGGGAACGCATGCGCTTGCAACGGTTCTGTTTGGTATTTTACGTCCCGGCGATCACTTGCTTTCACTTACAGGAACGCCGTACGATACGATGCAGACAGTAATCGGTTATTCAAATCCGTCTTCAGGCTCATTAAAAGAGTTTGGGATTTTATACGACGAATTACCTCTTGTTAATAATTGCGTGGATATTGACTCAATCGCGGCAATAGTAAACTCGAATACAAAAATGGTAATGATCCAAAGATCTCGCGGTTACAGTACGCGAAATTCATTGACGATAAATGATATAAAAACAATATGTGAAATTGTGAAACAATGTAATCCAAACTGCGTATGCTTCATTGATAATTGCTATGGAGAATTTGTGGAAACTTTGGAACCGACACAGGTCGGGGCTGATATTATAGCTGGTTCTCTCATCAAAAATCCGGGCGGCGGCCTGGCTTTGACCGGCGGATATATCGCAGGGAAAAAAGAATTGGTCGAGGCTGCCTCATATAGACTGACAGCGCCTGGAATGGGAGATGAGTTAGGGGCGTCTCTCGCTAACCATCGCAGTTTATTTCAGGGGTTCTTTTTAGCCCCTCATGTCGTTGCCCAAGCGTTAAAAGGCGCCGTGTTTGCCGCCGGGCTGTTTCAAGAATTAGGGTATCAGGTTTGGCCCAGCCCGGAAGCGAAACGGAGCGATATTATTCAAGCCATTGAATTGGGAACAGCCGAAAAATTGATTGCTTTTTGCGGCGGCATCCAAAGATATTCCCCTGTCGATTCTTATGCCGCTCCTGAACCTTGGGATATGCCTGGATATGCGGATCAAGTCATTATGGCCGCAGGTACTTTCATACAAGGCGCGTCTATTGAGCTAAGCGCCGACGGTCCTATGAGACCGCCGTTTAATGTTTACCTGCAGGGAGGACTGACATTTGAGCATGCAAAAATCGGCATCATGAGCGCGGCACAATCGCTTGAATCTTTATTGTAGAAAAGGAAACGACGAATGTGATATAATTTTATATATTAAACGGAAAAGAGGTTTTTCATATGCAGCTGAAAAAATTGTCAAAGAAATTGGCGGCTTTAGCCGTTGCGGGAACGTTTGCATTTTCCGTTATTCCGGCACCGACGGTGAACGCCGGCATTCTTGAAACGGTAATCGGTGCGGGTGTTCAATATGCGGCGCTCAATCAACAACTGAATTACTATGATAATGAAGGACGCGAGGAGCTCTTTCAGCAAATTCAGCAGCAATACGGCGTCAATGATGACCCGTATCTGAATGCACGTCTCGACAGCATTATGGGAAGCCTCAGTGCGGCGATTGCACAAGTCGATCCGACCATTGAGGAAAAGCCTTACAATTATTTCGTCAATCAGGATAAGTCCTTCAACGCCTTCTGTACGCTGGGGCACAATATCAGCGTGAACACGGGTATGTTCGACATGGTGGCGAATGATGACGAAGTCGCGGTAGTGCTTGGCCATGAGATGGGGCACGGGCAGAAAAAACATGTGCAGAACGGCATGAAAGACGCGCTGCTTGTGCAGGCGGGCGTAGCGGTGCTGACGAACGGCTCGGCACTCGGATCGCTGGTAGCAAATTTGGCGAGTCAGGTACATATGCCGAGGGCGAAGGAGCGCGAGGCGGACAAGCTGGCATTTCAGTATATCACTCATTCCAATTATAATCCCGGCGCCTGCGCGGCGATTTGGCAGCGTGTGATGGAACGCTCGACAAGCGGCGGTTCCTTCCTTTCCGACCATCCCGACCATAAGGATCGCCGCGACACTTACGCGAAATCTTTGACTGAGTACAGCGACGGCAAAGTGAAAATCGATGCGGATACGGCCATGATAAAGGTGAACGGCAAAGATTTTTTGACGCCCGCGTCTGCCGATGACATGAGCAGCCATGAGCGCGCTTACTTTGTCATGGGCAATCTGGCCACGGCATATCACAACGGCCATAACTCGGGTCAGGCTTGGGCGGATGGCAATGTGCTGATGCTTGGCGATCAGCCGATCATGGAGTCGGCTGCGGGCGATCCGTCGGCTTCGGAGTTGGCGACGCGACTGAATGAAATAAAATGAAGCGGAACAAAGAGAAAATGGAGGCGCAGCTTTCAGAGTATGCACGCCTCGCTGTGCGAACGGGCGTAAATTTGCGAGAAGGTCAACCATTGGTGGTAAATTCCCCCATTGAATGCGCGGAGTTCGCCAGACGAATTGCGAAAGAAGCTTACGACTCCGGCGCAAAAGACGTAACAATCGTCTGGAACGATGAGAAGTTTTCCCGGCTCCGATTTGAAATGGCTTCGACAGAAGCATTGGGAAACTATCCCGACTGGCGCCGACGACTTTATATGGACAACGCGACAGACGACGCCGCGATTGTTTCCGTGCATGCCGAAGATCCCGAAGCATTTTTAGGCGTGGCTCCAGAGCGGCTGGCAACGGCGCAGCAGGCGGCGGGCGAAGCACTCTTGGAATACCGCGCGCGCATTATGAGCAATAAAAATGCCTGGTGTGTAATATCCGTACCGACGGAGGCTTGGGCGAAAAAAGTTTTTCCCGACGCCGATGATGCTGAATCTGCGCTTTGGGAAGCAATCTTCTCTACGGTGCGCATAACGGGAGACGGGGAAGCGGAAGCCCGCTGGAAGCGGCACACCGACTTTTTGCGCCGTGCATCGGATTTCATGAACGCCTGCGCTTTCGAGTCGTTGCATTATACCAACGAGATAGGCACCGACCTGACGATTCATCTTCCAGAAGGCCATATCTGGGCAGGCGGCGCAGAAGAGACGCAAAACGGGCGCACCTTTGTTGCAAACCTTCCCACGGAAGAGATATACACGCTTCCCCACAGGGAAGGCGTTGACGGCTTCGTTGCCGCAACAAAGCCTCTGGTTTTTCAGGGCAATTTGATTACGGGCATTCGTTTCCGCTTTGAAAAAGGGAGAGTCGTTTCCTTTGAGGCTGAAAAAGGAAAAGCGCATTTGGCGAAGCTCATCGAAACGGACGAAGGATCTGCAAGGCTTGGCGAAGTAGCGTTGGTTCCCTATGATTCTCCGATTTCAAAGAGCGGGATATTATTTTACAATACGCTTTTCGATGAAAATGCTTCATGCCACCTCGCCCTTGGAAAGGCGTATCCGACATGTCTGAAGAATGGTGCGGATATGGATACCTTGACGCTACTGTCTTACGGCGTCAATGATTCGCTGCTGCACGAAGATTTCATGGTCGGTTCAAGAGATCTTTCGATTACGGGAACAACAAAGGACGGAAAAGAAATTCCCGTATTCAAGAACGGGAATTTCACGGAATTTTAACGTTTATAAACTCGAGGAATTGTGCTTTTTCCTGATGTTAGGGAGGTGAGTGGTTTGCGGCGGGCGTTTCAAACGGCATTCCTGTTTCTTTTGTTTATGACGTTTTCTTTGGCAGTAAATGCGAAAGGCTGCGTTCTTCCGGAGGATTTCTCCGTACGCGGCGTAACGCTGGGCGAGACAGCCGACGAGAAACAACTGGAGAAGGCTTTCGGCGCTCCTCTCTTTGACACGGACAAGAGCGTTTTCGGTATCCGCGTCAAGTATTATACGTTCAAAAAGAAATATTCCGTAGGGGTGGCCGCTTCAACGGGCAAGGTTGTCGATATCGTCATAGAGGATCAAGGCTATTCGGCCCGGGAGGACGTACGCTACGGGGCGACACCTCATCGGATAGCCGCCGTGTACGGTTCCAAAGAGCGGGAACAGCTCAACGGCCTGACTTGGAATATCTATGAGAATCCGGAAAAGCCGGGCCAAAAGCTGATGCTGGAGATAGAGCCGGAAACGTGGATTCTTGTTTCATGGCGACTCACGAGTCTTCCGCTGACGGAAGAAGAAGCGGATCTTGGCGGAGGTCAGGAAGAAGACTGGCAAAGCGACGATTTCAACGCGCAGCTTTTGGCAAACAAAGAAATTGATATGAGCGCATTGAAAGAACGTGAAGAAACAGAGAAGGGACCGACGGCGCCGTGGAAACGATAAATCATTCGCGCCGTCTGGCCGAGGCGGTTGCCATCACGCTGGGCTGTCTGATCAGTTCCAGTTCCATCAATCTTTTTCTGCTTCCCAATCATTTGCTGTCAGGCGGACTCACGGGCATCGGCATGATCGTTTATTTCCTGACAGGCGGACTGCCTGTCGGCGCGCAGGTGCTCGTTTACAACGTACCGCTCCTCATCGCGGCGCTTCGGATGCTGGGCCGTGAGTATTTCGTCGGCGTGCTGTTCGGTACGGTAATGTTTTCCGTCTGCCTGGACGCCACGCATTTTTTGAACGCCTATGCTCCGGTGCCGGATCCGATGCTGGCAGCGATATTCGGCGGCGTATTCAACGGCATCGGCTACGGGATTATTTTTAGAAATGGCGGCAGCTCCGGCGGTCTTGACATCGTGGCCGCTATTGTGAAAAAATATTATTCGCTCAACATGGGCGGCGTAATCTTCGGCTTCAACTGCGTTATCATGGCCGTGTCGGCATTTATGTTCGGCGTCATGCCGGCTATGTATACGCTGATTTCGATGTTCATGAGCGCCACACTGACGGACAAAGTGATTGCGGGCTTCAACCATCGAAAAGTCGTCATCCTGATTTCGGACAAGACGGAAAAAATCGCCGAAGCCATCATTCGCGGTCTCGGTCGCGGCGTAACGTTTCTCGATGGCGAGGGCGCGTTTACTCATCAGGAAAAACGGGTGCTTTTCGTCGTCGTGACTTTGACGCAGGTGGCATTAGTCAAACGGGTAGCCGACCATTACGACCCGCAAACCTTCATGATTGTAATGGACGCCAACGAAGTCATGGGGCGCGGCTTTACCCTGCCTGGCGTAAAGCTTGAAAAAATGCTCCGCGAACGGGACCAAAAAGAAAAAGCGGGGAGGGAAGCGATTGACGAAGGATAGAGTACATATCACATATCTTTTGAACAGCGGCTTTATCGTCGAATCCGATGAAGGTGGATGGGCGATGATCTTTGACGCGTATCGCGATATGCGCGGAGATATTGAAAGGACTCTGACGTCGGCGAAGAAAATATTTTTCTTTGTTTCTCACGCGCATGGCGATCATTACAGCCCTTCCATTGCGCGCTACGAAAAAGCGGCGCATTTCTTTTTGAGCGAAGACATTCGATCGTTTTCCGGAGCGGCACGATTTCCGACAAAAAAAACCATATGGCTCGGAAAATATGACGGATGGGAAGACGAGAATCTCCGCGTTGAAAGCTTTGATTCTACCGACGAAGGCACCTCCTTCCTCGTGGAAACGGACGGCTGGCGTATCTTCCACGCGGGGGATTTCAACTGGTGGCATTGGAAGAACGACACGCCGGACGCCATCGGCTTTGCGCGAAACGGATTCTTCAAACAAATGAAGCGTCTTGAAGGCCGGACTTTTGATTTGGCGTTCTTTCCGGCGGACGGACGATTGGAAGAAGCTCGGGAATGGGGAGCGAAAGAATTTTGCCGCCGCACGGATACGAAAGCACTCGTCACCATGCACAGCGTCGGATATCCCCGGTTCGTACCTGGAAGTGATTTTTTTGCGCCGGGGAAGGAAATTCCCGTCTGGGCTCCCACGGAGCCTGGAGAAAAGCGCATATATAAAAAAGGGAGTGGATTTTCCGAATGAAACTGAAAAAAATATTATGTCTCGCGGCCTCGCTGCTGCTTTTGCTGCTCAGCACGGCGTGCGCGGCGGACGGCGGACAAACGAAAAACGGAGGAGAGAAGACAATGGCGAATCGTATTGCAAAATTTGAAACGAGCAAAGGGAATTTCGAAATCGAGCTTTTTGAGGACAAAGCCCCGAAGACTACGGAAAACTTTATTAAATTGGTGGAAAAAGGATTTTATAACGGCCTCATTTTCCATCGCGTCATCGACGGATTCATGATTCAAGGCGGTTGCCCGAAGGGCGACGGTACAGGCGGCCCCGGCTACACCATCCCCGACGAGTTCCATCCCGATCTCCGGCACAGCGGCGAGGGCATCCTTTCCATGGCAAACGCAGGCCCGAACACCGGCGGCTCCCAGTTTTTCATTACGCTGGCGAAGACTGCGTGGCTCGACGGTCATCATGCGGTATTCGGCAAAGTCGTCAAAGGTATGGACGTCGTCAAGGCCATCGGCAAAGTGGAGACCGATCCGTTCCGCAACAGACCCTATGAAGACGTGGTGATAAAAAAGATTACGATTCTTCCGGCTGCCGAGGCAAAGAGCGACAAGTGACCGCATACGTTTATATCGTCGAGTGCGCGGACGGCACTCTCTATTCCGGCTGGACCAACGACCTCGAAAAACGTATCGCCGCACACAATGCAGGTGATGGCGCCAAATACACGCGTTCGAGGCGGCCTGTAAAGCTGCGCTATTATGAAACGTTTGAAGAAAAAAGCAAGGCTTTGCGTCGGGAATGCGCGCTGAAAAAACTCACCCGCGCGGAAAAAATTGCGTTGATTGAAAGCGGCGCAATCGTTGACAACGAAGACTAAAAAACTTATAATTGTTAGAAAGCTTGTGCCAAGGCGCGTCCTTGGCACTTCTTCAATGTTAATGCAAGGGAGTAATGATCGAATGGCGGACCAGAAAATGATTTTGACGAAAGACGGTCTGAAAAAACTGCAGGACGAGCTGGAAAATCTGATAAGCGTACGCCGCATCGAAGTGGCGGAGCGTATCAAACAGGCTATCGCTTTTGGCGATATCAGTGAGAACTCGGAATACGACGACGCGAAAAACGAGCAGGCTTTCATCGAAGGCCGTATCCAGGAATTGGAACAGAAACTTCGCAACGTCGAGGTCATCTCCGAAGAGAAAAAGCCGAAAAACGTTGTAACTATGGGCTGCAAAGTCATCCTCCGCGACATGGAATTCAATGAGGATATGGAATACACTCTCGTCGGCACTGCGGAAGCGGATCCGGAAGCCATGCGCATCTCCAATGAATCCCCGGTAGGCGCGGCAATCCTTGGCCAAAAAGTCAATAAAATTGTCGAAGTACAGGCGCCGGTGGGTACGATAAAGTACAAAATTATCAAAATCAAGGCATAAAGAGGAGAAAATACAAGTGGGAAACGGGCAGGAGAAAAAAGGACAGGCCGCGCCGCGCGTGGAAGATATCAACGAGATGATGCAGATTCGGCGCGACAAGCTGAAAACCTTTGAAGAAATGGGCGTCGCTCCTTTCGGTCATCGCTATGAAGTCACCTATCACGCGCAGGACATTCGTGACAAATTTGACGAATTGGAAGGCGAGGAAGACGGCCCGAAGGTTCGTCTCGCGGGACGTCTGATGGCGAAACGCGGTCACGGCAAAGCGAGCTTCGCCGAACTGATGGATATGTCCGGCAGGATGCAGATTTATTTCAAATACGACGTACTCGGCGAGGAAAAATACGGGCAGTTCCGCCTGTTGGATATTGGCGACATCATCGGCATCGAAGGCCGCGTCTTCAAGACCCAGCGCGGCGAAATCACCGTCATTGTCCTTGATTTTGAGCTGCTGTCCAAATCTCTTCGCCCGCTGCCGGAAAAATTCCACGGACTGAAGGACGTGGAAATGCGCTATCGGCAACGGTATTTGGATTTAATCGTCAATCCTGAGGTGCTCGACACCTTTGTAAAACGCACGAATATCATTCGGGCGATTCGCCGCTATCTCGACGAACGGGATTTCCTTGAAGTCGAAACGCCGGTATTGTCCACCATCGCCGGCGGCGCGGCGGCCCGCCCCTTTATCACGCATCACAACGCCCTTGACATGGATATGTATCTTCGCATCGCGACGGAGCTTTCCCTGAAACGTCTCGTCGTCGGCGGAATGGAACGCGTCTATGAGCTTGGCCGCGTGTTCCGCAACGAGGGCATCGACGTCCGGCACAATCCGGAATTCACTTCCATCGAGATTTATCAGGCTTACGCCGATTACCGCGACTTGATGGACATTACCGAAGGGATTGTTCGCGAGGCGGCGAAAACAGTGCTCGGCACGGAAAAATTCACCTATCAGGATGTGGAGATCGACCTTGCCAATATCCGCCGAATCAGCATGAACGACGCGGTAAAAGAAACCACGGGCAAAGACTTCCTCTCGGCTGCAACCGTCGAAGAAGCAAGGGCCATGGCGGATGAGATTGGCGTACCTTACGAAGCGCGCCACGGCATTGGCGGCATTCTGAACGCAGCCTTTGAAGAAAAAGTCGAGGCATCCCTGATGCAGCCGACCTTCATCACCGGCCATCCGACGGAAATCTCGCCGCTGGCAAAACGTAATCCCGAGAATCCGATGATTACCGATCGTTTCGAGTTCTTCATTTACGGAAGGGAACTTGCAAACGGCTTTACCGAGCTCAACGACCCCATCGACCAGCGGGAACGCTTCGTCGAGCAGATGAAGCAGAGAGAAGCTGGCGACGACGAAGCCCACATGATGGATGAAGACTTCGTCACGGCGTTGGAATACGGTCTGCCTCCGACGGGCGGCCTCGGTATCGGCGTCGACCGTCTCGTTATGCTTTTGACGAATAGCCCGTCGATTCGGGACGTGCTGCTGTTCCCGACGATGAAAGTATTACCGCAAGAATAAAGTAAAACAAAACAGGATGCATGTAAAAAGGACTTCCAATCGCGGAAGTCCTTTTCTGTAAAACAAGAGAAATATACCTTAAACAGATACGTCCGTAATGTTCAACGCCATCGCTCAAACGTAAGAAAGCACTGTCGAAGGTTCAAGGCTTCGCCAGTGCTTTTTCGATTGAATGAAATTTCTGCGGTAGGAAAGTAAGAAAATCCTACTTTCCTACTTTCTTACTTCAGAAATTGTATGGAATGTTATCCATCTGTAAACAGTATCTGTTTACGAATTACTTTCCGCTTGCGCCAACACTTTCTTCAACCGTTCTTCATCCGGCGTAACCGCAAAAGTTTTCTGATGCGTAAAAATTACGAATCCCGGTTTTGCGCCCGAGGGCTTTTTCACGAAGCGGCAGGGGGTGCAGTCTACGGGGACGTTGGAGGAGCCGGAAGCTTGGCTGAAATGGGCGGCAAGCGAGGCGGCCAAAAGCAGCGTATCTTCGCTTGGTTCTCTTCCGTTCGTGCGCAGAATGACATGGGAGCCGGGGATATCTTTTGTGTGCAGCCATAGGTCGTCTCGGGAGGCAATATGAAAGGTGAGCCTGTCGTTTTGGTTATTGTTTTTGCCGACGAGAATTTCAGTACCGTCCTCGGCACAAAATCGGAATGGCTCGGAGAGCTTTTCTCCGGGCTTTTTCTTTTGCTTTTCCCGCAGCAATCCGGCAGAGATAAGCTCCCCGCGGATATCGGAAAGCTCCGCGAGGCCTGTGCAGGACACAAGGGAAAGGTCGACGGTCTCGAGATAACGGATGTTTTCTTTGCAAGCGGCAATTTGTTCCGCCAGAAGTTTTTCGGCGCGGCGTAATTTCCCGTATTTTTTATAGTAGTCCTGAATATTTTGCCGAATCGTCAGCCGACGGTCGAGTGCAATTGTCAAACTGGCGCCGTCTTCCGCGTAAACGTCGGGAAGGGAAACTTCTTCGTCTTGGTGGTCGACAAGCTGATGTTGATAGGTGGTCAAAGTGTCGGCCTTTCGACGGAATTCGTCAGCGTTTTTCGCTTCGTCGGCTTCTTCCGCGAGCTTGGTCAGTTTGTTTTGCGCGCGACGCAGTTCGTTTTTGACAAGCTTTTGGAAGCGGTCTTTATCCGGCGGGGCGTAGCTGCCAATCAAAATTTCTGCGCGGTCGAGCATGGCGCTCATGGTAGGGAAACGTTCTTCTTCCTCGTCTTTGAAAATATGCAAGGAAAACGCCGCCATGGCGGCGAGCTTCCCGTTCGCGTCATGGTACAGGACGGCGGGAGACTCCGCGTCTTGCAGAGCAGCGACTGTCTCTTTAAAGGCGGAAGCGATAGAGGCGAAATCGGCGTCGTCCAGTTCGTCGATGCGGACGTCGGGCGCAAGTCCCGCGCAAAAAGCAATTTCTTTCGCGGTGACAGGGCCGACGCCGAGGCAGACGTCGCTGACGGCTTTGATGAGTTTCATGTCGGTTCGTTGTCGGATCCGCTCGGTGAAATCGTCGGGAGAGACTTCGACGGCGTTGAGCTTTCCTCCGTCGTCAGGCGGCTGGTATTCCCCGCCGGGGAGGACGAGACGCACACGGCTGTCCGAAGCGCCGACGCGGCGAAGTGCGTCGATGATGCAGCCGTCTTCGACCAAAATCAGATTCGCGTATTTTCCCGTCAGTTCGGCGGCAAGGGTTTTAGTCGCAATACGGCCGCCTGCGGCGATTACGTCCACGTCGATGAGAAGCACACGATCAAGGCTCTGCTGCCGGACGCAGGCGATTCGCCCCGTCTCCAAATGCTTTCGAAGCAGCATACAGAAGGAGGGAGGCTCCGCCGGATTTTCCAGCGGGGCCTCCAACAGGCGAAGCGATGGGTTTTGCGAACGTACGGAAATACAGAGAAGCATATTTTTTCCGGGCTGTCTCACATTAATTTGAAGCGTGGTCCGGTTCGGCTGCGTGATTTTATCCACCCGTCCGCCGGACAGTTCCTGATTCAGTTCACGGGCGAGGCGGTGCATGGAAAAGCCGTCAAGGCTCATAGAAGACGCCCTCCTTTGGCGATACGGATGATTTTTTCATTGCGGCGAAAAGCTGGCGCCCCATGTGAACGGCGTTGACAATAATCGCTGTGAGTCCGGGTAGGGAAGCCATAGCGACGAGCCACGGCGCAGGGAAAGAATATCCCATCGTGACAAGGAGACCGGAAGACGCCGGAAGAATAAGCAACGGCCCTAAGAAAGAAAACAGCGTGTTTCTTTTCACGACGGAAAGAAGATTTTGCAAAAGCGAACGGGTAGCAGGGAGCGCAGAAAGACTGCGCACAATCACCGCAGGCAGCGTCGCTGGAACAACTTTTTTTGTTTTGGACTTTCCTTCAATAATCGTTCCTTCGATAGTTTGAGGCGAGACCGCCGTGTTTTGCCACGAGGATTCCGTCTGCTCGGCGTTTTTTTCATGCCGAGGCAGGATTGGACAGTCCGCCTGTTTCATCGGGGCGCTGTCTTCCGGAAGGTTTGCAAAAAGGGCGACGTTTTTGCCCTGCGTTTGCAGGAGCTGAATCTCGCGCATGAGGTCTTCTGCCTTGATGTCGCAGCGATAGTTTGCTATACCCAGCCGTTTTGCCAATGCTTTTGCAGTACGAGAGCCTTCTCCGATCATCAGGATGGTGGATACGCCCTGTTCTTCGAGTGCGAGAACGGCTTCAGCCGTTTCTTCGTCAAGGTCGTATTCGTAAGCGATGATGCCTTTGGCGTTTTTCCCATTGCTGACGTAAAGAATCGTCTTTCCCTTTTCGGCGAGCTGGTCGTCTTTTGTGAGAAGGTTTGCGCTGATACGGACGTCCTGAGACTCAATCCACGTTTTCTGACCGACTCGGATAGGAGCATTATTCATCAGCACTTCTACGCCTTCGCCGGGAGCCTCGTTGAAAGCTGCAATACGGCCGTACTTAGCACGGAGCCGAATAGCGTACTCGGAGATTGTCTTAGCAATAGGATGGTGCGAGCCGGATTCGGCTGCTGCCGCGAGTGACATAAGAGTGGTTACCGTAATGCCCTCAGGCACAATATCGGTGATTTGCGGCTCTCCCTTGGTAAGGATATCCGATTTGCCGAGAACAAGAGTATCCGAGGTAGCGGCGGCTTCTATAGCGCGAAGGTTACGAAGGGATGCGCCGTTTTCTTCAAGGAGCGCGGCTCCAATCCAAAGGGGAACAGCTTCGGCCAGCGGCAAAGCGCAGGGAGCGGCGGAGAGAAGCAGGAACAGAGAGAATGCGACGGCAAAAGGAACGGATACGCCAAGCAGTATCCAAGCCACGCCGCAAAGAATGGAGAATATCAAAGAGAGGATAGCGGCATGCCCGGAAAAATGTACAAGGTCTATCGAAAGGTCATCTTCCGGCATCGGCTCGTCAAATCCGGCAGCCTTGGCCAGCAGGATGGCGGCGCGGGCACGAAGAAAGTCTCCGATCGAGGTGAAAAATGTCCACAATCCAATCAGATGAAAGTAAGAAGGGAATTCTTCACCGAGGGAGCTGAAGGAAAGCAGCGCGCTCATGGTGCTCGCATAAAACGGGCTCAGCAAAAAGAAGCCCGCCGTCCAATCGAGAACGCGAGGCAGAATGCCGATGATAAAAGCTGAAAGGGTAGCAAATGCGAACAGGGTATCCGTACCGGGCAACCGCCGACGCAAATCAACGAAGCCGCGCAAATAAATCGGATAATGAATGCACATCAGCAGAAAAGCGGAACAGCATTCGATGAGTCCGATATTTTGTTCGAGTATGGCAAGGCATTCCGTCCAGTCGGGAGCGGAAAAGCGGGACCAATCCACGAGGGACGGCAGCGCGGCGCTGCCGAATAGTATAACAAGGATAGGAATGGAAAGCAGCAGGCGAATCAACGCCTTTTTATAGCAAGGACTCCACATGCAAGGTACTCCTTTTTTTCTTTTCCATATAATTATGGACGTGGATTCATTTATTGTCAATTCGACGTCAATGTCAAATTTCCCTGCCGAATGATATTTTCACAGGTAGACAAAGATGATATAATAAATTGGTTTAAAAGTCGGCGATGGTCGACGACGACGCGCAAAGATGCGGAGCGGGAGTGTTTTCTGTATGGTCAGTGTGGAAGCGAACGCCAAGATCAATTTAACGTTGGATATTTTAGGCGTACGTTCCGACGGATATCATGAAGTCGAGATGGTCATGCAGTCGGTTGGGCTTTTTGATACGATTCGTCTTGAAAAGCAACCGGAAGGGATTTCACTTCGGCTCGACGCGGCGGAACTGCCAGCGGATGAAACGAATCTGGCATGGAAAGCGGCTCGTATTTTTTTAGATGTATACAAAATACAGAGCGGCGTTTCCATTGCTGTAGAAAAGCGGATTCCCATCGCGGCAGGACTGGCGGGAGGCTCGACCGACGCGGCCGGCGTTCTGATTGGAATGAATCGGCTTTTTGAAACGAGGCTTTCGGCAAATGCGCTTTGCGAACTCGGCCAAAAGATCGGGTCGGATGTGCCTTTTTGCATAGAAGGCGGAACTATGCTGGCGACGGGCCGGGGAGAGATACTGCGTCGATTGCCCGATTTGCCTGCCGTTTCCGTGATATTGGCTAAGCCGCCTGTTTCGGTTTCGACGGCTTGGGCATATAAAACTTTCGACCGTATCGGATCTGCGCATCATCCCGATACGAAAGCGATGCTCGCGGCGCTTTCCGAGAAAAACCAAGAAAAAGTCGCGCATGGCCTCGTCAACGTACTGGAAGAAGTGACGATACGGGAGCATCCGATTATCGCTACCTATAAACGTATACTGACGGATAACGGAGCGCTGGCAAGCCTGATGTCCGGCAGCGGGCCGACAGTATTCGGACTGGCCGAATCACGGGAAAACGCGGAAAAGGCGGCGCAAGCACTGTCGCGAGCATATCCTGACGCGGCGGTTTTTGTAGCTCCGACGACAGGCAAAAATTTAATTTAAATATTTGATTCAACAAAAGTTTTATTAAGAAGGACGGATGAAAGTATGGAACAAAGAAGACTGGAGCCTATTCGGCTGGACAGCTACCAGCCGCTTCGCGAGGTGGTTTGCGAGACGCTGCGGGACGCAGTGCGGCGCGGCGTATTGAAGCCGGGCGAGCGCCTGATGGAAATTCAGTTAGCGGAGGAACTTGGCGTCAGCCGTACCCCGGTGCGCGAAGCAATCCGCAAGCTGGAAATGGAAGGCTATGTGATTATGATGCCGCGTCGCGGAACATATATTGCCGACCTTTCTATCCGCGATATCAACGAGGTCTTTGAGATTCGAACTTCTTTGGAGTCTTTGGCCAGCGCGCTGGCGGCGGACCGCATCACGGAGGACGAACTGGAAAAGCTGCAACGGCTTTTAGTGCAAATCGGTACGCATATCAAGAGCGGAGACATGGAGAGCATCGTTCGGACCGATACGGAATTTCATGATCTTTTATATCAGGCAAGCCGCAATACGCGTCTTGTGGGCATTATCTCGAATCTTCGGGAGCAGCTTACGCGCTTCCGCACGACGTCCATGTCTTTCCCGGGACGTCTGAAGGCGACGTTGGAAGAGCACCGCAAGATTGTCGAGGCGATTGCCCAAGGAGACGAAAAGGCGGCGCGCAAAGCTGCGGAACATCATATGGAAAAAGCCGAGCAGACGTTGCTTGCAAGTATGAAAGAAAGAGAAAAAAAATCTTAAATCGTTTGAGGAGATTGGGAAATGTCTGAATTGGTCACGATTATTTTGGCGGCGGGCAAAGGAACTCGCATGAAATCCGCCCATCCGAAGGTATTGCATCAGGTATGCGGTAAAGCGATGGTTCGCCACGTTCTGGATGCAGCCGAGGCGGCGGGCTCAAAACGTAATATTATCGTCGTAGGATTCGGTGCGGACGAAGTTCGCGCAGAACTTGGGAATGCGGCAGAGGTCGTCGTACAGGCAGAGCAGCTTGGCACGGGACACGCGGTACTCCAAGCGGAGCCTCTGCTTCAGGATGCGCATGGTACAGTCATGGTGCTGTGCGGAGATACGCCGCTTTTAACCGGCGCGCTGGTGAAAAAATTGTATGATGAGCATGAGAAAGCGGGGGCGAAAGCTACCGTGCTGACGGCGGTCATGCCGGACGCGACGGGCTACGGTCGTGTGATTCGGACTGCTGCGGGAAACGTGGAGAAGATTGTCGAGCATAAAGACGCCACGGAAGAAGAACGCGCCGTACGAGAGGTCAATTCCGGTATTTACTGCTTTGAAAAAGACGCGCTTTTCTCCGCGCTGAAAAATGTCGGATGCGACAATGCGCAGGGAGAATATTATCTGCCCGATGTGCTTTCTATTCTGCGGGAACGCGGGGAAAAAATCTGGGCCGTAGCGGCGGATGACTACGAAGAGACGCTGGGCGTCAATTCCCGTATGCATCTCGCGCAGGCGGAAAAAATCCTGCGTCGCCGCAAGAATTTGGAATTGATGGAAAGCGGCGTTACGTTGATGGATCCGGAGTCCACTTTTGTTGACGCCGACGTCGTCGTCGGGCGCGATACGGTAATCTATCCGTTCACATGGCTGGAAGGCAAAACGGCAGTGGGAGAGGCCTGCACCCTTGGGCCTTCGAGCCGTTTCACGGATACGAAAATCGGGAACGGGGTGACTGCACATTTCGTTTACGCCCATGAATGCGAAATCGAGAGCGGCGCGACGATGGGACCGTTTGTCCATATCCGTCCGGATTCCCACATCTCGAAGGACGTAAAAATCGGCAATTTCGTCGAAGTCAAAAATTCCAATATCGGAGAAGGCTCAAAGCTTCCGCATCTGCAATATATCGGCGACTGCGATATGGGAGCCGGCGTCAACATGGGATGCGGTACGATTACCGTTAATTACGACGGAAAGCAAAAATTCCGCACGAAAATCGGGGACAACGCTTTCGTCGGCTGCAATTCAAATCTTGTCGCGCCAGTGGCTGTGGGCGACGGCGCATACGTAGCGGCTGGATCCACGATTACGAAAGACGTGCCGGCAGACGAGCTGGCGGTGGCCCGCGCCCGGCAAAAAAATATTCCGAATTGGCCGGACAAAAGAAAATAAATAAGACTGGACAAATTTTCGGGCTGATTTATAATTGATAATGTAGCAAAAATGTCTACGACAATTTAACGCGATTATACGGAAACGGTTTTATTGTTTCCTTATAAATGGGGGACGAATCATGGCACCACAATATGGAAATCTTTGCATTCTGTCGGGCACGGCGAACCCGAAGCTGGCTCAGGATATCGCAGATCATCTCGGCGTGCCGCTTTGCGACGCGCTGGTCAGCCGCTTCAACAACGGCGAGACGCAGGTTATGATAAACGAAAGCGTGCGGGGACGCGACGTCTATATCATCCAGCCGACTTCGCAGCCGGTCAACGACAGTCTGATCGAGCTTTTGATCATGATTGACGCCTGCAAGCGCGCGTCCGTGCACAGCGTCACGGCGGTGGTGCCATACTACGCGTATGCGCGGCAGGATCGTAAGACGCGCGGGCGCGAGCCGATTTCCGCGAAGCTCGTGGCAAACCTGATTGAGACGGCGGGCGCGAATCGCGTCGTGACCGTCGATTTGCATGCGGGGCAGATCCAAGGCTTTTTCGATATCCCCGTCGACCATCT
>JAEEGG010010456.1_pt1 | contig 20489 bp, 17 predicted proteins | sample 9134161 | NCBI WGS metagenome assembly JAEEGG01 (sample SAMN16246543, study PRJNA631951) | gut metagenome | biome: gut microbiome; feature: rumen; material: CR-attached | host: Bos | place: Iran: Karaj | collected 2018-10 | reverse complement strand
TGGTGTTGGTGCGGGCTGTGAAGGACTTGCCACATTCTGCGCATACATACTTTTGGGAGCCATCCTTCCTGTGTCCATTGCGCCTGACGTGCTTCTTGCCGCAATATGGACACACCACACCGTCTGTGAACCTGTTCTCGCTTACAAACGACGTTAGCGTGGCCGCTGGCAAGGGAGACTGGCCGAACAACTTGGAAAGCAACATCAGGAAATCCTTCTCAGGGAGGGACCTTATGTCTGAGAGTATCGACTCGACTGTCGGATTGTTTTTCGCCTGTTCCATACAATTCTCTATACGATGGTGCAAAGGTAAGCATTTCCTGGCAACCATCCAAAGATTATTCCAAGAAAATCAGTCGTTCAAACTAACATAGCCGTTCTTTTAGTCGTGACTTCATCTTTGCCTTCGACTTCGGATGTACGGTGAGTTGGCATTTGCCTTTGTGTACATAGAAGGAGTAGCCAAGGTACTTCACACCCTTGATGTATGAAACAACCGTCTTTTCCTTGTTCACTTTGAGAAACAGCTTCCTTTCGATAAACCTGGTTATCGAATCTCGCACACGTTCTGCCGCACGCTTGGTCTTGCAGAATATCATCGAATCGTCGGCATAGCGTACAAAGGGGTGCCCTCTGCGTGCGAGTTCCTTATCCAGCTCGTTCAGCATGATATTGCTGAGCAGCGGACTTAGTGGCCCTCCTTGCGGAGTTCCTTCCTCGCTCGCATGCCACAGACCTTTGTCTACCACTCCGCTTCGAAGATATTTGTGTATAAGGCTGACGACTCTGCCGTCCTTGATGGTGCGGGTGAGTGTCTCTATGAGTTTGCTGTGACTCACCGTATCGAAGAAGCGCTCGAGGTCGAGGTCAACTACATACTTGTAGCCTTCATCGACTGTCTTCTGAACTTCCCGCAGTGCGTTCAGGCATCCTCTTCTCGGACGGAAGCCGAAACTTCGCACGGAGAATTGGGACTCATAGATTGCCGTCAGTACTTGGTTGATGGCTTGCTGCACCATGCGGTCAACCACCGTCGGTATTCCCAACAGGCGCATCTTGCCATTGTCCTTGGGTATCTCTACCCTGCGGACGGGATTCGGACGGTAACTGCCGTCAAGCAGGGAGCCTGTCAGTTCATCCTTATTGGCCAATAGCCATGGAAGCAGGTGCTCGCATGACATCTTGTCGATACCGCCACAGCCCTTGTTCCTCAACACAGCCTTATAGGCACGGTTGAGGTTGACGGGGCTGAGGATTACTTCCAACAGGTGCTCCCTGTCGAATGGAACTTCCACGATGTTGTCTTCGGTCATCCAAATGAAAGTCTGCACTCCCACATACCATTCGGATTCCGTCCTGTCTCTTTGGGGGCAGTCATTAGCTTGGGCTGATGTTTTCTGCATTCTATCCTTCATCAGGTGACTTTCAGTTACTATCGCTAAATTATTAGGTTCAGTCCTTCATGGAGCGTTACCGATTACTCCATTAATATGACATCTGCTGACTTCTCACGACAAGCTTTACTCCATGGCTCTTGTAAGTGCAAATAATCACCATGTCCGTGAGACCTCCTCGGAGATAAGGTCATTGCATTCCATCTTATACCTACTTGAATTACTATGTATGCTCCGGATAGCTATCGGACTTCAGTGCTTTTGGCCACCTTATCCACATACTTTAGCCTTATATCAAGTTCCCGTTCGTTTGGTCAGATGTTTGCCGCTGACTTCTTTCAGATTCCACCTCGCGATGGACACCCTTGTCTCTCTGGCTATACGATTCCCACTGTCAGGACTCGTTGGGGACTTGCACCCGTTAGACAATACTCATGCCGAGCATACCAAAATTGCTGCCGCCTTTCTGCAATGACAGAAGGGCGGCAGCTTTCTTTATCGGAAAATTCCCTCGCAGAACCCCACCAAGCGCCAGGAGCGTCCCCCCACCTGTCGGTAGTAGACAAAAGCCTCATAGCGATTCTCCGTTTGATAGAACGACCCCTCCTCGGGCAATGTGTGGGTGGTGCCATCCAGGTCGCACAGCAGCAGCTGGTAGTTGTAGTAGCCCAGCTTCTGCAGCACAACGGCATTGTACGACTGGTCGCTGTCGTCGTAGGTCATCACATAGTTCTCCTGCGGCTCCACTGTCCATCGCCCATCAATGACTACGCGAGCATCAGCATAATGGCGCACTGGCCGTGCCTTGTAATGCACATACACATATTCCGACGTTATCATGGCATCCTCATCGCGGTTCTCATTGCGCAGCACAAAAGCACCGTCGGCATCCTGGTCGTAGATGTAGCTGCGGCGTGGCTCGGCATAGAAGGGCACTGCATGGAAGCTGCGCGAGTCTTCGTCCCACGTCATGTGAGCCAGTCCCAAGGTGGGATGCGAGGGGTCGAGCGCCTCAAACTTGCGGTATTCGTTGCCAGCCTCGAAGATGAGCTGGCGATTGTGCTCCCATTGCAAGCCCTGCGTGGTTGTGTAATTGGGCTTCACATTCACCTTCATGTTGTCCTCGCGCCCATTCTGCATCACAATGGTCTGAATCTCCTCGGCAGCGTTCACCACGCGCAGCGGCCCATAGCGCAGGTTCATGGACACCTGCTGGTGGCTGCGGTTCAGGTCTACATCGGTGTTGGTGGTGATGCCTATGCGCACGTCAGCCACGGGCTCCACCACACGTAGCTCCACGATGGCCACCTCGCTGTTGTCGTCATCCTCGTCGATGATGTGCAGCCGATAGTTGCCGCTCATCTTCAGCCGCGTGTCGTTGTTGGGCAGTTGCATGGTGTAGTGCGTGTAGAGCACGATGGTGTTCAGCGAGTTTTGGTAGTCCTCAATGGGTCGGTCGTTGAAGCCGTCCAGCCAGTCGCTCTCGAAGAGTCCCTCGCAGGGTGTCCAGTCGGGGTTGCAGGGTTCCAGATGGTATATCAGCCGATGGTATCTGTGCGAAAGCTCGTCGAAGCTGATGTTCAGCACGTCGTTGCTGCCAAGGGTCATCACGGGCAGCGCACGCCAGTCGTCGTTCACCACTACTTGAAGCGACTTGAAGTTGCTGGCCAGCAACCGATGGCCAGCAGTGGCGGGACTGGCCATCATCAAGGCCAGCAGCACGCATGTCAGCAGGTTCCTCTTCATCGTCATTTGTCGTTGTATTTACATGGTGCAAAATTACGAAAAAAAACACAAACAGCGTAACATTGTTGGCATTTTTAGTAATGGTTAAAAAATCCCACGGCGTGGGACGAAAAAAAAGCGCCACCAAATTTCAAAAAAGCGCCACCAATTTTTCACCGCGCATGGGCAGAAGATTCTGCCACGCTTTAGTAGGGGCTTTAAGGGGGGGCAATGCCACAACATACAGAACGGGCGGCATGGGCTGCGGATGAAGGTGGTTTCGTTCGGGAAAGAAAAGAAAAGCTCGCTTTTCTTTTGCTTTTCACTCGCTTATTCGTACCTTTGCATGCGAGTATGATGGTGGCGGCGAAGGTTGTTGCCACAGTGATAGTTTATGCAAAGAGGAATAAAGCGTTTTAGCTTGATGATTGCGCTGCTGGGGATAGGCATTCATGCCCACGCCCAGCAACAGCATTCTGATGCGCTCGACGACGTGATGGAGTATGTGCCCCATGCCGCAGTGTACATGCTGAAGGCATGCGGTGTGGATTCGAGAGACGACTGGCCAACACTGACGCTGACCACGGCGGCAGCATGGGTGGCCTCGGCGGGGACGGCGTTTGTGCTGAAGCGTTGCATCAGCGAGTCGCGGCCTGATGGCTCCGACAACAGGTCGTTTCCTTCTGGCCACACCACAATGGCTTTTTCGGGTGCTCTGATGCTGCACAAGGAGTTTGGGAAGACCTCTCCGTGGATTTCGGTGGCTGGCTATGGCATCGCCACCTTCGTGGGCATCGACCGTGTGCTGCGCGACCGCCATTATTGGCACGACGTGGTGGCAGGAGCCGCCATTGGCACCGCTGCCACCGAGCTTACCTGGTGGCTCTCGCGAAAAGTGTTCAAGAGCAAGAACCCACAGGTGAGTATAGGCTTCGGAGGCAACACGGTGGATGTTGCCGTGAATTTATGACAACTCCCCTCCTATAGCCGCGCTACAGGAGGGGAGTCGATTTGTTATGCCAGCGGGAAATATCAGGATTACTGCTGTTTCAGCGCATCGGCCACGATGTCGGCCAAGCGCTGTGCACCCTTTCCGTCGGGGTGTATGCCATCAGAGAGCATCTTGTCGCCATCGTTGGCAAAGAGTGTGTGAAGGTCGATGACCTGCAAGCCATACTGGCGTGCCACCTCCTGCTGAATGGGAATGATGTCATTCACAATGACTTGGTCGCTGATGTTCCATGTAGACTTGAAGGCGGGAATGGGCGTGCAGAGGAATATCTGCGGCTTGGCCACGGGCTCGGGTTGTGCTTTCTTGCTCTTCTTCTTGGCTTTCTTCACTGGCTGCGCCAAGTCAGGTCGAAGCGCGGTAATCATCTGTTCCAAGTCGTGGCGGAACTCACTGCCATGCTGCCAGTTCTCAGGCTTCGAGTCGTTGGTGCCCAGCTTGATGACGACGATGTCGGGCTTGAAGGCCAAGGCATCGCGCCAAGCCATCTCGTTCATGTAGGGGTGGTCGCCCTTGTTGAGCATGGTGCGTGCGCTCACTCCGAAGTTCTTCACCCAGTAGCCTTTGCCCAACTTCTTCTGCAACAGAGCGGGATAGCCATTGGCAGGTGCCAAGTCGATGCCGTGACCATCGGTGATGCTGTTGCCAATGCATGCCACGCGGATGGCATCAGGTTGAGGTGTCTGACGTGCATTGAGCCATTTGGCCAGTGTGGCGAGCATCTCGTCGCGATATGGGAACCACTGTCCGAAGCCATAGCCGTGGCCACCAGTGGGATAGACCAGCATGGCGCACTCGTTGCCTGCCTGACGCATGGCGGTGTAGTAGGCCAGACCGTTGGTGAGGGGAGGTACCAGGTTGTCGTCGCTCGACATGATGACGATGGCAGGAGGTGTCAGATGGCGGCGCACAGCCTTGTCGGTCGAGAAGTCGCGCACCAAGGCTGGGCCGTGCTGCCCCTCACCCAGGAAATTGCGGCACGACCACACGTGGGAGACGCGCTCGTCCATCGAGATGACGGGATAGAAGAGGATGGAGAAATCGGGGCGTACCTCGAAGGGCGAATGGGTGGAGATGACCGAGGCCAGATGTCCACCAGCCGAGAATCCCATGATGCCCACGTCGTGGGGATTGATGCCCCACACCTGTGCCGAGTCACGCACGATGCGGATGCCCTGCTCTACGTCGCCCATGGGCTTGGTACGGTCGCCATCAGGCAGACGGTAGTTCACCACGAAATAGGCAATGCCTTGCTCATTCAGCCAGCCGGAAGCCAAGGTGCCCTCGTGGGTGTTTGACAACATGGAATAGCCGCCGCCCGGCACGCCCACGATGGCTTTGCCCGAGGGTTTCACGGGCAGGAAACACACCATCTGAGCCTTGCCGTCGTCGGTCAGGTTGAGCGTGAATTTTCGCGCAGTCATGGGCGATGCCTGCTCGGCGGGGCGCCCCGGCCATTGTGCCTGTGCCACCATGCTGAGCAGCAACAAGCTTAAAATCATTAACTTTTTCATTTGCATGTCATTTTTATAGGATAATGCAAAAGTACAACAATTCACCGACACCTCAAAACTTTTTTGAAAAAAAACAACAGATGCCAGCGCATTTTCTGAGTATTCCTGCAAATGATTATCCGCATGTACCCGATAGACTGTCTGCGCTCGACCTCTGGTAACTCTTGCTACCGAAGGACAACCATTTTTCTATATTCATCATCACTTGTAAATTTCGGTTGGCAGCGGCCGCTGCCAATCATGTCCCCGCCCGCTGCCAACCTGAAAAGCATGCCCCTTTTCCCTCTGTGGTGCCTCCCGCTCCCTGTTTGTCGTGCGCCGCCTCTCCTGAATGCGCCCCATTTCGCTCGTCATCGATGTAGAATTCGGATGCAGCCTCCCTGCTCAATCGTCGCATCAGGCTTACCTCTCGTCGTTGGTTCGATGCTGCCCTATCCGCACATGTTGATATTTTTCCAAAATCAACGTTTTTTTCGAAAAGATGCGCTCCGTTTCAGTTTTATTTCGTAACTTTGCAGTCGTATTGACGAGTCTGGCCAGTCCGACAACCTCAAAATCCACAGCACATGTTCGAAGTAGTACCGAATATTCTTGATTTCGTTTTCAAAGGGATGCTCATCGGCATCATCGTCTCGGCCCCTATGGGACCCGTGGGCATCCTCTGCGTGCAGCGCACCCTGAACAAAGGCCGATGGTATGGCTTGGCAACCGGTGTGGGAGCCGCTGCCAGCGACATGCTCTATGCCCTCGTCACCGGCATCGGCATGAGTTTCATCACCGACTTCGTCAACGACCCCACCTACCGCTTCTACCTGCAGGTCATCGGCAGCGTGGTGCTGTTGCTCTTCGGATTCTTCACCTATCGCAACGACCCTCTGAAGAAGATGCGACAGTCGGGCAAGCAGAAAGGCACGTTGTGGTACAACGGTTGGACAGCCTTCCTGCTCACCCTCTCCAACCCCCTCATCATCATCCTTCTGGGTGCCCTCTTCGCACAGTTCGCCTTCGCACCCAGCACGCCCTTCGACATGGGTGTGGGCTTCATGAGCATTGCAGGCGGTGCCCTGCTGTGGTGGTACGGACTGACCTGGCTCATCGACAAGATACGCTCCAAGTTCGACTCGGGCGGCATACGCATCATCAACCAGGTCATCGGAGCCATTGTGATGCTGGTGAGTTTCATCATCCTGCTGGGCACTGTGACCAACCTCTACAGAATCTTTGAATAAACCCCATCACCTATGAAAAAGTTATTCAGCACACTTGCACTGGCGATGATGACCAGCTTGGCAGCAACAGCACAAACCGTGCAAAACGCCAACTACAGCACCTTTGCACACATCAAAAAGGACGGCACCGTGCAGAACAGCACCTACTCCACCATCGGATACATCAAGAGCGACGGCACCGTGCAAGACAAGACCTACCACACCGTGGGCTATATCAAGAGCAACGGCACCATCCAGAATGCCACCTACTCCACCATCGGATACGTGAAGGACGACGGCACCGTGCAGAACAGCACCTACTCCACCATCGGATATATCAAAAGCGACGGCACCGTGCAAGACAAGACCTACCACACCATCGGCCACGCCAAGGACGTGAAGCCAGCGTGGGCAGCCCTGTTGTTCTTCTTCCAGTTGTTAAAATAATACTGTACGGGGCTTTGGCCACCTGATAAGTGATAAGGATGAAACGTCATAACTGGCCAACATGCCCATAAAACGCTCTTTGGCCTTTCAGGCCGTCTGTTGGGGAAATACGCATAATCATTGTTGAAAGGGCAATAAACGGAATGAAAGCAACGGCAAAGCGCATCCTGCTGTCGGGGGGGCTGCTCCTGCTCTCGACGGGCGGGAGCAGGGCGCAGACCGTGAATGTAGTGGTGGCCGATGCTGACACGCGGCAGCCAGTGGCCCATGCCTCGCTCTACACTAAGGAGAACGGACGCTTCCGCTCGTGCATCAGCAACGAGGATGGCTTGGCCCACGTGAACTTCAGCTGCCAGCGCATCAGCGTGAGCCATCTGAACTACGAGAAGCGCACACTGCGCATGCCGCTGCCCGACACCATCTTGCTGCAACCACGCTTTCTGCAAAAGGCAGAGGTGGTGGTGACCAACAAAGAGCCTGAATGGATACGACGCTGCCTGAAACAGGTGGTGAAGCAGAAGCAACGGCACTACTTCAGCCACAATGGTGTGTTGCAGTTCGGCTATTTCACCCAGAGCTTAGGCACCAACAACATCTACCGATGCAACATGACAGGGCTGCTGCGCACCATGAGCAGCGTGAACGAGGAATGGGCCATCGTGGCCGACACCGTGGCCATCACAGCATCTGACAGCACCCGCCTCACCGACACGGCCAACCTGCGGCGGATGCTCTACGAAGACTTCATGGCCGACCTCGACAAGAGGTTCATCAGCGACCACCGCTTCAGCCATAACCCCGACTACAAGGGGCGCAACGACAACGAGGTGGAGCTGCGCTTCAGACTGAAACACGGCACCGACGACCGAGGCTGGATGATTCTGGACACCGTGCGCTGCGTGGTGCTGAGTGCTGAGCGCACCACAGGCACCAAGACCAACCGCCAGGAACGCATCAACGCCATGATGTATGCGATGGCCCGCGTCTTCGGATATCACATCGACACCTGGACACGCCACTACCACGTGGATTATGCCGAACGCGACGACGGCACCCTCTATCCTGCCAACGTGCGCTACAAGATGTACTATGCCGGACACGACGGCAGCAACGACAAGCAGCAAAAGGAGTTTCACGAACAAACGGGGGGAGGATTCCCCAACATGGAGGCCACACTCACGCTGAAACCCAGCGATGAAGAACCCGACGACTACGACCAGTGGCTCGACCTGCCACCATCGTGGTATATCGCCTTCCATTCCGACAAGGAACGGCAGAAAGAAATCGACCTGTCGAACCTGCCCGCCACATTCAACTTATTTGAAGAAGAAAACGAATGAACACTGACAAGATAAAAGTCATCGCCTTCGATGCCGACGACACCCTGTGGGACTGCCAAGGACATTTCGAAGTGGTGATGCAACGCCTATACGACGAGCTGACGCCCTGGACCGACCGCGAGACGGCTACACAAGAGCTGTTTGCCACCGAGCGCAAGAACATGCGGCTGCTGGGCTACGGCGTGAAAGCCTTCACCCTGTCGATGCTTGAGACGGCCATGCGCGTCAGCCGCTACGAGATGCCCGCAGCCACCATCAACAGCATCCTCACACAGTGTTACTCCCTGCTGGAGTTCCCCTGCACACCGCTGCCAGAAGTGGAGTCAACCCTGCAAGCACTCAGCAAAGAGGGCTGGCGCATGGTGGTGTTCACCAAAGGCGAACTGCTCGACCAAGAACACAAGCTGCAGCGCTCGGGCCTCTGTCGCTACTTCAGCCATGTTGAGATTACCAGCGACAAGGGCGAGTCTGAATTCCTTATGCTCTGCCGCAAGCTCGACATCAAGCCCGAGGAGCTGCTGATGGTGGGCAACTCGCTGAAAAGCGACATCGCGCCCGCCTTGGCCATCGGCGCGCTGGGTGTCTACATCCCCTTCCACGTCACTTGGCAGCTGGAGCACCACGACCACTTCGAACACGAGCGCATGGTGCAAATCGACACCTTCGGACAGCTCATCAACATCTTGGCGACACACGCAAATGCTAAAAAACAATAAATGTACGCACGCGCATACACGCATTAAGGAATAATTGTGTATCTTTGTCGTTAATAATACAACTACAGCTAAATATCTAAAAACTTAAACCCAAACAATTATGGAGAACAACAACCAACTCATTGCCCAGTGCGAGGCAAAAGCAAAGGAATGGCTTGCTCCCGCCTTCGACGAGGAGACACGCAAGGAAGTGCAGGCAATGCTCGACAACGAGGACAAAAGCGCCCTCATCGACGCTTTCTACCAGAACCTGGAGTTCGGCACCGGAGGTCTGCGCGGCATCATGGGAGCCGGCACCAACCGCATGAACAAGTACATCGTGGGCATGGCCACACAGGGCTTTGCCAACTACATCTTGAAGGCCTTCCCCGGCAAGCAGTGCAGCGTCGTCGTGGGCCACGACTGTCGCAACAACGGACGGATGTTCGCAGAGACCGTCGCCGACATTTTCTCGGCCAACGGCATCAAGGTATATCTCTTCGAGAGCCTCCGCCCCACCCCAGAGATTTCCTTCGCCATCCGACAGCTGAAGTGCCAGGCCGGCGTGAACGTCACCGCCAGCCATAACCCACGCGAGTATAACGGCTACAAAGCCTACTGGGACGACGGAGCACAGGTGCTGGCACCACACGACGTGGGCATCATCAGCGAGGTGAACAAGGTGACCATCAACGACGTGAAATTCGAGGGCAACAAAGACCTCATCGTGCCCATTGGCGGCGAGATGGACTGGGACTACATCCAAGCAGTGAAGGAGGCTATGGTCGACCAAGACGTCATCCTGCGCCAGAAAGACCTGAACATCGTCTACTCGCCCATGCACGGCACAGGCCGCGTCATCATCCCGATGGCCCTGCGTTCGTGGGGATTCCAGAACATCCACGTGGTGCCCGAGCAGATGGTCATCGACGGCAACTTCCCCACCGTCGTCAGTCCCAATCCCGAGAACCCCGAAGCCATGACCCTGGGCATGAAGCTGGGCACGAAGCTCAACGCCGACCTGGTCATCGCCAGCGACCCCGATGCCGACCGTCTCGCCATCGTATGCCGCAACGCCAAGGGCGAGTGGGAAATCCTGAATGGAAACCAGACATGCATGATGTTCTGCTGGTACATCATCGCCAACAAGAAAAAGCTGGGTCAGCTGAAGGGCAACGAGTTCCTGGTGAAGACCATCGTCACCACTGAGGTCATCGCCAAGATTGCCGAGAAGAATGGCGTGGAGCTGCGTGACTGCTACACTGGATTCAAGTGGATTGCCAACGAAATCCGCGTCAGCGAGGGCAAGCAGAAATACATTGGCGGTGGCGAGGAGAGCTTCGGATTCCTGCCATTCGACAAGGTGCGCGACAAGGATTCACCTGCCAGCATCTGCCTCATCTGCGAGATTGCAGCTTGGGCCAAGGACAACGGCAAGACGCTCTACGACCTGCTGATGGACATTTATGCAGAGTATGGCTTCTCGAAAGAGGTCACTATCAACGTGGTGCGTCCTGGCAAGACCGGTGCCGATGAAATCAAGCAGATGATGACCGACTTCCGTGCCAATCCTCCGAAGGAGCTGGGCGGCTCAAAGGTGGTGCTATGGAAAGACTACAAGACCCTGGAGGCCAAGAAGGCCGACGGCAGCGTGGAGAAACTGAACATGCCCGACACCAGCAATGTGCTCCAGTGGTTCTGCGAGGACGGCACCAAGGTGAGCGTGCGCCCCAGCGGCACCGAGCCGAAGATTAAGTTCTATACCGAGGTGAAAGATCCTTCGTTCAAGTGCGCCGGATGCTACGAGCGCTGCACGAAGGGAGCCGAGGAGAAGATTGAACAGATCAAGAAAGACTTGGGACTCTGAATGCCAAACATGTAAGACTGAACATGTTGTCACGCGAACAGAAACGCACCATCGGGGGCTACGCACTGGTTTTACTGCTGTGCGTAGCCGCTGTTGTTGCTGCCAACCTGCTCTTCCCTACCACCGACCCCGCAGAAGAGTATCTGGAGCAGCGCGCCACCACCGCCGACGACGTGCTGGGACTCTTCCAAGGAAAGGCCAAGCTGGCCACTACCGAGGTGAAGATACGGCGCATGGGCATCTACGACAGCGATACGCGCCTGGCCACCATCAACCCCACCAACTGGAAGATTGGCCGCCGGGCCTGCATCATGCCTGTCGACATCACCATCAAGTATGGCATCGACATGCGCAGGATGACAACAGGCAACGTCAACCTCGACAGCACGGGAACTGTTCGCATCACCCTTCCACAGCCCGAAGTCATCGACTACGACGTGGAGATGCGCACCGACCGCCACGAGCTGGTGACCATGAGCGGATGGCTGCGCGACGAGGTGGGCGAGCAAACCATGCAAGCCATCAAGAACAAGGTGGTGAGCGAAGTGCTGGCCGACACCACCCTCTTCGCCTCTCTGCGCACCGAGATACAAAGCAACACCAGGTCCATCTTCGGATCTATGCTGCAGCAAATGAACCTGAAGCCCGTTTTCACCAACTGACACACCATGAAGAACAGCAGCAACCAATCGATTATGAAAGGCTTGACGAGCTTCGTCAAACTGGCATGCCTCGTAGCCGCCGTCTACTTCGTGGTGAAATGTATCGACGCGCAGGAAGCCGACGACGAATTGGCACTGCTGCCCACGCCCGTGGTCATCAACGACATCAAGCCCATCGGCGAACTCTATGCCTTCACCGCCATCACCGAGGATTTCACCATCGACAACGTGGAGAAAGTGGGGCTCTTCCGCAAGAGCTACTACAAGGCCGTGCAGACCATGCGCATGCAAGTGAGCTATGTGCTAAGCCTCGACAGCGTCGACTATCAGCCCTTAGGACAGAGTGGCGACACCATCCGCGTGCGGCTGCCCCAGCTGCGCTATGTGCAGACGGCTCAGGGCGGCAACTTCCTATGCGAGGTGGAGGTGAGCAACTACAACGCCACCAGGGCCATTGGCATTGTGGAAAAGAAAATCAAAAGCAAGTACGACACACCGCTAAACCGCCAGAAGGCCATGACCCACGTACGCGAGGTCATCATCTCCTTTGTCAACCAATTCGGCAAGGTGCCCTTGTTTGAATACAAGAAATAAACACCATCCACCATCATGCAAAAACGAACAGGAATCATCACGGGCGGCATCGCCGTAGCAGGAGGTGCTGCCGTGGCCGCCTATCTGCTGCTCAGGCCACAGCCCACACCACAAGAGGTGACCAACCCCATCGACGAGCAGTTCGAGAAGCTCGAAGTGGTGCTCAACGACATCGACGCACAGGCGCAACAGCCCGATGCGAACATCGACTCGCTCTTCAGCATTGTCGATGCGCTGCGCTGGGAGCCTATGGGCAAGAACGACTACGAGAAGCAGAAGTTCAACCTATATCTCAACCACAAGAAAGACGTGACCATGAACTTCCGCAAAATCATCCAGGAGCGTGGCCTCGACATCAGCCACCCACACCTCGATGATGTGGAGAGTATCGCATTTTAAGTGAAGAATGAAGAATTTCTTTCGTCGCTGCTCTTTGTGAAAGCGTCCCTTTGGGCCGAGCGGCTACCGCAGTTCTATCCTCCTTCAACCCTCCACCTTCAACCCTCCACTCACCCCAAAACTATAGTAGCCCCCTCGGAGGCTGAAGGGGGGGGGCTTTTTATTCATTTTTTCAGTTCTTCATGCTTGCCAAACAACAGCTTGTCGGACAGCCAGATGGCTGCAACAGTTGAAACGATAGCTGCAACCATAGCGGCAACCCATGTCAGCAGCACCACGACAAGGGCTGCCGCTATGCTGATGCCACCCATGAGGAGTCCGAAAAAGAGCATGAGAAACGCCAGGGGAGCGGCTTTGGGCTTGTGCCACAACAGCGGCAGCAGAGCCGCCCTCAGCGCACGACGCACGCTGGGCACCAGGCTCTCAACATGCGTTGCGCCATTGGCCAGCAGATAGCGGCGATGGGCCTGCGTGCGCAGCAGACTGCGCCAATAGGTCTCCATCGAAGCGCCCATCGACACCATCTGCAGCACCACCAACACCAGCAACACGGGCCAGAAGAGACTGCAAGGGAAGCTGAGCATCAGCACGCCAGCCATCGCCAGACTCACCACCAGCACCGCCCCCACAGCCGAGAGCAGCAGACACGTAGGCACCTGTGGCATCCTCACCTTTGGAGCGACCATCACCTTGCGCAATGTTCGCCGGTCTACCAGCATCAGCAGGGCCACCACCATCGCCAACAGCATTGCCAGTAGCAACGCTCCCCACATAGATATATCGTCTGTTCCCATATCCTTATTCTATTTCTACCACATTGTCGGCTTTGCTCACCACAGCATTGTCGTTGCTGGCAATGACAACCGTGCATCCCTCGTCGGCCTTGCGGCGAAGGAACGGGATGGACGATGCCACCGGACGGTCGACCAGCCAGATGGGTCTGCGCAGCAGCGATGCCACCGCCAGCAGCTGGGCCTTCTGCCCCGTGGCCCCCGTCAGCGCCATCTCCTGCTCCATCTGTTCGGGCTTCCCATTGCGATTGGCTTTCAGCCTAAACACATCATCAGCCGTGGGAGCACTGAATACCACCACCTGCCCCACATCGCCCAACTCGGCGGGTACGAAAGCCATCAGCCTCCGCATGCTGCGTGCCGAAGATGCCGTAAGCGGCTCACCATCGATGCTGATGAACCCGCCTGTCGTCGGCTCCAGACCCATCATGGCATGCAGCCAGCGCACCGCCGTGCTGCCCAATGGGGCACCCAGTCGTGTCAGGCACGTCAGCTCCCCGTCGCAAGCCATCAGCGACAGCGTGCTCTTGGCACCACTCAGCAACACATCATTCAATTCCAGCATAACAGCCGACGTTAGCTCCTCCTTTACCTCACCTCGTGTTCAGTGTCTTCCTCAAAGGGGGTACCTTCCACCAGCACATTGCCTAAGATGATGTCGACCAACTTCGTCAGGTCGTTTTCGTCCACACCGTATTCTCCGTCTACGTTTGCATGCTCGTCATATTCTATGGTCTTGTCGCACAGAATGTTCACGAGTGTCGTCGCGTCGCTGATGCTGACGTCGCCATCCTTGTTCACGTCGCCCTTGCGCAGCTCGCCGTTCAGGTTCAGCATGTAGGCACGAACAACGGCACCCTGAATCCAGGGGAGTGCAGCCATACCGTCTTTCAGTTTGAAGTAGGCATGGCAGGAGTTGGCTTTCATCTCATCATCGGGATAGTGCAGCTTGCCGTCGGCACCCAGATAGAGCGTCGTCGCGTAATCATGGTCGAGGATGGCGGGCTCGAAGCAGCCTGTAAAGTCGACATAGGTGCTGGTGGTGGCGCATGCCTGGGGATTGTCGGCAAGGGTGACGTATTCAAAGTAGGGGTCTACAATGTCGCTGTTGAGCGGGTTGCCGTCATTACCCATCTCTGGGTTCCATCTGATGATGAAAGGCGTGCCGGCGGGGATGGTGGCCGCATCGGCGAAGTTGATGATCAGCGTGCCGCTGTTGCTGTCGAAACTGCTGCCAGCGAAGATCTTCACAGCACAGGCATCCTTGAGGTCGGTGCTCGGTGTGATGTCGAAGGGCAGGCACAGCGTGTTCCACGAGCCATTGCGATAGAGTGTGCGCCCTTCGAGCGTGACGCGCTTCATTGACTTGCCGCCCTCGTTGACGATATTGGTCGTGTTCCCGCCGTTGTAGTCTCCGTCGCTGATGGTCAGTTCGTTGAAGAAATACCGGAAATCGTAGAATCGGTATTCGTAACCATTCTTCTCCCAGTAGACGGTACCGGTGGAGCATGTGCCATACGTCTTGCCGTCTCGGGTCACATCTTCTTCGCTGAGCTCCGTGTCGTTATAGAGGACATCATAACTCTTGGTGGTGACGATCTCGCCGTTGTGCTTGATAGTGACAGCATAGCGTTTTTTAGATTGCCACACCCACGAATCGGTGTAATCGTAGAGGAAGCGGGCGTAGAAGGTGGTCTCGTCTTTCATGCTCGTCAGCACGCTGATGGGCGTTTCTACAGGCATATAGTCCTCGTCCTTCTCTTTGTAGGCTCCCCAGTCGTTCAATTCAGTCCCTTCGGCATCAGGATTCATCTCCCAGCCCAGAAACTTGTAGCCCGGGGGCACGACGCTGCACTGGGGCAGGTAGAAATTGTTGTACACGCCTACGACGTATGTCTGCATCGTCGTGTAGCCACCTGTCTCGGCATCTGGCACGTAGAAGGTGAGGCTTCTGTTGACGTTGTGCTCGTCATAGCCGCAGACGCACTTCGTATCGACAAAGACGTGATTGTCGTTGCTGGTGTAGTCGCAGTAGCGGCAGTAGCGGGTGTGCTGCTCCTGGTCGATGATGCTATAGGTCGAGGCCACGTCAGCTACGTCATCTCCCTGAGGCGTGTGGGGGCAGGCCTCTATGCGGACGTAGCGGTGCCAGCGACAGGCTTTGACCCGCTCGCTGGCGCTGGCGGTTCCTTCTATCTCGCCTTCGTTCTTTCCGGCGGTCACCATCAGCAATGGGCCGACAGTGAGTTCCCCAGAGTAGTACACATCGTTCTTGTCGTCAGCAAAGCCACCCGTGCCGATGGCAGTAGCCTTGCTCGTCTCAGCGTCCTGTTCGGTCGAGGCGATGACCGTGCCGCCTGTGATGAAGACTTTTTTTCCGTAAGCTTCAGCTCCGCCGCCAATACCGCTTGCCCAGCCGCTACCCTTAGCCACGACATAGCCTCCCGAGATGTTTACTTCCGCTCCATCGGAATTGTGTCCACCGCCGATGCCCGCACCATTGGCACCGCCTTGGGCCGTCACCGTGCCGCCCGTGATGTTGACAACGCCTCCATGTGTTGGCGTCCAGTGCTCTGTGTTGCCGCTGCCAATGCCTGCACCCTCTTCGCCGCCGGTGGCCGTCACCGTACCGCCAAAGATCTCGATCCACCCGCCATCAACACCAGCGCCGCCTGAGTTGGCAAACAGGTGGGTGTACGAGCCGCCGCCGCCAATGCCTGGTGCGAGCTCGCCTCCCTGAGCCGTCACCGTGCCACCATAGATTCTTACGGTTCCGCCGATTCCCCAGTCACCGCCTCCAATGCCGGCCGCGCTGTCACCGCCCGTAGCCATGACCTTGCCGCCCATGATGGTAACGACGCCGGCTTTCGAGGAGGGGCAGACCTCTCCGTCGGAGCCACCGCCACCAATGCCTGCACCATACTGGCCGCCAGTAGTCGTGATGTCGCCTCCGTGAATGCAGATGCTGCCGCAGTCGCCTGTCTGAGAGCCGCCGATGCCCGCAGCATTCTTATAACTGTTGGTCACTGTGATACGGCCTTGGCTGTCACCGTCGCTCTGGCTATAGATGTAGAGCGTTGCCTGGTTGTTCAATCGCTCCACCTTGATGCCGCCCGTGCAAGTGAGTATGGCGCCGTCTTCAAGGATGAGGTGCGTCTGCCCAAAAACGTTCAGCGTCTTATACTCCACGTTGCCCCTCACCACGTAGTAGTGGTCGTCGGCATCGTCGGAACTCCCCAGACCTATCCACTCGCCCTGATGGCTGCCTTCGATGACAGTGTAGTTGTCGCAGTAGGTCAGAGTAGAAACACACTGTCCGTCGTCGCTAAACGAGCGTACGTAGTAGGCTACGGGTGAACTGGTTGTGCTGGTCATCTGCACACTTCCCACATCGGCCACAGAATTTTTCAGTGTCTTTTCGTTTCTAACTGTCGTTTGAGCCCAAGCCGAATCTCCCCCACAAAGGAATAAGAGAAAAGCCAAGAAAAGAATGACTCTCTGTTTCATCTTCGTTATTAGTTTGTATCTACAAGGCGCATGAACGCCATGCTGTAACATCTTCTATGTTTTTGAAGAAGAATGCAAAGATAGTACTTTTCCCCGACACTGCCAAGCATTTTTGCGGTTTTCTACCCTGGAGGCAAAAAAATAAACAAAAAACAATTACCTTGTACGCTCCATCTGCCGTAGGGGCAGACCTTGTGTCTGCCCGCACCAGCATTAGGTCAGTCATTCCTCATATTGTCGGACACCCACTTGTACAGTTCTGCAAATCCACCGCGATTCATGATTTCATTCACCTGCTTGCGCAGGTTGTTACGCCACTGCCCCTTGCCTACGACATTGTAGAGCAAGGCCGAGGCGGCAGGAGCAAATTCGCGTCCAACGAAAGGCACGAGTGTGGCCACCTGAATCTGGTCAGCATCGAGTGCCAAATAAGCCTCATAGATGGCACGCGTGGGAATCTTGTGTTCCTTTCGGCGGGCCACATCACGTATGACGGTGGTGGTGGCATTGGCGCTCACCACACGCCATTCCTTGTTGGCCTTGCTGCGGATGGACTTCTCCTGGGCTATGAGACGAACGAACATATCAAGCGGCTGTTTGGCATCGTTGTCGCCCGCTTCTTCTTCCAGAAGGAATGTCCGTGGCCTGGCAACAGCATCATCGGTGATGTCGCGGCGCAGACAGCGGGCCAAGAAATCGATGTTGTCCTGCATCAACCTGCGGCCGTGCTCCTGTCCGTGCATGTCGTTCAACATGACATCGGGCAGCAGGTCGTGCTTCATCAGATAAATCATCATGCAGGGGCTACACAGTCTTTGGATGAAGTAATCCATGCTGTTCTCTGCGGCAGCGGTCGTGCTATAGACAGGGTTCTTGGGATGCTTGATACAATTTATCTCATAGCAGTTGGTCATTAGTCCATTATCCTCGAAGAACACAGCCATCGGATGGTTTTCATTCTTACCGACGGGCAGCTCGCCGACAGACAGTTTCAACTCGTTGGTGAGCCACCGCCGATGCTCTCGCTCGTTGCGGAAGAAATAGAGCCGCTCGCCGCCATGACTGCTGACGAAATCATCGTACTGACCAACAAAGTCGTGCATGATGTGATGCTCGCGGCGCATTGCGCTGAGACACTTTTCAACGTACTTTTTCTCTGGCTTCGACCAGAAGCTGGGCCCCAAAAACCTCCACTTGCCACTAAAGCAGATGAGTACCCCTGAGAGATGGGTGTTTCGCCGTGCCAACTGCTTCACATTGCCTATGAAGCAGCTTTGGTCGACACTGATGATTTGTCCGAGGAAGTCTTTCAACCTAACTTTGCCCTCCTCGCAGTCCACCACCTCGTAGATGCTGAATGGCTTGCTGTCGATATGGTCGATGGCCTCGGCCAGTTTGTCGTCGGCATCGTCCATGTCGATGCGTATCATCTCGGCATAGGCATGTTGCAGAGTGACGGAAAGGGGCCACGTTCGTTGCTCAGCCATCGAAAAACATTCGGCAGCATAGACCATGGTGTCCTTGTCTGCCCCATGCAGCAGATATGTGTATTCGTCTATGAGTTTCTTTTCCGAGATGTTGGTAAACCACCGCCCCAAGGGACAGTAGCGGCTGAGCCACACAAGAACCGTCGTCACATAGTCGCCACCTGTCTGCGTTTCTTCGGCATAGAGATAATTGGCCAGCTCTTCGTTGGAGGGTAACTCCTGACTACGTTCCCGCCAAAGATTGAGCAACTTCTCTGCGTGGTTTTTCAACGCCTCGTTTGTGGGGTTGAGCACCAGTCCCCCACGCTCCGCCACGCAACTATGCCAGAGCATAAAGCGCATCTCATCAAGCGGGGCTTCAGGGGCATCGGCTCCTGCAGTAGCATAGAAAGGCAGATAGCAGCCATACATCTTCTGGTACATGTGCTGAAAGGCCTCAAAGAGGTGGAGGCCAGAACGCTTGTCCTCGAAGAAGAGAGTCAAGTTGATGCAGACATTCCTAAACTGTCGATCCTCCATGAAGGTGAAATCGCTGAGCAGCAGTTCGTAGATGTCGTTGGCCAGCTGGGCGTAAACCCGGTCGGTCTCACAGGTCAGATGTCTGGGGTGGCGCCGCTTGATGTCGGCAGCGGTAATGGTGTTGATGCTTAGTACTTGTCGTTTACCCATGGTTTGTCGCATTTTGATTGCAAAGGTACGAATAAGCGAGCGAAGAGCAAAAGAAAAACTCTTTTTTCTTTTGCTCTTCCGAGCGAAAGTACCTTCGGCACAGCCAAAGGTACGAATAAGCGAGCAAAGGGCAAAAGAAAAACTCTTTTTACTTTTGCCCTTCCGAGCGAAAGTACCTTCGGCAAATCAACACGTTCAAATTAATCACTGAACTTTGGCTATATTTCAATAGAAATGAGTAATTTTGTCGGCAAATTGCAAAAACTCATAAGATATGGAACTGACAAAATCTGAATACAGACAACTTTCAGACATCATCAGGCGTGGCATTCTACGCCGCTGCGAGGAATGGCTCAAAGAAACAAAGGAACTGATAGAAAAGGAGTACGACGGCAAAGAGAACGCATTCGACCGCTGTATGGAGGTGACGAAGCGCTCGAAAGATTATTTCAAGGAAGCCATGAGCCGCGAGGATTATTACCGCAAATCCATTATGTATATTGGAATAGGGCGGCTGTTGTCCGAAGGCTATATCACCATGGACGACTTGAAAGAACTGCGCCCCGAAGTGCAAGCTGCTGCCAGGCGATGGGCAGGAATAGACGACCAAGGCAACGAACAATCATAGAAAGGACGCAAGGGCGGTCTATTGTCTATCATATCATGTCAAGATAAACCAAAAAGATTATCCGCAATTATTTTGATGAAGAAGAATCCCGCAGTATTGGTATACCATCTGCAACACTCACATCCTAACAATGCCAGCTACAGCACCGACAGCTACTACCTGAGGCTGGCCAACCAGTTGCTCAACGACTTCATCAGAAGCCGCATCTACATTGGCGAGGGCACCGACAGCATATTCCATTATGCCGCAGTATCGCTGGCTTGCTATCTGGAGGACATCGTGGCCGACAGCGGACAATGGCGCACGTTCTCAGCGCTCTGCCAGCAGATGTTCGGATGGCCCGTGCCCATCTATCACGATGACGCAGAGGAATACTATCCCGACGAGCCGAGCCTGATGGCCGTGCGCTACCTGATATACAACGCCGCCACCGAACAGGACGACATCTGGTGGAAGCCAGAAACCCCCGAACTCGACCGGCTGGCACGTATAGCCTACCAGCGTATAAACGACGCATTCGAAGAGGCTCCCGTCAACGACGACCTGACCGCCG
>JAEEGG010010449.1_pt1 | contig 20499 bp, 22 predicted proteins | sample 9134161 | NCBI WGS metagenome assembly JAEEGG01 (sample SAMN16246543, study PRJNA631951) | gut metagenome | biome: gut microbiome; feature: rumen; material: CR-attached | host: Bos | place: Iran: Karaj | collected 2018-10 | reverse complement strand
TCCTGTACAGATCATCTACTCAATGCAGCAGGCTCTTAAAGAGCACTTCGCTGAGGGCGAGAAGGCTAAGTACAAGAGATTCATGGACATCACAAAGATCATCAGAGAAGAAGCTGCCAAGATGGGTCTTGAGGAACTCCTGGATCCAGCTATCACAACAGGTCTCGTAATCGCTATCAAGTACCCAGAGGACAAGAAGTTCAACTTCAAGAAAGTTCATGACTATCTGTTCAAAGAGGGAATCACAATCTATCCTGGAAAGATCGGAAACCTGCCTACATTCAGACTCTGCAACCTGGGAGCTAACACACCAGCAGACGTTAAGGCTGCTATGAAAGAGCTCAAGGCTGCCCTGAAGGCTTGCGGATGCAAGGTTCCAGTAGACCAGAAGGCTGCTGCACCAGCAAAGAAAGCTCCAGCTAAGAAAGCACCTGCTAAAAAGGCTCCTGCAAAGAAAGCTGCTCCAGCTAAGAAAGTAGCTGCACCAGCAAAGAAAGCTCCGGCAAAGAAAGCACCTGCTAAGAAAGCTCCAGCAAAAAAAGCACCAGCTAAAAAGTGATTGACATCTATTGATGTTTATTATCGGCCCCTGTAGAAATGCAGGGGCTTTTTTATTATTATAAAAGTATGAAGAGAGTATCTTTCCTGGAATATGCTCCCCAGTCCCCTGGCGTCTACATTATGCGGAACGCCGGAAAGGTCATCTATGTGGGCAAGGCAAAGAACCTCTTCCGCCGGGTCTCCTCCTACTTCTCCGGCAGCAAGGATATCAAGACCACACATCTGGTCAGCAAGATAGAAGACATAGAATACATAATCACCAAGACAGAATACGAGGCGCTGGTACTTGAGAACAACCTGATCAAGAAATACATGCCCAAGTACAACATCAACCTGAAGGACGGCAAGACTTATCCTGTAATAAAAATTACAAACGAGGAGTTCCCTGCAGTCTTCAAGACCCGTTACATCTATGAAGATGGAGCCTCTTATTTCGGACCATATCCAAGTGTGGAAGTTCTGGAAAAATATCTTGAGCTGGTGAAGAAAAAGTTCCCTCTTCGTAAATGCAAAGGACCGCTTAAGCCTAGGAAGACGCCGTGCCTCTATTATCATATCGGAAGCTGTCTGGCCCCCTGCTGCGGCAAAGCGGACAAGAAAGAATATGCCTCTTATGTGCGCAAGGTGAAGACTCTGCTGGCCGGCAATACAAAGACTTTTGTAGCTGAACTGAAAAGGCAGATGAAGGAGTATTCCCAAAAGATGGACTACGAGAAGGCGGCTGAGTGCCGTGACTTCATCACTGCGGTGACAGAGCTGGTGACCGAGCAGAAGGTGCAGGACTTCAATCAGGAGAGCCGGGACTACATAGCGTCGGAGAGCGACGGAGTGTATACCGCTTTTGTTGTGCTGCAGATGAGGGGTGGCAAGCTGAGCGGCAAGTCGGTGTTCATCTCCGAGGTGGCCTCTGTGGATGAGGCGGCAACCCAGTTCTTTGTCCAATACTATTCTGCCTTCAAAAGTGTCTCTATGGGCCTTTCTGCGCTCCCAGGAGAGATTTTCACAAACGTGCTGCCAGACACCGAGAACTTGAAGCAGTATTTTGCCGAGATCAGCTTCCCGGATATCCCTATAGCAATGCCTGAAACGCCCCGGGATGTGGCTATAATCAAAATGGCCAGCGAGAACTGCCGCATGGAGCTGTACAAGAAGAACCGGGCTCTTAATCTGAAGGAGGCCCTGGAGGAGCTTAAGAAGATACTCCGGCTTCCGGAGGTGCCACGCCGCATCGAGGGCTTCGATATATCCCATACCGCCGGGACCAACACTGTGGCCTCCATGGTCTCTTTCTTCAACGGAAAGCCTGACAAGTCACAGTACCGCACCTTCCATATAAAGACCTTGGAGAACGGCGAGATAGACGACTACCAGTCCATGCGGGAAGTAATAGCCCGGCGGTATGCCCGGGTGCAGAACGACCAGCTGCCCGAGCCGGATTTGATACTGGTGGACGGAGGCAAGGGGCAGCTGAATGTGGCGGTGCACATTCTCAAGGCCCTGGATATGAGCCACATCCCGGTGGCAGGCCTCGCGGAGAAGAACGAGGAGATCTATTTGCCAGGGGAAAAGGATCCAATAGTGCTGCCCCGCACCTCCGAGGCGCTGAAGATACTGCAGAATGTGCGGGATGAGTCCCACCGGTTTGCCAACAAGTTCAGGACCACCCTGCAGACCAAGGATATCCGCGAGGCCGCCGAGGCTGTGCCCAAGTATTTGGAAGAGGAGTAGAAAAAAGGAGCAATGATGTGAGTATAAATTGGAATAACTTAAAATCGCTTTTGACAAATTATTCTGAGGATTATAATTTGTTTAAAGACGATCTGCGAATTAATTTGCGGCCCCACAATCTTCTTGTTGATGATTCCTCATGGCAACCACCATCGTGGATACGAATTTATTTCCCCGAGTTTCCTTCGCCAAGGCGCGGGATTTTCATTGATTATCTATTTGGAAGAAATCAAGATGTATATCTGACGCTAATACAAGGGGTAAAGGGGTCAAATACTCAGGAATTAGAACATGTAAGGCAAACTGTTCAGCAGAAAATAGGTAGTGGTAGTTTTCTAAAAGTGAATGGAAATGGTTTTTTGCCGGTCAATTATTCAGGCGGGATGATTTTTTATAAAAAGTATTCCATTAATTCTTTTCCAAATGACCTCCAATTGAATGTTGATTTACAGGAAATGATTGAAATTTATAAAAAAGTAATAGAATTAAAACTTCCTGAGTTTAATATGTGGCCATGCTGAACTTGATTCAGTATGGTATTTATGCTGAATTATTTTTCAGTGAAAAAATTTTTCAGTATAATTATGATATAATTGTCAGAAAGGAGAAAGGTAAATGGAGAATCTGCGAAATGGAAGTATTACAATTTATGATGCATTAAAAAACATTGAGAATGGGAAATATGTCATGCCAGCATTCCAACGGCAATATGTTTGGAACATGGAGCAGATAGAAAAGCTTTGGGATTCTATTTTACTAGACTACCCTATATCAGTTTTTTTGTTTTGGCATATAGATGAAAATAACACCTCTAAAGATACCTATTTTTGCCAGTTTTTAAATTCAGCAACCTTTAATTTTCAAAAAAAATCTTCAACCCCAAACTATGAAACCGCCCCAGTAAATACAAAAATCACTGATACAGCTGTTCTGGATGGCCAGCAAAGATTGACATCTTTTTATTTAAGCCTTTTTAGTGATGATGTTTATATTAAAGGGAAACATGAGAAGGGATCTGGTGGAAGTATTGCTAAGTTACGGATTGAATTAGATAAAAATAAAATTGAAGATACTGAAGGAGAATATAATACAAAACAATACTCAATTGTTTATACCGAAAAAACACGGAACAGTCCAACACAGTTTGAATTTAGAAATCTTATTAAAGATAACCGGTTCAAAAACAAAAAAACACGTCAAGAAGCTATTGATGATTCAATTAAAAGTGTTCCTAATTCAAGTAGAAACTATGCAAATGATTTACTAAACAATCTTTGTCGGAAAATTTTTGATGAAAAATTGATTAGTTATATTGAAATGTATAACATCAATCAAGAAGATGCTTTAGAGATGTTTGTTCGATTTAATAGCGGAGGAAAGCCATTAAAGAAATCTGATATAACAATGTCTATCTTGGAAGTTTTTTGGCAAAATGTTCGACCTGAATTTGGAAGACTTTTAGCTAATTCTTCATATAAAAATTTTGGAAATGATTTTTTAATTCGTACGGCACTTATGCTTTATGGAGATGTTATTAAGTCAAATATTAATAAAAAAACGGCTGATGATCTTCATAAGAATTGGCGAGAGTTTTCTACAGCCCTTAAAAACCTTGAAAGGTTATTAAAAACAATGAATATTGAGGTTAATCATTTCTCAACAAGTTGGAATATTCTGTTGCCTATTATTTATTTTATTTATAATAATCCCGATTATGATAACGATAGAGAAGCTATAAAAGCATATTTGATACGCGGAGCATTATTTACTTATTTCAAAACAGGAACAACTGGTAAACTTTCTCAAATGAGAAATAAAATTAGTGCCAATGATTTTAGAATTACAATGGAAATGCTTGACAACATGAGTGAGTTGCGAATAACAGAAGCAAGAATTGATGATTTGTTAAACCTAGAATATGGCAGCAAAGTTGTTGTAGAGGCATTATATTATTTAAGCCTCGGCTGGCAAAATAGCAAATGTTCTTATGCTGTTGATCATTTACACCCATTAAAAGTTTTCGCCACAAAGCCTTTTGGCATTGATATGACCCAATGGAAAAAAAGTCGTGAAAAGAAAAATAAGCTTCCTAATCTTCAACGGCTAGAGGGAAAGTTAAATATTAGCAAAGGGGATATGAGCCTTGTAAATTTCTTTAATTGTATGAACGAAGAACAACAAGAAATCTTTAGAAAACAATCATTAATTCCAGATAATGTTTCATTGGAACTAGAAGATTTTGAAGATTTTTATGAAAAACGAAAAGAATTGCTGAAGGAAAAGTTAACTGCGCTTCTAGATGGTAATTTAGAAGCTAATGAAGAAATTGAGTTCTCTGATGAAGAACCGATTATAGAGGTTGATGATAATGAAGAACAAGATTTGTTTGAAATAGATAAAGAAGATATTGATAAGAAAGTGGTATTAAAAAGGTTGAGGGCTGTTGGATTTGATACCTTTGTAAAATATTATAGAAAATTTGCAGATCCAAACTTGGAAACTGGTGACATAAAAGAAATATTAGAGCAGAATGAATCTTACAAAGAAAGTAGTTGTAACACTAAAGCATCTAACGGAAAGAGAATAATAGAAAATGGCTGGGGTAAGGCTGCATTGGCGATAATTGCTAATGCAAACAGAATAGATGATTCGATAATTGAAGATGCTAAAAAATTATTAAAGAAAATAAAATAACCATCTCCCATCCCCCATAAAGTCGCCTGTTTGGCGACTTTTTCTCTAAAATGATGTGTTATCTTTTCCCCATAAGGAGGAAAAGATGTTTAATCACATTGGTTGCTCACATTACGAAGTAGAAGGCGCAATATGCGGCGGGGTACTGTATTATGTGGGATGTGAGGTCGGAAGCCGCGGAATGATCTGTATTTACCGCTGTGGCACCTGCGGGACAATAATACGTATTGTGGAAAATTAAGTGTATCATTATATGAGACACCTGTTGTCGTATATTAGCAGTATGAAATCCATAAAGATTATATCTATTCTGATGGTTATATTGGTTTTTGCCTCCTGCAAGACAATGCCCAAGAAGTCCCAGGAACAGTCCATCCAGGCTGATTTAAGAAGTGATTCAGAGAAACTCATGGAGCATTTTGAACCGCACGATGGTATGATGTCACTGCTGGCTGATGCCAAGACCGGCGATATTCTGGCTTCAGCAGACCTGCCTGAGACTGGCGTGGACCGGACCTCGACCTATCTCTATGAACCTGGACCTGTGTTCGATGTTTTTTTAGACAGCGCAAGAAGGCATCTCCCGGAAAGCATGAGAGATTCTGACAATGCTTTACACTATATGATAAGCCAGTTTGGTTTTACGGAATATCCGCTGGTGACTGCCCGGCAGATGGTCAAGGCTGCTACAGTCTTTACAAACCATGGAATGATGGATGATATAGAAGTGATTTCCCCAAAAGTGGCAGATATAACATTTAAATCTATGGATAGAGAAAGACCAGCAGATATAGATGAATATGTTATGGTGAAGCACAAGGATGCAAATGCTGTCTCTGCTCTTGCTTTCTATCCGGCCGAAGACCCACAGTACATTCTGTATGTGGTGGTTCTGCAACCTGCAAAGTAGAAATGACTTAAGTATTAACAGTCGCCTATTTAGCGACCTATTTTTTTCATACATATACTATATTTATCAAGGAGGTAATGAAATGTCAGAACATATTTACAATGATGTTCCTGTGATGATTCCTTTTTTCCGGTTTATGGATTCAGAAATGATAGATGAGGAACCATGTAAAGCTCCAGTTCCCATCTATTATTTGGGGGATAAAAAACCTATTCCTTACACTATCTGGTGTGATGAGTATAAATACTTTATGACTGACAGCAGAAAGGCTATCAAAGAAGAACTGGAAAGATATGGACTCAAGATGCCTAATTTCTCAGAGTTCCGTCCTAATCCCCGTCTTGCTCACAGCGTACGTCTCAAGATGATTGAACTGGGTGTCTGCTGGTCAATTGCCAAGAAAGCTGGCCCAGTCGGAATAAACTATTATACAAAAGAGAAAGGAGCTTTTTATTTCTCTCTAAAGTCAAATGAAGATGAGTGATAAATATGTCAGATGAGAAAAAACCGGTTGATACAGAAGTAACCATAGAAGTGAATGGGCAGCCTCGGTCCTACCTGATGACCAGCAATCTGACAGTAATAGCCGAAAAATTGGTGACTCTAGGATGCCGTCCGCCCGCATTTACCGACTATCGGCTTAATCCCAGTCTTGAGCCAGAAGTGCTGAAAAAGATGGAGGAACTGGGGGTGAGATATTCCATGACAATAAATGGCAAAAAACCATGCATAAACTATTTTCATCCAGGCTTGACCCCATATGTTATCTACCTTAATGACTTGATGGATCCCTGGCATAAAGCTTCTGATGACGGCAAGACCCCTTCTATAATGCAGCAGATCAGGGATTTGATTTCTCTTACTGGGAACTGGTCGCCCCTTATGCAGGCTGTGGAGAATCAGGATACAGATGCAGTCCGATTCCTTTTAGAGGCAGGAGCAGATCCAAACGAAACCTCAGAGACAGGCCTTTCTCCCCTTATGATAGCGGTGATAAAGAACAACAAAGAGATGGTCCAGATGCTGCTTGAGAAAGAGGCATTTGTAAACGCAATGACCAAAGAGGGTTGGACGCCATATCGGATGGCAGCCTTGATGTTCTTGGGTGACAAGACGAACAGAAAAGAGATAGCTGAAATATTGAGAAAAGCAGGAGCCGTAGTAGATATAAAACATCTGCCTTTTGATGCCATCCACGAGAAGATGACATTCCATGAGAAGCTGAATGAATATATCTACCGGGCCACCTGCTTCGGTCGGGGCAAGGAGTCCTTGATATATAAACGTTGCAACATGGATAAGAGGACATACTCCAAGATCAAGAACACAGATACACCAAATTATCACCCTAGAAAGAACAATGTCCTTGCACTGATTATCGGTATGAGGCTTACATTTGCCGAGGCAGAGGATCTTTTGGCCAGTGCAGGATATGCCTTTGCAAAGGATGATGAATTTGACCAGATAATCAAGCGGCATATCAAAACAGAGGATTTCTCAATAAATAAAATAGAAGCGGAGTTATACAAAAAAACTGGGAAATCCCTCGGCCATTATGAAAATGAAGACGAAGAGGATTAAGGTCGCTTATTTTTCGACCCTATTTTTCTGACATAAAAGTATACTGGCTCCATAACAAACAAAAGGAGCATTTTATGAAACTTTTCAGACTATTCTTCATCTGCATGCTGTGTATGATTTTCTTAGCTGGCTGCTATACTGCCAAGCCTGCCGGAGAGCCTGGGGAAAACACTATCACACTGAATCTTTCCAGTGATGGTGTAGTAGGGGATATATTTGTTACCCATGTGAACGGGGTGGCCACCGGTGCGAAGATTATCCCCAGCGGGAATCACAATATTCCTGATAAAAAGACCTATGTGAATCCAGTCTATGTGCCACTTGATGGAAAGCCGATAGAGCTTACAATACTCTGCCCCGTGTACACCGGACAGACCCATCCAGACGGAACACCGTTCTATCCATATAAGCGGACAACTATCAAGTTCACTGAACTGGCTGACATAAAGGCTGGAGATATTATTATTCTACAGTGGTCTTATAAGACAAAGCTTCTTTCTTTCCAGAATGTGAAAGGGGAGAATATCCAGCAGGTTGCACCTACATTCCCATCTAACTGGTTAGGGTTGTAATTACTTCTCCCCTTTCTTCACCATAACCTCGTAGAGGAATACGGGGAACAGGGTCTCCTGCATCTCGGTGCGTACGCTTCGGAAAAGCTCATCGTATCGGGCGCAGGTGGCCATTATTTTTTCCAGGTCAGCAGTGGTGTACCGCTGGGCACCTGCGGTATGGGTGGTCTGGCCACGCTTTGTGGTGACACCGTTCTTAAGGCAGGCTTCATAGGAGCCAACACCCTGGTCCATCATGGTGCGCACGCCCAGCATACGCCGCAGCTGCCATATAAGGCCGCCCAACAGCTGTATGGGGGCTCCGTCCGATGACATCATCAGGTTCTTTGCAATCTCGGTAGCCTTCTCCAGGGTGCCTACTAAAAGCTGGTCATAGAGAGTGAATACGTTCTCCTCTTTGCCGTTGAAGAGCATCTCCTCAATCGCTTCCAGGGTTATGGGCTCCTTGCTGTCGAAGAACAGAGCCAGCTTGTCGCACTCGTTCTTAACAGAAAGTGTATTGGCATCGCAGTTTCCCGCTATGAATGCAGCAGCATCGGAATCGATGGGAGTTCCCAACCTGCGGAAATAGTTCTGGATATAGCTCCGCATCTGGGGCTCCTTAAGTTCCCAGAACACCTTCTCTTCCCCCACCGCCTTCTTAAGCTTTGCATCCACCTTCATGCCGCTGTCGGTAAAGATAAGCACAGCATCCTCGGAGGGCTTCTTCAGGTACTGCAGGAACAGGTCTATATCCTTCTTCTTGAGCTCTGCAGTATCATTAATGAATATAAGTTTGAAGCTTGAGAACATAGAGAGGCTTTCCGCTGTCCCTATCACATCATTCATATTGGAATCGTATGGATAGAAGGTGTACTCCTCGATCTCATCACCATACTGTTTCTTGATTTCTGTGCGGATTGAATCTATGTATGCTTTTTTCTCCCCCAGCTCCGGGCCGGTAAGGAGATAGCTGGGTTTAATCATTCTTCTTCAAACTTGTTCTCGAAGATCTTGCTGATTGCTTCTACAGCTTCGGCCTCGTCAGCTCCGTCGGCCTTGAGGGTAAGGACAGTCTGATATGTGGCGGCAAGGGTAATTATGCCCATAATGGACTTTGCATTGATCTCATCGTCATCCTTTGACAGTGTGATGTCGGACTTGAACTTGTTGGCAACTTTGACAATCATTGCAGCAGGTCTTGCGTGGATTCCCGCCCTGTTCCCAATTACGACTTGTTTACTGATCATATTTATTCCTCGCCGAATTTATGTTCATTGTTGTAAAATGAGGAGATATTCTTGGCCTCGAGCCACTGAATAGTCCTCCGGTTGAATTCCTTTGCCGAGAAGTAGCCCATGCTCTTGAGCCTTTCGTTCATGGCGCCGGTCTCAATTATGATAGGAATATTCCGTCCAGGCTTCACCGGGATGGTGAGGGATGGAATCTGCACTCCCAGAATCTCGGTGGTGTTCTCGTCGGTTCCAAGCCTGTTGTACTCTTTCTCGTTGTCCCATTCCTCCAGGTTAACCACCAGCTGTATCTCCTTCTGGTCCCGGACTGCTCCGATTCCATAAAGATGTGATATGTTGATGATTCCCAGCCCCCTGATCTCCATGTGATGGGCCAGCTGCTGGTTGCCACCCCGGCCTACCAGGCTGTTGCCATAGAGGTTCCTGATTTCCACCACATCATCGGCAATAAGGCGGTGGCCCCGCTCTATAAGCTCCAGGGCAGTCTCGCTCTTTCCTACGCCGCTCTTTCCCTGGATAAGGATTCCCATTCCGTATACCTCCACCAGGTCGCCGTAAATAAGCTGTTTGGGTGCAAATACAGAGCCTAGGATACGGGAAAGGCGCCGGGTGAGCTCGGTGGTGGAAAGGGGGGTGACCAGCAGCGGGCAGTTGGCCTTGGATGCTATTGCCTTTATCTTCTCGCCAGGCTGAAGGCCGGTGGAGAAGATGCAGCATGGTATCTGGTATGAGAAGAATTTTTCTATGTTCTGGAAATCGAAGTTCTGCTCCTTCTCCATCTTCTCGATGAAGTTGGATTCTCTGATTCCGAAGATTTGGATACGCTGATAAGTGAAGTTGTCGAAGAAACCTATGAGGGCCAGGCCGGGGCGGTCGAGAAAGGACATAGTTATCTCGTTCCCCAGCCCCTGGCGGCCTGCAACGCATTTCAGCGACAGAGCATCATTTTCTTTCAGGTCCAGATCAAGGAGATCCAGGACTGTAAAATTCTTCATACCATAACTATTTTATACTATGTAAGCACAAAAGGGAAGTGTGGAAAATCAGTTGGATTTTTCCTGCATCTTCTCTTTTTCTTTCACAATCTTGGTCTTAACTTTTTCTGTAAGCTGGTCTATTGCATCATAGAGATCTCCGTTTGTGGTCTCGATATAGGCATCACCGCCCCATTTGAATGCGAAGTTGCTCTTCAGGGTGTACATGCCGTTTGCCCGCTCAACAGTGATCTCCAGGAATGTCAGTGTGTCCTCTGCTGTTGCAAGACGCTTGAACTTCTTCTCAATCTGTTCCTTGGTCTTGTCAGAAACTTCATAATGGATTCCTCTGATTTCAAAATTCATACTTGCCTCCTGATTATTGATTTATATTTTGAAACTGTACGTCTGGCCATGTCGATTCCTCTCTCCTTGAGTATATCAGATATCTGCTGGTCGGAGAGATGTTTATCTTTGTTTGTCTCTAGAATTTCTTTTATGATTTCCAGCACGCTTTCCCCCTGGGATGGGAAGAAGTAGCTGAAGGGGTAGAATCCCCAGTCGGTCTGAACATATTTGGAGTTTGCAATCCGCGATACTGTGGATTCGTTCCGCTTGATGATCTTTGCGAATTCCCGCTGTGTAAGGGGCTTTAGATACTTTGGCCCCTTGAGGAAGAAATCTCTCTGGCATTTGATGATTGCTTCTGCGGCTTTCTCCAGGGTATCTTTGCGCATCTCCAGTATATTGATGAAGTTATGGGCATCCTGCACCTTGTCGTGAACAAACTCCTTTGCCTCCGGGTCTGCATCGGGGGCTTCATCCAGCTCGCTGAAGCTCTGGCTCACCTGCAGCTCCGGGACTGCCAGGTCGTTCATATAGACAGAGAGCTCTCCATCCTTTGCTGTTATGGTGAGGGACGGGATCACAGACTGGTCGGGCTGAGTTGTGAAGGTTCTGCCAGGGAACGGATTCAGGGTCTTGATGAAATCCCGGATTTCCAGCACCTGTTTCTCGGTTTTTTTCAAGGCTGCGGCGATAGTTTTATACTGCCCTTTCTCAAGCTCTTCCAGATATTCTTTTATTACCTCCCTGGTGCCATCAGGTTCGTCATCGCAGAGGGAGGCCTGGACTGCAAGGGATTCTTTATAATTGGAGACACAGGTTCCCTGGGGATCCAGCATCTGCACCAGCTTGACCGCTTTGTCCAGGGTTTCCTCCTCCGCCTCGGGTACAGCCTCCTGGGGAGAAAATAGGAGAAAGCCATCATCGTTCAAATTTTGAACAAGTATTTCTGCGGCATCTATAATTGCTTTGTCAATGTTTTTCTGCATTCCCAGCTGAATAAGCAGGTGATCCTGCAGGGATTCTTTCTGTGTAAGGGTGTTCTCGAGGAACTGCTGCTTCCGGTCGGCTTTATCCTCGTCCCAGTCGGTGGGGGTATCATCCTTCGGCCTGGATTTCTCCAGGGAGCTGAGCAGGACTTCTGGGCTGTTTGCCTCTTCCAGGGCGGGGTTCTCTTCCAGCTTTTTCTTGATTTCCTCCCGAAGGTCAAGGACAGGCATTTCAAGGAGACGCATCATCATCCGCATCTGAGGGGCAATAATTTGTTTCTGGGTCTGTTCGGTAGCCAGATTGTTTGAAAGCATCGCCTGCATATCTATATTATACCCTAAAAAACAGAATTTGGCAAAAAAGTTTCTGCTATTGCGAAAAAGCTATAATCAATATATAATTATATAATTATGAAACAATATCTTGATTTAGTGAAATATGTGCTTGAGAACGGCCAGCGGAAAGTGAACCGGACCGGAGTAGCCACCTTGAGCTGTTTTGGAGTGTTCTATAAGGTGAATCTGGCAGAGGGGTATCCTCTCCTTACCACCAAGAAAGTTTATTTCAAATCCATGCTCCAGGAGCTTTTCTGGTATCTTTCCGGGGAGGAGCATATCCGGAACCTCCGCCAGCATACCAAGATATGGGATGCCTGGGCAGACGAGGAGGGACATCTGGAGACAGCATACGGCCGGTTCTGGCGGCGGTTCCCGGTGCCGGAGAAGGGGCTCCCGGGGGAGAAATGGGCCACAAAGTGGGTTACCACCGACCCTGTTACAGGACAGAAGACCTTTGACCAGATCCAGTACATCATCGATTCACTTAAAGAGATCAAGAAGAACCCGGAGTCCCCGGCCCTGCGGAGGCTGGTGGTAAGCGCCTGGCATCCGGCAAATGCGGCGGAAAGCCTGCTGCCTCCATGCCATTACAGCTTCTGCTTCAACGTGACAGGCGGCAAGCTGAACTGCCATCTTACCCAGCGTTCTGCAGACATTGCCCTGGGTGTTCCTTTCAACATCGCATGCTACGCTCTCCTTACCATGATGCTGGCAAAAGAGACCGGATTTGAGGTGGGCGAGTTCGCCCATACCCTTATAGATGCCCATATCTATGAGAACCATATAGACGGCCTTAAGGAGCAGCTGACCCGGACCCCAGGCAAACTTCCTACAGTTAAGATTGCGGACAAGCCGTTCAACGAGCTGACTCCGGACGATATCGAGCTTATCGGCTATGAGCCTCAGGGTTTTATTAAATTTGGAGTTGCGGTTTAAGCCATGAAAGAGATAAATGTCATTGTGGCAATGACAAAGAGCCGTGTGATCGGCAAGGATGGCGCACTCCCCTGGCACCTGAGCGAGGACCTTAAGCTGTTCAAAGCCCATACCACCGGCAATATAGTGATCATGGGGCGCAAGACCTTTGATTCCATCGGCAGGCCCCTGCCCAACCGGCGGAACATTGTGGTGTCCAAAAGCATCCTGGAGGAGGAGAAGGTAATCGGAGTGGAGTATTTCCCAGACCTGGATCATGCTGTTGCATCAGCCCAGGAGGGAGACGGCCGCATCTTCATTATCGGAGGGGCCAGCATATATCACCAGATGATAGAAAAAGCTGACCGGCTTTATATTTCAATGGTGGATGGAGAATTTGAAGGGGACACTTATTTCCCCGAAATCAGGGATGATGTGTGGAAGGTGGTGGCCACCGAGCCTCACGCTGGATTTACACTGAAAATATACGAGAGAAAATAATTGGAGAGTTGACCATGGACATGGACGAATTGAAGCTTGAGATCAAGAAGATCATTATTTCATCATTGGAGCTTGAGGATGTCAAGCCTGAGAACATTGTGGACTCGGAGCCTCTTTTCGGAGCAGGTCTGGGACTTGATTCCATAGATGCGCTGGAGCTGGGAATTGCCCTTAAGAAACGTTTCGGCATCTCATTCTCGGCAGAGAGCAGCGACAACAGAAAGCATTTTGCATCGGTGGATGCACTTGCAGCATATATTTCAGCTCAGAAAAATGGAGAGGCAAAATGACAAAAGAGGAAATTTTCGACAAGCTTAAAGAAATCTTCATCAGCGAATTTGAGCTGGATGAGTCAAAGATAACCATGGATGCCCTGGTGTTTGAGGATCTGGATCTGGACAGCATAGATGCAGTGGACATCATTGTAAAGATGAAGCGGTTCCTCCCTGCCAAGATCAACCCTGATTCCTTCAGAAAGGTCCGCACTGTAGGGGATGTGGTTGATGTTCTGTACGAGGCATCAAAGGCAAAATAAGTGGCTTGGACCCATAAGCAAATAAAGGCTGCCGTCTGCATCGGGTTTCTGGTGTGCGGCGGCATTATTGCCATTATCACCCGCTCTGCTAGGATTCTGACTTTCTACCCGGCGCTGGTGAACCTGTTCTTTCTGGTGCTTTTCGGGCATACTTTATTTGCAGGTCCCAGCATGGTATATCGGCTTGCTACCCTTAAGGACAAGAGCATTGCCATAAGCCCTTATAGAAAAAAGATTGCAGCATACTGCCGGAATGTGACTCTGGTATGGTGCTGTTTTTTTATTGTGAACGGCAGTATAGCCCTGATGTCTGTGTTTGGAGATTCCTACCGGTTCTGGGCATTATATAACGGATGTATAGCCTACATCCTCATGGGACTTTTATTTGCAGGGGAGTATATTGTGCGTAAAGTTGTGCAGAAGAATATGAAAGGGGATTTTATCCCTCTGACCCAGGTTAAGCTGAATTCCAGGGATATGGATTCTATTGTCTGCTATGAGGGAAGATATACAGATGGTGTTTTCAAGAGGTGGAGGGATTTTGCAGAAGACTGCACCAAGATGCGCCATTTCCTCTTGTCCCAGAATGTGGATAAGTGGATTTTGAACTGCGAGGACTGCTACTATTTCTATGTCACTTTTGCCTCCCTGCTGCAGTGCAGGAAAGAGATTCTCCTTACAGCCAACATCACTCCTGAATTCATAAAAGAGATCCGGCTTCCCGGCATCGGTTTCCTTACCGACCAGAAGGCTCCAGATTCCACCGATATTGCTGCCATCATTGAGCAGCCTTCAATGGGAACCGAGGAGTTTCCCCCTATTGTTGCCTCGGAAACCAAGATTCATATGTATACATCAGGCAGCACCGGCCACCCGAAGGCAGTGCTCCAGCGGATGAAAGAGTTTGAGCTGGACAATGCCTTCATCATGTCCAAATGGGGTGATGATTTCTATAAGCGCATAGTGTGCTCCTGCGTGAACCAGCACCATATCTACGGGCTTCTGTTCTCTGTGGTGCTTCCTTTTGCTGCCGGCGTTCCATTCCGCAGGAACCGTATCACTGTTCCTGCTGAGTTCAAGAGCCTTACCGACACCTCATATATGATTATCGCTGTTCCCGCGTTCCTTAAGAGGACAGTGGAGGATGAGACAGAATCCTTCGGCCTTAAGAGCCCTGTCATCTTCACATCCGGTGGCGTGCTCACCCCTGACGTGGCTAAGAAGACAGACCAGATCATGGGATTCTGGCCTATCGAGGTATATGGAAGCACCGAGACCTCCGGCATCGCATACCGCCAGTCCAAGAACGGTCTTGAGTGGACACCCTTCGACAACGCCGAGATTTCACAGAATGCCGATGGCTGCCTGATTATCCGCTCTCCATACATAAGCGATCCGGCCGGCTTTGAGACTGCTGACCTGGTGGAGATTTTCCCCGACGGCCGTTTCCTGCTCAAGGGGCGTTCCGATTCTATTGTAAAAATCGAAGAGAAGCGTATCTCTGTGACTGAGGTGGAGAACCGCCTTAACCAGAACCCATATGTGAAGGACAGCTGTGTTATCGCAATGGCAGACCGGAGGCAGTACCTGGCGGCAGCCGTTGTTCTATCCCCTGCCGGCGTGGAGAAGTTTGCCGGCGCTGATAAATTTGATATCAACCAGTACTTCAGAAATTATCTGGCAGGCTTCTTCGAGGCTGTGGTGCTGCCCCGGAAATGGCGTTATCTGGAGGCAATCCCCCAGAATGCCATGGGCAAGCGGAAGAAGGATGATATAAAGGCTCTCTTTGAGAAGAAGATAGAGGATATCCACGGCATCTCCTTTGATATAAAAGAGCAGGAGGAGAATAAGGTTGTTGTTGCCTTTGCCGCTCCAGAGAACTGCGACTTCTACGACGGCCATTTTCCGGAGAAGAAATTTCTGCCGGCAGTAGCCCAGTTCCACATTGCGGTCAAGGTGGCAGAGCAGTACTTTAAAGTTGAGATTCCACTGGTGGAGACCAAGAGAATCAAGTTCTCCCATCCTATTCAGCCTGATACCCCTATGCTCCTGACTATAACTAATGATGGAGACAAGCTGCAGTTTACCTATAACGACGAGGCTGGAAGGGAGCATTCAAGAGGCACCTTCCTTGCAAAGGAGCGGCAGTGAGCGAGTTCGCACCAGGGGCTGTGATCCCGGTCTACAACCATGGCAGCACCGCAGAGCCCATAGTTGATTTCCTTGTCTCACACCGCATCCCTGTTGTCCTGGTGGATGACGGCAGCTACCTCAAGAGCAAGGCTGCCCTGGCCAAGATAGAGAAAAAATACCCTGATGATGTGACCCTGCTTACCCTTCCCGAGAACCAGGGCAAAGGGGCTGCGGTGATGATCGGCATAGAGATGGCGGCAAACCTGGGCATGACCCATGTGCTTCAGATTGATGCAGACGGACAGCACGATATCAACAGGGTAATGCCTTTCTTTGAGCTTTCAAGGAAGCACCCGGAAGCCCTGATCTGCGGTTACCCGGAATATGATGAGACGGTGCCTAAGAACCGGCTGACAGGGCGGAAGATCACCAATACCATGATAGCAATCGAGACTCTGGGCAGCGGCATACGGGACGGAATGTGCGGCTTCCGGGTCTATCCGGTGGAGTCCACCCTTAAAATACGTAAGAAGCTGGCGTTTCCCCGCATGGGCTTTGACATAGATATTCTGGTAAAGCTTTACTGGTCCGGTGTCCCTGTCATAGACAGCCCTGTCAAAGTGACGTACCCGGAGGGTGGAACTTCCAATTTCCGCATGGTGCACGACAACATAGAAATAAGCATGGTTCATACCCGCCTTTTCTTCGGAATGCTGTTCAGGCTTCCCAAGCTGATTGCCCTGAGGAAGCGCAATGGCTGAGAAAGAGCACTGGTCAAAGCAGCATGAGAAAGGAAAGCTCTGGATGCGGAAATTCACACTGGCCTGCATCAGGATACTTCCTGGAATAGTTGTACGTATTCTTGCTATCCCGATAGGCTTTTTCTTCTGGCTCATCTCGGGGCCGGAGCGGAAGGCGATTATAAAATATCTTAAGAAAGTAAGGCCCGACAGAAAGCCCTATACGCTGCCCCTGTTCCTCGCCTTTTCCATCACTATCATAGAGAAGGTGGAGTCCTGGGCCGGCAAGATAAGGCTGGGCAAGATACATTTCCAAGATGATGATATAAGTACAATCTGGAAGGAACTGGAGCAGGGCAAAGGAGCGCTTCTTGTCTGCTCTCACCTGGGCAACATGGAGATGCTCCGGGCTATTGCAGACTACGGCGATATCGGGGTTTCCCGCAGGGTTCCTGTGATTTCCATCGTGGACTTCAAGGTGACAGCTGGGTTCAACAAGATGATAGAAGATGCCAACAGCAGTTCTATGCACAACATAATCAGCGCCTATGACATTGGTCCTGATACTATGCTTATGCTGCAGGAGCATGTTGCCAAGGGCGGCATAGTAGTTATAGCCGGTGACAGGAATACAGAGGGAAAACTGGACAGAAATTTTGACATCGATTTTCTGGGGTCTTCCGCCCAGTTTCCTCAGGGTCCTTTTATCATTGCATCCCTTCTGGAGTGTCCGACCTACTTTGTCTTTGCCGCCAGGCAGAAGCCTCTCTCTGTTTCGGCAGAATACAATATGCACATTCATAAGACAAGGGTGAAGTTTTCCGGCAGCAGGGCAGAGAAGAAGCAGCAGATACGGCATATGGCCGAGGAATTTGTCTCCTATCTGGAGAAATATTGTAACAAATATCCCCTTCAGTGGTATAATTTTTATGAATACTGGGAAAAAGGTGAATTATGAGTATTGAAACATCAGTTGAGTTTAAAGTTGAATTTTATGACGTGGATGCCATGGGTGTGGTATGGCACGGCAACTATGTGAAATACATGGAGCTGGGGCGGTGTGCCCTTCTTGATAAGATAGGCTATGGCTACAACGAGATGAAGGAGAGCAATTATGCTTTTCCGGTGGCCTCTCTCAAGCTTAAGTATATAAAACCGCTGATGTTCAAGCAGACTGCAGTCGTAAAGGCAGTTCTTACCGAATATGAGAACCGGATCAAGATAGAGTATTTCATCTATGATAAAGAGTCGGGAGAACTGGTCACCAAGGGAGAGAGCATCCAGATGGCTCTGAATATGAAGACCCTGACAACTTCTTTCCAATGCCCGGAATGCTTTATCAAGAAGGTTGAAGTTCTGTTATGAGAAAAATTCTGTTATTCCTTATTCTGTTTCTCGCTTTCACAAGCCTGCTGGCCGCTGATCAGCTGGAGGAGGTCTATTCCAGGATCTCGAGCCATCCGGTGACCAAGGGAGAACTCACCCAGGAGCAGTATATCAAGATGGCAAACCGCAGTCTCATTTCCAAAGGGACTTTTGTCATGGCTTCCGATAATGGAGTCATCTTTGAGATCATCGATCCTTTCCCATCCTCTTTGGTTGTGACCCCGGAGAAGATGGTGCAGACCCTGCCCGGCGATGTGGTTTCTGTCATGGACGGTAAAGATAATGCCATGTTCAGCAATATTGCAAAGATAATCCATTCTGTTTTCGCAAATGATGTGCAGGTGCTCAAGGACAACTTCCAGGTCTCTGTGACCGGGGGGCCCAAGGATGTGGTTACACTGATCCCAAAGGATCCTCTTCTATCCATGCTTTTTCAGAAAATCACTCTGGCTGTGGGTGATTCCATAGATTCTGTCTCTATAATCGAGACAGGTGGCAACTGGGTGAATTATACTTTTTTCAATAAAACTTTTCCGGAGAAGCTGACTGAAGATGAAAGGCAGCGGCTGGCCAATTAGGCGGATCCTTTTCCTCTGTGGGGTGGCTGTAGCCTTTATTGCCGCTCTGTGCCGGGGGATAAACCTGGATACCAGCTTTTTCTCTATCTTCCCGGAGTACAGCTCATTGTCGGAGGTAGAGAAAAAAATATCCCAGAACACATCTTCATCTGTCTATATCTTTGCAGAAAGCTCTGATTTTGATACCGCAAAGAGGGGAGCCGAAGCTTTCTATGATGCATTTATAGACTCCGATATTTTCAGAAGTCTGGTGCTGTATCAGGATGCAGATTCCTTCGAGGAGGTAAAGACTTTTCTCTTTGAGCACAGATATCAGCTTATTGATGATGATACCCTTGCCCTTCTGGATGCGGGAAAGGCAGATGCTGTTGCAAAGGGAGCCCTTTCCCAGGTTTACAGTCCCTTCTCCTTTGCCGATTTAAGCCATCTGGATAAAGACCCGTTCCTTCTGACAGAAAAAAATATGAAAAAGTATGCATCCCGGGGAGCGGGCAATATGTTCATGAAGGAGGGATGCCTTGCGGCTGAGTCTGCTGGAAAATGGTATGTGATGATAAGGGGGACAGTGACCGATTCTTCTCTCTCCTTCTCCAAAAAAAATGGAATAGGAAAAGTATATGATCAGATAAAAATTCTGGAGCAGGAAAATCCGGAGATTGCCTATATCTGTTCGGGCGTTCCTTTCCACAGCTATGAGAGTTCTTCCAAGGCCATGAAGGAGATTTCTTGGATAACAGGAATATCCCTGGTGCTGGTAGCTCTTATTATTTTTGTAGCATTCCGCTCTTTGCTCCCTATGCTTATTTCTCTGGCCAATATTACAGTATCGCTGATGTTCGGCCTGGCTGTGGCTCTGATTTTCTATGGTAAAATCAATGCCCTTGCACTGGTTTTCGGAACCACCCTTATAGGAGTCAGCATCGACTATTCTATACACTGGTTTGTAAATAGGGAGAGAATATTCCGAAGCCTTGCAGTGAACTGCATTTCTACCGAGGTGAGCTGGTGCCTGCTGATGCTGGCTCCATTCCCGCTTCTGCGGCAGATTGCTCTGTTCTCGGCAGCAGGCCTCCTGTGCTCCTATCTGACAGTGCGGCTTATTTATCCCCTGTGTCCTGCTGCAGAGGGCTGTTCTGCCGAGGCTGGAGATAAAGCAGGACAGAGATCTGGGGGACACCTTGCCCGGACTGCCGGGATACTGGTTATAGCTCTCTGTCTTATAGCCCCTGCTGCCTCAGGCATAAGGATAAAAAACAATATCAGGGGAATGTATACAATGTCGGATCACCTGCTGGAATGGGAAAAGAAGGCTTCCTGCATACTTGGCCTGGGCAGCAGCGGTCAGTACTTTATCGTAGCCGGCCGCGGCCCGCAGGAACTGCTGGGCCGGGAGGAGCAGCTGACAGCCGCCTTGGAAAAGGAGAAGAAGGCTGGCGCCCTGGGTGGCTATGCCGCCATCACCAGCTATGTCCCTTCCATGGCGCGCCAGGCCAGGAGCTACCAGGCGGCTTCCCTGCTTCTCCAGCGCTCCCAGGCGCAGCTGAAAGCGCTTGGTTTCGGGAGCGCTGCGGCCGCTCCGTTTGAGCTTGATTACAGGAACAGCGCGGGCAAGGTGGTGTCCTTGAATACAGCCCCCTCCTTCCTGCAGGAGAGCATCGACACCCTCTACCTGGGAAAAGTCGGAGACGCATATTACTCTGTGGTGTTCCCCCTGCAGGTCAAGGACAGCGAAGCCCTTAAAAGCCTTGCCGACGGAAATCATATTTTCTTCATGTCTAAAATCAAG
>JAEEGG010010448.1_pt1 | contig 20500 bp, 26 predicted proteins | sample 9134161 | NCBI WGS metagenome assembly JAEEGG01 (sample SAMN16246543, study PRJNA631951) | gut metagenome | biome: gut microbiome; feature: rumen; material: CR-attached | host: Bos | place: Iran: Karaj | collected 2018-10 | reverse complement strand
GAATAAGCATATCGTAATCTGGAGGTGCTATGCTCGATAGAACTATTCCGTTTTACAATACAATCATGAAATGTTCTGATTATTCACTCAGGCATGCAGAACTGCCGGATGGTTTCTCAATCGTGTCATATCAGCGCGGATATGAAAAAGAATGGGCAAAACTGGAATATGCCATTGGCGATTTTGATTCGTTGGAGGCAGCGGAGCAGTATTTCGCTGAGACTTATCTACAGAATCCAAAGCTGTTTTCGAACATTCTTTTCCTGCTGAACAAGGAGCAAGAGATAGTAGGTTCATGCATCGCATGGCAGGACAAGCGGGGTGAAAACAGTGTCTCGTCCCTGCATTGGCTTATTGTTCAGGAGCAGTATCAGAGAATGGGGCTTGGAAGGGCTTTGGGCACAGCTGTTATGAACATATATGCGGAACATGGGAAACTACCGGTTTATATCCATACACAGCCATGGAGTTGGAAAGCGATTCTTTTGTATGTTTCGCTCGGTTTCAGGCTTCAGAAGACGGATACATTCTCACATTATGAAAACGAGTACGGGAAATCCATGGATGAACTGGAAAAAATAGTTTCAAAAGAGCAATATGAGTTACTGCTGCGGTCATCAGAAGGCTGAACATATTCCCGTTTATCGGGCTTATGCTTTAGTCGATAAAATGAAAGTTTTATGAACTAATGCTACGCTGTATTTGAGAAACGAGGTCAAGACATGTATGATGCAGAAAAAGCAAAAAGGATGGATTCTTCAAACCTGGAAGTATTCGCCGGGGTGTTTGAATCGGAGCAGGCCGTAGAGGACTATGTGAGAATCGTTGACGGGAAACCAAAGCAGCTAATGGATGACTTATACCTTCAGGGCGAATTCATCGGACATGTTGAATATAGATTCTTTTCGGAGAAGACTAATTCGGCCGAGGTTGCGCTGGCGAATTTTCCTTACGGGAGCAAAATCATAGAAGTGTTAAGGGCAAAATTCGCCGACAAGTTTAAGAAGAAGGTGAATACCGTAATTGTCTTATATGATTTTCACCTTGCGTCGCATTTTTCGAATCATTTCTTGAGACAAATGAAAGAATGCAAGAAAGAGAACTATCATATCTTTAATGTGGAAAACGTGTTCAATTACCGTAGTGTAACAACGCCTTATTACACATAATAAAAGTATTATGGAACAAGCAAGACAGTAGTTTACAGAGGTGAATAACATGGATGATTGCATTTTTTGTAAAATATCATCGGGAGAAATACCTTGTTTGAAGGTGTACGAAGATGATTTGACGCTGGCGTTTATGGACATTGCAAAAGACGTAGATGGTCACATATTAGTCGTTCCGAAGGAACATTTCAAGAATGTTTTGGATTGTGACGAAGAGACGCTGTGTGCTGTCACGAAGACAGTTAAAACAGTATCAAATCATCTGACAGAGCAATGCGGATATGAGGGGGTTAATTTGCTTAATGCCAGCGATGAGAGTGCCGGGCAGTCGGTCCCCCATTTACATATTCACATAATTCCGAGAAAGCACGATGATGGAATAGACGCCTGGCCAAGATTTGAGGGTGCGAGGGAAGATATTCAAGTAGTTTTTAAGAACGTTAAGATGTGAGCAAGTTCAAGATTGTCGGACTAATGTCTTAGTCATCTAAAATTCCAGTTTTGTTTAATTGATTATCTAATCATTAGGGGAGAATATGGATAGAATACCATTTTGGGAAGAGACGTATAGAAACAGTAACATAAATACTTTTTCGGCAGAACCAAACGGAACGATATCATCTTATAACGATACAGGGGGAGACAAGAAATTATGAGAGGATTAACATTAACGAATCAAACAAGCGTCAGTTTTCCCTTGACCGCTTTCAAATCGGTGGACGTTGGTTGGATGATATCGTTGGTAATTCGTAAGGTCCAGAACTAAGTAACAATATTTCGGAATTTCGAGCCAAGTGATGCACTTGAATTTGGAGGGTATCCATGATAATGCTACAACCGGTAACAAAGGAGAATTTCTATCCTTGTCTTGAACTTGAACGGGAAGAATGGTTTTTCGTAGGAGATGCGTACGCCGTTTTGGCGAATGCTTATTTATACCGGGAATCGTCTATGGCATATGCGATATATCTTGATGAAGTGATAATAGGCATGGTGATTCTTGATGAAAAAGGAACAGAAGGTGTCTATGAGTTTACGGATTTGTTTATCGCCGATGACTATAAAGGAAAAGGACATGCTGCAGAAACCATGGAGGCAATTCTGAATCACTTTATTAAGAAAGGTGCAAAAGCGGTCCGTATGCAGGTAAATAAGGAAAATGCCATAGCAATTCACGTGTACAAAAAATGTGGATTCGAAGAAGACGGGGCGGTTTCCTGGAATAAAGACTTTCTCTTTATGAAGAAGCAATTTGTGTAATTGCTATATAAAATTGAACATGCCTGACCAATATATGTTAGTAAAGAAAATAAAAGTTTTATGCTCTAACATAGGCAAGTAAATTTCAATAAAACGTTGTAATGAATGTTGAGATTATTGGTAGAAAATCATCAGCAAGAACGAATAAGGGAGAAGGATTCAGTTGGATAAGATCATAGTCGGTATAGATAATATCCCATCGGATGGATTAAAAAAGGAGTGGGGATTATCGCTGTATATTGAACACGGCGGTAAGAAGATCCTGCTCGATACCGGCGGGTCCGATCTTTTCCTGCGTAATTATGCGAAACTCGGGATTGATATCAGCGATGTGGATTACGGTGTATTAAGTCATGCACACTGCGATCACGCAAACGGTATTCCCGCATTCTTTGAACATAACGGCAAAGCTAAGTTCTATGTAAGCGAAAAGACTGCTCCGGATTGCTATGGCAGGTTATTGTTTATTACGTTTTATTGCGGCATACCCAAGACCTTGCTGGATGATCACGCTGACAGGATAGTAAAGGTCTCCGATGTATATAAGATCTCTGACGGAGTATTTATCGTTCCCCACAAAAACGGCGGTTATCCTGATATCGGCAGGAAGGGTCATATGCTCAGGAAAACCAAGGCCGGATTTGTTCCGGATGATCTTTGTCACGAGCAGAGTCTTGTCCTTGAAACCGGGAAAGGCCTTGTAATACTAAATTCCTGTTCTCACAGCGGCCCGGGGATAGTCATTGATGAAGTCAGGAAGGCATTTCCCGACCAGCATATCTACGGGTATCTTGGAGGACTGCACCTATGGAACAGCAGCGAAAGAGATATCAGGGAGGTTGCTCATGATCTTAAGGCAGCAGGGCTCGAATATATCGGAACAGGACATTGTACTAAAAACAGGGCTTTCGGAATACTGAAAGAAGAACTGGGTGATAAGATAGAACAGTTCAGGACCGGTCTGGTAATAGAGTTTTAAAACAAAAGTTAAGTGCAACAACGATTATATTTCAGCATTATGTAAAGGAGCAGCTTAGGTGATAATTGACGGGCATGCACATGTTTACAATGAGAAAAATGCAGAGAAGATTGTGTCGGCATTTACCGAATTGCATCGCATGGAACCGACGGCATCGCTTGGCCAAGGGACGGTAGCCGATCTGGTCGGAAAGATGAAGGAAAGCGGAACGGATTACACAGTGCTCGCAAACTTCGGACCGAGCAGGAGCGTTGAGAAGATTAATGAATGGACACTGTCCGTGGCAGAGGAATACCCGCAGCTGATCCCGTTGGTCAGCGTGTTCCCTGGAATTGCCGTGGACAAGGTGGCCGAGTGGGTTCAAAAAGGTGCCAAAGGCATTAAGATGCACAACGGGATTCAGGGGTTTGCGGCTGATGACCCGGGACTTGAGCCGGTTTATCGGTTTTGTGAAGAGAACCGTATTCCGATCACGTTTCACTGCGGCGAAACATCGCGCGTACACCTGAATGAGTACACCGAAACAGAACGCCTTACGGAAGTTGTAAAGCAGTACCCCGGCATTCCGTTTGTGATGACGCATCTGGTAGCCGGTGATCCGGAAACCGTGTTTCGTGTGGCGGAGGAATGCCCGAATGTCATTTTCGACACATCCATAACCATGACCGGAGAGCGGTGCATCTATCGGATTCATGACGATTTCTGGGAATCGGATGAAAATGTCGTCGACGCATTCCGAAGGATCGGCTGTCGGAGGATTTCGTTCGGTTCGGACTATCCTTTCGGTAATCCTTCCGGTGATATCCGCAGAATCCGGAGGCTTGGCCTGAGTGACAGCGAGAAGGAGTTGATTTTGGGCGGGAACAGTTACCGCCTGTACATGGCTCAGCCATGACAGAGAAAGGAGCATAAAACTTTGGAAGAGAAAGGATGTAACTGGCATTCTTAACAACTGTATCGGATCACAAAACCTTTGCCCGCTCAAAGAAAAGTCTGTAAAAGAGTCAGCGGTTGTGGTAAGATATTCACTGCGTTGGTATATCCGCAACGATATGGTATTTTACAGATAAATAGGAAAAGACAGGAAAATGACAGGTACGATAAACACAATAGTATTCGATATGGACGGAACGGTGTTGGACACATTGGATGACCTAACGGAATCCGTGAATTATGTCCTCAGGCAATTCGGTTTTGCTTCCAGAACGAAGGATGAGTATAGAAAATTCTTCGGAAATGGAATAAAGTATGCAATCCGTTGCGCGATTCCGAAGGAGATTCCGGAGTCCGTCATCGATGAGATGATTCCGGTGTTTAAGGAGCATTATGACGTTCATTGTCTGGACAGAACCGGGCCGTATGTCGGGATTTTGGAAACGCTCAAGGCGTTGAAAGAAAACGGATATAAGATGGCGATCGTATCGAACAAAATCGACTCTGCCGTTAAGGAACTGAACAGCCGTTTTTTCGGGAAGTATGTAGATGTGGCAATCGGAGAACAACCGGGAATCAGAAGAAAACCCGCACCGGATATGGTGTCGGCCGCATTGACTCAGCTCGGAAGCAATGCTGATGAATCCGTTTATGTCGGTGATTCGGAAGTGGATCTGGAGACGGCAAGAAACGCAGGAATCCCATGCATTTCAGTACTATGGGGATTTCGAGACAGAGATTTCCTGATTCAGAATGGCGCGAAAACAATAATCGAAAAGCCGAAAGACATTTTGAGAGAACTGTTCTGATGAGGCAGTTGCAAACGTAGTTATGGACAAGCATATTTAAGGCTTGTCCTTTTTTGTGCCATGGAAGAGAGGTAAACTCTATGGCGGAAGAGAAGGAAGCCTGGCTCGGCAAGGAGCTGGAATCGCAGGCGTGATGGTATTACGAAGAAAAATGAAATAGCATAAGCGGAACTCTGAATTGAGTGGAGGCGGCGATAAAACCGACCGTTTCCACTCGATTTGCGAGTGACAAGGAGCCCCTCCGTGTGGTATAATCTCACAAATGGCGTGTTGCACAAAATAAAAGTAAAATGCAGCAATGAGATTTTTTGGGTACAAAAAAGGAAACAAAAATGACATCAGAGAATGCGCAGACAATAATTGATCGAAATTATCGGATTATCAAAGGAAGCTTAATCTATTCATTGCATGAGAGAAATACGTTTTCGACGGAACAGTTCTGGGACTTATATGATGGCATCTGTACGATAGTAAATATGTCTATGTATGATGAACAACTGACGGAGCAGATCAGTATCTGCTATCAAATGATTCTCGAGGAAATGATATGGCATTTTGATCCGAATGACGGAAGTTTCATAAATGTGTTACCGGAGAATTACCGGGAATATATTGAGCGACTTGACATAGCGGTGCTTGCCTATTACAGAAAGAATCCGGAGATGCTGAAAAGTGCGGAGGAATTTTGTGAACTGCAACGATAATATCGATTATGGGGAATTGGATCAGAACACAAGAACAAGAGTTAAAACAAACTCGGACGGAGAATAATCATGATACTATCGTTACAGGGATGCATGGCTGTCGGGAAGACAACCGCGGTAAGGTATCTCCAGGTCAATGCGCCGTACATTAACATCAGTTATGAGATCAACACGGACATTGTCGATGAGGTAAAACGCCGAAATCTTGACAAGAACAAATATGAGGATTATCTGGAAATCCAGAAACTGTGGCTTGGGAAGGAAGTGGTCCGTTACGAAAAGGCGAAGGCGCATTTGTGCAGTGTAATGGATTTCGGAGCGGAAGAAATAGAGTTCTATACTTTGAACTATCCGAAGAGCATCGGCGCGGACTGGGAAGTAGAAAATGCCCTGAAGAAGGAACTGAATGCAGTTCGTGGGTGCATGCCGGACAGAATCCTTTTCTTGGATGCTTCGGATGATGTACTGAGAAGTCATAAACAGAATGATTCGACAAGGAGCCGGAATTTCTTTGAGCATCATTTGACGTACATGATGCCGCTGAAGAGAAAGTGGTTTCTCGGAAGGGACAATGTCGATCTGCTCCGGGTTGACGAGCTGTCGGCGGCGGAGGTCGGAGTGAAAGTCAAGGAGTGGTGCGACCGACAGATTCTCCTGACGAAGATGAAAGAACTGAAGATCCAGCCTGTGGGAGACGGATTCATTGACATGATATGTCCCATAGAAAGCATCAACGCATTTATCGACCTGTGCGATCTCATTGGGTTGCGAATTGCCGGATTTACCTGGTGGTGTCATGTAACTGACGGGCATGAACCGTGCGGCATGGGCGGTCCGAGGTCGGAGTACGGTGATGGCTGGTTCAGCGAAATTCCCATGGAAAAGATAGTCGAAATGAAGGACAACGAGGCATACAGGTCTTTTTTTTCGACGGAATGGCCGAGTGACCCTGAATACCGCGAGTGTTACAGACCGGGATTCTGGCTGCAGAATGAACCATGATGGTGCGAAAATCGTTGTTACATAAAATACAAGTATTATGGAACAAGCAAGACAGTAGTTTACAGAGGTGAATAACATGGGGGATTGCATTTTTTGTAAAATCTCATCGGGAGAAATACCTTGTTTGAAGGTGTACGAAGATGATTTGACGCTGGCGTTTATGGACATTGCAAAAGACGTAGACGGTCACATATTGGTCGTTCCGAAGGACCATTTCAAGAATGTTTTGGATTGTGACGAAGAGACGCTGTGTGCTGTCACGAAGACAGTTAAAACAGTATCAAATCATCTGACAGAGCAATGCGGATATGAGGGGGTTAATTTGCTTAATGCCAGCGATGAGAGTGCCGGGCAGTCGGTCCCCCATTTACATATTCACATAATTCCGAGAAAGCACGATGATGGAATAGACGCCTGGCCAAGATTTGAGGGTGCGAGGGAAGATATTCAAGTAGTTTTTAAGAACGTTAAGATGTGAGCAAGTTCAAGATTGTCGGACTAATGTCTTAGTCATCTAAAATTCCAGTTTTGTTTAATTGATTATCTAATCATTAGGGGAGAATATGGATAGAATACCATTTTGGGAAGAGACGTATAGAAACAGTAACATAAATACTTTTTCGGCAGAACCAAACGGAACGATATCATCTTATAACGATACAGGGGGAGACAAGAAATTATGAGAGGATTAACATTAACGAATCAAACAAGCGTCAGTTTTCCCTTGACCGCTTTCAAATCGGTGGACGTTGGTTGGATGATATCGTTGGTAATTCGTAAGGTCCAGAACTAAGTAACAATATTTCGGAATTTCGAGCCAAGTGATGCACTTGAATTTGGAGGGTATCCATGATAATGCTACAACCGGTAACAAAGGAGAATTTCTATCCTTGTCTTGAACTTGAACGGGAAGAATGGTTTTTCGTAGGAGATGCGTACGCCGTTTTGGCGAATGCTTATTTATACCGGGAATCGTCTATGGCATATGCGATATATCTTGATGAAGTGATAATAGGCATGGTGATTCTTGATGAAAAAGGAACAGAAGGTGTCTATGAGTTTACGGATTTGTTTATCGCCGATGACTATAAAGGAAAAGGACATGCTGCAGAAACCATGGAGGCAATTCTGAATCACTTTATTAAGAAAGGTGCAAAAGCGGTCCGTATGCAGGTAAATAAGGAAAATGCCATAGCAATTCACGTGTACAAAAAATGTGGATTCGAAGAAGACGGGGCGGTTTCCTGGAATAAAGATTTTCTCTTTATGAAGAAGCAATTTGTGTAATTGCCATACAGGTGAACAAAGCATGGATAAACAAGAGAAAGAGATTGTTGAAAAGAGACTGCAGGTTTTGATCGGTGCGGAGAAGATCCGTTTCGGAAGGTCGCTTGAAATCATATGGATTGACTTGAGAGGAGCGGATGGCAGGAATTACGCGCTGCATCCGCAGACATTTTTCCGCGTGTGTGACAGGGATCGCGTTCATATTACGAGCGGCGATATGTACCGGGTGCTTCCGGAATATGAAACCGATTCGGAAAATGAATATCCATGGAATGTCCAGGGGCACAATTACTTTGACGATTGGGCAAAAAGGTTCAACCGGGAGTATTCCGAAACCGTAACGGTTGCTTCGGTTGAGGTAAAGGATAACGGCGATCTGACGATTACCTTCAGTAATTCCATGGTGCTTGAGATCCTGATCGAAACGACCACGGACTGTGAGTGCTGGAGATTTTTCGAATACCATGGTACGGATCGGCATCTGGTTATCACCGGAAAGGGTATCCGGCCGCAAGAGGGAGAATGATGGACGAACAACAAAAATACAGTAACCCGGAAGACATTTCCGTATTGTTGAATTTAAAGCTGACGGACATACATGAAGAACATGAAAATGTGTCACTTACATTTTCCGCAGACGACGGAACCGGCTACATTCTGCTGCCGGATACATTTTTCCGAATCACGGACGGCGACAGAGTTCTGGTGACGGAAATGGACCTGTTTCTGAGAGACGGCTTAGATGAGGATCTGGACGCGGTTGTGTGTAAAGAACCGGGAGCGAGAGCGTTTGATCAATGGCTGTCCGGGGGCTCATCAAAACTCCTCGGGCAATTCGTCGTATCGGTTGAGCTGAGTGTTTACAGGGACCTGATCATTCGCTTTTCCGCGGGAGTCACGTTGACACTGTATCCATACTGTACCGATGATGGGGAGTATTGGAGGATTATTCCGGCAAATGCTGTGAAATGAGAGGATACTATGATTGGACTTGTGTTAAATGAAGGAGGATATATCACATATCCTTACGAGGTTCTTAAGCCTGTTGAAGACTATGTGAAGACATTAAACTGGCGTGTCACCAATGTGAACTGCATGGGAGACGGAAGCGGTTATTCCTTCCCCTTTGAGGAGCAGGAGGATTCCTTTGTTGACGGCGAGACGCTTCTTTCCATGCTACAGAAACATCCGAAGATCCAGTGGGTCTGGGGGGCATTGTCAGGATTTACAAAGGATATTCCGTGGGATGAGATCAGGAAGAATCCGATAGAGGATTTGTTCGTCAGGCAGCCGTATCTGGAAAATACTCTGCATCATTTGGAGCCCGGAGCGGTCTTCGAAATGATAGCATTTGACAGCACGGATACCTATGTATTGATTGATAATCCGGATGTGGCCGATCGGATGCTTGCGGCATTCCCCAAGGCCGGAAGTCTGGAGGGTTATGCCTTCGAGACAGAAAAGTGAACAGGATGAGTCATAGTTATCGGGAGGAGCAGCGTATGCGCGGAACACTGAAAAATGACGAATACTTCGCAGAGAAACTGGCGAAAAGTGATGCTGACACCGTCCGTTACGAGACGCTGCTTGCGCAGGTGATTGCGGAGAAGGGGGACACGGATAAAGGTGCTCAGTGGGGATACGCAATCCTAAACACAATATATCAGAACAGAATTAACCTGCTCTATACCGCAGGGACAAGGGATGACGAGATAAAGCCGACGTTTGAGAAACTCCTTGCCAATTATGTCGGGCAATGGAAACCGGACAGCAGCTATGTTGAACTTGTCAAGGTTCTGTCTCTTGCGGTTTTGCTGGATTATGACCGGGAGGACGGGAATCTCCGAGAACTGATACGGAAGATTACGGAGTCAGTTTACGATGACTATCTGGTCGACCGGCTCCTGTGCTTTTTTGACAGCAACAGAAAGCAGAGTTCACACATTTTCCGATGGAAGCATTCCTATCAGCCGTTGCAAAACGTGATCGAGAGTTCTGACGAAGCAGAGGCCGTATCGCTTCTTGCAACCTATCTGAAGAAGCAATGGTACAATATTCACAAGGAATGTGCATGGTTCGACAGCCACAAGAACGATAAAACAACATATTACGGTTACTGGAGTTTTGAATCGGCGGCTGTCGTGAAAATGTGCGGACTGGACGATTCGTCATTGAAGGGGCAGGCATACTATCCGTACGACCTGGTGCATCTCTGAAGAGGAACAGGATGATATTGAATATGCCAGAAAAATGCTGTATGACGAGGCCATATTCATTGAGGATTCTGGGAGTGTTAGTATCCATGACATTAAGTCGGGATATACGAGAAGATGTTCGATAGCAGATGTGTTGTTTTGAAGTGTTATTGTGCAATACCCCTTGTTACACAAAATACGAATATTGTGTAACAGGCCCTTGCCTCACATATTCCGAAGAGTATGAACCCTCATCTTTTGGCAATCTCGCTGAATCATGTTGACATGCGCAACCTGAGGTGGCATTTTCCGCGGAAAATGCACCCCGGGGTTGGTGGAAAGAAAGGCTTATGCATGATACTTTATGCTTGCGACGCGACGCAGACAAGTATGAGCAAAGGAGAAAAAAGTATGAGCTTCGGAACAAATCTTCAATATCTCCGCCAGCTGAGCGGCGGCATGACGCAGGAGGCGCTTGCCGAGAAACTGAATGTGAGTCGGCAGACGATTTCAAAGTGGGAGAGCGATGCAGCGAACCCCGAGATGGACAAGGCACTTGAACTATGTAAGGTGTTTAACTGTTCTCTGGACAACCTCTTCCGCGATGAGATGGATAAGCGCAGCACCGCGTACACGAATCTTCGTGTCGAGGAAGTGCCCGGATTCCGTTATGTGGAGCATACGGTTGTAAGTACCGAGCCGGAAAGCGATGCGCTGGAGCGCGTCTATAAGATTGCAAAGGAAAATGGGGACGCCGCCCCGAAAGTGATCGGATGGGATTTTCCGAACCTTTCGCAGGAGCAGGTGAATGTGTTCAAAATGCACGGTTACACGGCTGCGTGGATCATTCCCGAAGGGATTTCGCCACAAGGTGTCGGGATTAAGGAGCAGGCTGCGCATAAGTACGCCGCGATTCACATTGACAGGCCGTTTGACAATCCGTTCGTCACGATCCCGGGAGCGTATCATACCCTGGGGGATTTCATGCGGACCAACGGCCTGAGGCAGGCGGGAGAAGGAGTCATCCCCTGTTTTGAGACAGACGGCGAGAGTATGGATGTGTATATCGCCTGCGAGTAAGAGAATGAATAAGAAATGCATTATGGGAGAGCCGATTGTAGAATCGACTCTTCTTTTTTTACGATTTATCTTGACAGTGTTTAGATTGTCGCGTATAATCTAAACAGTGTTAAGATGTTGGGAGGAGTCGATATGAAAACGGATACTTATCATCACGGAAATCTAAAAGAGGAATTGATTGAGAAAGGGCTTATGTACATTAACCGGTACGGGACGGAGAGCTTTTCCTTGCGAAAACTGGCGGACTCGGTCGGTGTCAGTCCGGCGGCTCCGTATGCGCATTTCAAAAACAAGGAAGCGTTTCTGAATGCCGTAAGAGACTATATCACAGACCGGTTTTACAGGACGCTTCGGGAGACGGCGGACCGCTGCTTGAAGCCGGAACGGATGCTGCTTGAGTTGGGGAAAAGCTACGTACTGTTCTTCTATGAGAACCCGTTGTATTATCGTTTTTTGTTCTCAAGGGACGATATCGAAACGGAAACCTATCCTCCGTTTATGCTGTTTAAATCCATCGTGCAGCAGGCAATCGGGGAGAAGAGAGACAAGGCGGTAATCGCCCTGTGGGCTTTGGTCCACGGGCTTGCTTCCATCGTTACAATCAAAGGCGCGGTGGATACGGATCATCTTGGCGAGGAAGTCGGGCAGATTCTCTGCTCGGTAAATGTGTGAGGAGGCGGAAATGACAGGAGTATATCTAAGCGGTACCGGAAATACAAAGCACTGCATTGAAAAATTTCTTACGGGGCTTGATGAAGCAGCAGGGTGCATCCCGATTGAGGGGAAGGAAGCAGTTGAAGCCATTCATAACAGCGAAGAAATTGTACTGGCGTACCCAACGCAGTTTTCAAACGTTCCGTATATGGTGAAGGACTTTGCCAAAAGAAATGCGGAACTCTGGAAAGGAAAAAGGGTTTTCTTGATTACAACCATGGGGGCATTTTCCGGTGATGGAACGGGGTGTCTGGCGCGGGTTTTGAAGAAGTACGGCGCTGTGATCCTCGGGGGAATGCAGATCCGTATGCCGGATGCGGTCTGTGACAGTAAAATGTTGAAGAAATCGTTAGAAGAAAATCAGAGAATCATCCGGGAAGCAGACGCGAAAATCAAAAAGGCGGTAGCCGGTATCAAAGAAAACGGAAGCTACCCGAAAGAAGGGCTAAGCTTCCCGGCTCACCTGGCGGGACTGTTCGGGCAAAGACTTTGGTTCTATGGGAAAACGACCGGTTACAGTAAAAAACTGAAGATCAGCGATGCCTGTGCCGGGTGCGGACTTTGCGCCACGAACTGCCCGATGGGAAATCTGCGAATCGAAAACGGAAAGGCAGTCAGCCTCGGAGCGTGCGCCATGTGCTACCGGTGCATCAGCACCTGTCCGAAACAGGCAATCACACTGCTCGGGAAGAAAGTTTACGAGCAGTGCAGGTATGAGAAATATGTACAGGGTCCGGACATATCTCAGTTTTCCGAGTGACAGGAGGGCTTGTTTTATGGTATAATAGACCAAATAGTCTGTTGGCTTAGAAGCGGGGGAGGAGATAATATGCAATATAAACGGAAGGATTCAAGATTGTCTATGGTTGAGGTGCAGATGCGCAGATTTGCCGTAGTTTCAGATATACACGGGAATAAACCGGCACTGGATGCAGTGCTTCGTGATGCGGAGCGGCAGGGAATAACGGAGTTTCTCTTTGCGGGAGATTACTGCCTGAGCGGTCCGTTTCCCGATGAATGCATCGGGACTCTCCGCAGTTTACAGAATAAACAGATTGTCCGGGGAAATGAAGAATGTTACCTTGAGGCTTTGGAAGGAACCGACCAAAGTACATGGACCGACGGACAGAAACAAATTTCCTATTGGAATTATAGAAACATCAGTGAGGAGAACCGAAAATGGCTCCTTTCACTTCCGAAGACGATTGCCCTCAACATAAACGGCAGGGCAATACATATTTCGCATCAACTGAACGATTATATCACCGGGAAACCGGAACTGTTCTTCACCCGATCAAGCCGATTTGCTGCAAAATACGGAGATCAGCCGGTTTCTGCCGAAAGTATTCGGGCGGAAATCGAAGCGGAGATTGAAAGAACTCCGGAGCTCTCCGGATTGCTTTCCGATTTGCCGGACGGTGTTTACATTTTCGGCCATTCCCATCTGCAGTGGAGCTATAAGGTACCCGGGCGGGAAGTGTATCTGTTGAATCCCGGTTCCTGCGGACTGCCTCTTGACTGCATACGAAATACGATTCCATATGCAGTCATGTCTGTCGAAGAAAACGGGCAGGTCGTGATTCAACTGCGACGGATTCCGTTTGATCTGGGAGGATATGCGGAAGAACTCCGCCATACAACGCAATACACCGAAGCAAGGGTTTGGAGTGAGGTGATAATGCGCGAATTACGGACATCAAGGGAGCATCTGGTATTCTTTCTGAAATATGCCGAACAATACGCGAATTCCATCGGGGATCCAAGGCGACCATATGCTGTTGAAACGTGGGAAAAAGCTTACACGGAGTGGATATCTGCAGGTGCAAGCGGCAGTATATAAAGGTTCAGGATGACAAGATGGATTACAAGATGAAATATAAAACTGTTTATTTGTCAGAGTTTAGTGATGTTTTCTACGTAGTGGAAAAGAATGTTGTTCTGGTGCACTGGAAGAAATACTGCGAACTGGAACAATATCGGACACCGCTAGAGAACGCCCTAAAGGTGATAAAAGACCACTCGGGCTGCAATTATGTTGCGGATACGAGGGATGGCTTTGAAGATAATCCTCGGGATACGGAATGGGTAGCAGGATATTTTATGCCGAAGGCAAAAGAATACGGATGTCAAATCATCTATTTTATTATTGATAAGAGCAATTCCTTGAAAGAAGAACTTGAAGGACAAGAAAAAGACTCTTCAAAGTTGCTGGAATTCAGATACATTTATGGAATGGATGAGATATAACTTTTGGGATATCATCAGATCGGATTTATGGGGGCTTTATGAAAAAGGCAACAAGACAACAGTTGGCGAACGTCGCGAAGGCTATGGCGCAGATTCCTTTCCATGGGTTTGAAGAAGGAAAAGTATCAAATCTGGAACCGATTGTTCAACCGTTTCCCAATTGGACTCTTGAAGAAGCCGACAGGCTGTGGTGCGCGGCATTCGTGTATTATTGCTGCAGGGAAGCAGGCTTTGAGATCCCGATTCGTCCGAATGAATGCAAAACCTGTCATCTGGCGGGCTGTATCGCGTGGGAAGAATTTGCAACAGGTGATCCACGGATTACGTATCATAAAGGCGGAGAAGGCTTTGTGCCGGAAACAGGTGACATTGTACTTTATAATCGGGTTTTTGAAAACCGGGAACACGATCATATCGGGGTTGTCATTGAAACGCGCGAAAATACTATCCTCACCGCAGAAGGGAATATCGACAACAGATCGGGAATTATTGAACGCCCTATCGACGGGCATATCCGCGCATATATCCGGATCCCGGATGGATTTGAATATGGGACAGCGTGACAAATCCCGGCAATCTTTGACAGGAGGATTCATATGGATTATATCAGGGTAACAAAAGATAATCTTGAAGAGGAGCATATCTGTTGTGCCATATCAAACAATAAAGACGTGCAGGTCTCGTCGAAGAAGGCATGGCTTTCGGAGCGTTTTAATGAGGGACTTGTGTTCCTTAAAAGCGTGGAACGGGGAAAGTGCTTTATCGAGTATATTCCTGCAGAGAATGCATGGAATCCTGTTGATGCTCCGGGGTATATGTATATAGATTGTCTTTGGGTTTCAGGATCCTTAAAGGGACACGGATATTCAAGTGACCTACTTTCAGAATGCATCAATGATAGCAAAGACAAGGGAAAGAAGGGACTTTGTATTCTGGCTGCGGCAAAGAAGAAACCATTCCTGGCCGATCCGAAATTCCTGAAATATAAGGGGTTTGAAGTGTGTGATGAAGCAGATAACGGAATACAGTTATGGTATCTGCCCTTTGAAAAGAGTGCGGAGAAGCCAATGTTCAAAGAATGCGCAAGGCATCCGCACATAGATGAGAAAGGTTACGTTCTTTACTATACGAACCAGTGTCCGTTCAATGCGAAGTATGTACCTGTGCTTGAAGAGACAGCCAAGAACAATGGCATTCCATTCAGAGCAGTGAAAATCGAAAGCAAGACGGATGCACAGGATGCTCCTACACCGATTACCACTTATGCTCTATTCTGTGATGGTGAGTATGTTACGAACGAGCAGATGAATGATAAGAAGTTCTTGAAGTTGGTAGAAAGATAACTTTCGGAATTACGATTCAGAGCGAGAGACAAATCTTGCTAATGTTTGTCAAGCAGTTTTTTTAGAATTTTAATATAATTTGATTGCATCATAAAACAACCTGCGTATTGCAGATTTGCAAGAAATATAGATGTTTGACGGAGAAAACAAGAATGATTCGCCTGGAAAAACTTACATGGGATAATTACGATGACGTCTTGAAACTAAAGGTGGCAAAAGAACAGAAAGAATATATGGTTCCCAACGCAGAATGCCTGATTCAGGCTTTCTTTGCCATGACAGAAAGTGAGGCGTACACCGTACATAACGGTAAGATTAAACAGCTTTCTTAAAGGAATCGGATATGCTGCTTGGTGTGAAGTGGAAAAACTTTATCCGGAGGTGACTCTAAAAAGATGATCGGACTTGTGTTAAATGAGGGCGAATATGTCACATATCCTTACGAGGTTCTTAAGCCTGTTGAAGACTATGTGAAGACATTAAACTGGCGTGTTACCAATGTGAACTGCATGGGCGACGGAAGCGGCTATTCCTTTCCCTTTGAGGAGCAGGAGGATTCCTTTGTTGACGGCGAGACGCTTCTTTCCATGCTGCAGGGACATCCGAAAATCCAGTGGGTCTGGGGGGCATTGTCAGGATTTACAAAGGATATTCCGTGGGATGAGATCAGGAAGAATCCGATAGAGGATTTGTTCGTCAGGCAGCCGTATCTGGAAAATACTCTGCATCATTTGGAGCCCGGAGCGGTCTTCGAAATGATAGCATTTGACAGCACGGGTACCTATGTATTGATTGATGATCCGGATGTGGCCGATCGGATGCTTGCGGCATTCCCCAAGGCAGAGAGTTTGGACAAATATGTTTTCAAGACAGAAAAGTAATAATTTACTGACGGAGACCAGCTATGAAAAGTCAAGAATGAATTCCTAAGATTTTTATTCTGGCTGTATGTCGATAAAACCGCAATTTTGCGGACAATTGATTTTCATATTTGGGAAAGGTTGGCAATATGGACTATAACTACTCTGATATCAAAGGAATCGACAGTGAAGGGATTACATTTTCCGATGGGACAAGGCTGGCCTTCAAAGAGTGCATCAAACAGAAAAATGGTAAGGATAATTGCATCGGTGTGAGAAAGGCAGATGCCAATCCGCCGTTTTTTGAATTTGCCGCCGGTGACAGAGTAATTCGGATTCAGTTCCGCCGAGCCGGGCTTTTCTCCAAAGCGAAAAGTAGGAAAGATTTTGGGAGACTATGGCAGGAGATAACCGGACTGGGGTACTCGACTTATGATTTAAGCTGATTATTCGGTAATGGATTACGCCCCGGTTTCACGAAGCAGCGCTGCAATGCCGGAGGCTGCAAATAAGGCGAGGCCGGCTATGGCATAAGCCTTTGACCAGACGCTGTCCGTTCCGTAGATTTGAATGACTCCCGTAAAAAGGGAACCGACGGTCCATACGGCGATTCCGTCCCGCCAGAGCTTTTTTGCGAATTCGTTTATGGCAGGAACCCGTTTGCAGAACGGCAGAAGAAGCGCCGGCAAAGCACCGCACACAAGCGGAACGGCAAAAGCATAAATCATATAGTAAGAGTATACGCCAAAACTGAAATGTTCATAGACGGCGCCGAATACGGCCACCGCAAGGGCAATCAGAACATAATTCCTTGCAGCTCTGAAATAGCGGAGCTGCAACGTTTCCCGGGATCGGTCCCCGGAGCAATCATTCCTTTCGATATCCGATGCATACAATGTCACTCACGCTCCTTTCCGATGTGTTTCGGCCGTTTGTGGTGGGGTGGTTGATGACCTCTCCCATAAAGACCATGGTGGATGATCCGCCGCCGTCGAGATTATAAGCGGTCTGCGCGCCGAGCGTCTGCAGAAACTGTGCCAGTTCATACAGGGTGAGGCCGTCGTTATCGCCGGTCCGCCCGTCACTGACAACAAAAAGATAATGGTTTTCACCAAGCTGTGCAACAGCAGTGCGGGGATTGGATGCCTTCGCTTTTCCGACTTCCTGACTTGCCGATACGGTAATCTCGCCGTCTTTCAGTAATCCGGGACCGAAGGACCAAACCTGCACGGCACCGTCTTTGAGCAGATTTTCGGCGGAAACAGAAGACTCCTTAACGACCTCCATTTTGCCGCTTTGGTATAATACGAGGTCTTCATTTTTCGCGGAAACATTTCGATAGAGGATGCCGTTTCGGATGACGTACCCGCCGGTTCGGGAACCGTAAAAGTCCCCGTTAACGGCCAGGATCGCATCGACGCGGTCCGCTGTTTCGGACACGGTTTCCTTCACGTTCCGCCCATATGTGTCCTTGGCAAAGGCCGAAAACAGGTATTCCGGCGATGACACCGTCACATCGGCAACATATACGTCGGTATCGTTCACGCGGTATTGCGTAATCACGACAGAGATGTTTTCGTCCCGATAAGAGCGGTCGGTAACAACCGGGTCGTCCGTGTTCGAAACCGTTTCCGCAGTTTCGCTTTCGTCCTCCCCGCTTTTCGATATCGAAAGCCCGGCAGACGGGACGTCCGCTTTTCCGTAATTCCGCGGGATGACGAACACGTCAAGAAGCGCATATCCCGTGAAAAATGTGATCAAAACGCCCGAAATGATTCCGTGACGGCAACGTTTCATAAAGGATTTCATGTCTTGCCTTCTCCTATAAAGTCTCTTTCACAACCGGTCTTCCGCAGACAACGGTAAGGTTCCCGTTGCGTGTTCTGATTTCATCCATAAACTGTTTGGTTTCGTGAGAATCGCGGAGCAGAATCTTATAGCTGAGCTCGTACAGAGTTCCCATATTGGTCGTCTTGACCCGGTCTAGTTCGGCGTTCTTCGTATACTTCCGAAACAAATCGTCAAACAACTCTTCGTAATCCAGGTTTTCCGGAATCGTGATTTTGAGTTCCCGCTCCGCAGCTGAACCCGCGCCGAAACCGATTAGCGTCAACAGTAGCATGTAAGCAGCAATGATAAGGAAGAAGACGGCCGCAAGAATCACATACCCCATTCCGGTCGCTAAACCGATGGCGGTGGCGAGAAATACCAGACCGATCTCTCTCGCGGTTCCGGCGACGCTTCGGAAGCGAATCAGCCCGAAGGCGCCGGCCACGGCTACACCTGCGCCGATGTTTCCGTTCACCAGCATGATGATGAGCTGTACCATCGCGGGAAGGATGGCGAGTGTAAGAAGAAAACTGCGTGAGCTTTTGGAACGGAACATGCCGATCAGAGCCGTCCCGAGCCCGAGTGCCAGAGACACTGCCGTGCAGATGAAAAATGAAGACACCGTAATTTCGAATCCGTTGAAAATGGTATTAAGCACTGAGAATGACCTCCTTCGTGAAAGTGTCGGGCTTGCTTTGCAAAATGTATTTCTGATAGTAAGCACCGTATTTTGAGAATGTGGTTGGGAAGATTCCCTGCCAGGAGAGAAGACCGGCAAGCCACATCGGCGCGACTCCCGGAATCTTGATTTCCATCAGAATCAGGTCATCGGGAAGCAGAGGGTAGCCGCCCCGGACGGAGCGCAAATCGAGGCTGTCGCTGCGGCCGCACAAAGCGGTGTCGAAAGTGATGCGCAACTCGCTGTCGGTTTGGGATGCCCAGGCCTCGCGCTCATACCCGATGAACGCCTTCGGAACCGGGCGGTAATACTTCAGAAACCATTCGATTTCCCGGCCGATCTGACTGTTTTCATGCCGCTGTCCGTTAAGAAACCGGACGGCCTCCTGTAACGGCTCCGTGATGCGCCGCTTATAGACGACTCCGTCATACTTTTTCTTCAATTCCACGAACACCGTGTCCTGGTTGCCGGGCACGCCGTAGCTGCGAAGCCGCAGCTTTTCTTTGTAAACCGGTTTCTCCAGGGATGAGCGGATCAGTTCGAAGTCTTCCGTGTCATAATAGATGTTTCGGATGGAATAACGGGGATGTTCATCCGGACGCATATACGGGGACATGACAAGTTTTACCGCCCGGTACTGTTCTTTGGTGATCAGATATTTCTTTTCATATCGGTTGAAACAACTTTGTATTTTACACATGGAGTGCCTCCTTCGTTTCGGGATGCGTATGTTTCGTTTTGGCTTTTACGATTGTAATGATACTTCCGAAAAAGCGGGAAATCTCCGAGAAAAAGGTGCGAAATTTACGAAAAACACACGAAATCATTCGTATGAATTGCGGCAGTTTTCGAGGGGGAAACCCATTGTCAGATTCCGTTTTCGCCGCTATAATGAAAGAAAAAACGAAGGAGACATCCGGTATGGCAGATGAGGCAAAACGAATCTATATTGCGGACGATGATGACAACATTCGTCAGGTTGTCAGAACCTTTCTCGCGAATGACGGTTACGAGACGGAAGATTTCCCGACCGGAGACCTGTTGCTTGAGCGGTTTTTGCAGAAACCATGCGATTTGGTCATTCTTGATGTGATGATGCCCGGCTCTGACGGGTTTGCAATATGCACGGAGTTGCGAAAGACAAGCACGGTCCCGATCATCATGCTTACCGCGCGGGATTCGGAAAATGACTACGCGATGGGTCTCGGTCTCGGAAGCGATGATTATATTACGAAGCCTTTTTCCGCCATGGCGCTTCTAATGCGGGTTCGCGCTATCTTCCGGCGAATCGATTTCGAAAGCCAGAAGCACGGGACGGAATCTTCGGTTGAAATTGCGGTGGGAAGACTTCGGCTGGATGAGCAACGGCGCCGCATTCTGAAGGACGGGAACCCGCTTTCCCTGACACC
>JAEEGG010010443.1_pt1 | contig 20509 bp, 14 predicted proteins | sample 9134161 | NCBI WGS metagenome assembly JAEEGG01 (sample SAMN16246543, study PRJNA631951) | gut metagenome | biome: gut microbiome; feature: rumen; material: CR-attached | host: Bos | place: Iran: Karaj | collected 2018-10 | reverse complement strand
CCAGTACGGGGACGACATCCGGAATCAGGTCGAGGGGAAGGATCAGATATCCCAGCGCTCCCATGATGATGGCCTTGTTGCCCAAGGACACTTCATCGGACTGGAGGGTGTAGTAGAGCAGGAGGGCGTACCAGGTCGTTTTCCGGCCGATGTGTTTAACGACTGCGACGAGCTTGTTCCAGAATTTTTCTCCGGAATAGCTGCCTGCGTACTTGCGCAGGTCTTCAAGTTGAGTTTCCTTTTTCATATCAGTCTCAGTTAGGTTATCGTTATTTGGTCTTCCTTTTAGCTGGGTCGCTGGCGTTTTGCTTGGTCGAGCAGTAGTGTCGCCATCGACTGGGTTCTATCGGATAGCGGATACAAAGGTAAACATTATTTTTATATAAAAAACACTTTTCTTCTTTGCGGAAACGTTAATGAATATTTAACGTTTTTTCGGCCATATATTATCAAATTCCCCATATTGATTTTGATATTTATATATTATGATTAACTTTGTCTCGTTAAATTGTTATCATGAAAGACAATCGTTTTAGATGGAAAATTCTGGATTCTTTGCTAGGGTCCGGTCATCCAGTTTCTTCAGAAGATATCTTCCGGGAGTGGGAGAGAAAGGGGGTATCACGTCGCTTTGGGAGTGATCTTAATTCTTTGCAGGATCAATATGAAGTGACCCTAAGACAAGACCTGTTCAAGTTCAGGAAAGCATATAAAGAATCCGGGTTTGATGGAGAGCTGCTAGAGGAATCATTCTCCGCTAATGATAAAAGGCGGAAATCATATCGGTACAAGGAAGAAGGATTTTCAATTTTGCCTTTATTGAGGGAGAAGTACACAAAGGCTCATTGGAAAGAGATTGATAATTCCTTATCTCAGCTTTTCCAGATAATCCCGGAATCCCTGGCTGATCAGATTGATTTTCTTGTAAATAGTCGTTTGGATACTATAAAAAACTCTTCGACTTATGTCGAGTGGCCGGACAATCCTCAATTACTTGGCTACGAGATGTTGCCAACCTTATACAAAGTCGTGAAGCGTCATCAGCCCATACAAATATCATTCGCGATGTTCGATCAGCCGACCGAGCAGTTTATCCTTCATCCCTATCTACTTAAGGAGTACAACGGAAGGTGGTATTGTCTCGGCTATAGAGAAGATCAAAAGAGGCTCTGGCCGGTATCTGTAGACAGAATCAAGCAAGGAAGCATCCATCCTGTCGATGTTCCTTTTCGAAGTTTTTATTCTCCTTCTGCTTCCTCCCCATCCGAGTACTTTAAAAACGTCATCGGTGTTACGAAAGAGTATAATGAGGTTACCGCCAAAGATTTCTATGTGTCTGATGGAGAATATGAGGTTAAGCTTAAGGTATCATCGAAGAGAGAATGGATGTATTTGGTAACAAACCCGATACATAATTCTCAAAGGGTAATCTCAGACTATGATGAGGATAAAAATGAAGGCCTCATTTCCATAAAGGTCATTTGTAATATTGAGATGTATAACACCATTCTTTCAAGAGGACGGCATGTTCAAATAGTAAGCCCGCCATTTGCAAGAGAAGTGATCAGCTCGATGGTAAAAGATATGGCCTCTCTCTATGAATAAAATACACTGCAAATAATCTAAACTAGTTTTCCCGCCGAAGGGTAATCAACGTGATCTCCGGGACGGCGCCGAGGCGGGCGGGGAAGATGGTTTCGCCGAGGCCGATATTCACGTAGAGATACTGGTCCTGCTCGCGGTAGAGGCCGCGGTTATGCGGGTAGAGCAGCTTGCTGGGGGTCCAGCCGCCGAACAGGGAGAACTGGGCGGCGTGGGTGTGGCCGCTGAGGGTCAGCGGGATGTCTTCCTTCCCCACCACATCGCGTTCCCAGTGCGTCGGATCGTGGCTCAGCAGGATGCGCCAGCAGCCTTCCGTGCCCTGGAGGGCCTTCGCCAGGTCCCCCGTCGAGGGGAAAGCTTTCGAGCTGCTGATATTCTCCACGCCCACGACGGCGAGCGTATCCCCGCCCCGCACGATGCGGCGGTTCTCGTTGCACAGCAGATCCCAGCCCAGGGCCCGTTCCCGCTCCGCAACCAGGGCGAGCGAATCCAGGTTCGCCGCCCGCCTGGCACCGGGCATATACGGGCAGTAGTCGTGGTTGCCCAGCACGGAGAGCACGCCGTCCGGGGCGTGCAGGCGCGACAGGACGGGGCCCGTCTTCAGCAGCTCCACCGGCCCGATCGTCACGAGGTCGCCCGTGAATACGATGAGGTCCGCCCCGAGCGCATTCACCTTGTCCACGGCCCGCTCCAGCGAGCGTTCGCGGAAGCGGAAAGAACGGGCGTGAATATCGGAAAGCTGCACCAGCCGGTAGCCGTCGAATGCCGCTGGAAGCGTCTCGGAGACGATTTCCACGTCGCGGACGCGGTAGCAGTTCCGCTCGATCAGGACGCCATACAGGAGCAAGATCGGAGGCAGGGCCAGCGACAGCAGGCCCCAGCGGAAGCAGCGCCAGAACGCCAGGCGGCACAGCAGGGCGATTAAGCCCGTCACGATGGCATTCACGGCCAGCAGCGCCAGGGACGCGACCAGCAGGAGAATCAGAATGGAGAAGGCCTCGCTGTACATCAGAGTTCCAGGCAACTATCCATAAAGGACTCGATCTGTTCGGGCTCAAGATGCTGGCCGATGAAGACGATCTTGTTCATCCGGTCGCCGTATTCGGGGTCCCAGTCGCGGCGCAACTTGGGGTCGCGGCGCAGCATGTCCTGGAGCTCATCGTAGGGCATCGTGGCGTACCAGTAGCCGGCGTCCTTGAGGGTCTTCTGCTTGCCGGCCGTCTCGAACAGATAGCATTTGTCGGTGTCGGCGCTGAAGTAGCAGAGGCCTTTGGAACGGATGATTCCGGCGGGCCACTTCTTCGCGACCATATAGTCGAACTTATTGATATCCAAGGCCGGACGGGCGTAATAGACATAGGTCCCGACGCCATATTCTTCGGCCTCCCCTTCCTCGTGGTCGTGATCGTGGTGATGGTGATGCTCGTGGTGATCGTGGTCGTGATCGTGGTCGTCGTCATCGTCGTCGCCCTCGATCTCCGCGATCCAGGCGGCGGAAGTCGCCACCTGATCGAAATCGAAGAGCCCCGTGTGCAGCAGTTTTTCGAGTTCGACCTCGCCATAGTCGCAGGTCAGGATCTCGGCCTTGGGCTGCAGGGCGCGGACGATGCTCCGCACGCGGCCGAGCTCGTCCGGGCTGAGTTCGGAAGCCTTATTGAGCAGGATGATGTTGCAGAATTCAATCTGCTCGATCACGAGGTTCTCGATGTCTTCCTCGTCGATGTCCTCGCGTTGCAGCGCCTCGCCGCAACCGAATTCGTCCTTCATCCGCAGGGCGTCCACCACCGTGACGATGCAGTCCAGCGTCGGGACGGCCACGCCGGGATACGACATCCGGGCGAGTTGGGGATAGGAGTTGATCGTCTGGGCGATCGGAGCGGGTTCGCAGATGCCGCTCGCCTCGATGGCGATATAGTCGAAGCGCTTCATCCGTGCGATCTCTTCGAGCTGCGCGACGAGGTCCATCTTGAGCGTGCAGCAGATACAGCCGTTCTGAAGCGCGATGAGGCTGTCGTCCGTCTGGCCCACCACGCCGCCCCGCTCGATCAGGTCGGCGTCGATGTTGACTTCGCCCAGGTCGTTGACAATCACGGCGAACTTGATCCCGCGGCGGTTCGTCAGGATGCGGTTGAGGAGCGTGGTCTTGCCGCTCCCGAGATAGCCGGTGATGAGCAGGACCGGCAGGGGTTTATTTTCAAGTGTCAGGTTCATCTCATTTCTGTTTGCGGAGCAAATTTAGCAAAATTAATGGCCGCACGGATGGATTAATGCGTATCTTTGTGCCATGACAAGCAGAAAATGCATCGAGGTGGTGGCCGCCGTCATCCGGCGCGGGACGCAGATCTTCACCACGCAGCGCGGCTACGGCGACTGGAAGGACTGGTGGGAGTTCCCGGGCGGCAAGATGGAGCCCGGCGAGACGCCCTCGGAGGCCCTTGTGCGCGAGATCCGCGAAGAGCTGGACGCCGAGGTCCGCGTGGGCGAGCTCCTGAAGACGGTCGAATGGGACTATCCCGCTTTCCACCTGACGCTGCATTGCTATTGGTGCACCCTCGCGTCGGACCAGATGCATCTGCTCGAGCACGAGTCCGCCCGCTGGCTCGACGCCGCCGGTCTGGACTCCGTCCGCTGGCTCCCCGCCGACGAGCAACTCCTCCCTTTGATTGCAAACACGCTTTTATCGGAATAGTTTGAAGCGAAGCGACGCAGGGGGTTTGGGGGGAACGCCCCCCAATCATAGCGGCAGCGTCATCGGAACAAAAATGCCGACCATGTTGGTCGGCATTTTTGTGGAGATGGGCGGAGTCGAACCGCCGTCCAAACAAAGTCCCAGGTAGCTTTCTACACGCTTATTCTTCCTTTGTTTGTCGGCCGGGGGCTGCCGGAAGACGGGCCACCCGGGGCTTATCCTCTGGGAACTTAGCGGCTCTTAGAGGCGTCTGCGCCGCGCATCCGGTTTTGATGATACCCCTTGATCCAGACTGAACCGGCCTAAAGCTGGAGGGATATACGTCGTGCCGCAGCCTAGGCGGCATCGATTAATGCTGAATCTCTTGGAGATTAGCAAGCGTACGAATAGTTGTAGTTGCCAGTTATGGCTTGAAGACTGGGATTAACGGGCCAGCCCCCTACGCCCGGCGTGCTTACCATCCGAAATCAGTGCTGTCAAAACCAGAACATCCCCGAATGATAATATGAAGTTTTTCATTTGCCTTTGGCCGTGCAGTCGAACGTCTGGATCGCCCCCAGATAACTGAAGCTGAAGGATTTCCGGTCCGTCCGGACCTCGACGCGGATTTCGTATTGTCCGCCGTCGCCCGCGACGACGCTGACTTTGCCCTGCTCAATCGGGTAGAACTGTGTCTGCTTCCCGGTCCGGACGCCGACGTACGATCCGCTGATAGACTTGTCCGCCTGCACGGAGCCATAGTAAAAAGTATAGGCATTCTCCGGAGTCGCGGAGCCCTGGTAGAGGCCGTCCGGGAGCGCAATGCTATTGGCGAGCGGCGCACTGATCAACAGGCGCACCACGGCACCGGAGGAAATCAGATCCAGATCCTCATCCGTCCGCCCCTGTGCAAGGTCCAGCTGGAAGCTGTTGACCCCGCCGAGGGCATCGGCGCCGTAGTAGTAGGCCGCGGCCCACTCGGCATCGAATTCATAGCGGTCACGCGCATCGCGCTCTTTGGAGCACGCCGCGAGGGCCAACAAGGCCACGACCGGGATGAACCATCTCAGGATCTTTTTCATAACCCCAAGATGCAAAAGCGGATGCAAAGATTGCATTTAAAATTGAAAAAAAGCGAATATTTTGGGCGGATTTACAAAAATCCCTATCTTTGCAATCCCTTTTTTAAGGACCAGCGCTACGGGAGATTAGCTCAGTTGGTTTAGAGCACATGCCTTACAAGCATGGGGTCACTGGTTCGAATCCTGTATCTCCCACAAAAATGGCTCGCACCGCGAGCCATTTTTGCGCTCGGGACCCACCTTGTCAAGTCTTTTTTGTATCTTCGCGTTGAGATGAACCACAGATTATTCACGATACTCGCCTTCTGCGCCCTGCTGCCGACGGGAGCGGCGGCGCAACCCGTCATCCGGCAACTCTATTTCGACACCCGCGCCTCTTTCCACCAGGAGGTGGACGGGGGCCGCTACAACAGCCAGTTCACCGGCGACCATTTCAACCTCAACATCCGCGGCAGCCTGTCTGAACACCTGGATTTCCGCATCCGCCAGCGGCTCAACAAGAAGGTATTCGACGAGCGCAACATGTTCAACGCCACGGATTTCCTGTATCTTCGCTGGGACGCTACGTCCCGCTGGTCCTTCACCGTGGGCAAGAACGCCGTGCTGATCGGCGGCTACGAGTTCGACGCCACCCCGATCGACGTCTATTACTACAGCAACTTCTGCAACAACCTCTACCAGGGCTTCTCCTTCGGGGCCGACGCCGCCTACAGTTTCGCCCCCGGGCAGCGTTTCGTATTCCAGTTCTGCAACTCTCCCCTCTCGCTGGGCTTCCAGGGCCTATACGCTTACAATTTCGCCTGGACAGGCCGTTTCGCCTCCTGGTGGGACACCATCTGGAGCGTCAACTTCGTGCAGGATGAATACCGGCGCACCATCAACTACATCTCCCTGGGCAACCACCTCGTCTTCGGCGGTCTGGCGGTGGACTTCGACCTGATGAACCGGGCCGGAAGCGGCCAGCGGAACTTCTTCTCCGACTACACCCTCATCTCAAAAATCATCTGGACCGTGGGAAAGTGGAATCTCTGCGCCAAGGCGGGCTACGAGCGAAATGCCATCGAGAATGTGGATGCGCTGGGCCGCGCGCTCGACCTCGCCGTCGCGCCGGGCACCCGGAACGTCTATGCCGGCTGCGGGGTGGAGTTCTTCCCCCTGCCCGACCGGGACCGGCTGCGCCTGCACGCCGTCTACTTCAAGAGCAGTACGATCGGCGTGGACAACTTCGATATAGGAATTACCTGGAGATTGGACGTAATCTCCAGGTAATCAAATACAATCAATCAAGCATCAATACGCGAGGACGCTCCAGAGGTCGCGGAGGCGCTGTTCTGGATCCCAGCGGCCGCCGAAGGTCCAGGAGGCCGTGAGCGTGTAGTACTGCGGGCTGCCGGGCGCCGTGTCCATATTGTTCGCGAGCCAGCCGCTGTGGCCACCCTGCCGCGTATTCCCGTAGTAATAGACCCGGAATCCCCACGGGCAGGGATCCAGGACCTGATCGGAATAAGCGTAGTGGATATTGCTGTCAATCACTTTGTCGGTCATCGTGCAGTTCGCGATATAGAACTGGGAGTCGTGGTGATAGCGCCCCAGCAGGGTCGGTGACGCGGCATCGAAGGAGGAATTGGTGATTACGAGCTTCTTGTCCTTGTCTCCCCGGCCGTCGTGCCAGATCATCGCCTTCCCGTCGCCATAGAACGAGCTGCGCGTGACGTAGCACCAGCCGCGCGGGCAGAGGAAGTCCACCCCGCGGCAGCGCAGGTCGAGGTCGGCGTGGTAATACATCCCGTCGCCGCCCGGCGCCCAGAGGGACAGGGCGTCGTTGCCGTCGGCCCAGATGTGGCAGTTGATGATGATGGTGCGCGTAGCACGGCCGAAGACGGCCATCTGGTGAGCGGTGGTCTCCTCGACGGTGGTGCCGTAGTTGTTGTAGATGGTCAGGCCGCTGATGATGCAGTCGTCCGCGCCCTCCTGCAGGACGATGACACCGTTGCCGACCTCCTTGCCCTTATACGAACGGATGGCCCGCTTGGAAGAAAGTTCCGCGAAGGTGATGACCGTCTCGTCCCGGTCCTCCCCCACCAGCACCAGGTTCGGCCGGTCGAGGATGACCTTTTCGTTATAATTCCCCTTGAGAATCAGGATCTTGTAGGGCTCCGTCGGATTGGCCGGGGCGCGCTCGATCGCGGCCTGGATGCTCTGTCCGGGCAGGACCACCGCATCGAAATCCCGGCGGTCGATCACCGGCCGGCGGAACATCTCGATCTTCCCGGTCTCGTTGGCACCCGGCGTGGTGAGGCTCACCGGGACCTTACCCTTCGGGTCGTATTTGGCGGCCCATTCCTCATAGAGCGGATAAAGGGCGGCCGGGCGGCTGTTGTACCAGCTGTAGCCGTTTCGGCGCTCGGGACCGATCTCCTCCAGACGGCGCCGGGGGATGCCGTCGCGGTCGCAGACATAAGGCTCGCACCATTTCAGGTCATAGAAACGGCCCCAGATCGGCGTAGCGTTGGGATCCTCCGTCAGCCGGGTGCTCATCACCCCGCCGTCGAAGCCGCGCGTCACGCGCAGGCCGGTGAGTTTGTAGGTGTCGAACCAGCGCATCGCCCCGTGGATGGCCCGCTTGACGCGTGCGTCCGGGTTCGGCAGGGTCATCAGCAGCCGGACGATACCCGAACTTTCCGCTGAACAATAAGACGGGAGTTCGTAGGCGCGCGCCGGCGCCGGGGCCAGGGTCTCCCGATCGTGCTGCTGGCACCAGACCGAGGGCTTGCCGTCCTGGAGGATCTGCGTAGCGAGGATGCACTCGATCCCCTTGTCGAAAGCGGTCCGCAGGCGCTCCCGCAAAGCCGCATCGGTCAGGCCATTACCATAGGGTTCCTGCTCGGAGGCGATGTTCCGGAAGAGCTCGAGGGTATTGACGATGGCGTCGTCATTGTAGGTGATATGTACCTGATAACCTGTCATTTCCGGCCAGAACTGCGGCCAGCCGCCATTCTCGTACTGCCCGGAAGCCAGGTATTCCACCGCTTTGATGAAGCCGTCGCGGAAACGCGGCTCGCGGGTGGCCTGCCACAAGCGCGCCAGGTAGATCATCTGCGAGGTGGTGGCGCCGTTGTCGATGGTCGAATCGTCGGTGCGGTTCTTCTCGGCGAGGACCCGGGCAAGTTCGGCGTCCGTCAGGCGCCGCGACATATCGATATTCTTGGGCCAGCCGCCCGTCACGCGCTGGTAGGTCAGCACCTGGTCGCCGACACGCAGGGCGTCTTCGGTCTTGAAGAAAGCAGGATCGGTCTCCTGCATGGCGTTGCGGCGGGGCATCTGGGCATTCACCTGCAGGCTGAGCAGCAGGGAAAGGGCGGCAAGCGCCAGGGGGCAGAAACGGAGTTTCATATCAGAATGATTATTGGAAAAGGTCGTAGGCGGTCTTGAGGAAGGTCGGGTAGGTCCCGGTGCTTCCCCACATGCTGATGTAGTAGAGGATGACGAGGTCGTTCTCCGGATCCATCAGGTATTCCGTGCCGGCGGCGCCGCCCCAGCGGAAGCAGCTGCTGCTCATCTGCGGGGCGATCTTCTCTTTGTCCGGATGGTCGAAAAGTTCGAAGCCGCGGCCGAAGCGGAAGCCCTTGCCGCCGCTGTTGACCTCCGGGAGCTGGTTCTCCAGCATCAGGTCGATGGTCTCCTTCTTCAGGATGCGGTGGTGGTTGAACTCGCCGCCGTTGAGAAGCATCTGGCAGAATTTCGCGTAGTCCTCGATGGGCCCGTAGAGGCCATAGGTGCCGCTGGCGAAGGTTTTGGGGCCGTCGAAGATGGCGTCGATGCTGGACATCGGGGACTTGACCAGCTGGCCGTCACGCTTGGTGTAGGTGATCACGAAGCGCTCCTTCAGGGACGGGTCGTCGAAATAATAGGCGGTATGGTCCATCCCGAGCGGCTTGAAAATCACTTCTTTCAGGTATTCCTGCAGGGTCTTGCCGGAAAGGATTTCCACCAGGTAGGCGATCACGTCCATGTCGTAGTTGTAGTTCCACTCCGTACCGGGCTGGAAGCCCAGCGGGAGGGTCTTGTTGGCCTCGACGGAGGCGCCGACCGTGTTCCGGGGCGCAGGCTCGCGAACGCCGGAGGCCATCTGGATTCGATTCAGTTTGTTGGTCAGCGGAGCCAGGTAGCCGGAAGAGTGGGACATCAGGTGGCTGATGGTCACGGGCCGCTCGGCAGGAACGGCAGTAAAAGTCCCGTCATCGGCCACGTCCGTGAGGACCTGGTCCGTGAATCCGGGGATATACTTGGAAATGGGATCTTCGAGGCCGCACTTGCCCTGTTCGTACAGGGTCATCAGGGCCACGGCCACGATGGCCTTGGTCTGGGAGAAGAGGACATAAATGTCATCAGGACGCGCCGGGACCTTGTTCTCCACGTCTTTGAATCCGAAGGACTTCTCGTAGACCACGTCCCCGCCCTTGGCCACGAAAGCCGTCACGCAGGAGACTTTCTGATCATCGACAAAGCCCTTGAGGACGGTGTCCAGCGCTTCGATACGCTCCGAGCTGACCCCGAGGGCCGCCGGATCGGCATTATGATTGAACGATTCGGGAACGCTCGAGCGGTTGCAGGAAACGAAGATGCAGGCGCCCAGGGCTGCGAGAGTGAAGAAGAATTTGTGCATGGTTAAAGCAAAAAACTTGATTTGCGTAAATTTATAAAAACGAATCGTTATTTCAAAAAAGTTTTCTATATTTGCAGTCCCGTTTGGAGAGATGCTCGAGTGGCTGAAGAGGCACGTCTGGAAAGCGTGTGACCGTCAAAAACGGTTCCAGGGTTCGAATCCCTGTCTCTCCGCGCAATGCAAACCGCAAACAGATGCCGCACCCCGTGGTGCGGCATTTTTTGTGCAGGCCAGAGTGGCCGAAAGCTAGCTTTCGAGCCAATCCGGGCCTGCACGAAAATCGCGGCCTCCGGCCGCATCTGGACGCGGTTTGCTCACGGACAACCAGGGAAATGGCCGGCCGCAGGCCGGGCAAATCCCTACCAAGCCCAGCCGATGCCATTCTCCTGCAAGCGCGTACCGGGCCTGGCACGCAGGAAGGGCATCTCGGGGAGATGGCCTTCCGCATCGCGCGGCAGGAAGAAATCCTTGGGATCGACCGACACGAACATCGCCGCGCCCTCGCTCACGGGAATGGTCCCGAACTCATTGTCACGCAGCGTACAGGTCTTCTCATCGCACATATATAGATCGTCCCCCTGCGGCGACCAAGACACATTCGCCGTCAAGACGTGGTCATAACCCGGCACGGCCACGTTGCCCCCGGCACCGGGATCCCGGCGGTTGACCATATTGTAGTTGTGCGGATTCATCGCGGCGGTATTGTTCTCCCAGCGATTGCCGGCCAGGTGGTAATTCGAATCGAAGCCGTTGACCTTGTTGCGGTAGGCCACGCTGTGGTGTATGTAGTGAATCGGGCAGACGGGCGGGCAGCGCGTCGGGCCGGCTCCCATCGCCCAGCCGCCGCTCTTGAAACCGTTGCCGTCGCCGGCCCGCTCGAAGGTCTCGGTATCAAAGGGGTCCGGCGTGGGCTGGAAGCCGTTGTAGAAGGCCCAGCAGTTATCGATCTCCACGGGCGCGGCGCAATGGATCAGGTCGTAGCCGTCGTCGGAATTGCGCCAGGCGCGGCAGCCGCGGATCACGTTGCCGACCTCCCAGGCATTGGCCATATGGAAACCGAAACCGTCCACATTGCCGCCGTAGGCTCCCTCGGAATAATCATCGTAGTTGTTGTAGGCGTCGCAGTTGAGCACCAGGTTGTAGGACCCGGCCGTCTGGTAGAATCCGATGGCCATGTTGTTGTGCATCGAGAGGTTCTCGATGATGCAGTGCGAACCCTTGCGGGCTGAGACGCACTCGGACTGGGTATGCCCGGTGATGCGTACCGGCAGCCCCACGATCTCGAAATTCCGCAGGTGGAGGTAGTCCGCGCCCAGGTAGAAGGCCGCGAAACGATGGCGCCCGTCCAGCTGCAAGGCGGAGAAATCGAAGACCGGACGCTCGCCCGGATAGCCCATGAAGCAGGTCCGGTGCGCGGCCGTTCCGGCTTTCTCCAACGCGAAGACATAGGCGTAGAGGCTCTCCTGCTTCATCACCTGCGCATCGGTGATCTTGTAGGTGCCGGCCCGGAAATAAAGCGTATCGCCCCCGTTCATCTTCGCATAAGCGGCGGGAAGGGTGGCCATCGGGGCGTTGATGGTGCCGGGATTGGTGTCGCGGCCATTCGGGGCCACGTAGAGGGTCTTGGCAGAGAGCGGAAGGCTGCAGAGACAGGCCAGGAGCAGGAATTTCTTCATAACGGTAATCAGGATTTGGTTTGGTACACAAATATATAAAATTATTTGCAACCCGGTTGCATCCGGAAAGAGATACCTTTGCGACCTAACGTAACCCCCCATGAAGCGTTTCCTCCTTACCTTGATGGCCCTGTGTGCCGTCCTGAACGCCTGCCGCACGCACGAGAGCGAGCACGCACACGAGTCCGAAGAAGCCGCGGCCCACGCGGATGGACACATACACATCAGTCCTGCGCGCCAGCAGGAACTCGGCATCATCGTCGAGACCGTCACCACCGGCCCCTTCAGCGAAGTCATCCGCACCAGCGGACAAATCCTCTCCGCGGCCGGCGATGAGATGACCGTCGTCGCGCGGAGCGAGGGCATCATCAGCCTGGGCCGCCTCACCGAAGGCGCCCCCGTCAGCAAGGGCGCCCGGATCGCCACCCTCTCCACCCGGAGCATCGGCACCGGCGACAAACTCGCCAAGGCGAAGATCGACCTCGAGACGGCACGCAAAGAATACGAACGCGACCAGCAGCTGAGAGCGGACAACATCGTCAGCGAAAGCCACCTGGACCAGAGCCGCCAGGCCTATGAGCACGCCAAGGTGGAATATGAGGCGCTCGCCGCCGGCAGCACGCAGGACGGTGAACTGGCCGTCACCGCTCCCCTCTCGGGCTTCATCAAGAACTGGCTGGTCCAGAGCGGCGACTTTGTGCAGACCGGCACCCCCGTCGCTACGGTCAGCAGCAACCGCCGCCTCCGCCTCCGGGCGGACGTCTCCGAGCGCTACTACAGCCGCATCGCATCGGTGCGCGACGCCAACTTCACCACTTCCTATAGCGAGCGAACCTACAACCTGGGCGAACTCGGCGGCCGGATGATCAGCTACGCCCGCGCCTCCGCCGGCGATTACTACATCCCGGTCATCTTCGAGTTCGACAACAAGGGCGAAATCGTACCCGGCTCCTATGTGGATGTCTGGCTCAAGACCGCCTCCGCCCCGGACTGCCTCGCCGTCCCCCTGGAAGCCGTCGTCGAGGACCAGGGCGTCCGTTACGTCTTCGTGCAGGAGCCCGGTGACGAGGATTGCTTCGAGAAACGGGAAGTCACCCTCGGGCAGTCCGACGGCAGCCGCGTCCCCATCCTGCAGGGCCTGCACGAAGGCGAGAACATCGTCACCCGGGGCGCCGTCCACGTCAAGCTCGCCGGCGTAACCGCCGTCCCCGCCGGCCATACCCACAACCATTAGGCGTATGGACAAGCTCATCGCTTTCTCACTGAACAACCGCGTGGCCATCCTCGTGATGGCCGCCCTGTGCATGATCGCCGGACTCTACTCGGCCTCCCGCTCCGAGGTGGACGTCTTCCCCGACCTCAATGCCCCGACCGTGGTCGTGATGACCGAAGCCGAGGGTATGGCGCCGGAGGAGGTGGAGCGCCTCGTGACCTTCCCGATCGAGACCGCCGTGAACGGCGCCACCAACGTGCGCCGCGTGCGTTCCTCTTCGACCACCGGATTCTCCATCGTCAACATCGAATTCGACTGGGGCACAGATATTTACCGGGCCCGCCAGATTGTCAGCGAGAAGATCGCGATGGTGGGCGAAGCCCTGCCACCGGGCGTGGGTAACCCCACCCTCGGCCCCCAGGCCTCCATCCTGGGCGAACTGATGATCATCGGCCTCACGGCGGAGACCACCTCGATGGAGGAGCTCCGCACGATGGCCGACTGGACCCTGCGGCCCCGCCTGCTATCGCTGGGCGGCGTGGCCCAGGTGGCCGTGATGGGCGGCGACATCAAGGAATACCAGATCCTGCTCGACCCCGGCCGGATGCGCCACTACGGCGTGTCGATGGACGAGGTCATCGACGCCGTCAAGGGCATGAACCAGAATGCCCCCGGCGGCACCCTCTACCAGTTCGGCAACGAATACATCGTCCGCGGCGTGCTGTCCACCAACGACATCGAGCTGATGAAAAAAGCCGTCGTCAAGACGGGCGCCGGCGGACTGCCCATCCCCCTCGAGGCCATCGCCGACGTGCAGATCGGGCCCAAGACCCCCGTGCTCGGTGTCGCCTCCAACGACGGCCGCCCCGCGGTCATCCTGACCGTCACCAAGCAACCGAATACCTCCTCGCTGGATCTCACGGCCAAGCTGGACCGCGAACTGGACGACATCCGTACCGTCCTTCCCGCGGACGTGCGGGTCAATGCCGAAATCTTCCGCCAGTCCCGCTTCATCGAGGGCTCGATCGGCAATGTGAAGAAGGCACTGCTCGAAGGCGGCATCTTCGTCATCCTGGTCCTCTTCCTTTTCCTGATGAACTGGCGGACCACCGTTATCTCGCTGGTTTCCATTCCCCTGTCCATCCTCATCACCCTGCTGGTGACCCGTTGGCTGGGGATGACCGTCAATACGATGAGCCTGGGCGGCATCGCCATCGCCATCGGCTCGCTGGTGGACGATTCCATCGTGGACGTGGAGAACGTCTTCAAACGACTACGACAGGCGCGGGGGCAGGGCAAGAGTGTCCGGGAAGTGGTCTATGAAGCCTCCCGGGAGGTCCGTATGCCGATGCTCAACTCCACCCTGATCATCATCGCCTGCTTCCTGCCGCTCTTCTTCCTGTCCGGCATGGAAGGGCGTATGCTCAAGCCGCTGGGCATCTCCTTCATCATCTCCCTGTGCACCTCGACCCTCGTCGCCCTGACCCTGACCCCGGTGCTGAGCTCTTACCTGCTCGCACACGAGATCCAGCCCGACGCCGACGGCAAGGCCTCCCGCGAGACCCCCGTCGTCCGCTGGCTGAAGAAGCATTACGCCAAGGCGCTGGACTGGACGCTCCGGCACCGGAAAAGCGTCATGGCGCTCGTGGGCGCCCTGCTGTTGGCCGCCGTGGTGATGTTCCTCACCCTCGGCCGGAGTTTCCTGCCGGCCTTCAACGAAGGCTCGTTCACCATCGCCATGAGCTCCGTGCCGGGCATCTCCATCGAAGAATCCGACCGGCTGGGACGCCAGGCCGAGGAGCTGCTGATGAGCATCCCGGAGATCCAGACCGTCGGCCGCAAGACCGGCCGCGCCGAGTTGGACGAGCATGCTTTCGGGGTCAACTGCTCCGAATTCGAATGTCCTTTCGTGCTGAAGGGCAAGAGCAAGCGTCAGCTGCTGGCGGAGGTGCGGGAGAAACTCTCGGTCCTGCCGGGGGTCAACCTGGAAATCGGCGGCCCCATCTCGCACCGCATCGACGCGATGCTCTCGGGCACCCAGGCCGGCATCGCCATCAAGATCTTCGGTACGGACCTCAATAAAATGTACGCCATCGGCACGCAGATCAAATCTGCCATCAGCGACATCGAGGGCATCACCGACATCAACGTGGAGCAGCAGGTGGAGCGGCCCGAACTGAATATCGTCCCGCGGCGCGAAATGCTTTCCCGCCACGGGATTACGCTACCGGAGTTCGCGGAATTCGTCCGCGTGATGCTGGAGGGCGAACCGGTCTCGACCGTCTACGAAGGCAACCGCGCATTCGACCTGACGCTCAAGGTCAAAGGTGATGCCCGTGCGACCATGGAGAGCATCGGGGACCTGATGATCGACACCTCCGCGGGGGGCAAGATTCCCCTGTCGCAGGTGGCCGACATCGTCTCTTCGGCCGGTCCGAACACCATCAACCGGGAAAACCTCAGCCGCAAGCTCGTGGTCTCCTGCAACGCCACGGGCGGTGAACTGGCCAAAGCCGTTTCCGCAATCAAGCGGGAGATCGAAGAACACGTCAGCCTCCCCGAAGACTACCGCATCGAATATGGCGGCCAGTTCGAGAGCGAGGAACGGGCCTCCCGCACCATCGCGCTCGTGAGCATCTTCAGCATCCTGCTCATATTCATGCTCCTGCAAGGTGAGTTCCGGAACGTCACCCAGTCCCTGACCGTGCTGCTGAACCTGCCGCTCGCGCTGATCGGCGGGGTGGCGATGGTCTTCTTTACCGGGGGCATCCTGAGCATCCCGGCCATCATCGGATTCATCTCCCTATTCGGCATCGCGACGCGGAACGGCATGTTGCTGATCGACCGCTACAATGCGCTCTCCGCCCAGGGTTTCTCCCCCGTCGAGACCGTTACGAACGGCTCGCTGGACCGCCTGAACCCCATCCTGATGACAGCCGTCACCTCTGCCCTGGCCCTGCTCCCGCTGGCCCTCGGCGGCGATCTGCCCGGCAATGAGATCCAGGCTCCGATGGCCCAGGTCATCCTGGGCGGCCTGCTGACCTCGACCTTGCTGAACGGATTCGTCATCCCGATTATGTACCTCCTCACCAACAAGAAGAAAGCATCATGAGAAGAATCAACCTGATCATCCTCTGCCTGTGCAGCAGCCTCCTCTGCTTCGGCCAGGGGGCCGTGGAGACGGTCCTCCGGGAGATCGAGCGGAACAATCCCGAGCTGCAGGCCGCCGCGGCCGCCCTGGACGAGGAGAAATACGCTAACCGCTCCGAAGCCTTGCTCGCGGACCCGGAAGTCGAGTTCAACTACCTGTGGGGAGGCGCCGGGATCGGGGACCGGCACGACGTCCGGCTCACCCAGTCTCTCGACATCCCCACCCTGAGCGGTCTGCGCTCCGGCAAGGCCGCCGGCCTGAATGAATTGTCCCTGTTGAAATACAAGGCCCAGCGCCTGGAAGTGCTCCAAGAAGCCCGTGAAATCTGCATCGATCTGGTGTATTATCATCTGCTCCTGGAGGAGCTGCGCGACCACCAGGAGCGTTCCACCTCCCTCGTACGCGCCTATGAGCGGCGCATGGAGGCCGGCGGCGCGACCATCCTGGACCTCAACAAGGCCCGGCTCCACCTCGCCTCCGTCCAGGGCCAGGTCAACCGCGCCGAAAGCGAGCGACAGTCCCTGATGGCCTCGTTGCGCACGCTCAACGGAGGCCGGGAGCCCGACGTCCCGCTGACCGCCTACGACCTGGACGATGTCCTGCCCGCCGACTTCGAGACCTGGTTCGCAGAGGCTTCCGCACAGAACCCGGTTCTCGCCTACATCCGGCAGGAAGTCTCCGTCGGACAGCAGCAACTCGCCATCGACCGGATGAACTGGATGCCGGAACTGACGGTCGGCTATATGAGCGAGATCCGGACGGAGGAGCAGTTCCGCGGCGTGACCGTAGGCGTGAGCATTCCGCTCTGGAGCGGTGCCAACAAAGTCAAGCGCTCCCGTGCGGGCGTAGTGGCGGCGGAGTCCCGCCAGAAAGCGGCCGAAGAGGCTTTCTACGAGCAACTGCGCGATCGTTACCGGCAGGCCGCCGCGATGAAGGCGAATGCCGAAATGATGCGCACCTCCCTCACGGATACCGATTACCGGGACTTCCTGCTCACAGCGCTCACCCAGGGCGAGATCTCGATGGTGGACTTCCTCGTCGAGAACGACCTTTATTACGAGGCCCTGGAGCAGACCCTCGCCGCCGAGCGCGACTACCGCCATTCTTTGGCGGCGCTGAAGGTTTTCTGATTTTTTCGTATCTTTGTAGGGTATGGAAAAGAAACTCGTCATCATTCCGACCTACAACGAGATCGAGAACATTGTCAAGATCATCGAAGCGGTATTCGCCATCCCCGGCGGCTACCACATCCTGGTGATTGACGACGGCTCCCCCGACGGCACGGCCGCCGCCGTGAAGGCCCTGCAGCCGGCCCATCCGGAGCAACTGCACCTGGTGGAGCGGAGCGGCAAACTCGGGCTCGGGACCGCGTACGTGACCGGCTTCCGCTGGGCGCTGGAGCGCGACTATGACTATGTATTCGAGATGGATGCCGATTTCTCCCACAACCCCGAGGACCTTCCCCGCCTGCTGGCGGCCTGCACCGAGGGCGGCGCCGACATGTCCGTGGGATCCCGCTACTGCGACGGCATCAACGTGGTCAACTGGCCCATGGGCCGCATCCTGATGTCCTACTGCGCCTCGATCTATGTCCGCACCGTGCTCGGCTTCCGTATCTTCGACAGCACCGCCGGCTTCGTCTGCTACTCGCGCAAGGTTCTGGAAACCATCGACCTGGACGCCGTGCGGATGAAGGGCTACGGGTTCCAGATCGAACTGAAATACACCGCCCACCGCCTGGGCTTCCGCATCGCCGAGGTCCCCGTTATCTTCGTCAACCGCAAGGAGGGCACCTCCAAGATGTCCGGAAGCATTTTCGGCGAGGCGTTCTGGGGCGTACTGGCCCTGCGCTTCCGAAAACTCCATTCAGCAAAATGAAAGAGATCTATATCCAGCACATCGCCGGCCTCCTCGACTTGAAGGACTGGCAGGTCGAGAATTGCGCCGAACTCTTCGCGGACGGCGACACCATTCCCTTCATCAGCCGCTACCGCAAGGAGAAGACCGGCGGAATGGACGACGCGGATGTGGCGGAGGTCCGCCACTGGGTGGATGTCTTCGCCGAGATGGAGAAACGCAAGGAGACCATCCTGAAGGTCATCGGCGAGGCGGGCGCGCTCACGGACGAGTTGCGCGCGAAGATCGAGAACTGCGTTTCCGCCACGGAGCTGGAGGACCTCTACCTCCCCTGGCGGCCCAAGCGGCGCACCCGCGCCACGGTCGCGAAGGAGCTGGGCCTGGAGCCACTCGCGGATTTGATATGGAACGTGCGCACGCGCAATCCGCTGCAGGACGCCGCCAAGTTCGTGAAGGGCGGTGTACCGGATGCGGAGGCGGCACTCGCCGGCGCGCGGGACATCGTGGCGGAGCGCCTCAGCGAGACAGCCCCGATCCGCGAGAATCTGCGCGAGATTTTCCGGCGCCGCCGGATTACGGCCGCGGTGACCAAGGCCGGAGAGAAGAGCGCCGAGGCGGCCAAGTACCGGAGTTATTTCGAGTTCAAGATGCCCCTGGACCGCATTCCTTCCCACAATCTGCTCGCCATCCTGCGGGCGGAGAACGAGGGATACCTGCGCGTGGGCATCGATGCCGACCCCGAGAAATGCGGGTCCAAGATCTACTATGATTTCTGCCAGGAGCACGGCTATCCCGCCGGGCCGCTCGCCGACCAGATCAAGGAGGCCGTCGCGGATTCCTACAAGCGGCTGCTGGAGCCGTCGATCAGCGGCGAGGTGCTGCGCGAGGCCAAGGAGAAGGCCGACCGCGAGAGCATCCGGGTCTTCGGGGAGAACCTGCGCCAGTTGCTGCTGAGCGCCCCCGTCGGACAGAAGCGCACGATGGCCATCGATCCGGGCTACCGCAACGGCTGCAAGATCGCCTGCCTGGACGAGCAAGGCGGATTGCTCTACCATACCATCATCTATCCCCATCCGCCGCAGAACGAGAAGGTCAAGTCCATCATGGCCGTGCAGCAGATGCTCACACGCTACGGCATCCAGGCCGTCGCGATCGGCGACGGCACGGCGTCCCGCGAGACGGAGGATTTCATGCGCCGCATCCAGCTTCCGGAAGGATGTAAAGTATGGACAGTCAGCGAGGACGGTGCGTCCATCTACAGTGCCTCCGAGATCGCGCGCCGGGAGTTCCCCGACGAGGACGTGACGGTGCGCGGGGCCGTTTCCATCGGGCGGCGCCTGATGGATCCGCTCGCCGAGCTCGTCAAGATCGACCCCAAGAACCTCGGCATCGGCCAGTACCAGCATGACGTGGACCAGGTGCTGCTCAAGGAGAAGCTGGACAATACCGTGGAGAGTTGCGTCAACGCCGTAGGAGTGGGTCTCAATACCGCTTCCCCCTATCTGCTCTCCTATGTAGCCGGCATCGGCCCCGCCCTCGCGGAGAATATCGTCGCATACCGCAGCGAGCACGGCGCGTTCCGCAGCCGCGCGGAGCTCCGCCGGGTGCCCCGGCTCGGGCCCAAGGCCTTCGAGCAGTGCGCGGGCTTTCTGCGCGTGCGTGACGCCGACAACCCGCTGGACAACTCCGCCGTGCACCCCGAGTCCTACGGCATTGTGGACCGGATGGCGCGCTCGCTGGGCGTGACCACCAAAGAGTTGGTCGGGAATGCCGAACTCTGCGCGAAGATCCAGGCGAAGGACTTCGTCACCGACAACGCCGGCCTCCCTACCATCAATGACATCCTGAAGGAACTCGCCAAGCCGGGTCTGGACCCGCGCGAGCAGGCGGCGGAGTTCTCCTTCGCGGAGGACATCCACACCATAGAGGACCTCAAGGTCGGGATGGAACTGCCGGGGATCGTCACCAACATCACCAACTTCGGCGCCTTCGTCGACATCGGCATCCATGACGACGGGCTGGTGCACGTCTCGCAGATGGGTCCGCGAGGTACCGATCCCACCAAGGTCGTCAAGCTCCACCAGCAGGTCCGCGTGTCGGTGATCGCCCTCGACCTCGAACGCGGCCGCATCTCCCTGCGTCTGCTCAAATAACCCCCGCGTTGCCCCCTACTGCCTTTCTTGGCCGTTCTCCGGCAGGCAGTACTGCTGCAGAGCCGTAGCTGCCTGCCGGAGGATACGAAAAAAAATAGGAAAACTCCGAAAAAAATTAGGAGTTTTGGAAATTGTTTGTATATTTGCAGTGAAAACAAGTCTGAGATGAAAGCAAGACTCACCGCCAAAGAAGAAGAAATCATGCAGATCGTCTGGCAGAACGGCGACCTGTTCATCCGTGACATCGTGGCCCGGATCCCGGAGCCCAAACCCTCCTACAACACCGTCGCCACCCAGGTCAAGTTCCTGGAAGAGAAAGGGTTCCTCCGGCGCAAGCCGATGGCCAACAGCTTCTGCTACTCCCCCACCATCAGCGAGAAGGAGTACCGCGGCACGACGGTCGGAGACCTCGTCGCCCGCTACTACGAAAACTCCTACTCC
>JAEEGG010010442.1_pt1 | contig 20509 bp, 19 predicted proteins | sample 9134161 | NCBI WGS metagenome assembly JAEEGG01 (sample SAMN16246543, study PRJNA631951) | gut metagenome | biome: gut microbiome; feature: rumen; material: CR-attached | host: Bos | place: Iran: Karaj | collected 2018-10 | reverse complement strand
TGCGATAAGCATCATTAGCTTTTTCATAACAATGATTATTATAATTTCGGATAATGAGTACAAATTACGTGCTATCTTTGCAATGTAAAAAAGCATTAATTATGAAAAGGACACTCGAAATCCTCGCGCTTTTCCTTTCTGTCATCATGGCAGCATCCTGGCATTCCCGGATTCCTGGATATATTATATCGTCTCGGCACTAGCGATTACCATAACTCTTGTAATTGTCACGACACTAGACACAAATAAGCAGTCTGCCCTCGGAAGCGAAGCCAAGACAGTGCGGGAATAAGTGAGTAAAGTAGCCTTTCCAGATGGATGAGACGGGTAATACCGGTAGCTATACAAAACCTATTCTCGGAAAGATTTCCAAATTTCGTTTGCCTTCTCGTAACTAGATGATGTCATGACAATTGCCAATCAATTATTGATCTCCACTTGTTGTTCGCGTAGAAGTTCACGCAAGGCAAAACTGAATGTTTTGAAAAGTGCCATCCGGTTCTCCACTCCACAACAATTTGATTAAAGAGACAGTCCAACATAGTACATTTTTCTTTGTACAAAGTCGCAAATTCCTAATAATAACTTGAAATAGTATATTATATTAGACTATTACTTGCATTTTTAGGGATAAATCCATATATTTGAGCCAAAAGTATATTATATTGGACTTATGACTTTCCCAGAGATAGTGAAAAGCCGGCGGAAAATCCTTTCCTTGTCTCAGCAAGATCTTGCCGAAATGGCTGGTATTGGGTTGTCGACTATCAAAGATATTGAACGCGGTCAAGGGAATCCATCCTTGGCCACAATTTCCAAGATACTTGAGGTACTAGGAATGGAGATGGTATTCAAAGTCCGTCAAACGGTTTAATCTTTATGCTTATGAGGCAACTGGATGTATATATGAATAAGTGGAAAGCCGGGGTGCTGACCGAGCATCGTCCCGGAGAAGGATATAGTTTTTGTTATGATAAGGCTTATCTGGCATCAGGCAGTCCTTCGATATCCGTGACATTATCGAAGAAACAAGAATCCTATGAATCTCCTACACTCTTCCCATTTTTCATGAATATGTTGCCAGAAGGCGCAAACCGGAAGGTTATATGCCGGACATCCAGAGTTGACGAAAGTGACTTCTTTGGACTGCTTGCCGCCATGGCAGGGAAAGATTTCATCGGTGGGGTTCATATTGAAATGGTTTCCTAATGATTGATATTAAGCATTGCCCTTCCTGCCTTGATGAAGGGTTCACCACATATAGTCCTAAAGCTGCCAGAACTCTCTTTGACGGCCGAAAGGTAAGCCCATACCTGGACTTCGAGTTTGACGGAGTCCGTGACAATCAACTCATAATAGATGCCATGCGCAGAATCTCCGTGTCTGGTGTTCAAGAAAAGTTCCCGGCCGTGATTGAGAAAGGTAGTATTCGGATAGCCGGAGATAATGAACAATCCACTTATATCTTGAAGCCTGCACCATGGGATGAAACGCTTCGGGAGCGCAAGCAGATTCCAGCCAATGAGCATCTGACTATGCAAATAGCTTCACAAGTGTACGGAATCAAAACAGCAGCAAATGGACTGTGTTTTACTCCCAAAGGCAGGATAGTGTATATCACCAAACGCTTTGATATCCTTCCCGACGGAACAAAGATGCTGATGGAAGACTTCGCATCAGTAATCGGAAGGAATGAGCAGGAAGATGGGAAAGACTTCAAGTACAGTGGCTGCTATGAGGATATCGCTTTAGCTATTAGGAAGAACGTCTCTGCGTGGATGGTTGATATGGAGAGGTTCTTTGAACTGGTTGTTTTCAACTATATTTATGCTAACGGAGATGACCACTTGAAGAATTTCTCTTTGATTCTGCAGGGGCAGGACTACCGTCTGGCTCAGGCTTACGATCTCATGAACACCAGCCTGCATATTCAGGACAACGACCTCGGTCTGGACGGGGGCCTATCCCCGAACATCGAGAAGAGCGATGAGTATATCAGAACGGGCCATCCATGCCGTCGTGATTTCGAGCGGTTCGGTAAGCGGATTGGTTTAGTGACATCACGTGTGGACAGAATCCTGAATGCATATATGGTTCTACCCGAATCAGTGACTGCACTCGTCGAACGCAGTTATCTTAACGAGAAGATGAAAAGGTACTACTTAAGAATTGTAAAGGAAAGGATTTCAAGATTCATTAGGGTCTCAGACTAACCGCTAATCATTGTAATTTGTTAGAGTCACTGAAATAATCCCGTCGGAACACTTTCCGACGGGATTATTCTTTATTATAGTTCCAGTGTTATACTGGAGAATCCACACTGAATTGGCCCCTCAGACGCAGGGGTGCACTTTGCTGCAGAATTTCCACGAAGTTGGCAAATTACCAGTAGTTAATCCTTTTTCATCAACCGCAATTATTCTCTTATTGAAAGAAACCATAACGGGAGTTCTCTTTGAAGGAACTGTACCACTGGTTCTGAAAAACATCTGTTGCCACATCTTCGTGAGTTTAAGCAACAACTCTTTCGCAGATATGAATAGTGATTCTACCACCAGTTACACCTGCAACTGCTTTTTATGTAGCTCGAATAATCGGACAAATGTCCAGAACCAGTACCTCCTAAACTTTTTTCTATTATTCTGTTATTTCAATGTTATGGTTGCCTTCAGCAGTAATTCTTGTTTTTAAGCGGTTATTCTGTCGACAATCATTATTATACCATTGAAGTGGTCGAGCATTTGAAACCCTATCCTCGCCTCCTTTGGATTCTGGCTTAATGTGGTCTATTTGCCACTTAAAACTTGTGTGTGACTCATTCGCTGACACAGCCCCATGTTTACATCTACACATCCATGCGCCACACTGATCTTTACGCCAAACATTAGGATCATAAGGCGGGCACTCTGTGCCCTTTTCCCAAATCCTTTGAATCTCCTCTGGTGTCCAATCTGCCATAATAATTTAGTTTTAGTATTAATATTACATATAAACCGATACCCACTTGTATAAGCAAGCATATCAACTATTGTTTCGTTACATCAACTTACCATTCGAACTGCGGTACAACACCGTTTTGTATGGTTTCTGGTATTAAACTGTAATACCACACTTGCCCCAGGTCAAATGAATAATGCAAAACCGCTGGATTCCCATTAACATCAATGGTCATTCGGTTGAACAAAGGTTCGCCGGAATAGATTCCAAGGCAATAGAATAACTTTTCCTTCTTGAAAACCAAGTAACCTTCCTTATCCAAATCCTCCATCCGGGGCTTGGTTATCACAAGGCTCCCTGATGAACCAGGAAAGAGCTTGGCATCAATAGCAAAGCCCTTAGTGCCTCTAAAACTCGCGCCCCACATGGAAGCAATTATACCATTTTTGACAATAGGATAAAGGTTTACGGAATCATAAAAACCTCTTGGATAACCAATGACAATAACATCATCGCTAGACTCGATTGGGAATTTTGACTTGTCTGCCAGGTTATCTTCCTCTATTGGACATATCGTTACGTTCAAATCATTATAATTCGCGAGTTCAGTCTCCACCTTCTCGCAAATATCTATTACGCAGACATCGATCCCCGTATCAGGCAAGACTCTGGCTTTTTGTAGCAACTCAGCTTGGTTCATTGTCATCTCCAACCAAATGAGTTTTTGTGTGGCCTTCTCCTCCGCACGAACACGGAATGTGAGTTTATCAACCAGATGCTTCTTTTTGGTGGAATCCTCCTTGGAATAAACCACATGGCGGTTGGTCACCAGCCAATAGTTACCCAACTTGCCATCTTTCATAGCAGGTTCCTTCTGTTGGAAGAAGAATCCCGTTCCGTTATAAGTAATTCCCTGCCACTTTGTCGTTATCAGGGTTGTCATGAATAAAAACTGTTTGTCTAACATATTTACTAATGCTAAAAATTGGTAGGATAAAGATAATAGCGATTACAGAGAACACCATCCCGGCAATGGTGCCGATGGCGAAGTCAAACCAGAAGACTTCTTCAGGGCCGTCGGAGAGGAATGGGAGGAGGCCAAGGATAGTTGAGATGATGGTGAGGCTGATAGGAATGATCTTCCGGGAGAAGGCCTTGATGTAATCTTGTGTTTCCTGATACGTAGTCACCAAATAGATTCCTGCGTTTACCACAATTCCGCTCAGCATCACGAACGCGGCAAAGCCACCCTGGTCGAAGGAGAAATCAAATAGTCCGAATACGAGGAACAGTCCGATAAAAGAGATTGGGATCATGAATATTACCGGCAGTGGAAACCGGAACGACTCGAAGGTTATGGCGAGCATGACATATATCACGGCGATAATCAGGAAGATCAACCAGGCATACCTTTCCTTGTTATTGTAGAACCATCCCACTGATGGATCCTCAGCCTTGAACCCTACGGGAAGGATCTCATTATTAAAATGATCTATCACCTGCTCACGAAGGCGCCTGGAGAGTTCGTAGCTGCCGATGAAATCGTAACGGACCTCAAGGGTGTACGACTGGTTCTCCTTCCGAATCTCCAGCCCGGTGCGCTTCTTGTCAATCGAACCCAAGCTGGACAGCGTGACCTTTGACTCTTCTATCTCTACAGGAGAATTGACAACATGCCATAGGTCATAAGTGTCCAGATCGGAAGATCTCAGTACCACATCTGACAACTCCCCGTCGTGATCCGCTTTCCCGATGACCTCCTCATATAGCAGGGACGAAAGGGTCCCATAGTATGAATATGGATTCACATCGGCCATCGTCATACGGCCGAAGTCATAGTCGAGCACGAACTCGGAAGACGGCTTCCCGTAACGTCCGCCGGCCCAGATCTCTGGCTCCTGAACCCTGCGGTTGCCGGAGATATATTCAACCAGCATCGAGGCATAGTCGTGGAGTTTCTGGTAATTGTAGCCCTTAAGACAGATACCTTCGCTCTTGTAATCCGAGACTATATTATTGCTGAACGAGTTGTCGTCTACGCCCCAAACGCTCCAGTTGGCCCCTCCGAAATTGGTCGCCATCCTCGTAATCTCAGACTTCAGGGTTGCAGGGAATGAGGTATTCTCATATTCCGGCTTGAACTCTACTGTTATTACAGCGTTGTTATATGAACTGATCTTTGTCGTGAAAGTCGAAATCTCATCAAACTTGGCAAGAAAGTTCTCCATTGCCTTTACGACCTCGTTTAACTGATTCACGGTGCAGCCCTCGAGCATACCGGCGCGGATGCTTAACTGTTTCTTCTGGGGCAGACGATAAAAATTGAAGCGGTCCAGGGCACTGTAGAATAAAGCGAAGGACGAGCCTGCGTACTTGTCAATCTTGATACGATTGGACTCGTATGGCTCCCATGTCACGAACTTATCCACAACCTTGCGTGCCCTACTGGCGTTTGTCTTTTCCTTCTCGGATAGTGCTTTCGGCAGGGCGCAGAGCGGAAGACCGAATGCCGCGATGAATATCACTAAATACACCCAGCGGTGCCGCAAGCCCCAGTTGATGTAGCGGGAATAGAGCCTATTCCGCTTGACTACTCTTCTCTTCGTCCTCATGGATCTGGAACGCCCCCCGGCTCTGACGGGAATATATTCCATCAACGATGGGATGAAGAGATAGGAGATGAGAAGCGAGAGGCAAAGGTTGATGACAATAACCCATATGAAGTCCACCAGGTTGGCCTTCTCGCTCTCCGGAAGCAGGAGAACCATCAGGAGGGCACCCACCGTGGTCGCAACAGCGGAGAGGATGGCCGGGAAGACTCTCCGGTCGCGGAAACGGCCGTAATGGTCGATCATCACAATCGACGTGTCGATGATGATCCCCAGCGAGACTGTGATTCCGGCCAGGGTGTAGATATGGATCTGCAGTCCGGCAAAGGAATAAATCGCCAACGCTGTGAGGATATTCACTACGAGCGTGGAGAGGATGATCAGCATGTATTTCCACGACTTGTAAATGAGAAAGACGAAAAGAAGGAGAATCAGCATACAGAGTCCCGTCCTGAGATAGATCCTATTCAGTTCGCCTTGGACATATTCAGAAGAATCGTAAGCAAGCGAGGCCGTTATTTCTCCTGGGAAGCCGTGCCGTAACTCATCCATTTTCGTCCTCACCGCCGCAGCTGTGGTAAGCAGGTTGGCTGAAGATGCTATTTCCGCTGACAGGGTGATGGTGTTAAGGCCGTTCACCCTATAGTAATAAGTAGGAAGGGATTCCTCATAACGCCAGGTTGCGATATCTCTCAAGTGGATGACCTCTCCGCCAACGTTCTTCACTGGGACTGCCCCGAAATCAGGTCCGTTCTCTACCGTTAGACGTACGGACATCATTCCATCCCCTGTCCTGGCCATGCCCACGGCTTCAGACCCATAATAGGAGCGGAAGGCAGAGGCGATATCGTCGGCTGTTATCCCGGCCGAAGCGGCTTTTAGCGCGTTGAAAGTAATCACCCAATGGAAGGGAACCCCACCTCCGATTTCAACCTTGTCTACCCCGGGAATAGCTGCAAGGGGTCTGAGGACTTGCTCATTGAGGTAACGCGAGATCTCCCTGGAAGGGATGTTTCCCTTGACAAGATACGATAACCTTGAATCCGACTCGCCGCTACCCATGGATATGGTCGGATAGGTAATCTCTTTGGGAAGCGAAGATATGATGTTCCGGACCGCCGATGCCGTTTCGAAACGAGCAGCGTCCATATCGGTCCCTTTATTGAAGGAAATCTTTATCGTACCCGCTCCCTTTGATGAGGTTGAGGATATCCCGGAAACATGGTCCAGCCCAGACAACACCCCTTCCAGTTTGGAGGTAGCCTCAGCCTCGACCGTCTCAGCCGAGGCATCCGGATAGATGAAAGAGACGCTGAGAGTCCTGTTCTCGACAGTTGGGGTGTACTGGATGTTCAGGCGCCGCAATGACGCCACCCCTATGAGAGACAGCGCCACCATAATCAGAACTACCGAGAACGGAGGGATCCTATTGGTCTTTCTGCCCATTGTAAATCGAATAATAAAGGGCAGGGACAACGAAGAGGCTGACAAGAGTCCCGACCAGCATTCCGGCTATGATTACAAGGGACATAGGGTACTGAAGGTCAGCCCCCATACTTCCCCTGACAAGAAAGGGACACACGGCGATAATCGTGGTCAGGGATGTCATGATGATGGCCTTCATCCTCCTTGAGGACGCGTCCAGCACCGCCCTCTCAAGACTCTCCCCAGCCTTTCGCATACGGTTGATGGTGTCTATCTTGAGGATGGAGTCATTGACCACTATACCCGTGATCACTATCAATCCGATCAAAGACATCAGGTTGACGCTCACGCCGAAGACCCAGAGGGCCAGAAGGGCGAGGAAGATGTCTATCACAATCTCCGAAAGGATGATGATCGGCTGGATGAGGGACTCGAACTGGGAGGCCAGGATAAGGTAGAGAAGGGTCACGGCGATGAGCAGGACAAGGATCATCTGGTCCACCATCTTCCTGTTCGAGAACCAGGATCCGGAGAATCCTGCCTCGAAGGCTCCGTCCTTCCTAACCACGTCCTTGACGGCGTCCATCGCCTTCCTCACATCCTTTGAGGGGACATCCAGGTCAACCGGATAGTAATTACCCTCGGCACCCGCCACCACTGTCTTGAAGTCCTCCACGAGGGTCTGCCTCATAAGGTCCGAAGCTGGAATCCTCACTGTCTGCTCGTCATCTCCCTTCTTCTCGACAAAGGTCCGCGAGAGAATCTCTGAGAGGCTCCCTGCGTTCGATCCGGTCACAACCGGCACGGACCGTGAGCCCTGTACTATGTTGAAGAGCCTGTTCTCGTTAAGGGAATTGCGAAGGAGGGAAAGAAGGTCGGACACACTCACCCCGTAGAGGGCGAGAAGATCGGGGTCTGCCACGAAAAGCACGTCTGTTTTGACAGCGGGGTCGGAGACCCCCGCCCCAGGAAGTGCTTCCCGGATTCCGGAAACGACCTTCCTGACAGGGGCCACCTTCATCCCTTCGGCCCGCACAGGGCGGAGCTTGGCCGTCAGCGGTGCTTCATTCCCGGAGAAAACCGTATCGAAAATATTACCTGAAGGAGAGAATGAATATGTCGCAGCGGGCCACGAAGAAACGAGGTAAGCCTCCAGCTCTTTCCTTACCTTGTCAAGGGTACGCTGGTTCTTGCAATCCAGATAGACCGACGCCTCGGAGATACCTTGGTCACCGCTATGGCTGAGCACGAACTGCTGGGCTCCGACAAGAGCTGTCATCTGTGATACCTTTCCGGAGAGCAGGCTTTCGATAGACCTTATCCTCTCAGTATTGTTCTCGATAGCCAGGTGCTCATTCCACTCTATATTGAGGATGGTGTCGGTCTGCGTCATCTGCGGAAGCCTTTCCTTAGGCATCAGCAGGAGACAGGTGGTCGTGCCTATCAGAGAGACAACGAGCAGCCACCAGGAAAATGACCTGTGTCTAAGGCTCCACTCCATCCACCTGTCATCCCACTTCTGGAGTGGCTTCTCGAAATTGATCCTCTCAAGGAACCGGCTAGGTGAATAACTGTCTTGACCCTTGTACCACCAATAGTAGAAGACAGGGATGACGGTGATGGTCACCGCGTAGGAAGTCAGCAGGACTATCGTCACTGATATGGCCTGATCATGAAACATCGCACCTGCTATTCCACCAAGGAAGACGAGGGGAATGAACACGGCACACGTGGTGAGTACGGAACTAAGCATCGGCGCCATGACCTCGCTGGTGCCTTTCAAGACTGCCTCCCTGAGGTCACCTCTCCGCTGCCAACGTCCGGTGATGTTATCTACCAGGACTATAGTGTTGTCAGTCATCATTCCCACGCCGAGAAGAAGACCGGACAGGGAGATGATGTTGAGAGAAAGACCAACTACATGGAAGCAAAGCATGGAAAACACCAGCGCCAAGGGCATGGTCAGCGCTACCAGGACAGGTGAGCGGAAGTCCCTCATGAAAAGGAAAATCACAACACATGCCAGCAGAAGCGCCATTATGATATTATGAAGGAGGTTGCTGATCGAATACTCCAGAAGCTCCGTCTGATCTCTCGTAATCTTGAACTCCAGGCTAGGATAGTCCGTCTTGAACTGGTCCATCAGCTTGTTCATCGACTTCTTCAGGGCAGACATCTTCGCTTCGCTCTGCTTGATGACCGCAAGGCAGACTGCATCCTTTCCGTCAGAGCGGACCAACCCGGTACGTTTGGCGGGGTGGGTAATGACTTTCGCCACATCTTTCAGTTGAAGGAGCCTGTCGTCTTTCTTGAGCCATATAGAGGCAATGTCTTCGGCCGTTGAGGCTCTGGAATCAAACTTGACATTATAGCGGTATTCGCCGTCACGGATGGTGAGGCTGCCCAGGCTGATATTCACTCCCTTGACGCAGGATTCAAACTCGTCCATAGTCATCCCGACCTGACGTAGCCTGTTCTGGTCTGGGAGAATGAGAATCTCTTCATCCACGGTCCCGCTGATGTCTGACATGGCCACCTCAGGGAGTTGCTCAATGCGTTTGATGATCACGTCACCCGCGAAGCGGCTGAGATTCGAGAATTCCTCGCTGACCGGGAAGAGTTCGTCTTCCGGAACGAACTCGGAAGACCCGTTCCCAGTGATATTCAAGTAAAACGCTGGAATGTCTGTGGCGCTTGCCTTGAGCACCTTGGGCCTGGCGATATCCGGAAGAGAAGACATACATCGGTCAATCTTCTCGTTGACCTCTATGAAAAGGTAGCTTATGTCCGAACCGTGACTGAAAGTGAGCCTCACAGAGCCGCTTCCGTCCTTCGCCTCGCTGACGATATCCTCAAGTCCATTTATTTGTATGAGTTGCTGGCGCAGGGGCTTGAGGACTGTCTCGTCCATTTCCCTGGCAGAGAAGTCTGCCGACGTGGCTTGAACTGTTATGTAAGGAATATCGACCTCCGGGATTAAGGAAACTGGCAGCAGCCGCATGCTTACAAGTCCCAGGACGATGATTACGAGGGTTATCATCGTCACCGTCACCGGTCTGTCTATGAGCTTCTTAAGCATCCTCTACTCCTTAAGTTTCACTTCCGAGTTATCTGCCAAGTTAAGATTTCCGGAGATAATCACCTGATCACCTTCGTTCAGGGTAGCGTTCCGGTCGGTGTTGGCGGTGACTACGTGGGACTCACCATTGGAATAAAGAACCTTGATGTAGGTCCAATGGGCCCTGCCGTCAGGAGTGTAAGTAAAGAGAACATCCAGATTGTCGCGGATCACCACCGCACTTCTAGGTATCACTAGCTGGTCGGGAATCATTCGCTCAACTACGACCTTGACGTTCATACCGTCGATCAGCGAGCCGTCGTTCAAGACCTGGGCCCGAACCGATATCTGGCCCTTGGCGTCAACTGAAGGATTGATTCCGATAATATTGCCGGTATATTCCTTTCCTTCCTCGGCAAAGGGGCGGATCTTGACGGGGAGACCTAAGGAAAGGAATGAATACTCGGATTCCATGACGGTGAAATCCACATCCAGTGTTCGGTCATCTATAATCGTACAGAACGGATCCGATCCGGAGTACTGATCGTAACGGCGGAGTTTCACATCGGCGACTCGTCCACGGAAAGGAGCTCTGAGCACCGTACCCGAGATGTCGTACTTGGCTTTGGACAACCCGTTTTCTGCACTCGTGTAGCCAGATTTCATCCTTGCCGTGGCCATCAGGTCGTCGGGGACCGATGACGTGTCACGTGCGGAATAGCCCTGCCCGGCCAGGAAGTCATATAGATCAATCTCTGCCTTCTTGAGAGCTATGTCCGTCGACTCTAGGGCGAGTCTGAGATCCGGTCTGTCCAAGGTGGCGATGGTCGTTCCGGCACCGACCACACTACCGTTCTTCACGTTGATTGATGCTACCTTGCCTGTAGTGCCGAAGAAGAGAGAACTCTTTTTGGATGCTGCCAGTTTGCCATTGGAGAGCAACTGCCGGGCGAAATCTTTCCGCTCCAGGGTAATCACCTCAACTTCGTTGACCTGAGGTAAGTACTTGAGCTTACCGTCCTTAGTCTCTTCTGTAGCCCTTTTGTCTCCGCAAGAAGTGAGCGTCACGGCCGCCGATAGGGCGAGAATTGTAATTATACTTGATTTCATAGTCATTCAACCATTTCTTTGACATCAATGTCTATGTCACGCCCTGTAAGGAAATCATAAAGAGTAAGTTTCCTCAATGTATAATAGTAGTTCCAGTAGTTGGACAGATCTCCTACATATTTAGAGAGGGCAGAGTCCGAGTCGCTTTGGGCATTAGTAAGTTCAGTCACGGTAGCGTTCCCGTTCTTGAATTTATCCATCATCAGGGAATATCTCTCTGCGGCGATGTCCATCGCTCGTTTCGATGCAACGCACTGCTGTCGGTGGTTGTTGAATTGCCCAACGGCTGTGAAGATTTTTCTACGGAAGTCATTCTCGTCCTGGAGGTTCTGAGCTTTAACCACTTCTTGAGCAGCCTTCGCCTTCTGAACTTTCCCTTTGCCGAGTCCCCAGTCGAAGATTGGCACACTGAAAGTCAGCCCGACGACTTCCTGATTCAGCAGGTCCCGGTACACGTCAGGCAACCCAGTTCCCGACTGGGAGAGACCGAACCGGGCATTCAAACTCATAGATATCCCTCGGTCTGCCTTGGCCTTGGCTACAGCCGAGGCGGCATTGAGTTCCTTGATGTCGTTCTCAAGGTTGAAAGACGAGTTCTTGAGAGCCTTGTCCAGTACAAGGTCGTAATCCATAAGGATTTCAGGGATGGCGTCATCAATGACCGGAGATATGTCAACGGACTCGTCATAGCCAAGGATAGAATTGAGAGACATCTGGGCCTCCCTGACCTTGACCAGGTTCTCGCCCATGGCGATGCTGTCGTTGAGGACACGGAGTTCCAACTGTAGATACTCGTCCCGGGTGACGGTTCCAAGTTTCAATCTCTCCCTGGCGATGGAGCGCATTTTCACAGTATTGGAGTAATTGGTGACTGATGCGTCGTGGTTCCTTGTGGCGGCAATCAAGTCGAAATAGGCCTTTGCAGCGGCTATGGTCACATCCTCCATGGATTCGATGTACTGTCTCCGGCCCTTCTCATATTCCTTGGGCTCGATCAGCTTGTCCCACTTGAACTGGTTATAAGCGAAAAGGGGCTGATAGTAGCTGACAGTTATCGGTTGAGAATACCATGTCAAGTTCTTGAAGGTTCCATACTGGTCAATCCTGCGAAGGTCAGAATATACCGTAAGGCGACCACCGGTAAATGTCACGTTCTGGACTACAGACAGGCCAAGGCTGTTCTGGAGGTTGAAGGAGTTGGCGTAACGGAACGTTCCATCCTCATAGCTCTGCAACAGGGTCAGTGAACGGTCGAAGTTCATCAGGTTGCCGTACAGGTTGAGCGAAGGAAGCCGGCTGGCCAGATAGGACCGATAAGCCCAGTAAGTCGAGATGAAGGCATGCCTGGCTTGCAATGCCGCTACCGACTGGATCCTGGCCGTGCCGATTGCCTCCTCGAGCGTCATCGGACGCTGGGCTGGCAATGACAGGTGAACCACAATCATAGAAACCAATACGCTGATTATCTTTTTCACTGAAACTATTCCCTTTAAGTTACTCAATACTCAAACATAAGCTATAACACACCTGTGAATATCAAAGTCTGACCATCGCTGAACCCAAGCTTATTATCGGACATCACTTCTACAGGGAAATACAAGGAAATATCCTCTTCTGAGTTGAACTGGAAAGAGATATCACCGATGCCCACAGAGGCCCCGAATTCCTTGAAATCGATACGATCGAATTGAAATGATGAATCATTCTTTTTGTCGTAGAGGCACATCCAATCCTTCATTCCGCTACGGTAGGTGAATAGAATCCGAGTTTCACTCTCTGCATATTTCTCTAGACCATAACAATAGCCAGCATCATTCAGCTTCATCATTATGTCCACGACATTGTCGTACTTTTTGTTCCAAAATTCCTCAGGTGCGTTGCTGCCAAACAGATCGAATGTCTTATCGGGATATAGCCCCTTGTCGGTAATACGTGAAACAGTATTATTCATCAGTTCATGATAAAGAAGGCTTTCTCCGAACCGAAAGAAATTATTCTGGGAAAGAATATGCCGATACGTCAATTCCGCTTCAGAGTAGTCACCAAAAGAGTCCTCTTCTTTCAGGGTAGATGATGACAATACATGGAAGTGATGCACCTTATCCTGGCAAGCTGATGTCACAATCAAAGACCCGGAATTGAAACATATACTTGCCGGAAGATAGTCCAATGATGCGCTCTTAAGGTGTGTCCCATCCATTCCATATTCGAGTACTTTCGGAGAGTCATCCAAAATGAAGATAGCGTCGTCACTGAGACAGAAATCAAGAATACGTGAATATTCTCCAGGCCCCCTTCCTCTTCGGTCAAGGACCACTTCAGTAGAGCCGTCATGCGCTATCTTCATCACTTTATAACCCGAATTAACGAAGTAGGTATCACCATGCCGGAATGCTCTATCTACCTTATCCAGAATGACCGTCGTGTCTGAGACAAGCCAATTCGAGCCTCTGAACAAAAGATCTGAAGAAATCGTTCCGAGATTATTATCCAAGATCTTATATGATTCAATATGAGTTATATTCTTGTCACCGCACCCTGCTATCAACAAGAGCGCAGCGACAACCGAGCCAAGTATAATTACCAGCATAGCAACGAATAACAGACTCTTCTTTATCATATATAATTGTTATTATAATGATTTAATAGATGCGTTATATAGCAGATCCGTCTTGTACGACATCCAATTGATCAGGCATGACCATGTCAGTATTCTCGAAGGATTCCAATTTGCCAATCAAATAGTTATCTCCACTACGTTTTCCACAGCCTGATATTAAAAGGGTCAAAACTATAATAGAAATAGTATATAATGATTTTTGATTCATTGTCAGATTCTTATTCTCAATTCAAATAATACGATCAGTAATCGAAATCTTCTTTTGTGCCACCCCCGTTTACTCGCCCAACAATGAAACTCTCCGGAACAAGGCCGAAGTGACGGCTATCTTGAGAAACAGAAAGGTTGTCTCCTATGAAATAGTACCAGTCGGAAGTAAACAAATAGTCGGTGACGGGTTCGTCTTCAAGAATAATAGTTCCGTTTCCTCCAAAAGACATCTTCTTGCCCGTCTCGAATTCAATCTGATTGCGGAACTGATTCAGGGTACAAGAATCAAGGATGATGCGGTCACCACGCCTGGGGACAACGAAAGGATCGATCCCTTCAACCAACACTGTATCCCCGGGAGCTCCGGCGCAACGTTTGATCAACACATGGTTGATTCTGAAATTAATCTCGTCCTGATATATTCCATAGGGGTGGTTGAAAACAGCGATATCACCCCTCTTCAGCCTTTTGAATCCTGGCATCCTGAAAGAGTGAAGTACAGTTTCTGAAAAGTCGTATTTTGTGTATATTCTTGCTCCAATCCCCGGCTTGAATGCCAGTACTCTTTGCCCGTCATGGAAAATCGGTTCCATAGAGGATCCGGAAACAACGAATGAATCACAAATAAAAACCCTGATGACACAATAAAAGGTGACCAGAATTAATAGAACATTCAGAATTTTCCCCATAACGGATTTTTATAAATGATAACCTAAAAAACAGAATGATTATAAGGTATATTCTAGAATCACATAGCCATGATTGGACAAGCAGTTTTCGTACTTTTCAGATTCTTCCTCTTTTAGTAAGTCTAGCTTAAGGAAATGAGATAATTGAGAAGATCTACATAAATAATAATCAGTATTGTTATGAATAATTCCTATGGGGAAAGGTACCCCCTCTGAAGTAGTCTTAACTATGGTGTTCTTTCCGCTATTGTTCCTTATGTCGGTGATCAAAAGGCAGTTATCTCCTTTATAATTAAATACTCGGTATAAATTGTTCGTCGTCCTTTGAACATTGACAAATCGCGTTTTCCCATTATCCCCTGTAATAGCATCAACTTTTTGCAAAAAAGAGTTCGATAAGTCCCACTGGTGAAATGGCCATATATAATCGTCATGAGTATAATACAATATATCGCCAGTTGTAGAGTAATAGAAATGGGTGGAATCATTACAACGGAAAAAACGGCCTCCGCGATAATCATCTGACGTAATAGAAGGACTTTCCATCACGATAAACCAATCTTTATCAATAAAATACTCACAGTCATAGGCTTCCCCTTCCGATACTCCTGTTAAAACGATGACATTATCGTCCCTCCGGGCCAAACTGGTCAATTCTATCTTGCAATCTTGGAAAACAAACCGCTTAGGATCAGAAAACCTATCAGGGGAGTATTCCAAAACACCCTTATCGACCAGGACATCCAATCTATCATCTTTGGATACGGTAATGTCCAGGATTTTCTCAGATGGTTTTATTACCGTCCTGAATTCACCGTCTTTGTCATAGACCGCAATTATGTTTTGCTCTTTATCCAATAGAAGAAAATAGTCTTTCATTACCTCAAGGATTACATGATCGACGATGTCACAATTTAAGGGGTCTTCTCCTATAAGGGGAATAACAGATATATTTGAGCACAGACTTGCGATACTTACCTGTTCTTTTAGCGCTCTCTCAATATCAATTTCAGGCATCTTGAAATGAGTTGTCCGGCATGAGGCAGTAACGATCATGATAACGATTAATATAAATGAGCGCTTCATATTGCTAATTGTTTAAGACTGATATAAACCGAGTATCATCAGAAAGAAATAGAGCGAATACTTGGTCTCTTTCGAGATTATATTTTATCGCTAAGGGCGTGATGCCATAACAGAGCCGTGTGACAATAATATCAAACAACCCATCGATCGAATCGCCAAGGGGGAAATAGCCTATACCTCTTGCGGTACATGCGGCTTTGACTTCTACATCATTCCCCTCACACAAAACAAGAATACGTTCATAATCAATAGAATGGTCTCGAAAAGCGAATAAGAGAGTTGTAAAACAAGACCGACACAAACTTTCTGGAAGGTACACAACAAACGAGGAGTCAGTCAAGAAGGGGACTGCTCGATTGATCGCCTCATTTTCCTCATCCTTCCACTCTACAATGAATGAGTTACAAACATAATCTTCCAAGCTCGATATTCTGTCTTTCGCAGCACGATAATCTCTACTGATACTCGCGACATTAATGTATTGGATGACGACGAATACCAGAGAAAAGCATAAAACCGCAGAGAATGAAATGATTAACTTATTGGACATCGAGTTTGACTTTTATCAGGCAAGGTTTGTTAGAAGGAGGTTCTCCATACTCCTTCAAAACATATTTCTTCAAAGGATCCCTCTCTTCCTTCAGAGGGATCTCACCAAAGTCGCTAAATTCATAATAAAGGAATCCATGATCAGTGGCGATTGCTGATTTAGGAGGAGTCACTACCCCGAACGATTGCCATCGAATACCTTGTATTCCTTCATTCGGAATGTAAAAATTCCACAAAGAGGAGTTTCTTCCGTAAGCCCTTAAATAAATACTGCTTTCGACAAATAACACTGACGATACAAGTTTATAATAATCCTCCTTGAATAAATCTCCAAGCATAAGCATAGGGTCTCCTCCTGCACGGAAAGAATAACGGAAAGGAACATTTTTGCTTCCAAAGTCAAACATAATCCGTTCTTTTTCTTCTCCGTTCTCAAATACCCAACAAGGTCTTGATGATTCTGGGCTTAAAACGCAAATACCATTATCCGAATAAGAAACAGGTGACGAAAATGCAGCATCGATGTTATAGTCATACCATGGCAAATCTCTGCTTTTTTCTTTTCCATTGTAATCGTAAATACGGAGGCAATAGAAAGAAATGTTCTCGTCAGAGATGTCCTTCATCAAAGGATTAGGAACATATATCGCGAAACTATTATTTGCCAGAGGGATTATCGCTTCGGCATGGGCTATGTCTTTCCCTAAAGAGATACTTCCAATATAAGCCTCCTTTTCAATTTCGTATCTGAGAATCTTCTGGGTGACATCAAGACACCACAGCTCTGTTCCTTCATGATTGAAGGCAATGTCTTTAACCATAAGATACTCTCCGGGCCCCCTCCCAAGATTTCCCACTCTTATTGAGGTTTCGCCGTTTTGAGTCATAGAGAAGACAACACCGCCGGCAAGAAGATAGAACTTGTCATGGGACACAAGCATTTTAATAATGCCAGAAATATCAACTGAATCAGAACCGATCGGGATAAGTTCCAACTCCGAAATATAGGGATCAAGATCGGTTATGATACGTGTTGCCATTAAAGGATCAATAATACGGACGTCGTCGTCTCCCTGTTTGTTCATCGAACAGACGTTTAAACAAAGACAACCTGCCAGAAGTATAAGAATCGATTCTACTCTTCTCAAAACAGCAATAATTAGAGAAAAGTCTTACCATCACAAGAGAAACTCCTGTTACAGTCGTTACGAGAACAAATCTCGGCCCCATAGCAACATCCTGCTTTAATATCCCAAGTATCCCACCAGCCGATAGGCTTACACTGAACAGCCTGCGGATGACGCTGCCCTTGAGGTCCAGGAAGCTCATTTGAGTATTGTAAGAAGCCACCGGCCTCGGCCCTTACATTTGTACGGAACAATGAATATAAATTCGCACATATCATAGATGAGTGGATAGTGACTCCACCACATACGAGTAGTATTGCGAGGACTAAGATAGAGAAATACTTTTTCATAATAATAACTATTGATGGAACACAAATTGTCAGAGTGCCTTTCGGGACTCTTCTTGAACCTTCGCTCTCATTCTTATTTTATGCAATACCGTAGTAGTATTCGCCATAAAAGTAGCATAGACTACCGTATTTCCCTCTTTATCTTTGGTGTTGAGTTTCAGGGTAACGATAATGCTATCTCCAGGAGAAGCAAAGGCTTTGTCGGTTTCGGCAGATGTGCAAATGCAATCTGCTTTAAGCCTTTGGAGGTATAACAGTTCCGAACCGGTATTCAGAATTGAGAATTTGGCTTCCAGGACAGTATCAGGAACAACAGTACCGAAGTCGATCACTTCTGGTATTATCTCCAGATTCGTAGGTGCCATTCCTCGGATATCGATAATCTGTCCTTCTTCTGAGGAAGCATTGTTGTTGTCTACAATAACTCTTTCTGAAGATCTAGATATAAAGAAACGAACAACGTTAACGATTGCCCAGGACAGAGTTAAAACACAAACTACGGAACAGACACGGACGAAAAGATTCCGTTTCACAATACTAAAGTTTAAAACGGTAGATAGCTATAGTCTCGTCATTCTCATCGCAAACAAACTCCGAGTAATAGTAAGGCTCGATATATCCCAAGACTTTGAACCCATCCGGTACTTGTACATCCCCAATCATAGTGGTCTTATCGTAGATTTGCAATCTGGTTTCATTGAGAGGAGAACCGGTAATATATGTTCGGAAAGTCAGATTATCTACCACAGACAAAGAAGTATAGCGCCCCCTTATCTCCATTTCCTTCTCTAAGTCGTTTCTGAAGTTCTCAAATGAAAGCTCTTGATAATCTCTATTCATGTTTTTACCCGGCTGTCCATAGGAGTACTTGATCTTATAGTCCGGATCGTACACATAAATCAAATCATCAGCCTCATATGCCACAATGAAATCACCAACTGGGGAAACACAGAAGAAGTCTTTTTGGAATGCCGTCATATAACCCACAGATGGAGAAATCCTTCCGAGCATCGGAGAAGGCACCCCAGTCTTAGCATCTCTCGGTTCGATGATTCGAGCAACTTGATAATACTCAGGAACGCCAATGTTGAAGTCTTCTGATACTCCTGAAATATTCGTATATAACATCCCATCGTGAACTGTCAGGTTAGTATTCCCCCATGCAGTTGCATAAGAATCAGTCAGTTCAGGAGTATCTCCTTCAGTTATTTTTTTGCTCCAATAATAGAAGACTTTATTAACTAAATCAAATTGTTCGTCGAACTCATAGACATTTGTCGAACTATCAAGGAAATAGTGGTGTCCTTCATCAGAGACACAATAGGCTTCGAACCTACTTACGGGTATCTCATGAGGCCCGTTTCCATATTGGATATGCAATCCTTGATAACCCAAATCCTTGTCAAACTGATGCAGACAGGAGAACAAAGCATCCGCAAAGAATAACTTGTCCCCATGGATACCCGAGAAGCCTACATATGACAATCCATCGACTTTAGGCTGGATGCGCTCCAGCGCAAGAGAGTCAATTCTAATGTCTAGATAATTATTCTCCGGGTCACAAAAGAACCCGGAGGAATTATCATTCTTATTCATGCAACTTATAAGAATTAAAGCTAAACAGGTCAGGGCGAATTTAGTTTTTTTCATAACGAAGCACAATTACTGTTATAGTCAGAGCAAAGGATGTTCCCGCCTAATGTACTTTGTGCGCATACTGCCCCTTGAGTGTTAGCATAGCAGCCAGCAGGATAGAAAGAAACGATCTTTGTACAATGGCACGTGATAACTTCGTTGTCTCCTGGCTCGATGCCAGCATTAGCTTTCGTAGGCAGACAGAGGGATGCGATAAGAGCCGCAATACATACAATAGTGAATAATACAATCTTTTTCATAAATAATTAATTAATAAATAAAATGGTTATCATAAAAGAGATCAACAATTCAGCAAAGGATAATACACAGGCATTAGATAGCGAACTGCCCGAAATAAGAATGACCGTTTTGGGCGTTAATGTAAATATGATAGAACCCTGATTCGCCAGAGATAGGGAAGTCTACGATACCAAGTTGACTATCCAAGAGTCTTGACACCGTTTCGCCGGATGTAAGGTTAACGACTCTTACGGACACATAACCGAAATCGCTATAAAAGTAAAAAGTGAGACTAGTGCCAAAATTGGAAAGAGAACATCCTATCGGCACATTACCAATATTTTCCGGATCATTATTGCCACCGCCGCCACCGTAATGATCTATAATTGGTATAGAATCCGTGGCATATTCGATTGCTTCAGAAGGATTTTTTACATGTGATTCACTATGTAAAAAAGGAACAAAAAACAACGTTATGAGCAACAAAAAGATATAAAAGCGTTTCATAATAAATAGAATTATCGCATTTCAAAGTTATAACGTCTAGCCTTTCACTCCAAATAAAAGTGACTATCGCACCAAACTTGAAAGTATTGATTATTAAAACATTACCATAGCGATAGCTTCGTTAGAATCTATCGCTATAACTAAAGATGAGACTATGTACTTACTAAATCAGGAAGATACGATTCAGCAATCTATAACTGTTCCTTTTTCCAGATAACTTAAAAACAGCTGTTCATGTTCAGGAGAACTCTTCTTGATTTTCTCCACTAACCGTTTTCGCATATCATAAAGATTCTGCCTTTGATTGCAATCAAGGATGACGCTGATGGTAGTATATGAAAAGCCTTGTACAAGAAA
>JAEEGG010010440.1_pt1 | contig 20511 bp, 18 predicted proteins | sample 9134161 | NCBI WGS metagenome assembly JAEEGG01 (sample SAMN16246543, study PRJNA631951) | gut metagenome | biome: gut microbiome; feature: rumen; material: CR-attached | host: Bos | place: Iran: Karaj | collected 2018-10 | reverse complement strand
AGTCCTTCTTGGTGCTCTCCCCTTTGTAGTGCAGAATCTGCGTGGGAAGATAATAGTTCTTATAACCCGCCTTCAATATACGATAACTGAGGTCAATGTCCTCACCATACATGAAGAAGGCTTCATCAAGCAATCCCACTTTATCCAGAGCCGACTTGCGAATGAACATGAATGCACCACTCACAATTTCAATCGGATTGATGGCCTGCTTATTGAGATACTGCATGTAATAGCGACCAAAGAGGCGACTCTTCGGAAACAAGGCACCCAACCCCGACATCTTGCAGAACGCGACGAAAGGTGTTGGCACTCCTCGACGAGACTCTGGCGCGAAAGAGCCATCCACTTTCAACATGCCGACACCACACATGCCTGCCTGCGGGTTCTTATCCATGAAGTCTATGCACTCTCTGAACGTGCGCTCACCTACAAACGTGTCGGGATTCAGCAACAGCACATACTCACCACGTGCCTCGCGTATAGCCTGATTGTTGGCACGTGAAAAGCCCACGTTCTCATCATTCTCAATATAACGAACCCATGGGAACCGCCCTTTCAAAGATGGCAAAGAGTCGTCGGAACTGTTGTTGTCAACCACAAACACCTCACCACACACACCCGTCAAGGCTTTCTCCACCGAGAGCAAACACTGCTCAAGGTAATACCGCACGTTGTAGTTTACTATGACTATGGAGAGTTTCATTCCTATTCCTTATTAACTCCTTCGAGATAGGAGGAGATTTTATCGCCAGAAGGCCAACAATAAACGGTAACACTCACCGCTATGAGCGCACAAAAAGCACCTGTGATGCTCATGGTCATATAGTAAGCCACAATGCTGAACACAGCAGCAACACACAAGATGCCCAACCTTACAGCACTCCATATATGATAAGACTTCAGAGCCTCCTCGTTGTTCATGCGACGCAACCCTTTGGTCGTATTCAACGTGAACAACTTAATGGCTAAAGGAACTCCCACGATGGTCAACGTGATGGCAATCGTGTCCAGCCAAAATTCCTCCGACGAATGTGGCAGCACCATCCCGTTCGGAATGATGTCAAGTTCGCCCAACACTATCGTTGCAACAACAATCAGCCACACCACTATTATTTCGGCCTTCAACGTGTTCGACAATTTCTGTATATATTTTACCATATGTTTATTTTTTCAATTCTCTTCTTTTCTAACCTGCGACAAGAACGGTTTGTGTAAATGCACGATGTCACATCCTTTTATTTGCCTGTGAACGGAACCCTGTTGACCAGCGAACGTCCCAGCGTCACTTCATCCGTATATTGCAATTCGTCGTTAATGCTCATACCTCTTGCCAACACCGTCAGTTTCACATCTGGATACTGGCTCAGTTTACGGGAAATGTAAAAATTGGTGGCATCGCCCTCCATTGTTGAACTCAAGGCAAATATCACCTCGGCCACATCTCCCCTATCCACACGCTCAACAAGACTGTCTATCTCCAACTGACCAGGCCCCACTCCATCCATCGGAGAAATGACGCCTCCCAGCACATGATAGAGACCGTGATACTGCATCGTCTGCTCGATGGCCATCACATCCTGCACATTCTCAACCACACAGATGATAGAACGGTCGCGGGCGGAACTGGCACAAATCTGACACACATCCTCATCACTAATATTGTGACACACACTGCAATAATGCACTTCGTGGCACAACGTCGACACAGCATCCGTGAAAGCATCAATCTTGCCGACATCCAAACGCAACATGTGCAGCACCAGCCGCATGGCCGTCTTGCGTCCGACACCCGGCAACTTGGAAAACTCATCTACGGCACGTTCCAACAATGCTGACGAATACTGCTGACTCATCTTTCTCTCTTTCTTTTTTCAGAAATCAGGTGCAAAGGTAACACTTTTCAGCGGGTTGACAAAAAAAAGTGCCTGCAATCATGGAATTGCGGGCACTTTTGCTTTTGTTTTAATCATTAGTCACCTCTTCTTCGAGAAGAAATTAAAGACTCCCCTAAAAGTCTGGAAGGCCTTGTAGGCAGAGATGCCATATCCAATGTAGTTCATATACTTGTTGGAAGACCTCAAGAAGATGCTGGTGGGCGACACAAAGCAATCGGTGACATCATTTTTCAACCTGTCAACTCCATAAGTGATTTGTCGCTGCGTATGCTCCTTCTCTGAGCGGATGTCTTCAAGTGACGTGTATTTCTGCTTTTTCATCGCTCACCTCCTTCCTCTTCCTCGTCTTCCAACTCTTGCACGAGACTTTCTGCCAACTTGCGTATTTGCTCGTTCTTGGAAGACTTGGACATCATTTGCTCCGTAATGGTTGGCACCTCCAGGAATTGCTTGCTGAACATCCGCACAAACGGATTCTCCACCAACGGTTTCCGGAGTAAGAAGATAAACAGAATGATGAGCAGCAAAGAACCGCCTACAATGTAGTAACTGAGCATTTCGTTGCCTATCAACAAGTTCAGCGTCTTCACCAAGCCTGTGCTCAGGAAGAAGATGGCACTCGTGGCCAAAGCCATCGTCACGGCAGCCAACACCACAAAGGTGGTCACCATCGTCAGACGCTCCGTGGCCTCCAAACGGAGGTAGCGCTCCACACGATAGGCCAATCGGCGAAGATCATTGCTTACCCTATTGGTCATATCTGCACTCATCCTTTCATGTTTTTGAAATTCAAACTACTATCCTTCAGAAGAGAGTTACTCTGCGTCGAAGTCCTCAGCAGGCACCAGTTCCTTCTTCTTGCCGATATTCTTGATTTCATCTATCAACTTGTCAAAGCCTTCCTTGTCAAGTTTGATACCGCGCTTCTCGAGCGCTTCCTTGATTTTAGCACGCTGGTCAACACCCTTTTCCGGGGCGAACAGAAGACCCACTGCTGCGCCTGCGATTGCACCACCCAAAAAAGCAGCGGCCAATGCAATACCATCACCTTTTGTCATAGTCTTGTGAATGTTTTTAAGGTTTATAAATTTTGTTAATTATTTAGTTTTTGATGACAAAGATACAACTTTATCCATAAAAACAAACACTTTTTTCATCATTTAACTTTTTTTTGCACTCGGCTGCTTTGTCATGTGACAAATAAATCTTACCTTTGTGGAAAATCTTTCTAATTATAATAAGGAGAAAAAATGATGAAAAAGAATCTTATGTTGGGTTTGGCACTGATCGCCGCCCTTGCCTTCGTTTCATGTAAGACAAAAGAAAGCAGTTACAAGAAGGCGTATGAAAAAGCAAAAGCACAGGAAATGGCCAGAGCAAATGCTGGCGACCAAGTTGAAACGGCTCCAGTGGCCGTCACTCCCGTTGTGACCACCCCCGTCGTCACTAACACTGAGAATGACGCCCAGGAGCGCCTCACCGTCCTGAACGGCGGAACCCTGAAGGCATTCAACGTTGTGTGCGGTTCTTTCGGTGTTGAAGCCAATGCCAACAACCTCCGCAACACCCTCGTTGCCAAAGGCTATTCTGCACAGGTGGCTTACAACGCAGAGAAAAACATGTACCGTGTCATCGCTTCCTCTTTCGACGACCGTGCATCAGCCGTTCAGTCTCGCGACCAACTTCGTGGCACTTACCCCGACGCTTGGATTCTCTACAGAACATACTAATCGATTATATCATTCACGCAAGCAAACGGCAACCATCATTCGTTTTGGTGGCTGCCGTCTTTTTTTCATGGAACAACTACTTCAGATAACAGAAGATGTCAGCGGCATCATTTGGGGATGGCCCATGATTATCCTCCTGCTTGGCACACATCTTTTTTTGACCATCAGATTGAAATTCCCTCAACGGAAGATCTGGACAGCCATCAAACTTTCGGTAAGCAAGGACAAGGACGCAACGGGCGACGTGAGCCAGTTTGGCGCATTGGCCACCTCATTGGCTGCCACAATTGGAACAGGCAACATCATCGGTGTAGCGACTGCGGTAAGCCTGGGTGGCCCGGGATCGGTGCTTTGGTGTTGGCTGACCGGTGTGCTGGGTATCGCCACAAAGTACAGCGAGGGGTTGCTTGCCATCAAATATCGGGAGAGAACGGCTGACGGCAGAATGCTGGGCGGTCCGATGTATGCGCTGGAAAAAGGGCTGAAGATGAGGTGGCTTGGTGTACTGTTTTGCGTGTTTGCCGCTGTAGCATCGTTCGGCATCGGCAACACCGTGCAGGCAAACGCCATCAGCGAGAACATCTCGTTGGTGATGGAAGGCTGGATAGACCCCGAAACAACCAAAATGATTACAGGCTTTGTGTTGGCGGCAGTTGTCGGCTTTGTCGTGATTGGCGGTGTGAAAAGCATCGCACGTTGGTGTACGACTCTGGTTCCAATGATGGCTCTTCTGTATGTGTTGGGATGTATTTACATCTTGTGTGTGAACCACGCTTATCTGACGGAGGCTCTCTCACTCATTTTCAATGAGGCTTTCTCTCTGAAGGCCGTAGGTGGCGGAACCGCAGGCACAGTCCTGATGGTTGCAGCACGATATGGTATTGCCCGCGGACTCTTCTCGAACGAGTCTGGTATGGGTTCCGCTCCCATTGTGGCTGCGGCAGCACAGACAAAGAACCCTGTTCGTCAGGCTTTGGTGTCCTCCACGGGTACATTCTGGGACACGGTGGTCATCTGTGCCATCACGGGGTTAGTCATCGTGTCGAGCATCATCGCTTATCCAGAAATTAACCAAGAGGATGGCGGCATGCTGACCAAGAAGGCCTTCGGCATGATTCCTTATATTGGCACCCCCATCCTGACGTTCGGCATCATCACGTTTGCCTTCTCCACCATCTTGGGATGGAGTTACTATGGTGAACGCGCTATGGAGTATCTGGCAGGCAAGCGCAGCATTGTCTTCTACCGCATCCTCTACATCCTGCTGGTGTTTGCAGGCTCGACGATGAGCCTTGCGCTGGTGTGGAACTTGGCCGACATCATGAATGCCTTCATGACCATACCGAACCTCGTTTCATTGTTGCTGCTGTCGGGCGTGCTGGCCAAGGAGACACAACACTATCTGTGGAATAAGAATTTGGACGAAGAGCAGAAAGAATAAAAAAGAAAAGACAAGGGAAGAAGATATGATACAGGATCTTTGCATTATCATGTTGACTGCTGGCATCACCAGCCTGTTGTTCAAACTGTTCAAGCAGCCTGTCGTGCTGGGTTACATTGTAGCAGGCATGCTGGTAGGTCCCCACGTGCTGGGCGAAGCATGGGTAAGCAACAAGGAGAACGTGGAAACATGGGGAGAGATTGGCGTGCTCTTCCTCCTGTTCAGCCTCGGATTAGAGTTCTCGTTCAAGAAACTGCTGAAAGTGGGCAGCACGGCTGTCATTGGTGCAGGTGTCATCGTTGTGGGCATGATGTGTGTTGGCATGCTGATCGCCTATCTTCTGGGTTGGGACAGCATGAACGCTCTGTTCCTCGGCGGAATGCTCTGCATGTCCTCCACCACCATCGTCTTCAAAGCGATAGAAGAAGCAGGATTGCGCAGCCACCGGTTTGCCGGAGTTTGTTTCGGCATTCTGATTGTGGAAGACCTCTTTGCTGTGGTGCTCATGGTGTTGCTCACCTCCATCGCCGTCAAGAACGAGTTTGAAGGCAAGGAACTGTTGTGGCAAGTGGGAAAACTGGTCATGTACATCGCTTTGTGGTTTGTGTTGGGCATTCTGATGATTCCGACATTCCTGAAGAAATTCAAGAAGCACCTCAACGACGAAACCCTGACCATCGTCTCTATCGGCCTCTGCCTCGGCATGGTGTTGCTGGCTGTTCAATCAGGCTTCAGCAGCGCGCTGGGTGCCTTCGTGATAGGTTCCGTGTTGGCTGAAACGGTTGATGCCGAGCGCATTGAGCATCTGGTTCAACCTGTCAAGAACATATTCGGTTCCATCTTCTTCGTGTCCGTCGGCATGATGATTGACCCGGCCTTGCTGCTACAATACTGGCTACCCATCACCATCATCACGTTAGTCGTCATTTTCGGACAAATTCTCTTCGGCAGTTTTGGCACGCTCCTCTCGGGACAACCGCTCAGAGTGTCGTTGCAGACAGGCTTTTCGTTGGTGCAAATAGGTGAATTTGCCTTCATCATCGCCAATCTCGGACAAAGTCTGCATGTGACCGATTCAAGCCTCTACCCCACAGTTGTGGCTGTCAGCGTCATCACAACCTTTCTAACTCCTTACATCATGCGCCTCGCCTACCCTACGCTCGCATTCTTTGAAAACCACATGAACGAAAACACCAAAAAGATGCTCGACAGTTACACCGAGAAACGGCAGGCAGGCTTTTCAAGGAAGAGGGATCAATTAAAGATGGCTGCCCCTTGGCGCCTCATCAAATTCCTTCTGCTCAAACTTGCTATGGCGCCAGGCATCAACCAACTGTTGCGTGTCTTCAACGAAAACCTCTATGCCCGCGAACGACTGGCCGAATCGCAACGAGGATTGGAACGCGAGGTGGAGAATTCATTGATCAGCCTCGAAATGAACATCGCCGAGGTGGATGTGCCCAACAATTCTGCTTTTGCAGGCAAAGCACTCAAGGAACTCAACATCCGCAACATCACGGGAGCCAACATCGTGCGCATCATTCGTGGCGGAATCAACATCAACGTTCCTGGCGGCAATCATCGCCTCTATCCTGGCGACCGTATCATCCTGGCTGGTTCCGACACCGATGTGGCAGCCTTCCAAAAAATGCTGGAAACCAGCCTCACCACCAATGAAGAAATGGACAGCAGGAGCAGCAATATCATATTGGACAACTTCACCATCACGGCCGACTCTCCCCTTTGTGGCAAGAGCATCCTCAAATCAGGCATCCGCGAAAAGGGTGGCTGCATCGTGATGGGACTCGTCCGACCCTCCGAGGATTTCTACACCAATCCCGACCCCAACCTCGTCATACAGGAAGACGACATCATCATTGTGGCTGGCGAGGAACAGAAAATGCACGATTTCTTCTCCCAAACAGCAAATTCCAATCCGAAAATTTGGTCATAAACCGAAAAGGCAGTACCTTTGCGGCCACTTACCATCATCGGGGATGACTGGATTTGACAGCAAGATGAGGTGGTACGTAAGCATGCAGAGAGTCGATGCCCCTCTCTCAAATCTCAGACATCAAAGAATTAATTGGCGAAACTCGTTACGCTCTCGCTGCCTAATCGAAGCATAGTAGATATGGCCTAATTCCCTTGCCAGGCAGGGGAACGAGACATCGCCCAGAAAGCTAACCGTTCCGAAGCGTTCTGATCAGCGGTGCTATAAAATCGGAAATAGTCAGCAGCAGCCTCGTGCTGCCGATGAAACTTTTAGAGGATAAGGATGCAGTTGGTGGTCTTGGTCTTGCTGCATCACGAAAACCAAAGGCAAGAATAAGCATGTAGAAAGCGTATGGCTTCCTTGTTTGGACGAGGGTTCAATCCCCTCCATCTCCACTAAGTTACGACGGTCGGGTATTGAACCTGACCGTTTTTTTATTTCTTGGCCCCTCCATCTCCACAAAAAGGCACAACTTCGGTTGTGCTTTTCTTGTTTTGTGGAGATGGAGAATTGAACCTAACATTATTATATTGACCCCTCCATCTACACACTCCACACCACAAAAAAGAGCGGTGGAACACGATGTGTTTCGCCGCTCTTTCTTGGAGGTGCGTACCCGATTCGAACGGGTGTAGACGGTTTTGCAGACCGTTGACTAAGCCTCTCATCCAACGCACCAATTGAGGAGTTTTTGCTTTAGCGAGTGCAAAGGTAGTGTAAATTTGAGATACCTCAAAATAAAAAAGGTGTTTTTTTTGCAAGGAAGTTGTTTTTTCTCTAATTTTGTGACGTTTTATGGAAAAGGCACAAGAGAAAGTGAGGCATTTCATCCTAACTCATCAACTTTTGAGTGAGGGAGCACGGGTGGTGGTCGGCTTGAGCGGCGGCCCCGATTCGGTGTGCCTTGCCCTATTGCTGAATCGCTTGGGCTATGAAGTGGTGGCTGCCCATTGCAACTTCCATCTGCGAGGGGATGAAAGCACACGGGACGAACGGTTTGTGGCAGAACTCTGCAAAAGAATGGGCTGGAAACTGTGGAGAACCGACTTCGACACAGAAGGATATGCCCAGCGCCAGAAGATGAGCATTGAGATGGCAGCAAGAGAACTCAGATACGAATGGTTCAGACAACTCAAGGAGGAAACTCAGGCAGAAGCGATTGCCGTAGGGCATCATCAGGACGACAATGTGGAAACGATGCTGCTGAACTTGACGAGAGGGACAGGCATTCGAGGATTGTGCGGAATGCAACCACGAAACGCAGATGTTGTGCGTCCTATGCTTTGCCTGACGAGAGAGGAGATTCTGACCTATCTGCAAAACATCGGACAAGACTATGTGACCGACCACACCAATCTGGAAGACGCCTATGCACGTAACAAAGTGCGGCTCGATGTGCTGCCGTTGCTGGAGCGCATCAACCAAGGGGCAGCAAAGAACTTAGCTTCGACGATGGAGAATCTGACGGAAGTGATGCAAGTGTATCAAGCAGCCATCAGAGAGGCTATCAGTCAATGCGTTGAACACAAAGCGAACGGAGAGATTTTCATCCATATAGACACACTTCGAGGGCTTCCCTCCCCCATCTCTGTGCTGCACGAGGCACTCTCGCCATTCGGTTTCAACAAGGTGCAAATGAAGCAGATGCTGCCTGCACTCAACGAGAGCGGAAAGGTGTTTGTCTCCGCAGAAAGGAGAGTCTTGATAGACCGACAACACATCATCGTGGAGGCTGAACACTACCACATGCCCCACATCAGCCAAGAGGTGATTCCCGTCGAAAACCTCAACATCGAGAAAGACCCGCGTGTGGCCTATCTCGATGCCGACAAACTGCACCATCAACTCACCCTCCGCACCCCAAAAGAAGGCGACACGTTTGCCCCCTTCGGCATGGGCGGCAAAAGGAAACTCCTCAGCGATTTTCTGACCGACCAGAAACTGAACCTCTTCGAAAAAGAAAGGCAACCTCTTCTCATGGATGGCGAAGAGATTGCCTGGGTGGTGGGCAGACGCAGTTCCGAACTCTACCGCGTAGATGAGCACACAAAACGGGTGCTACAACTATTTTCAGAACCTTAAAAACACAACCTTCTACTCTTCCCTTGAAGAAACACTCATATAGCCCTGTTCAAACACCCAAGGATGAAGGAAGCGAGACTCCTTGTTGGTAAAGGCCACAATGATGAAACGCCCATCTATCGACTTCACCACACCCTTGCCAAAAGATTTGTGCGTGACAAAGTCGCCCACCTGAAGGTGCTCCCATGCAGCCCCTCCCCTCACCCTCTCTACAGGGAGGGAGTGGTTACCTTGCTCGTTAGCTTGCTTCTTAGCATCCACATTCGCTACAGCATCCCTATCCCTATTGGCAGAGATACTACCCCCTCCCTCCAGAGACGGTGAGGGGAGAGTCTTTTCCTTCTGGGAGGGTGAGAAAAGGGGTTCCCTTTCTATTGCCGTATCCCAGCCACCAATCATAGTCCCCTTGTGCGTGTCGATGCCCGTATAGTCGAGGCTGCTGTCCTCATAGCGTTTGAACTTATACACCGCATCGTTCATCAGTTCGCTGTTGAACACATTCAAGCTCACCAGCAGCTCAAAGTCGCTGATGCTCAAGCCCGTCACCTTGCGGAACAGCTCTGGCTCCAAATTCACAATCACATCCTTCAGCGAATACTCGCGGTAGTCCGTCAAGTACATGAACACGGGAATACGTGTGGCAAACTTGATGAGCTTCTGCTGAATCTCCTTCCTCTTGCTCTTATATTCCTTCTCTGCCTCCGTCAGTTCCTTCTTCTGCTTCGGCGTGAGATGCTCGCCCTGCTCACGCTTGGTCTTCTTCACCTGCTCGCTCTTGTTGATGATAGTCTCGATGTCCTGATTCAGCGAGCGGAAACCCTCGATGTTCATCAGTGCCTTCATCGCCTCGGGCGAGTTCATCAGTCGTCCCAAGGTAGCGTTGTCCACATTCACCAGCACCGCACTCTCCCATCGCCTTGCCAGCAGCGTGGCGGTGGTGCCGCTCATCGCCATGTCGAGAATACCCGCCGCATCAATCTCCTTCATCGAACTGCCGTCATACGCCAGCACGGGCAGGAAGCGGATGAACTCCTCCACCTTCTTCTCGGGGTTGGGTTCATGCAGATTCAGTTGGCAACTGTACTCCTCCACCTGCCGAAGAGCGCGGTTGGGTGCAAAGTCGAACACATAGCAGTATGGTTTCAAGATGACCTCCTTGCCCCATTCGTCGTGCGTGGTCCAAGGCGACTGCACACGAAACGCTGCCTGGAAGTAGGTCTCTGGCGAACGTGCATTGCGCAGCATCAGGATGCCCGTCCAAGGTCGCACCGTCACCCCCGTCGAGAGTTTGCCGCACGAGAGCGTGATGGTCTTGCTCTGACGCGGGTCACCCTCCCGGTTCATCGCCTCATACACAGGCAGCACCGCTTCGGCACCCATGCCAGCCTCATTGCCGGCAGCCACCACCACCTCATAGTCGTGATAGAAGTGGTTGACAGGTCTTGCCATCAGCCTCTCCATCGCCTTGCAAGCCGCCACCGAAGGCAGGAACCAATAGGTGTGTTGCAGGTAACTGAGCAGACGCACATCCGAAAACGGCATCGGTGGGCGTTCCGTGCCTTGCTTCAGTTCCGTGATGATGTTCTCCCTGTACGAGCCTCGAATCAGGTCAAGCCATTTCTGCACATGCTCTTCATGCACAAAGCCCCGTTCGTCGGCACGGAAGAACTCATTCAGGTCGAACTCGTCAAACTCTCCTTGGTCAGCCACCTCCTTGATGCTGTCGGGCAGTTGGTAGGTCATCATCACCATCTTGGGCAAGGCTCTGTAGGGATTCGGAATTCCCTTCGTCTCCGGGTTGCTGTCCCATGCTTCCTTTTCCCGCTGTTCGTCCGAATAAGTCCAGTTGTAGATTTGCTCCTCGATAAATTCTCCTGTGCTGATGGCGCGGAACGGCGTGCCCGACAGATAGAGGTAGGCATGCGTGGTCAGCGGCATCAGCTCCTCGTCGTAGAGTTCGCGGCTGTCCAGTTCCTTGCGGTCAGCGGCATCCTCCGCCATCAGTTCGCCCACCTCGACGGCACGCGCCAACTGCTCCACATCCTGCTTATTGTAAAAGTCCTTGGCATGCTTGCCCCATGCCCCATAGTGGTACTCGTCCAGCACGATGCAGTCCCATTCCACCTCCTGAATCCACTCGTTCGTCGCCTTGATGCCACCCACGGCATTGCGTCCCAGCACATCCTGAAAAGAGGCAAAGCACACGAAGGGGCGATGTTCGTTCACCCGATTGAACTGCGCATTCTCTTGCTTCTCGCAGAACTGCCAACCCTCAAAGTCCTGATGCGTCAGCAGGTCCTCCTTCCATGCCGTCTTCACCGCAGGCTTGAAAGTGAGCACCAGCAGCCGCTTCCACCCCATGCGGAGTGCCAGCTGATAGGTGGTGAAGGTCTTGCCGAAACGCATCTTGGCGTTCCACAGGAAGTGAGGAATCAGCTGAGGCGAACCAGCCTTACCCGTTCGTCCTGCCGCCAGTTCTTCCTGATAGAACGTCTCGAAGTATTCAGCCGTCTTCTTCACCGCCTTCCGTTGTTCGGGACGCATGTCGAACGTCTCTGTGCGCTCCAGCATCGTCTCGCTTCCTGCCTTCACCGCCTTGATGGCCCGCTCCACATCCCTCACCGAGCAGCGGAACCACTCCCCTTCGGGATTGGGGTATCCTGCCCCGCGCAGCAGACGATGCACGGCACGGTCATCGAACGAAGTGCCGTCTGCCTTCATGGCCGACCGCACCAACACAATCCTGTACTTCAGATGTGCCGTCTGGCATTGCTCTGCCACACGCTCCTCGGCGGTGCGCACCGTGTAGCCCACTTTCAGCAAACCCCGATGCGAAGGCACATCGGGCAGCTCATAAGCATAGATGGAGGGTTCTTTCTCCACCCTCGCTTGCAATAGTTCTGTTGTTGCCATAAACTGTTTGTTTTATGGCACGAACCCTAAAGAAAAGGAAAAAACAATCAGAGCATGGCGGCGCAAACCTTGCGGATGCTCAGCAAACGAGAACGCAGCGTTGGTTTCTGTTTCGCAAATGCCATGTTGTAGCGGTTCTGCATATTGATGAGCAGTTCGGGCGAGATGCCCAATGCAGCTTCCACCATCAAAGCGAAATCAGTTGAAACAGGACGTTTCCCATTCAGAATCTCATTCAGTTGAGTGTAAGGAACACCCAACAACTCTGCAAATCTCTTCTGCGAGATGCCTCTGCTTTCAATCTCTTCTTTCAGCACATCACCCGGATGTGTCGGTAGTCTCTTGATGGTTTCCATTGTAGTGCTCCTTTCTATTGATAGTGATTCGTAATATCTGTCACGGTGCAGATGCTGACCAACGTCTCTTCGCCATCGACCCTAATCTTAAACTCCAACCTATAGTGATAATCTATGCGGATAGAGTAATAGCCATTGTCGAGTGCCTCGAAGTTCAACGAATTAAAGACAAACAAGTCCTCCATGCGTGTGGCAGCCATCAACGTATCTATTCTTTTCTGATATTTTTGTACCACCGGCTTCTGGAATCTGTACTTTTTGTTCTTGCAGACACCAGACTCGTAGAGTTCTCGTAAATAGTCCTTTTCGTATTCTATGACCATTGCACTTTATTTTGAGTGCAAAATTACGAAAACTTTTTGTATTCACAAAAAAAGTGAACTTTTTTATTGTTTTTCCCTTCTTTCAAAGAACGCGCCGAGCTTTCAGCTCTTATTATCTTCTGTTTTCCGTCAATACCCTCTCTCATTGTCCCCATCCTTCCACTCCTTCATCCTTCTCCGTACAACATCCTCCTTAAGGTGTATGTAAGAACCTCTAAATCGACATCGTCGACATCGACTTGCCGACATCGTCGAGGTCGATTCACCGACGTCGACGATGTCGGTTTAGAGGCTGTGGAATAAACTCTTTACCGCTTACGTCTAAATTGCGTCTCCGCCTACTCCATCGGTCTTATCATGCTCTCAATAAAGGCTATCTCTTCATCACTCAACCCATACTTCTTGTATAACATCTCGTCTGTCCACGGATGAGAGAAGTCTTGGAGAGGGACAAACTGAAATTTGTCTTTAGCAATATTTTGCGTAAGCAGTATCGTAGAGAGGAGAAAACGGAAAAAATTGGTTTTCACATAATCTCTCAAATTGATAGCCTCCTTTTCATTATTAAACGTAGAGAGCAATAGATAAGATTCAGAACAGATTGTATTAGGAGGAAGAACCTCTACTCTCGAAACGATTTTTTTCCGTCCATCTTTATCTGTCTGCCCTGCATGCTCTGCACTGGCTTTAGACATTATTACCTTCCATTTACCAACAGATGAGGCATTGGTTTGAATAGATTTAACTGGAACATAGAAAAATCCTTTACTTGTCATTATCGGTATGTCCCCTCCCTTTTTTGCGACCTTAAAACAGTCATTGCTTGCAAAACCAAAAGGATTTCGACTAAAGACAACCGAATCCATCATTTCATCAGACCGATTAAGAACCTTTCTTATAATCTGTACTGCTACATTTTCCCTTATAAATGTTTCGAATTCGTTGAGACTCCTGTCAACAATTGAAACCTTATTCTTTTGGATTGTCTTTACACAACATTTTCCTCGATAATCTTTACACCACAAGAAATAACATACACCTCCTGCAATGTCTACGGACGGGAAACAATCTCTTGAATCTGTGTAATCAACAAGGTATTTTATCCGTTTATCATTAAGCATCATATTTCTAAAATCATCAAGCCCCTTTCCACCACTATACCAACGTGCAGGAACAATCATCGACAAAAATGATGGTGACAACTTCATCGCTTGCAAAATAAACTTATGATATAAAGGTATTGCACTACTACCCGTTCCTCCTCCATCACTCAACTGATACGGAGGATTCCCAATAATTACGTCAAACTTCATATTATTAAATAATGTGTGTGGTTTGTCTGTATGAATAAACTGATAAGCATATTGTTCGGCTTGGTCACCTCGGTCATACACCTCTTGCGAGGCTCCGCAGTAACGGCACTTGCCACTCACCCATGTGTGGCGAAGCGGACGATAGAGAATGTTACCACCTTCGGTGTCGAAACGAGTGACACTGTAATCGCTGTTGGCATTCTTGGAACAATAGACGGAACGGCGAGAAAGATGGGCTGTCATCTCCGTGATGGCAATGCCAAACACCTGCTTGCGCAGGATGTGGTCAATGCGCTGGCGACGGTCAGGCATCTGCGCCTCAAGTCCTCGGTCAAGCCGCTTGACAATCTCACGGAGAAACACACCCGACTTCGACACAGGGTCGAGAAACGTGGTAGTAGGCGACGAGAACAACTCCTGCGGCAATAAGTCCAGCACTTGGTTCGCCAGCGAGGGAGGTGTGAACACCTCATCGTTGCTCAGATTGGCGAGGCAGTTGAGCACATCGGGATTGTACGTGTCAGTTTTCATAGGCTTGTTGGTTGAGGTTCAAGAAATACACAGGAGGAAAGGTGTCGCAGGGCGTGTCGCTGAAGAGGTCGCCACCCTGTCCCGTTGCCACCAAGTAGGAGAAGCTGTAATCGCGGCGCACCACCTTCCCATCGCCAATGAACGACCATTCACTCACCACAATCCATTCATCGGGATGATCGACACGGCGATAGGTCAACGCATCGCCCATGATTATGTTGCGCTCCAACAGAAACTCCACCGCCTTGCGACAAGCAGGTTTGCACGCATCGCCAAATAGCCGCTCGTACTGCTCGCAAAAGTAGCTATAGAGCCGCTGCCGACACGCTGCCGCATTGTCGGGCAAAAGTTCGATGCCGTAGATACTGCTCACCACCCACACGGCATGCTTCTCATACTGCAACTGGGTGAACTGCTTCCGTTTCACCCGCTCTTCACACACCGCCAACTTGCGGCGCAAAATCTCAATGAGGAAGTTGCCGTCGCCACACGCCGGCTCCAGAAAACGGCTCTCAATGCGTTCCGTTTCCTGCTTCACGAGGTCGAGCATCGCGTTCACCTCACGTTCGGCAGTGAACACTTCTCCATGCTTCGACACACGCTCTTTCGACTTGATTTGCCGCTCCACCTTGGGAGGGGGCATCAAGCCTGCGTCCATGCTTTCCATGTGCATTTCATGCTGCACATCAGTCTAAATCGGAAGAAATACAGGTTACATCCAAAGAGAAACACCTCGGGCACTTGAAGGCACACAAAAAGCGCGGACTTTCCTTATCAAGTACCCGAGGTATTTGGCGTAACCTGTATTCAGTGATAAGTTCTGCCCACGCTCCAACGTGAACATGAACTATTTCAACTGAATACCTTTTCAAATCGCCAAATTTTCGGGGTACTTCGAGATAGCTAATGCTTTGGTTAATATGTTATGTTATCTAATTCGCTGTCTGGTTTTGTTTGTTTTTGAGGTTTCACATCGCGGCGTTCTCCCCCACTCCAAGAAGGCGAGTGCTGCATTTCTTTTTGCAAATCTACACAAAAAATCTTGATTGTTCAGCTTATTGCCCTAAAAAAACAAAAATAATCGGGACAAAAGGGCGTATCATGTCCATTTATCCCGATTATTCATGCTACGAGAAACTTCCGAAAGAGAAAAGGTCCTTTTTCAAAAGTGAGGTCAAGCATTTCCCTGCACCAATAGACGTAATTACGCTGCAGGGCACAAGTAAATTACACTGCAGGGCACAAGCAAATTACGCTGCAGGGCAAGAGTAAATGATGGTTTAGGGGTGTTGTGGTATGGGTGTGGTGCTCTACCCTATTCCCAATGTGAGGGAGAAGATGATGACGCAGATGTAGTTGAAGAAGATGACGGTCATGAAGGTGTCCATGTCGTCCTTCATGTAACCGGTGGCGGTGAATTGTTCGGAGATGTAGTGTTTCAATCCTACGCGCGGATGAATGAAACGTTCCATCACCCAATAGAAGAGGCCACCGAGGATGGCGCCGACGAGGAAGCCGACACACACGTCGCCCAGATAGTGCACACCAAGATAGAGGCGTGTGAAGGTGGTGGTGAGCGACCAGAAGAAGAGTGTGAGGGTGACTTTCCAACTGCGGAACAGCCACGACAGGAACATGGCCATGCACATCGTGTTGCAAGCATGTCCGGAGAAGAATCCGAACCGTCCGCCACGATAGTTGCGCACGACATCGACCAGATACATCAGTTGCGGGTCTTGCGTGGGTCGCCAACGTTCCACCATTGGTTTCACCAATCCTGAACAGATGCGGTCGGCCACAAAGATGAGCAGCCCGATGGTGATGTAAACCATGAGTGCCTCTTTCCATGTGTTGTTCTTGAAGATGATGACCAACAGCGCAACGATGACGGCTGTCCACGAGAATGTGTCGGTGACAGTATACATCACATTGTCCCAGAAAAGGCTGTCGCTACCATTGATAGCCAGCGTGAGTTGATGGTCCAGTTCGTTCAGTTCGTGCATTGAGTTGAAAGGTGAAAATTGAAAGGTGAAAGATTAGAGTTTAGATGACTTCGAGGGTGCTGACAGGTACCCAGCCCTGCTTCCCTTCTTCAAATTTCACTTCCATCCATTCCTTCATCGAGGCATCGAGAATCTCCACTTTCGACCCTTCGTGGATGAGGAAGAGGTCGGTGCTGGTTTCGCTGGGCGAACTCTTTACCGTCACGGCGGGGGCAAGAATGATGGCGGTGTCGCGATGGGTTTGGCTGAGGTGCTGCGACAAGGCGGCAAGGTTGGCGATGATGGCAACAACCAGCATCACGATGGCGCCATAGAATCCGATTTTCCGAGCGACCAACTGACGCACAAACATATAGACAAGCAGACCCAGAAGCATCAAGACGAAGGAAACGATTCCCACCACAGCCCACATATTCATGCTCATGCAGTTCGTCAAGTCGCGCCACCAGGTGACGAAGAACATCTCCGATGGAGGCACCACTTTGTCAACCGTCTTTCCGCGAGCAAGAGCCAGGTTGGCACGGATGTCGGCATCGCCCGGGTCGAGCAGGAAGGCACGTTCGTAGTTGAGCACAGCATGAGGAATCTCGTCCAACTTATAATAGCAGTTGCCGAGGTTGTAGTAGACTTCGGCAGCCACACCTTCATTTTTCAAAACTGCTTCATAAGCGGCTGCTGCATCGCGGTACTGTTCTTTCTCATAAAGTGAGTCAGCCTCGGCCTTGGATGCAGCAAAGGATACTAAAAATGAACAACTAAAAATTAACAGTAAAAATATCTTGTGAACTGTCCGCATGGCAAATTGTATATTGTAAATCGTCAAATTGTAATTATTTATAGGTTGTCCTCCATTTTACTGATGGCGTCGATGGCACTGTTGTACACATTTTCCATGTTTTCATTCACATCGCCAGGTGCGTAGCGGGCAAACTCGCAATCGTTCATCACCTTCATGAACTGCTGCACTTGCTCCTCTGGCACATTGCGCGATGCCAACGACTGCTCTATGTTTTCCTTGTTGAGCGACTCTTGCGACATGTTGAACTTGTCGCCCACATAACCCCAAAGCGCACGGAGCACCTCGTCATAGAACTTGCCCGTATCATGGGCATCAAGCAATTTCTTGGCTGCCTTCATTCGCCTGAGTGCCACCTTGTTGGCTTTCTTTCCACGAGAAAGTGCCACGTTGGCATTGGCCTTCATCCGTTTGCGACCCAACACCATCACAAGAATGAACAGGACGAAAGGCAAGAGATAGGCTACCCAGTATTTCCACGTGCCGAAGAAGGCATCGCCCTGTTGATGCAGTTTCACATCACCCTGCTTGATGAAGCGGATGTCCTGATTCAACTGCTGCACATCCTGCTGCTGACCGCTATAGTTGGAAACGCTCTGGCCAGCACCACCTTTACCCTTGTTCACTTTCAGAGTGTAGGCCTGTGTGGTCAGCGTTTTATAAGAGCGCGAATCTGTGTCGAAATAGACAAATTTGGCGGCAGGAATCTGATAGGTGCCTACATGACGAGGTACAAAGAGGTATTCAAATTCCTTGGTGCCCGACAATCCTGAACGCGTCAACTGGAAGTTATCGTTCACCTTGGCATCGTAGGTCTCAAAATCTTTCGGGAACTGCACCTCAGGAGTGGAAATCAGTTTCATGTTGCCACTACCCTTCACGCTGATTTTCAACGTGACAGCCTCGTTAGCATCCACCTCCTGAGTGCTGATGCTGGATGCAACGGAGAAGGTGCCCACAGCACCTGAGAAATCGGCTGGTTTATTAGGAAGCGGAGAGACATTGATGGTGAGCGCAGGTGTGGTAATCTTCTTTTTCACTTCGGCATAACCGCTCTGTCCGTTGAAGAAGGCTTCGATGGGGTCGATGGTGCGGTTGCGCGTGATGACAACTCCCTCATAGGTGATGGAAGGGATGGTCAACTTGCCCGACTTCTGAGGGAAGAGCAGGTATTGGCTCCAAACCACCGTCCGGTAATTCTTTCCGTTGTATTGTTCAAGCGAAAACTCCTTGGTGCGTGGCAGCGGGATTTCCTGAATCTGGAAACCATCAAGCGTCGGGAGTTTTCCGTCCATCTGGGTCAAATCGACAAGTGTATAAATCTTATAGGTCAGCAGAATCGCCTCCTGTTCATGCACGGTTGTACGTGAAGCCGTAGCCGTCATGAAGAGGTCTTTCCCCGAAACGTTCTGACTGGAAGCAGGTGCGGATGATGAAGGTGCCCCTCCCCCATTCCTGTTTCCATTTGCAGAAGAACCGCCACCACCATAAGCAGAGCCTCTGCCGTAAGACGAACCGCCTGATCCAGAAGGAAGCACTCTCACCTGCACAGGTTTCGATTTCACAGTCTTTCCATCCACCTGCACAGAAGCACTTCCAATGGTGTATGTGCCTGGAGATTCGCTCAGCAACACATAGGTGTAGATGATGCTGCTGCTTTGCGAGGTGTGTCCATTTATCATCTGGAAACTGCTCTGCGACGAAGTGGCAGGACCATAAATCACTTCAAAACCCTTAAAGTCGGGTGCATTAAAATTCGACACGTTCTGCGTGTTGACGGTAAACTGCACCCTGAACTTTCCTCCAGCCTCCACAGATGATGGGGCTGAAACCTTAAACGTCACATCTCCCTGAGCAAATGCGCTGACGGAGAGAAACGCGAATATCACAATCTGTACTAACCTTTTCATCTTTTACCAATCTTTCTCCAGACTCTTGCGCCGGCTGTTCTGATTCTTGTTGACTTTACGCTGCACACTCTTCTCATCCTGTTGAGCAGAATTGAGCAACTGTTCCGCTGCCTGGTCACTCATCTCATCCTTCTTCGGTTCTGGCTGAGGCTGAGGTTGAGGCTGCTGCTTGTCTTCATCCTTTTTCTGCTGGTCTTGATCTGGTTGGTTTTGTGGCTTTGGCTGCTGTTTCTGTTCTTGATCCTTCTTGTCCTGATCCTGATCATTGTTGCCGCCGCCATTATTCTGCTGGTCTTTGTTTTTCTTCAACTGATACTGCGCCATTGCAAGATTATAGCGGGTCTCGTTGTCATCAGGATTGCAACGCAACGAACTGATGTAGAAGTTCACCGCATTCTGGAAAGCCCCTGCTGCATTGCCACCTTGCTGACGCGAAGCAGCCAATCCCTGTGCATACCAGATGTTGCCCATATTGTGGAAATTACGGGCTTTTCGCAGAGGGTCTTTCGTGCCAATGGAATCGGCTTTCTGGTAGTTTTCGAAGGCTGTCGAATCCTTCTGCTGCATCACATAGGCATTGCCCAAATTGTAATAAGCCTCAAAGGAAGGCTCTTTGGCCAACGATTTCAGATAATAAGTCTCAGCCCTGTCATATTGCTGTGCACGATAGGCCTTGTTGCCCATGCGAATAAAGTCGCGCGCACTTTGCGCCAGCATCGGCAAAACCATCAGCATCAATAATATACTCAAGAAATATCGTTTCATCTGTTACTTGAAAACCTTGAATTTTGTGAACACATGATTCTTTCTCTCCATGATGCAGAACTCTGCCACCAGAACGATGAACAGCAGCAACGCGACAGCCACAAACTGCTCATCATATTCCGAGTACATCGACATGGAAATATCTTCTTTCTGCATCTTCTCTATCTCTTTCTCCAGAAGCGACTGCGCCAAATTCGTCTGATCCACATGCACGTACATGCCGCCACCTGCTTGGGCGATGTTCTTTCCTATCTGCTCATTCAGTCTGGTGGTCACCACATTGCCAGAAAGGTCTTTCTTGAAAGAGCCGTCGCCCATCGGAATGGGACCTCCCTGCTCGGTTCCCACCGAGAGGACAAAAATCTGCACACCTTCGTCACGTGCCTGTTTGGCTGCCTCGATGGCACCCTCTTCGTTGTCTTCAGCATCGGTGATGAGGATGAGTGCCCGTCCCACG
>JAEEGG010010438.1_pt1 | contig 20512 bp, 14 predicted proteins | sample 9134161 | NCBI WGS metagenome assembly JAEEGG01 (sample SAMN16246543, study PRJNA631951) | gut metagenome | biome: gut microbiome; feature: rumen; material: CR-attached | host: Bos | place: Iran: Karaj | collected 2018-10 | reverse complement strand
GACGAACAACGAGAACCGGCTGCTCGTCGTGGTGGGCAATGTGGCTCAGAACGAGGGCAATGTCAACGCCCAGCAGTGGGTGAAAGTCGTGGAGGGCTACCACTTTGCCTACTATCTGCCCGCCACGATGGAGACGGCCTACGCCGACCTTTGCGTGCTTTGCAGGTGGCTTCTGCCACCCTCTGCGCACTCCAACTATTGCGGTATAATTCTCTGAAACTCTGCGGCTCTGCGTTCAGAAACGAGCTTGCGAAAGTTGAATTCCTTAATCTGTTTTCCGTTGCAGGTAGTAGCCGCGCACGCCGTTGATGCCGCCCTGTGGCCACCGCAGGCTTCTCAGTGCCGATGCCAGGCGTGGCAGGCTGGGCACGTCGGCTGTGCGCAGTGTCTTGGCCAGTTCCCGCTGGATGGCCAGCACCTGCCACAGGTTTTCGCGCCGACGCTCCTGAGCCGGCTCGAAGAGCGATTCCAGCACTGTCTCCATCGACTCCAGCTGCTGGTACTGGCGGTTGTGCTCCTGTATGAGCCGCTCGTCGTCGTTGGTGAACCAGTAGATGCATCCCTCCTGCTGCAGTTCCGCCTGTGCCTGTGCAAACATCTGGCGGTAGGGCGGTTCTTCGGCCATGTCAGCCTCGCCGCTGACGCCTACGCAGAGGTAGCGGCGCGTGCCGTCGCCCGAGGGTAGGGGAGTGGGGTCGTTGGTGGTGGCGATGAACGAGCAGAGGCGCTGTGTCATTACATACTGTTCCGAGCGCATGCGCCGCACCTGCACGTCCTTCTCAGTGAGCAGACGCTTGATCTTTGCCTGCTCGCGGGGCGTCTTAGCGTTGTATTCGTCGATACACACCAGCCACATGCGTGCCAGCACGCGTTCGGCCTGTTCGGCGTTGTCCATCTTGATGTCGTCCAGGTAGTACTCACGCAGCTCCGGCGGCAGGATATTGCGGCAGAAGGTGGTTTTCTTCACTCCCTGTTGGCCGATGAGCAGTGGCACCATCGAGTTGCCGTGCTGCGGGTTCAGCCCCAGTGCCTGTGCCACCAGTGCCAGAAACCAGCGGTGGAAGTAGCGTGGCCAGTCGGCAAAGTCGGTAGGCAAGCGGCGGGCATAGTCTTCAATGTAGTCGCGCGCGCCGTCCCACTCTCCGCAGCTGCTCAGATAGTCGGCCACGGGGTTGTACCTCGGGATGTAGGTCGAGTCGATGTACAGGCGCATGCCGTAGGTCCAGCTGTTGCCGCCCTCCTTCAGCTGGTCCACCACCAGCCGGTTCATGTCGCGGTCGGTCAGTGGCTGCCATGCCGCCTGCTGGTCTTCCTTGGGCCGGAACTCCGTGTTGTGCTTCAGCACGTTGTAGCGCAGGTCGTAGTTGTTGCGCAGAAACTGCTCGTTGAAGCGGATGATGTCCTGTCGGTCGGTGGGCAGCTGGTGGGTCTTCTGTCCTTCCTTGTCTGCCCGACGAGTCTTCTGCTCCTCTCCGCTTACAGGCATGTCCGTCCCGGCTTTCTGCTCCTCTCTGGCTGTCGGCTTGTCCGTCTCGGCTTTCTGTTCCTTCCCAACGGTCGACTTGTCCGTCTCGGCTTTCTGTTCCTCTCCGGCTGCCGGCCTGCCGGCATCATCCGGCTCTGCCTTCTTCTCCTCACGTTTCTTGTTCAACAGCGCCTTCAGGCTGTCGCTCAACAGGTTCTTCACCAGCGAAATCAAAAAATTAATCAGATACTTTTTCATGGGGTTATTTGTTTTTAGATTAAAAGTGACGGTGCAAAGGTAAGCTGACTGCGCTCGCCGTGCCATTCATTAACACAATATTAACATTCTCTGCACCATTTTAACCATTCATGCTTCATGCGCGGGCTATTATGCGCGAGAAAGCGAGCTACTCCCGCTACTTTGGCATCCAACATGCAGCATTCCAGTGCTTTGCCTGTAGCTACATAGCCTGAAATGGAGCTACCGGAGTAGCTACTCTGCCTCCTACCCCAAACGGCGTTAGTATTTTCCCAAACGGCGTTCGTATTTTCTCAAATGGCGTTAGTATTTTCCCAAACGGCGGCACCGTTTGGTTGAATTCTCTAGAGAATTTGGCGGAAAGGGCTATTGGCAGATGCTGTAGCTACCAGAGTAGCGCCTAATGGTGTCTTGTGGCTACAGACAAATGGCTGTGTTCCAATGTAATAGATGGTAATGTAGCGCATGTAGCTCCTTTTTCTGTCCTCAATTACGCGTACGCGCGCGTAAGATGCGTGTCTGCTGCAGATGCGTCAGCTGGTTGAAATCGTCGCCACCTCATGCCAGTTCCTGCGGCTGACAAATGGGCTGTCGCTGATGCATACTCCCATCTCCTGGTCTACAGCTAGCCGTCTGCTGTGGTAGTCGCTGTTGTTATTAGGCAATGATATAGCAGTAGGCACTGAATAAACTGCCCCATGATTAGCTTCTCCGCATGGCGTTCCCCTCCCTTCAAGGGGAGGGGCAGGGGTGGGGTCTCTAATGTCCTTCAGCGAATCTTTTATCGTCTGTGTTTTCACCGTGGAAAAAGTTACAGACCCCACCCTTGCCTCCCCCTTGAGGGGAGGGGAAAGGCTACGTGTAGGCGACCTCAGGTCGGGCGCTCGACCTCCGGTCGCTTGCTACCAAAGGGACGCAAGAATGCGGCTCCAGCCGGAGAAGATGCCCTGGGCCAACTGCAATATTATTAGCATTGTTTAACTCTTCTCGGTGCAGGATTTGCCCTGTTTCCGCGTTATATATAGGAATTCGACAATAATAAAGCAATGTATATGAAGAAGAATCTGTTTTGGATGGCAGCCGTTGTGCTGAGCAGCGTGATGCTGTCGTGTGGCTCCTCTGACGAGGCCGATGTGAACTCGGATGAGTTCAAGAAAGTGGTGAAAATGCTGGCAGACCCGGAGCCTATTGTGCTGACGCCGGAGCAGCGCCAGTTTGCCAACGACAACAATGGCTTCACGCTGAGATTCCTGAAGACGGTCAGCGAGTCCGACCGCAGCGGCAAGAGCTTCATCTACTCGCCGCTGAGCATCACCTATGTGCTGGGCATGGTGAACGATGCCGCCACGGGCCAGACGGAGCAGGAGCTGGAGCAGACGCTGGGCTTCCACGAGGGAGGCATCCAGGCTGTGAACCTCTACTGCAAGAAACTGATTGAGGGTCTGCCGAAGGTGGACAGCAAGGTGACGCTCGACATTGCCAACGCCATCTTCGTGAATAAGAATATAGGCAAGCTGAAAGCGCAGTTTGAGAAGGACATGCAGGAGTACTACAGCGCCAAGGCCGAAGACCTCGACTTCTCATCGCCGAAGACACTCGACCACATCAACGGCTGGGTAGAAAAGAAGACCAACGGTATGATTCCCACCATCCTCGACGAGATTAATCCTAAGATGATGTCGTATCTGCTGAATGCCATCTACTTCAAGGCCGACTGGACCTCGAAGTTCGACCCGAAGAACACCAGGACGGAGACCTTCACCACCGAGAATGCTACTGTCCAGCTGCCTCTGATGCAGCAGGACGTGCTCATCGGCTATGTGAAGAACGATATCTACGCGGCCGTCAGCATCCCCTATGGCAATGGTTTTTGGAACATGATCGTGATGCTGCCTGAGGAGGGGAAGACCACCGACGACATCATCAGCCTGCTGGCAGAGAAGGGATGGTCGGCTGACTATGCGGACAGTCCCATGATCGAGGCCAAAACCTATGAGGTGAACCTGAAGCTGCCGCGCTTCGAGACCACTTCAGATACCAACGGGCTGAAAGAGGGGCTTGTGGGGCTGCTGGAGAAGATGGGCATCCGCTTGGCTTTCAACAGCGAATTTGCCGAGATTCCGAATATGTGCGACCAGCGCGTCTACATCGGCATGATGCGCCAGAAGGCAGCCATCAAAGTTAACGAGGAAGGCTCGGAAGCTGCTGCCGTCACCGTAGCCGGCATGGACCTTAATTCTTTAGGTCCTGTGGATTATCCCAAGGCTAACTTCCATGCCAACCGTCCTTTCGTCTACGTCATCCGCGAAAGTTCCTCCGGCGTCATCCTTTTCGTCGGCAAGTTTACGGGGGAATAGTGTCACAGCTGACGCGACAATAGTGCATTCGCCTTCTGTTATTCAACTTCAGGAGGCATTATATTTTTTGGCAACAATATAGCAGTTGACCTAAATTTACTTTTCCGCATGGCACTCCCCTCCCCTCAAGGGGAGGGGAGTGGCTACCGCCGGAGAAGAATTCCTGGGTCAACTGCTATATCATTGCCTATATAAAAGAGCGAGTGTACGCTCTTTATGATGCCGTATATTGGTGGAATGAGTATGGCAAAGACTCCTTTCTATTAAATAATGTGTAAAAATGTACTTAGCTGTAAATAATCTCAAAGATTATTCGTATCTTTGCAAACTAAAGAAACGACTACAAATGAATCAAGATATACGCAAACTGGTAGAGAAGTACGAGGCAGATAGAAACATGTATCTGACTGACCGCTACAATGATACGCTGGTGAGGAGTGATTTCCTTGATCCGTTGTTTGAGTTGTTAGGGTGGGACATCAAGAATAAGGCAGGAAAACCCACGAATGAGCGTGAGGTGATTTTGGAGGAACCGCTTAAAGCTGGCGCATCTGAGAATACAAAGAAACCGGACTATACGTTCCGCTTGTTTGCTGAGCGAAAGTTCTTCCTCGAAGCCAAGAAGCCTTGTGTGAGTATTGATAAGGTTGATGCACCTGCGCGTCAGGCTCGCCGATACGGATATACTGCCAATTTGAAAATCTCTGTACTGTCGAACTTCGAGTACCTGATGATATATGATGCCTCTGTTAAAGTGGAGGAAACGGATACCAATCAAAAGGCCGACTCGGCAAGTTTCTGCACAGGCGTGTCAACCAATGGCAATATGGGCTGGGTGGACAGTCGTGGTCGAACGTTCAAGGAGGTCTTTCCAAAATAGCAAGAAGAAATATACAAAATGGAAGATATTATATCCGAACCACGCATCGTGAAGTCGCACGATATAACATTAGACACAGAGTATGCTGAATGGATGGCAGAAGTTAAGCATCGCTATCGCTCAGCACAGGTAAAGGCTGCCGTAAAGGTTAATAGTGAGAAACTACTGTTCAACTGGCAATTGGGGCGTGACCTTGTTGTCAAGAAAGCAGAGGAACGCTGGGGCAGTGGTGTAGTAGAACAGGTAAGCCTGGATTTGAAGCGTGAGTTTCCCAATGAAGATGGCTTCTCCACATCCAATCTATGGTATATGAAAAAGTGGTATCTGTTCTATTCTAACGATGCTGATACCGAAAAACTCCAACGGCTTGTTGGAGAATTGCAAGCGTCTATAAATCAGGAGCGCATAAAACTCCAACGACCCGTTGGAGAAATAGTGAAACAGCCTGTTTCGGAAATTTGGAATACCATGTCTATTGATTTCCCTCTGCCTTTCGCACTTGTTCCATGGGGGCAGCATATTGAAATTGTTAGCAGAAGTCGAAGTGTAGAAGAAGCTCTATTTTACATAAACCAAGTGATTGCAAATGGCTTGAGCAGGACAGCACTTGTCAACTGCTTTAAGGCTCGTCTGTATGAAACTAAAGGCAAGATAGTAAATAACTTCGCTGAACATATGCCTGAGATACAAGGCCAGCTGGTTCAGGAAGTCTTGAAGGAAAACTATGATTTTGGCTTTGCCATGGTAGATCACAAGCTTTACGAAGAGAAAGAGCTGGAAGATGCACTTACCAGCGACGTTACAAACTTGCTTCTGGAAATGGGCAATGGTTTTGCCTTTATGGGAAGACAACGGGAAATCCTTGTTGGTGGTCGCTCAAGAAAGATAGATCTGCTTTTCTACCATGTTCGACTCAGGTGCTATATCGCGGCAGAAATCAAAGTAAAACCCTTCGAACCAGAGTTTGTAGGGAAGTTGAACTTCTATGTCAGTGCTGTTGACGAACTCGTGAAAGCCCCTGATGATAATCCGACTATCGGACTCCTAATATGCTCAGATATGGATAAGACGGAAGTACAATGGTCGTTCCGCGGTCTTAGTACTCCTATTGGTGTGGCCACGTATAACAACATTCGCATCAAGGATATGTTGCCCACACAGGAGCAATTAATGGAGCGAATGCAGCTTCTTCAGAAGGAACTGCGAGCCACCAAACGTCTGTTATATAAGAAATAAATTTTGGTTCAACTCTATTGTTATCAGTATTACGATGCAATTCGGCAGGAAGTCGTTTTGTCCTTTGCTTTTGCGGAGATACTTGGATGCATTTTTGGCGGTGGCGTTTTGGAGTTGATGCCAAGCGAAGTAGAAGGTGTATATCTGCCTTATCGCGAAGAAATTGTTAAATTGTTTGAGAAGGTAGATCAAATGGTGCGTGAAAAGAAAACGGCTGATGAGATACTCGACTTCACCGACAAGGAGTTGATTCAAAAAGGAATGGGATTCTCTGAGACAGAAACTAAGATGGCCCGATCAATCTGGAATAAGCTGATGGGGCGAAGGTTGAACCGCGAAGCCTTGGAGAAAGCAGCGCCAGAAGAGAAAGAAGAGATTAAGAAAGCCGTTGCAAGGGTAAAGCAACTCAACTTCTTCGATGTGCTCCAGCAATATCCTGAGAATATCGTGAAAAAGCCCCTGTAGTTAAGCCAGCCAAAAAGCAAGAACCTGACGTGGAAATGGATAAGAATGTGCTCATCAGTCTTGTGAAAAACGATAACGTAGAGCGCTATCTTGACCAGTCGGCAAAGATTTACTATACTGGAAAGAAGTTCCCGTCGTCTGTGGCTCTGAACAAGCTTTATTACTTCATGCCATATATCAAGCGCAAGGGTGTTCGTGATTTGTATCTGATAAAGATTGCCCGTGTGGGTACTCGCAAGGAAGGCCAGCCAGACAACGATCCCAACGACTTTCGCTTGGTGTTTGAGATAGTGTTTGTAAAGAAACTTTTTAATGAATATAAGCCCATTGAGTTGGAGATATGGCATACATTTACGGATACGACGATGAAAGAACTTTGTGAGTAATACCTAAGTTAATGCTATAAGTGTGGCGGACATCTCGTACAGCGAATAGTAGATACCACAATTGGGACAGTGGCAGACGGAGTCTTTGCAAACGTTTGCGCCAAACAACTGACATATTTCAAGCCGCGTGGCCAATGACCATGCGGCTTTTTTCTTACCTTTGCAACAAATAGAAATAAAAACTAAAGACAAGACATTATGAAACGACTACTGCTGAGTTTATCATTTATCATTTGTTGTTTATCATTTAGCAGCGTCACTGCGCAGTCTCAGGGCTGGCCCGCGCAGTATGGCGGCGTGATGCTGCAAGGCTTCTACTGGGACTCTTATGACGACAGCCAGTGGACGGCACTTTCCGCACAGACCGACCAGCTGAAAGGCACTTTCGACCTGGTGTGGCTGCCGCAGAGCGGCTACTGCGGCGGGCAGTCGATGGGCTACGACGACCTCTACTGGTTCCCGGGCCACTACGACAGCAGCTTCGGCACGGAGGTGCAGCTGCGCAGCCTCATTAAAACCTTTAAGGAGAACGGCATCAAGACGCTGGCCGACGTGGTCATCAACCACCGCCGCAACCTCTCGTCGTGGACCGACTTCCCCGCCGAGACCTATAAGGGCGTGACCTACCAGCTGACATACAACGACATCTGTGCCGACGACGAGGCAGCCCGCAACGGCCACAAGGTGGGACCCAACAAAGACACAGGAGAGGGATGGGACGGCATGCGCGACCTCGACCACAAGAGCGAGAACGTGCAGAAAAACGTGAAGGCCTATCTCGACATGCTGCTCAACGACATGGGCTATGCCGGATTCCGCTATGACATGGTGAAAGGCTACTCCGCCTCGTTCACCGGCCAGTACAACACCTCGGCCAAGCCCGAGTTCAGCGTCGGCGAGTGCTGGGACGGCACTAACTACATCAAGAATTGGATTGAGGGAACGAAGGTGAACGGCGAGATACAGAGCGCCGCCTTCGACTTCCAGTTCCGCTATACCGTACGCAATGCCATGAACAACACCAACTATGCCCGGCTGGGGCAGCAGAACGACGGTAACTGGCCGCTGGTGAGCAGTTCTTACGAACAGGGCAAGTATCGCCGGTGGGCAGTTACCTTCGTTGAGAACCACGACACAGAGCGCCGCTCGAACGCCGCCCAGGATCCGCTGAAGAAGGACACACTGGCCGCCAACGCCTATCTGCTGGCCATGCCGGGCACACCCTGCGTATTCCTGAAGCACTGGCAGGCCTATCCCTCGCAGATCAAGGCGATGGCTGCCGCCCGCCGCGTGGCAGGCATCAACAACGAGAGCAGCTATGCCAATTTCCGCAGCGCCGCCGGCTACTATGCCAACATCGTCAAGACGAACAACGAGAACCGGCTGCTCGTCGTGGTGGGCAATGTGGCCCAGAACGAGGGCAATGTCAACGCCCAGCAGTGGGTGAAAGTCGTGGAGGGCTACCACTTTGCCTACTATCTGCCCGCCACGATGGAGACGGCCTACGCCGACCTGCCTTCGGGCACCTACGAGGGTGAGCAGACGGTGCGCCTGGCTGCCGTCAGTGCTGCCGGCGACGCGAAGATTTCCTACACGCTGAACGGCCAGAAAGGCTCTGCCAGCAGTGGAGCAACACTGAAACTGCCTGTCGGCACCCATACGCTGAGCATGAGACTTGTAGTGGGCGGCAACGAGACAGGAGCAACAACGGAGCGCACCTACGTGGTGAAGGAGAAGGAGAGCGAGAAGCCGGCCGACATTCCCTCGTTCTGCACGATGGAAGAAGGAGAGCTGTGTGCCTTCTTCGAGGCTCCCTCCACCTGGACCGCCACCGTCAAGTGCTGGGCTTGGAACGACAAGGAGAACTTCACCGGCGGCTCATGGCCCGGCGTGGAGTGCAAGCTGCTGGGCACTGCCAACGACGGAAACAAGGTGTGGAAATGGAGCTACGACGGCAAGCTGACCACCCGGCCTACGGGAATCATCTTCAACAACAACGGCTCGCCTCAGACCAACGACCTGCCGTTCCAGAACGGCGGCTACTACACCAAGGACGGTCTGAAGGGTGTCGTCACCACCGGCATCATCGACATGGCAGCCGATAATTCTGGAAACGGAAAATCTGTGAGTACAAGATACTTCGACCTGAAGGGCCGACAGCTGAATGCTGCGCCGCGCAAGGGACTATACCTGAAAAACGGAAAGAAGTATTACCGATAGAAAAAGAGGACAACGATATATCAGTTGACACTGGACTTCTTCTCCGGCGGTAGCCGCTCCCCTCTTGAACCCTGCCCTTACGGGGAGGGGCAGGAGTGGGGGCTGTAACTTTTTCCACCGAGAGTACACAGACGATAACAGATTCGTTGAAAAGATATTACAGACCCCACCCCTGCCCCTCTCCGGGGAGGGAAGGGTCCTGTGGAATAATTGATTAAGCGCCAACTGCTATGTCGTTGCCAAAAAAAGAACATGACACGCTTCTCTAGCGTGTCATGTCTTGTATTACCTTCTTGGTTTTGTAGCTGAACTTCACCGAGCGGAACGGGCGGTTGCTGTTCTCCTTGAACATGTAGGTCCACTCGTAGATGTCGGCAGTGGTGCGGGTGATGTCAGTAGGCTCGCCAAGGGCCAGGCGGACTTCCGCTTCTGTGAAGCCCTTCAGCACTTTCTGCTGCTGGATGGCGGGCAGGTTGACTTTCCGCACACCCTCAATCTGCTCGGGGTCGCCCTCGACAAGCAGTTCGCTGAGAATGTCTTCACTGCCGTTAACTTTGGAGTTGATGAGCGAGACATCCTTCGTGTAGGTCTCCCCCGTCTTCTCGCCTTTCAGCTTCACGGTGACAGTATTGCTGTTGCCCAGACGGAAAATGTCGGTCACGGTAAATGGTGACAGGCGGAGCACTTTCACCAGTTTCTCCTTGGAGTTGCGCATCTGGGTGGTGTAGAAGGTGAAGAACTTCTTGCCGACATAACTGTCATACAAATCGCCGCCGACTGCCATTCTGTCATCCATGAGCTGGAACGAACCCTCAAACGTGTGGGGCAGCAGGTTGCTCACTTCCAGCTGGTCGCTGCGGTAGCTGCAGTTGGTGCGGCTGATGGCTACATTCTGGAAATACTCCTCGCCGGGCTGGCCGTTCTCCTTGTCGTCTTCCTTGACAATGATTTTCACAGGGAAGTCGCGGGTGCCGACGCCAACCTTCGTGATGGTCATCACCGAATTGCGGCCTTCTTGGCCGATGTCCACAGGCTTGAAGCTGAAGCCATCGTTGCCCGAATCCTGATATAAATCGCGCACAAGTACGCGCACACGCTTACCCACGAGGCTGTCCATGGCCATATCGACATCGCCTAGATAGGCCAGCGTAGGGATGCCCGCCAGGCTGTAGCAGTAGTCGTCGAACTTCGCGGTGGGCACCTCAAAGTAATAGGTCTTCGTGGTGTCGCCCTCCAGATAGAAATTCACACGCTCGTGGAGGCTGCCGTTGGGGGTGGAATGATCTCTGTAGACAAGAACCTTGTTCTCCAGGCTCTTGCTGCTGACCAAGTTGCCGTTCTTGTCGGCGAAGGTCTTGATGACCAAGTCTTTTTGGGTAGGCTTCACCATGAAGCGGAACCCCGGCTCCCAGTCACACATGCTGACATAGTGGAAGTTGCGGCTGATAAAGTCCAGCTTTTGTTCTTCCACCTCGGCGGTAGTCTGAACAGTGTCAGCCGCCACAACGGTCTCCATGCGTGAGATAGGCTTGACATTGCTCGTCCTGGGGAAATAATCCCTGACTTTCGCTCCCTGCTGATTCTGTGCCTTCAGGCTACCCGTCATCGATGCGACGATGATGGTAGCAATCATCATTATTTTTCGAGTCATGACTATGTTGTTTGTCGTAATTACGCGGCAAAGGTAATAAAAAGTTTTTAAACTTGTGCCAAAATGTCGTAACAAATAATGTTTTCTTTGGAAATTTTATATTTTTGGCATGCGCTTTGCTATATGTTAGGTAGTTTTAGAATAGGCGAAAAAATAATATCTAGAATAATAACAATTAAAATAGTACAAGAATTATGGGAAAGATTATTGGAATTGACTTAGGTACAACCAACAGCTGCGTCGCCGTGTTTGAGGGCAACGAGCCGGTTGTGATTGCAAACAGCGAAGGCAAGCGTACAACGCCTTCCGTAGTGGGTTTCGTGGATAACGGCGAGCGCAAGATTGGCGACCCCGCCAAGCGTCAGGCCATCACCAACCCGAAGAACACCGTCTACAGCATCAAGCGCTTCATGGGCGAGACATGGCAGCAGACGGAGAAAGAGATTTCGCGCGTTCCGTTCTCAGTAGTGAACGAGGGCGGGTTCCCCCGTGTCGAAATCAACGGCCGCAAGTACACCCCGCAGGAGATTTCTGCCATGGTGCTGCAGAAGATGAAGAAGACCGCCGAGGACTATCTCGGACAGGAGGTGACCGATGCCGTCATCACCGTGCCGGCATACTTCTCCGACAGCCAGCGCCAGGCCACGAAGGAGGCCGGACAGATTGCCGGACTGAACGTGCGCCGTATTGTGAATGAGCCGACGGCTGCCGCTTTGGCATACGGTATCGACAAGACAAACAAGGACATGAAGATTGCTGTCTTCGACCTTGGTGGCGGTACCTTCGATATTTCGATTCTCGACTTCGGCGGCGGCGTCTTTGAGGTGCTTTCCACCAATGGCGATACTCACCTCGGCGGCGATGACTTCGACCAAGTCATCATCGACTGGCTCGTGCAGGAGTTCCGCAACGACGAAGGTGCCGACCTGAAGAGCGACCCGATGGCTATGCAGCGTCTGAAGGAGGCTGCCGAGAAGGCAAAGATTGAGCTGTCGTCGACCACCTCGACGGAGATAAACCTGCCGTATATCATGCCTGTGGGCGGCGTGCCCAAGCACCTGGTGAAGACACTCACCCGTGCCAAGTTCGAGCAGCTGGCTCATAACCTTATCCAGGCTTGTCTGGTGCCTTGCCAGAATGCCGTGCGCGACGCAGGCATCAGCGTGAGCGACATCAACGAGGTCATCCTGGTCGGTGGCAGTAGCCGTATCCCCGCCGTGCAGACGCTGGTGAAGAACTATTTCGGCAAGGAGCCTTCGAAGGGCGTCAACCCCGATGAGGTCGTGGCCGTGGGTGCAGCCATTCAGGGAGCCATCCTCAATCAGGAGACAGGACAGGATATCGTCCTCCTCGACGTTACCCCGCTGACACTGGGCATTGAGACTCTCGGCGGCGTGATGACCAAGCTCATCGATGCCAACACCACCATCCCCTGCAAGCAGAGCCAGACATTCTCGACGGCTGCCGACAACCAGACGGAGGTGACCATCCACGTGCTGCAGGGCGAGCGCCCCATGGCCGCACAAAACAAGAGCCTCGGACAGTTCAACCTCACCGGCATCGCTCCCGCACGCCGAGGCATTCCTCAGATTGAGGTCACCTTCGACATCGACGCCAACGGCATTGTGAAGGTCAGCGCCAAGGATAAGGCCACCGGCAAGGAGCAGGCCATCCGCATCGAGGCCAGCAGCGGCCTGTCGCAGGACGAGATTAACCGCATGAAGGCTGAGGCCGAGCAGTTCGCTGAGGCCGACAAGAAGGAGCGCGAGCGCATCGATAAGCTGAATCAGGCCGACAGCATGATTTTCCAGACAGAGAACCAGCTCAATGAAATCGGCGACAAGATTCCCGCCGACAAGAAGCCCGCCATCGAGCAGGCTCTCCAGCAGCTGAAGGATGCCCACAAGGCTGGCGACATCAATGCCATCGACACCGCCATCGCTGCCCTCAACACTGCTTGGCAGGCTGCCAGCGCCCAGATGTACCAGGGCGCTCAGGGTCAGCCCGGCGGCGACACCTACCAGGGCGGCCAGCAGTCCTCCGGCTTCCAGGGTGGCCAGCAGGCTCGCTCCAACCCCAACGACGACGTCCAGGACGCCGACTTCGAGGAGGTCAAATGAGACGCATAAGCAAAGACATAACAAAACACTATCAAATGGCGTGTAGCTCTGGTGAGTTACACGCCATTTGCTTTTTATGGGCTCATGTTTTCTATGTGCTTATTCTGCCTTTTTTTACGGCTTTTTTGTTACATGCTTGTAGCACGACTTAATGGTAGATAAGGTTGGAATAAACATACTTAAACATACATGTAGGACTTAAGTAGAATTTAAAAGTAGGAAACATGGCAAATTTTGGAATTGCACTTTGGAGACTCTTACCCGAAACAAAGGAAATGGCAGAAGACTCCTTCCTTGAAGATCGTAACTTTTTCCGTTTTAATGATGTGTTGGACAGAGAACGTCGTGTCATCCCACATTCCTTTTGCATGGACATGAGTATTTTCTTTACTGCTGCTTTTGACATATTATTACAAGATCAGTCATTTATGTATCCTTCCTGATCATAACACCTATGATACATGTTTATTGTGTCAATAAGATGTTGAAGAGCAGGAATGTCTGTTGACAGGTACTTGAATTTAAGGTATTGCGCGTTATACCTTTCTACGGAACCATTTGGCAATCTCTGTTCTATATCTGACGGAATAAAGAATGAGCTGCGGTCTCCTAAATAGGCATGGAATTCCGTGAGGAAAATGCTTATACCGGCAAGGTCGAAATCACCGAAATGAACATATCGGTTGGGGATGGACTGCAACCAGGAACGTAAGTCATTGGATTGCGGGTAGCGGGAAACAAACAGCAAGCGAGCGGAGCCTGTTGTTTGCTCAAACAATACTCGCTGCTGGTGAATCTTACGAAAATTCTCCATATTCTCTACTCCTACGACAATGACGTTCTGGGGAATAGTAAACGACTGCCAATCAGCAATAAACAAAAAACTCCCTTCTTCTGGGGCTACTATCATCTCACGTCCATTCAACAAACATGTAATCGATTCGTATGTGTTTATGGGGAACCCCGGACACGAACGGACAGCCACAAGTTTGGAGTTGCCGGTTTCCATCGCCAATGAAGCACGGGTTCCAGAAGCACAGACTTCCAGCATACGATAGCTTTCGTCCTTGCCGATGAGATATCTTTTCAATGCCTCAATGTTACGGGCTCGGCATGATTTTCTTGAGCCACGGGTTACCACTGATAGTAACCCTTCAGCCATCAGTTCGTCAATCAGTTTGCTGCTCAGTTTTGAACTGGCAACTTGCTCGCCTGCTAACAATGCTTGTATTGATGCGCTTATGGCCATAAATGATGTTTATGTTGTTCGTTTGAGCAATTTCTCCACTCTTGTCTTCACGCCATGCTTGCTGAGCAGATAGGTATAGCGGTAGTCGTAGGGATTGTACGACGTAGGTGAGCTGTTAATGAGATAGATGTTGCGCGAGTTGGCAAACTGCAGGATGCCCTTGATGTTGTTGGGGTGCAGGCGTCCAATCTCGTCCATCATGCAATGTACGATGAAGTCGCCGCTCTTTCTTGCGGCTTTCTTTTTGAAAACGTTGATGAGCATGATGTTCACCATGGCCTTCACCAGGATGTCCGTGCCGTCGGAGCCTACATTATTGATGCGCTCCACCCAGTTGGTGTCGTTGTCGTTCTCCTTCACACGGAACTGCAGTCGGAAAGCATCGCCAAGAGAGACCGTCGCCCTGGCTTGTTCGTCGTGCAACTGATGAGAGAGGCTTTTCAGATAGTCCACCACCTTGCGATTCACTTCGTCGCGGTTGTCGCTGGAGAAAAGGTTCAGTTCGCCGATGGAGAGGGCGTTCTCTGCGGTGTAGTCATGAATGGACATGAGCAGCTGCATCAGCCTGTCTGACGACTCGTTGGCCCGAAGCTCAATGCTCTTGATGACACCGGCAAAGTTCTTCTCCACGAAGTCACGGTTGATGTCGAGTATCACGCTGTCCACGTCAGAGCGGCGCTTCATCAGGGCGCCAATCTCAGTGGAGATGCGCCCCAGGATGTCCTTATAGTGCTCGCTGGTGCGCTGTCGGAACTCCTCTATCTTGTTGTTGTCCATGAAGTCCTGCAGGTCCACGGCTATCTGGAGATAGTCGTTGTCCGTCACGGGCATCGTGTTGAAGTGGAAAGCATTCTGAGGCTTGAAGTTGCGGTTGAAGTTGACGACGATGTCCTTCAACTTGTCCATCGTCTCCCGTTTCTGATTCACCGTGCCTCGCAGCTGGCTCAACAGCTGCTGACAGTCCTGCGGTGTCTCTATAGTCTTTTCGTCGGAGAGGAACGTGTCGGGCACCAAGTGTTCGTTCTCCACCACCTGATGATACTGGTTCAGGCCCTCCCTTCGGTGTGTCAGTTCCCTCAGCACCTGCTTTTGTCGTTCCTCCTGTTCCTGCCGTTTCTTCTCAATGCGCGTCCGCTTTTCCTCATAGCGCTGGCGCATCATTTGCAGCTGTTGCTCAATGTCCTTGATGTGCTTCCTGATCTCAGGTTCCTTGGCAAAGAGATTTTGCTCTGCATCGCGGTACCTGATGACCGTAGGACGTTCTGCCTCAATCTGATTCAACAACCGCCGCAGGTTCTCCAACGCCTTGCGATAATGCTCCAGCAGATTCACGTCGACGCCCTTTCCTGCCAATTCTGCTTTCTGTTGTGCATCGAGTTCTGCTTTCTGTTCTTCAAACTCCTGAAAGCGTGCTGTTGCCTCCGCAGTCTGTGATTCTTTGAATGCCCTCAATTCTTCGTCGAGGGTTTTCGATGCTTTGTTGAAGGTCTTGTCCAAGTCGCCGAGGTCCTTTTTGTTCTTGGCCTCCTGTTTCTCGCGTGTCTCCTTTTCTGCCTGCACTCGGAGCAGCGCTTCGTTGAAGGCACGCTCACGGGATGTCTTTTCCTGTGCCGTGAGTTCCAGCTCCTCCATCTCCAATCGGTGCTGCTCGTTTTGCATGTTCTGCCGCTTCACGGGAATCTGTTCTTCCTCCACTTTCAGCAACGTTGATTGCTGGCGAAGAGGATTAAGCCTTTCGGCATATTTCTTGCCAAGTTTAGCGATGTTCTCCTGCAGGATAACGGGCAACCCGCTGAGTGCTCTGTTCAGTTGCTGCAACCGCTCTTCCAAAGATTCCTTCTCTGCCCGATAGTCATCAGGTGTGCGATGCACGACGTCGATATTATCCAGGTTAAGTTTCACTCCAAACATACTGTCAGCTGACGCTGCGCTCAACGCTGGCTCCAACCCCTGGGCATAGAGAATCCGCTCCTCGTCGGCCACCTTGCCGATGGTATTCTCCCATCCCTCCGCATGGTCTGTCAACCACTGATACAGCGAGCCGTCAAGGTGCGACAACAGCTGTTCAATCTTTGCTATCTGCTCCTTGCAATCTGCGCGACGAGCTTCCAGACGTTCCTGTTCCTGTCCCGAGGCCTTTTTCAGTTCAGCCTCCTTCATCTCATATTCTGCCGTTAGTTGGGCTATCTGGCTCTTCACAGCCGTCTGTCGAGCTACGTTCTCTTTCGCAGCTAACTCCAGCTGCAGTAGCTGAGAGACTACCTGCTTGATTTCATCGGCCTTCGGATGCCACAGCCTCAACTCCTTCAGCGACTGGTCGGCCCTGCTTTGCTCTTTCTGCAACAGTTCCAGCCGCTCGTCTGACTCATGGCGCCAGCTATTGAAGGATTCCATCAGCCGATTCCTGCCTTTCGTGCGTTCATCCTCCAGAATTTTCCGCTTAGCCTGTAGGGATTCCTGTTTACGATAGAAAGCCTCCTTTTGTGCATTCACGAAAGCCTGATGGGCATTCTCTAATTTCCCTTTGGCGATGTTATATTTCTCTTCTATCGACGCATGGGTCTTCAAGAGGCCGTCCAGCAGTGTTTGCTTTTCTTCAGCCTCCTGTCTGATGGTCTCCTCGCGGGCAGCCAACGCCAGTTTCTCGCCGATTTTCATTGTCTCAAAATCCTTTCTGGCCTGAGCAATCTCCTTCAGCTTGCTCTTTTTGCCGCCCAGCTCTTGATTGAGGCCGTCTCTCTCCTTGTCGTATTCGGCTGTCAGTTCTTTCTCACGATTACGTTCCTTCTCTATGTCAGCCTTCACCTCTGCGGCTTCTGTTTCCAAGAGTGGCATCTTCTGCCCGCTCTCTGCCACCGCATGGTTCAGCATACGCCACACGTCAAGAAGCTGCTGGTCGAGCGCCACGATTCTCCGCCCCTGCCCGGCAATCTTCAGCGCCTGTTGGCGTACGGGATAACTGCCGTCGCGCGTCTGCCGGAACCAGCAGTCTATCTCGTCATACTCCCGCTCAAAATCGGTCACCAGCCGACGATAAGTCTGCAGGTCGATGGGCAGGTCTTCATCCGCCATCGACTGTATGATGGTGTTCTTCACAAAGTCAGCATCCAGCTTGGTGTTCAGGAAGACATTCTGAATGCTTCGGGGGATATTCTGATAGTGCGCACTCTGCGCGATGGCATAGCGCGTGTATTTGGCGTCGCGGGTGTTGCCGAAGATGATGTCCTTGAACATCACTCCAGAGTCGATTCTTGCCGAAACCGACACGTTCCTGTCTATCCGCTCACGGATTCTCACCCAGTCGCTCAGCACCTGCTTGTCCTCGCCTACGAGCCACTCTCGCTGATATGGTGCATCAATGAATCGCCATGAGGCACGCCCCTGGTAGCGGCTCACCAAAATGGTGTAAGCTCCACCATCGCGCATCACCTCATAGAGGATATACGAGTTGGACTGACGGAAATAGAACTCGTCGAACGGCTTCTGCCCCTGCTGAATACCCAAACGGTGCTTGTCGGCATTGTAGAAGAACAGCAGCGCCCTGAGCACCGTGCTTTTGCCCACGCCCTGCGTACCCGTGAAATGCACGTTGCCGTCCACCGATATCTCAGCATACGGGATATTGGCACTGTTGATAAAAACGATTTTATTCAGGTACTTCATCTTCGTTGGCTATTTGAATCATATTGACCAGGTCTTCGGCATAATGGAAGGCCGACGTTATCTTGTAGGTCTCGTCCTGCTCGCTGATGCACTCGGCAAAGCCCATCGTCTGCATCTCCTGCAGCAGCTTGTTGACGATTTCGAGGTTCGACCCCACGCCGTATTTCCTGTACAGTTGGCCGGCCTTTTCCTTCAGTTCGATGTCGAGGCTGACCTGCTCTGTCAGATGGCTCTTGCGGAACTGATAGCCGGCAGTGAACGACTGGTTGTAGGTTTTCAGGAAGTCCAGATAGTCGAGCCATTTGGAGAAGCTTTCCAGCTTCTGCTCGATGGACTGTCGTCCCTCTCCAATTCGCGAGAAATAAAAATAGCCATTGCCCGACTCCAACTGCAAGCCAATCTCCTTGAAGAAGTCGGCATAGTCATCCTGGTTTTCCTCAATGTCCTCGTACAAATGACGAACAGAAGCATCCGTGCTGTCCACCGAGAGAAACTCCCCCCGGCTCAGTCGCTCGTATATTCTTTGGGTGTTATTTCGCATAGATGATAGGATATTCAATGTCTTGGTAAGTAGCATATCGCCCCGTCATCCTACATTCATCGGGATGCAGGATGACCAGCTGGCAGAAGAGTGCCGCATGGTCTTCAATGTTTCGCTTGGCCTTGTAGTCGTAGCGCAGGATAAAGTCGAACAGGCTGTAGCTCGATGCCGTGAAGGCATTCCACACCTCGGCTGGGTCAACATCCTTCAGCCTTTGAATATGCTCCTGCAGGTCTTCGTCGGTCAGAGGTTCAGCCTCAGTCCTAGCCGTTTTCCGCAGACCGTTGCGCTCGGCAATCCGTCGCAGCATCTTCACCACCTGGTCGTTCTCCCTCAGCATGTCCAAGGAGAGGCGGATGCGACTGTACCAGCGCGACTCCATCCACAGGGGATTGCGCTCCTCCAGAATCTGCACCACGTTGGTCTCGGTCTTGATGAGCAGCTGGTCCTGCAGATATTTCAGTTTGCGTATTTTCTTGTAGAGCAGGTTCTGCTGTTCAATCTGGTTGATGTAGACGATAATCTGACGGTCAATCTCCATCAGCGCATGATAGGCCTCCACGAAGTCGTGCTTCACGTCACTGCACGTCTTGGCCATGTGCGGGTCGTTGGCCATCAGGAAGAAAGCATGCTCGGTGTCCATCAGTTTCTCACACTCACGTATCATCGAGCGAATGCTGTGGCTCTTTTCATCCAGATTCTGAAGTTTCTTTTTCTTGATAACGTAGTTCGGTTCCTGTTTATACGCATGGTCCATATTGCGCTTCAGGTCCACCACGTTCTTCAGCGTTCGGAATCCCGTCTTCTTCAGCAACTGGCGCACGCTGTCCTGATAGCCCGCCTTGCGGTTGACGTTAGACTCCTGCAGGTAGTAGCCAATATATTCCTTCAGCGTGTTGATGCACTCCTGTACACTCAGCACGCTGATTTCCTCATTCACGTTCAGCACCTCTTCGAAGAAGTTCAGATAGTCACTCTCTATCTCCACGGTGTTGCCCGTCTCCACCAATACTCCGTAGTCCAGGAGTCTCCTGAGCCTCGCCTCGTTGCCGCCCACCAGTTCCAAAGCCAGTCCCGTCGGAAACTTCATCAGTTTCCGCTTCTCAAACATCTCGCTCAGCAATCCTTGCTCACGCGAGAGCGTTTTCGTGAGCTCTTCAATAGTTCTGAAATGTGAAAGTATCTCCATTGGCAATCAACACTTTAAGGTATACACTATCCACCTTTTAGCGCGAATTCTTTCATTTTTCCTATTCTCAGCAGTTCGTTTTGACGAACGTCTCCATAGGTTGCTGGCTGGAATGGGAACACCATTTACTCACGGTAGTCGGTGCGCAATCCAACTGCTCAGACAGCCATCTGTTTGTCCTCTTCTTATCTGCGAGAACTACTTCGATTCTATTTTCCATTCTTATTTGCCGAGGTCCCGCACCTTATTACATATTAAATACGCGTACAAAATTAGCTGTTTTCCCACGAAATAACGAAGGAAAAGCATTTTTTTCTGCAAAATACAATCACTTTTTATCTTTTTCTTCACTTTTATTTTCTGCAACAAGCAATTTAATGTAACTGTTGAACCGCAAAAAGTTCGGGAACATCTCTACAACTGGAAACAAACTAAAACATATAATTATCGATTTAAGCATACATACACTAGTGATTTGGTATGCTCTACCATGACTTTGCTTGATTTTGTCTAAGAATGTTTGCCCTGAATAGTTTGTTAAGAACAGCGATTCCATAATCTGTTGCTTTCTCGTTTGTTTTATTATGTTCAATGTAAGCATAGCTGCTGCAAATTTAGATAAAATTTTCGAGATTACAAGCCAGTCGAGATAAAAATGTGAACAAATTGCCCCGAAAAGTTAGAAATCAAGGCTCACATACGCTTAATCCTATTCTTTTCCGTGCTCTAAGTCACATTTTTTTTGTATCTTTGAGGCGTGCTATTATTAGCATAGAACTATATGTTTAATCCTCAAAATTTTAGGCTTATGAGAGCAGTATGTGGCCTTGAC
>JAEEGG010010436.1_pt1 | contig 20514 bp, 16 predicted proteins | sample 9134161 | NCBI WGS metagenome assembly JAEEGG01 (sample SAMN16246543, study PRJNA631951) | gut metagenome | biome: gut microbiome; feature: rumen; material: CR-attached | host: Bos | place: Iran: Karaj | collected 2018-10 | reverse complement strand
GAGGAGAACCGCGAGTTCTGCACCGATGTCAATGTCATCCCCATTGACTCTATCTACACCCCCATCCGCAACGTCAAGTATTCTGTTGAGAACTTCCGTGTGGAGCAGAAGACGGACTACGAGAAGTTGATTATCGAAATCACCACAGACGGTTCCATTCACCCCAAAGACGCATTGAAGGAGGCTGCCCGCATCCTGATCCATCACTTCATGCTCTTCTCCGACGAGAAGATCACGCTGGACAACATGGACGGTGAGGGCGTTGAGGAATTCGATGAAGAGATGTTGCACATGCGCCAGAAGCTCAAGACCCGTCTTGTCGATCTGGATCTCTCTGTCCGTGCCCTCAACTGTCTTAAGGCTGCCAACGTCGAGACCCTCGGCGACCTGGTTCAGTACAACAAGACCGACCTCCTGAAGTTCCGCAACTTTGGTAAGAAATCGCTCACGGAGCTTGATGATTTGCTCGAGAGTAAGAATCTGTCGTTTGGAACGGATATCAAAAAGTATAAACTGGATAAAGATTAAGAAGTCCTATGAGACACAATAAGAAATTCAACCATTTGGGTCGTACTGCATCCCACAGAGCTGCCATGCTGAGCAACATGGCCGTAAGTCTGATCATGCACAAAAGAATCACTACGACCCTGGCTAAGGCCAAAGCGCTCAAGAAGTATGTGGAGCCGATGATTACCCGCTCCAAGGAGGACACCACCAATGCACGCCGCGTTGTCTTCAGCAAGCTGCAGGACAAGGCTGCCATCACGGAGCTGTTCTCTACCATCAGTGCCAAGGTGGGTGATCGTCAGGGCGGTTATACCCGCATCATCAAGACCGGTTTCCGCGCCAGTGACAACGCTCCCATGTGCTTCATTGAACTCGTGGACTTCGATGAGAACATGGCCAAGACTGCCAAGAAGGCTAAACGCACCCGCCGCGGTGGCAAGAAGAGCGCCGAGGCTCCCGCAGCTGAGGCTCCTGTAGTAGAAGCTCCTGTAGCTGAAGCTCCCGCCGCAGAGGAGGCCGCTCCTGCAGAGGCAGCCGCACCTGCAGCCGAGTAAATTCGCAGCAGGAAACGATAAATTCCCTTCATCCTTTAGGATGAGGGGATTTTTTTTGTATGTTTCGGACTGCCTTTTTGTGAAAATTTCGTATCTTTGTGTGCGAAATATACTTGAAATATGATAAATACTGTAAAAGTCCTGCTTGTTGCTGCTTTGGCATTTGTTTTGGCTTCATGCGGCAACGGGAAAGCGTCCGATGAATCAGTGGCTACTGTGCGTCTGGATACCGTCCAAATGGCCAGTGCCGGTGCCGTGCTCCAGTTCCCCGGTCGTGTTGTCGCCAGTGACGATGCCAGCCTGAGTTTTAAGGTGGCCGGCACCATCGCCCGCATTTACAAGGAGCAGGGTGAGGGGGTGCTGGCCGGACAACTCGTTGCTGAGTTGGACGCTACGGATTACAAAGTGCAGCTGGCTGCCACGGAGGCGGAATACGCCCGCATCAAGGCCGATGCTGATCGCATCACGGCTCTCTACAACGAAGGTGCTGCTACGGCCAGCAACTACGACAAAGCACGCTTCGGCCTGCAGCAGATAGAGGCCAAGTTGAAGAATCATCGTGATCAGGTCGCCTATTGCAAGATCTACGCGCCGTTCTCCGGGGCTGTTCAGACCCGTTATTTCCATGAGGGCGAGAATGTCGGTGCCGGGATGCCGGTGCTTTCGCTGGTGTCTTCCGCCAATCCCGAGATTGAGATCAACCTGCCGGCGTCGAGCTATTTGCACCGTGCTTCATTTGTGCGCTACAGCGCTCTCTTCGACGTGCTCCCCGGTGCCGTCGTTCCACTGAAGTTTATCAGCGTGATGGCTAAGGCTAACGCCAACCAGCTCTATACGATGCGCCTTAAGATCGAAGGCGACACTAAGGGGATTGCTCCCGGCATGTCGGCCTGGGTGAGCGTCCTGGCTGCGGACTCCGCCTCTCACATGGAGGTGCGCGTGCCCTCGACCGCTCTCGTTGAGGATAGGGGTGAGAGCTTCGTTTATCTCTACGACGGACAGAGCCAGACCGTGCGTCGCTGCCACGTCAAGGTGGTGCGCCTCCACACCGATGGTACCGCTGTGGTCGACGGCGCTCTCTCTCCCGGCGATATTGTCGTCAGCACCGGTGCCAACCACATCAAGACCGGCGATCGTGTGACGCCGCTTCCTCCCTTAAGTGAAACCAATGTAGGAGGTCTCTTATGATCGATTTCGGCAAATGGGCCTTTACGAATAAGCTCCTGGTCTACTTCCTGGTGTTCGTCCTGGTGGCCGGAGGTATCTTCTCCATCTACCGGATGCCCAAGCTTGAGGACCCCGAGGTGAAGGTGAAGATGGCGATGATCGTCACCACCTATCCCGGCGCCTCGGCGCATCAGGTCGAGATGGAGGTGACGGATGTCCTGGAGAAGAGCATCCGCACGATGGGCGACCTCGACAATATCGAGTCCTACAGTTTCAACGACCTGAGCATCATTCAGGTGGAGCTGCGCTCGACCATCCCCAACGAGGAGGTGGAGCAGTGTTGGGACCGCCTTCGCCGTAAGGTATATGACGCTCAGGCCCATCTGCCCTCCGGTGCCGGCGTGTCGGTTACCAAAGACGATTTCTCCGCCGTTTACGGCATGTTCTATGCTCTGACCGCCGACGGCCTCTCGGAGCGCGAATTGCTGAAGTACAGCGACCTGTTGCGCAACGAGATATGCAGTCTGGACGACATAGAGCGGGTCGAGGTCTACGGCGCTCAGCACGAATGTATCGAGATCCGCCTTCTTCAGGACAAACTCTCCGCCCTGGGTGTTTCGGCAGCGGAAGTGCTTTCGACGCTCAACGGCCAGAATAAGACTTCTTACGCCGGCTATTATGACAACGGCGACCAGCGCGTGCGTGTCACCGTGACGGACAAGTTCCAGACCGTGCGCGACATCCGCCGCATGCTCATCCAGGGCCATGAAATGGACCAGCTTCGCATCTCGGACATCGCCGAGGTGGAGAAGAGTATCGAGAAGCCGGTGCGCAACGCCATGACCTACGACGGACAGCGCGCCTTGGGCATCCTGGTGTCCGCTTCCTCCAAGGCCGACATCACCAAGGTGGGTGCCGCCGTCGAGCAGCGACTCGAGGAGTTGCGCGCCACGCGTTTCCCTACCGGTGTTGAGGTGCACAAAGTGTTCTATCAGCCGGAGCGTGTTGTTGATTCGCTCGGCACTTTCGTGATGAATCTTATCGAGAGTGTGGTGATTGTGGTGGTCATCCTGATGTTTTTTATGGGCATCAAGAGCGGCATCATCATCGGTACCTCGCTCTGCGTCATCGTCATCGGCAGCTTCCTGCTTTTGGGCTTTATGGAGGGCACGATGCAGCGCGTCTCCCTCGCCGCTTTCATCTTGGCCATGGGTATGCTGGTGGACAATGCCATCGTGATTATCGACGGCATTTTGGTGGACCTGAACAATCCTAAAAAGACCCGTCTGGCCGCCATGACGGACATCGGCAAGCGTACGGCGATGCCTCTGCTCGGCGCCACGGTGATTGCGATTCTGTCGTTCTATCCCATCTTCCTTTCGCCCGATACGGCCGGCATCTACGTGCGCGACCTCTTCATCATCCTGGCCGTGTCGCTCCTCTTGAGTTGGATTCTGGCTCTGGTCCACGTGCCGCTTATGGCGCACCGCATGTTCAAGTTGGCTCCCGTGAGCGAAGAAGCGTCTTCTGCCGAGGTCAATCCCTACAGCGGCAAGGTTTACCGGCTGCAGCGCCGTTTGATGCATTTCTGCCTTTACCACCGCCGCACGATGGTGGTTGTGATGACGGTGCTGGTGGTGCTCGCTGCCGTGGGCTATCCCTACATGCGTCAGGGCTTCTTCCCCGATATGGTCTATGACCAATGCTACTTGGAGTACAAGCTTCCCGAGGGCGCCAATTCCACTCAGGTGGAGAAGGACCTCAAGAGGATGCAGGCCTATCTGCGCGAACACTATCCCGTGAAGCACATCACGGCGAGCATCGGCGCCACGCCCGGGCGCTATAATCTGGTGCGCACGGTGGCCACGCCTTCTCTGGCCTACGGAGAGCTGATTATCGACTTCGAGAGCCCGGATAAGCTGGTGGAGAATCTGGAGGATATTCAGAGCTATCTCAACCGCGAGTTCCCCCAGGCTTACGCCAAGATCAAGCTCTACAACCTGATGTTCAAGAAGTATCCCATCGAGGTGCAGTTTGCCGGCCCCGATCCCGCTGTGCTTCATCAATTGGCCGACAGTGCCCGCGCGATCATGGAGCAGAGCGGCAAGGTGCGTCTCATTACGGAAAACTGGGAGCCCAAGGTGCCCTTCATTTCTGTGGACTACGATCAGGAGGCCGCCCGCACCATCGGCCTCTCGCGCAGCGATCTCTCGCTCTCTCTGATGACGGCGGGCGGTGGTATTCCCGTAGGCAGTTTCTACGATGGAATCTATAGTAACAACATTTATGCCAAACTTATCGACGAGCACGGCAACAATATAGACGATCTCCAAAACATGCAGGTCTTCTCGCTCATGCCTTCACTCACCGGGCTTTTGAACGAGGAGAATTTAGCCCGCCTTCGCAGCGGCAAGCTCGACAAGACGAAACTTCTGCAGAGCGTCATCGCCACCACGCCTTTGCGCCAGGTGACGCGCTCCGTGGACGTGCGTTGGGAGGACCCCATCGTACCGCGCTACAACGGCGTCCGTCAGCACCGTGTGCAGTGCACGCCGGAGATCGGCCTGGAGACGGAGCGCACACGCAAGGCCATCGCTGCCAAGATTGACCAAATTCCTCTTCCCCCGGGCTACACCCGCATGTGGATGGGCGAGAAGCAGGCCAGCGACCGCTCCATGAAGTATCTCTTCCAGAACTTCCCCATGGCCATCATCATGATGGTTGCCATCCTGATTATGCTCTTCGGCGACGCCAAGAAGCCGGCCATCATCTTCTGCACCATTCCACTGGTCTTCGTCGGCGTCGTGGCCACGATGCTGGCCTCGGGGATGACCTTCACCTTCTGCGCCATCGTCGGCGCGCTGGGCCTGATTGGCATGGTAGTGAAGAACGGCATCGTGCTGATGGACGAGATCGATCTGCAGCTTTCTGAGGGTAAAACCCCGATGGATGCGCTTGTTTTGGCCGCTCAGTCGCGCCTGCGTCCCGTGATGATGGCTTCCCTCACCACAATATTGGGTATGATCCCGCTGCTTACCGATGCTATGTTTGGCAGCATGGCTGTCACTATCATGGGCGGCCTGCTTTTCGGCACGTTCATCACCCTCATCTTTGTTCCCGTACTCTATGCAATGTTCTTTGACGTCAAACCAGAATAATACTATGAAAAAGTTGTTATTTCCCGTTTTTATCGCGTTATCTCTCCCTCTTTTTGCACAGGACGAGGTGCAGATGCTCTCCATTGAGCAGTGCCGCGATCTGGCTTTGCAACACAATAAGACACTCCAGTCGGCAGCGCTCGGCACGGAGGCCGCACGCTACACCAAGCGGGCCACGTTGGGCCTCTTTTTCCCGAACATCTCTCTAACCGGTATGGCCGGCTATTCCAACATCGACGGTTCGCTCGGCATGAATGTCCGCCAGACGGCGGCCGGTATGCTCTCCACCGTCATGCCGGGTCTTCCGGCCCCGATACAGGCGCAGCTGAAGCAGTTGGCTCCCGGCGTGCTCAACACGTTGCCGACGAACCAGTCCATTCTGGAGTATGAGCTGGGCTGGATGTACACCGGCGGCGTGATGCTGCGTCAGCCCATCTTTATGGGTGGCAAGATTATTGCCGGCTACAAGATGTCGAAGCTCGCTCTCGAGGCTTCCCGCCAGAATGAGCGCAAAACGCGCGCCGAGGTGATAGAGGAGGCTGATCAGGCTTATGCCAATGTGGTCAAGGCCACGGAGATGAAGAAGGTAGCTGAGCAGTATCTCCTGCTGCTCAAGCAGCTCGACAGCAATGTGGAGAGTGCCGTGCGTAACGGCGTGAAGCTGCAGAACGACCGTCTTAAGGTGCAGGTGAAGCTCGACGAGGTGCAGCTGCAGCTGACGCAGGCCGAAAACGCCATCCGTCTGGCCACGATGAACCTATGTCATGTCACGGGAATGCCGCTTTCATCGCGCGTTGCCGTCTCTTCTGAATATCCGCGTGTGGACGATGCTGCTTTGCTCAGCGGCAGCAGCGATGTCACTTCGCGTCCGGAGTATGCCATGCTTGAGGCTCAAGCCCAGGTGGCCCGTCAGGAGGTCAATGTCTCGCGTGCTGCCTGGCTGCCTCAGTTGGGTCTTCTGGCCTACTACGGCTATACCAACGGCGTGAAGATCAACGGCCGCAAGCTCCTTGACAGCTGGGGTTTCGCCGGCGGTGTGACGCTCTCTGTGCCCATCTTCCATTTCGGTGCCGACTATTTTAAGACCAAGGCGGCCAAGGTCAAGGCGCAGCAGGTCGAGTTGGATCGCGAGAACTACGTCGAGCTGATGCAGCTTCAGCTGGCCAAGGAGGGCAATAACCTGGAGGAAAGCGCCCAGGAGGTGGCTTTGACGGAGAAGGGTCTGGAGCAGGCCACACTCAACCGCGAGCTCTCGGAGAAGCAGTATAAAGCCGGCACGGAGACGCTTTCCGACCTCTTGGAGGCTCAGGCGCTCTGGCAGCAGGCTTGGCAGCGCCGCATTGAGGCGCAGTTCCGCCGCTACCTGGCTTCCGTGGCCTATCTCAAGGCCGCAGGTCGTCTGGTGGAGGAGTAGGGGGAGACAGATGACACGAGAAGAAGCGGTATATGCATACCTCAGGGAGCACGGGATAGAATACACCAGCTACAGCCACCCCGAGGGCAAGACCATTGAGGAGGCGAAGAGATGGTGGCACGACGACGGGTCGGTTCATTGCAAGAATATCTTCATGCGCAACCATAAGGGCAACCAGCACTATCTGATTTGTTTCCCCTGCGACAAGGAGTTGGACATACACGAGCTTGAGGCGCGACTCAAGGCCTCCCTGCAGGCTCAGGGACTGCCCTCATGCGGCAAGTTGTCGTTCGCTTCTGCCGAGCGCATGATGAAGTATCTCGGACTGGAGCCGGGCAGCGTGTCGCCGTTCGGGCTTATCAACGACGTGTCGGACCACGTGATCCTGTTTTTGGACCGGGAACTGCAGGAGGCTGCGAGCCTGAGCTTTCATCCCAACGACTGCTGCGGCACCGTTGTCATCGCACAGTATCAATGGCAGAAGTACCTCAGCGGCATCGGCAACGAGGTCAGGTATATTTAAGCCTCAGCTTGAATATGATTTGTGTTGCGTTAGAAATTTTTACGCAAACTACTGCAGCACGCCAAGGGGTGGGGGAACGAAGGGCGGAATGGTGTCGGGCAGAGTGATGGGCAACAGACGCAGGGTGTCCGGCATCGGCTTGAACGGCACGCGCCCGTCGAGGCAGACGGAAATCTCCACGTCGCCGTGGCCGTGGTTCAGGATGTCCAGGTGGCGGGCGGCAGCCCGCGACAGGTCGATGATGTAGCGGGAGGAGTAGGGGCCGCGGTCGGTCACTTTCACGACGACGTCCTTGCCGTTGTGCACGTTGCGCACCCTCAACAGGGTGCCGAAAGGATATTTGAGATGGGCGCAGGTCAGGCTGTCCTTGTGGTAAGGCGTGCCGCTGGCTGTGCGCCGTCCGTGAAATTTGTCGTGGTAAAACGACGCTTTACCCTTTACGGAGACTGTGCTCTGAGACAGCAAGGCCAGCGACGCAACGGCCGCCAACAGCATCATCATGGTGATCCGTTTCTTCATGGTACGTCCTTTTCTGGATGCAAATATAAGATATTTTGTCAAAACGACAAAAAAAACGGCGAAAAAAATCGCGCGCAACGGCGGAGGCTGTTGTCTCCGGCTCAGTTTTTGCGCTGAAGACGGCGCATGACGATGTAGAAAGCGGGCAGCAGGAAGCAGTCGGCTGCCACCCACGCCGAGGGGTCTCCGATGCTCACGCCGAGGAAGCCCCACAGGGGCACAATCCACAGCGAGATGGCCACGCGCGCCAGCAGTTCGCTCACGCCAGAGAAGAGGGCCAGACGGGTGTAGCCGAGGCCCTGCAGCGAGTAGCGGTAGATGACCAGCGTGCCGAGGAAGAGGTAGCAGACGCAGGAGCAGTGGAGGAAGAGTTCGGCGCGGTCCAAAAGCTCGGTTTCAACGGCAGGAATGAAGAGCATGGTGATGTCGCGGGCGCCCTTCCATAGCAAGAACATTGTGGCGACGCCATAGACGGCCATCATGCCCATGGCATCCCTGATTCCCCGATGAATTCGGCTGAAATAGAAGCCCCTGTTGTTGCCGTCGATCTTCACGCCGGCCAGTCGCGCAGCGCCGAGATTCTGTCCGCAGTAGGTGGCCATCGCCACGCCGAGGTTCTCAAATGGGGTGATGAAAAACATCTTGATGCGCATGGCGGCGGTGAAGGCTGTGGCGCAGGCCACGCCGAGCGCGTTGTTGGCGCTTTGGAGCATGATGCTGCCGATGGCCGTGATGCTGAACTGCAAGCCCATGGGGACGCCGTGGCCCAGGAGCGTCCACACCTCGCTGCGCTGCGGGCGGAAGGGCGCTTTGCTCCAAAGGATGGGCATTCGCTCGCGCATGTAGCGCCAGCAGAGCACGATGCAGATGAGCTGGGAGAGGGCCGTGGCCCATGCGGCGCCGTCCGTGTTCATGCGGAAGACGGCGATGAAAAGCACGTCGAAGATGATGTTGAGCACGGCCGAGAGCAGCATGTAGAAGAAGGGCGTCTTCGAGTTGCCGAGGGCCCGGATGACGGAGGCCTCCAGATTGTAGAAGAGGTTGCAGGGGATGGTGAGGAAGGTGACGAAAAGGTAGAGCCAGGCCTCGTGCATGATCTCCTCAGGCGTGTCCATCCAACGGAGTATGCTGCGGCAGAAGAGGCAGCAGACGAGGCTCATCGCCGCGGCGATGACGCCGCCCGCAAGCAGGCTGTGGCGGAAAAGGGAGCGTACGCCCGCTTCGTCGCGCGCTCCAAAGCGTTGCGCCACGGGGATGCCGAAGCCGCCGGTGGTGCCGATGCTGAAGCCCAGGATGAGAAACAGCACGCTGGAGGAGGCGCCCACGCCGGCCAGAGCGTTCATGCCCAGAAGACGGCCCACGATGGCGGCGTCCACCAGCATGTAGCCCTGTTGCAACACGTTGCCCAGCATCAGGGGCAGGGCGAAGGAGAGGATGAGGCGGGCTGGCGACCCGCTGGTCATTTCCTTAACCACGTTTGTCGATGTAACGGAGGAAAAAGTCGGGTTTGTCGTTCACGATGAGCTCCTCGGGGAAACCGGTCTCCTCGATGAGGGGCCAGGCGTAGCGGTAGTCGCCCACGGAGAAGGAGATGTGGGCGTCGCTGCCCAGGATGACGGGCACTTCGTAGCGCTTGCACAGGCGCAGAATCTCCAGATTGTTGGGGCGCGCCTTCTCCTTGTGGCGCGAGGGGATGAGCGAGGAGGAGTTGATTTCGAGCAGCGTGCGGGACTCCTTGGCCGCCAGCACGACGGGCTCGAAGAGCAGATCGGCGGTGCCGTCGCCCGGATGGGTGATGATCTGCACCCAGGGGTTGCGTATGGCTGCAATCATGCCGTCGGTGTTCTCCTCCGGCGTGCCGGGGGTGTAGCAGAGCTGATGGATGCCGGCAATGCGCAGGTCGAGGTATTTCTCATAGTAGCGCTCGTCCAGGTCGAGCGTGCCCCGGGTGTCGAGGATGTTGAGCTCGGCGCCCATGAGCAGTTTCACGCCGTACATCTCGCGGGGGATGACGTGCATGTTGCGGAAATAGATGGGCGTGCAGCTGCCGGGAATGGAGGGCGCGTGCTCCGTGATGCCGAGGATCTGGATGCCCTTGTCGGCGGCGGCGCGTGCCATCTCCTGTATGGTGCTGTAGGCGTGACCGCTCGCCACGGTGTGGGTGTGCGCGTCAATCAGTGTTTTCATATCCGTTTCTGTGCTAAACGGATGCAAAGGTACGGAAAATAGTTGAGAGTTGGAAGAGGGGAGTTGATAGTTTTTTATATTTTCGGGGAGAAAAACGGCTTAATTGAAAAAAAAGACGTATCTTTGTCGCGAAAAATATTATTATAGAATAATGAAGATAGCAGTTATCGGAGCCGGAAACATGGGCGGAGCCCTGATTCACGGCTGGGCCAAGAGCGGCCGGGTGGAGCACATCGCCGTGGCCGACAAGAATGAAGCGCTGCTGGCGCAGTTTAAAAGCAAGTATCCCGCACTCGCGACCACGACGGACAATGCCGAAGCCGTGAAGGGCGCGGACATCGTGGTGGTGGTGGTGAAGCCCTGGCTGATGCCGGCCGTGCTGGGTGAGATAAAAGACGCACTCGATTTGGAGAAGCAGATTGTGGTGAGCGACGCCGCCAACTTCACCACCGGCAAACTCGCCGAAGCCTTCGGACGCGAGGGGCAGTTCTGCTACGTGATTCCCAACATCGCGGCCGAATACGGCGCCTCGATGTCGTTCATCGCCAAAGGTGAAGGCGCCACTGACGAGACGCTCGCCAAGGTGAAGGCCCTCTACGACCTCGTGGGCGACACGCTCGCCGTGAGCGAAAACCTCGTGGGGCCCGGCATGATGATGGCCTCGTGCGGCATCGCCTACGTGATGCGCTACATCAGGGCCCAGATGCAGGGCGGCTGCGAGATGGGTTTCTATCCCGCTCAGGCCAAGCAGATCGCGCTGCAGACGATGCAGGGCGCCGTGTCGCTGCTCAAGGAGACCGGGTGGCACCCCGAAGAGGCCATCGACAAAGTGACCACGCCCGGCGGCGTCACCATCAAGGGGCTCAACGAGCTCGACCATGCCGACTTCACCTCCGCCGTGATCCGTTCGCTCAACGCGGGACTTAAGTAAAGTTTAAAGTTTATAGTTTAAAGTTTAAAGGGGGCATCAGGCAATGAAATATTTCGCTAAAGAGACCTATATCAAACGCAGGGCCGAGCTCAAGAAGAGGATGGGGAGCGGCCTGCTTGTCTTCATCGGCAACGAAGAAGTCGGCATGAACTACCGCGACAACGGTTACGCCTTCCGGCAGGACAGCACGGTGCTCTACTACTTCGCTTCGGACTACGCCGGCATGTGCGCCCTCATCGACATCGACAACGACCGCGACATCATCTTCGCCGACGAGCTGACCATCGACGACATCGTCTGGATGGGCGACATGCCGACCAAGCGCGAGATGAGTGCTCTGGCGGGTGTCGCCGACGTGCGTCCCCGAAAGGAGTTCGAACCATACGTGACGGCAGCCCTGAAGAATGGGCGGAAGGTGCACACGCTTCCCGCCTACAGGGCAGAGCACGAGCTGATGCTCTCCCGCTGGGGTGCGGAGCCTTCGGTGGACTTCATCATGGCGGTGACCGACATGCGCAACCACAAGACGCCCGAAGAGGTGGAGCAAATCGAGATCGGCGTGGACCGCTCGGTGGACATGCATGTGGCCGCCATGAAGGCCTGCCGTCCCGGCATGCGCGAGTGCGAAGTGGCCGCCGAGATACGCAAAGCCGCTTTCATGGGCGGATGCGAGATGTCGTTCCCTATCATCTGCACCGTCAACGGACAGACGCTCCACAACCACAGTCAGGAGAACCTGATGCAGGAGGGGCAGATGCTGCTGGTGGACGCCGGCGGCGAGAGTCCCCTGCACTATGCAGGCGACCTCTCGAGCACGATGCCCGTCGGCGCGCATTTCACGGAGCGGCAGCGCACGGTCTTCGACATCCTCTACGGCGCCCATCAGGCGGCCGTTGGTATGCTGGCGCCCGGTGTGAACTTCCGCGATGTTCACCTCAAAGCCGCCGAGACCATCAGCGAAGGACTCAAGGGTCTGGGGCTGATGAAGGGCAACCCCCGCGATGCCGCCGAGAGCGGCGCCTACGCGATGTTCTTCCCCTGCGGTCTGGGCCACATGATGGGGCTCGACGTGCACGACATGGAGAACCTCGGCGAGAAATACGTCGGCTACGGCGGTCGGGAGAAGTCCACGCAGTTCGGCTTCAAGAGCCTGCGTCTGGGGCGCGATCTGGAGCCGGGATTCGTCTTCACCATCGAGCCGGGCATCTATTTCATCCCGCAGCTGATGGACCTCTGGGAGAGTCAGGGGCTCCACCGCGACTTCCTCTGCTACGACGAGATGCGCAAGTGGCGCGATTTCGGCGGCATTCGTAACGAGGAAGACTATCTGATCACCCCCGACGGCGCCCGCCGTCTGGGGCATAAAATCAAACCTATGACGGCCGATGAGGTCGAAGCAGCCAAGAATCTATGAAATTTCCCTTAACCTGTCCCGCCAACGAAGGCGGCATGAACGAGCGCGTACGCCGCTTGCGTCAGGAGAGTATCGACACGCCCACCACGCTCACCATCGAGCGCGCACTCATCGAGACGGCGTTCTATAAAGAAAACTACGGTAAGATGCCCAACTGCATCCTGCGTGCCCGTAACTTCTACGAAATCTGTAAGAAGAAGACAATCTATATCGGCGACGGTGAGCTCATCGTGGGCGAGAGGGGGCCCAAGCCCAAAGCCGTGCCGACGTTCCCCGAGCTCACCTGTCACAGCGTAGAAGACCTGCACACGCTCAATTCGCGTGAACTGCAGCCCTACTACATCAGTGAGGAGGACATCCGCACCTACGAGCGCGAGGTGATTCCCTACTGGCAGGGCCGCACTCAGCGCGAGCGCATCTTCTCCCATGTCTCCAAGGAGTGGGAAGAGGCCTACCACGCCGGCGTCTTCACCGAATTCATGGAGCAGAGAGCCGGCGGCCACACGGCGATGGACGGCAAGATGTACCGCAGCGGTCTGCTCGATTTGAAGAAACGTATCGCAGAGCGCATTGCCTCGCTGGATTATATCAACGACCCGCTGGCCACCGACAAGGAGCAGGAGCTGGAGGCCATGTCCATCTCGTGCGACGCCGCCATACTCTTTGCCGAGCGTCACGCCGATCTGGCCGAGAAGATGGCTGCAGAGGAGAAAGACGAACAGCGCCGGGCCGAGCTGCTGAAGATTGCTGACGTCTGCCGCTGGGTCCCCGCCCATGCGCCGCGCGACCTGCAGGAAGCCATACAGATGTACTGGTTCGTGCATCTTGGCACCGTGACTGAGCTCAACGGTTGGGACTGCATGAATCCCGGCCACATCGACCAGCATCTGTGGCCCTTCTACGAGAAAGGACTGAAGGACGGCACGATGACGCGCGAGAAGGCCAAGGAGCTCATCAGCTGCTTCTGGATCAAGTTCAACAACCAGCCGGCGCCTCCGAAAGTGGGTGTGACGGCGCTCGAGAGCGGCACCTACAACGACTTCACCAACATCAACATCGGCGGCATCGACCGCGAGGGGCGCAACGCCGTCAACGAGCTCTCCTACGTCATCCTCGAGGTGCAGGAGGAGCTGCACGAGTTGCAGCCCGGTCTCTCGGTGCATGTGGCCAAGGTGACGCCCGACGACTTCGTGCTGGCGGCAGCCAAAGTGATCCGTCAGGGTCACGGCTATCCCTCGCTCTTCAATCCCGATGCCTACACTAAAGAGCTCATGCGTCAGGGCAAGAGCCGTGAGGACGCCAACGAGGGCGGTTGCTCGGGTTGCATCGAGGTGGGCGCTTTCGGCAAGGAGGCCTACATCCTCACGGGCTATCTCAACACGCCGAAGATTCTGGAAATCACGCTCAACAACGGCTTGGATCCCGTCAGCGGCAAGAAGCTCGGACTGGAGACGGGCGATCCGCGCACGTTCAAGACCTACGACGAACTCTATGAGGCTTATCACAAGCAGATGCTCTACTTCGTCAACATGAAGCTGGCGGTGAACAACTACATCGAGCGTATGTTCTCGCTCTATGCGCCCGCCACCTTCCTCTCGCTTTTTATCGACGACTGCATCGAGAAGGGGCAGGACTACTACAGCGGCGGCGCGCGCTACAACACGACCTACATCCAGTGCACCGGACTCGGCACGATCACCGACTGCCTTTCCACCCTCAAGACGCACGTCTTTGGCAGCGGACGCTACACGATGGACGAGCTCCTGCAGGCTGTGGAAAAAAACTGGGAGGGCGAGGAGAAAATGCGCCAGTACATCATCAACCACACGCCCTTCTTCGGCAACGACAACGACGAGGCCGATGCCATCGCCGTGAAGGTCTACGACGACCTGGTGGACGCCATCGAGGGTCATCCCAACACGCGCGGCGGCAAGACGCAGCTCAACATGCTCTCCACCACCTGCCACAACTATTTCGGATCTGTGTGCGGCGCTTCGGTCAACGGACGCATGGCCCGCTTCGCCATCTCCGACGGCACGTCGCCGGCACACGGCGCCGACACGCAGGGGCCCACGAGCGTGGTGAAGAGTTTGGGCAAGCTCGATCAGACAAAGTCGGGTGGCACGCTGCTCAACGTGCGCTTCGTGCCCGACATGATGAAGGGCGAAGAGGACTTGAAGAAGCTCGGCAGCCTCATCCGCACCTATTTCACGCTGGGCGGACACCATATCCAGTTCAACGTGGTCGACACCGCCACGCTCCACGATGCGCAGCAGCATCCGGAGCGCTACCGCGACCTGCTGGTGCGCGTGGCCGGCTACAGCGACTACTTCAACGACATGACGCCGCAGTTGCAGAACGAAATCATCGCACGCACCGAGAATGAGGCTTTTTGACATCAAGCGCTTCGCCATCCACGACGGGCCCGGCATACGCACGACGCTCTTCATGAAGGGTTGCCCGCTCCACTGCGTGTGGTGTCACAACCCCGAAGGCATCAGCTACGAGCCCACGCGTCTCTTTACGGCCTCCAAGTGCATCCATTGCGGCGCCCACGAGACAGAGGGGGTGGAGGGCTGCCCCACATTGGCGCTGCAGGAGGCCGGCAAGGATTGGACGCTGGAAGACATTCTGCGTACGGTGGAGAAGGAGCGGCTGGTGATGGAGGAGTCGGGCGGCGGCGTCACGCTTTGTGGCGGCGAGCCGCTCATGCATCCCGACGCCCTGCTGGAAGTGCTGCAGGCACTCGGGGAGAGGGGCTTTCACCGCACGGTGGACACGACGCTCTGCGCCCCTTGGAGCGTGGTGGAGCGGGTGATGCCTCATGCTGAGCTCTTCATGGTGGACATCAAACACATGGACAGCGTCCTGCACAAAGAGTACACGGGTGTGGGCAACGATTTGATACTGGACAACATCCGCAGCTTTGCCGCCGTGAACGGCCGGCCGCAGTTGTGGTTGCGCATCCCCCTGATAGACGGCGTGAATGCCGACGACGTGAATCTGGAAGCTACAGCCGCTTTCATCGCTTCGTTGCCTTCAAGGCCCGAACAGGTGAATCTCTTGCCCTACCACGATGTGGGCAAGGCCAAACACGCCCGCATGGGCAGTCTATACAATCCCAAGAATTACACAATGAACGTCCCTTCGGAGGAGTTGCTGGCTCACGCCGGAGACGTATTCAATCACTATGGCATCACAACAATCATCGGCGGATAGGCTGGCGCGTTTGCGCTCGTGGATGAGGGACAATGGCAAAGTGGTCATTGTCGTGCCCACGGAAGATCCTCACGGTTCGGAATATGTGCCGGCCCATTGGAAGACGCGCGAGTGGCTCACGGGGTTCACCGGCAGTGCAGGCACGGCCGTTGTGACGCAGCAGGAGGCTTTCCTATGGACCGATTCACGTTATTGGCTGGCGGCGGAGGAGCAACTCTGCGGCAGCGGTTTCTCGCTGAAAAAAGAGCTGGTGGACGAGTCTATGAACGACTGGCTGAAGGAGCGCGGACTCACGGCACAGTATCTCACGGAGAAAGAGATCGACGCCCTGTGGCCGGAGCGTCCGGGCTTCCCGCTGTCGCAGGTGGAATTCGTACCGACGTCCCTTGCCGGCGAGTCGGCAAAGGAGAAAATCGCCCGTTTATGCGGGTGGATGGCGCAGGAGGGCCGGAGTTCTTGCTTGGTGTCTTCGCTGGCGGAAATTGCCTGGCTGCTGAATTTGCGAGGCGACGACATTCCTTATACGCCGGTGTTTATCTCTTACCTCAAAGTGAGGGCGGAGGGGGAACATACCCTATATATCCACCGTGAGCAAATCAATGCTGAAGTGGAGGCCTATCTCCGAGCGCTCAATATTGTGACAGCCCCCTATGAAAGCGCTCCGGCGGAAGAAAAAACGGAGACACCGATTCCCTTCTGGCGCGCCGTGAAGAATTCGGTGGAGCAGGCGGGCTATCGCGAAGCGCATATCCGGGACGGCATTGCGATGGCGCAGTTTCTCCGTCGTCTGGACGAGGCTGACGTCACACAGTGGACGGAAATCTCTGCTGACAGGACGTTGATGGCACTCAGGGCGGATCAGCCGGGTTTTCGCGGTCTCTCCTTTGAGACCATCAGTGCGTACGGGGCTCACGGGGCCGTGGTGCATTATGAGCCGACGCCCGACACCGACATACCTTTGGCGCCGAAGAGTTTCCTGCTGCTCGACAGCGGAGGACACTATGACTGCGGCAGCACGGACATCACGCGCACCATACCTCTGGGGCCGCTCACCGAAGAGGAGAAGCGTGTCTATACCCTTGTGCTCAAAGGACATCTGCAGTTGCAGAACGTCATTTTTCCGGAAGGAACATGCGGCTTGCAGCTCGACACGCTGGCCCGTATGGCCATGTGGCGTGAGGGTCACGACTACGGTCACGGCACCGGTCACGGCGTGGGCCACCGCCTGGAGATTCACGAGGGCCCCTGCCAGTTTCGCAAGAATGTGCGGCCCGATACCGTTGCACCTCTTCATGAGGGTCAGACGATGACCGACGAGCCCGGCATCTATCTGGCCGGTCGTTTCGGCGTGCGCCACGAAAACACCATGCTCATCCGTGCAGCTGGGGTGACGGCTTATCCCGGCGGACAGGGCGGCAGATTCCTTTGTTTCGAACCCCTGACGATGTGTCCCTACGACAAGCGCCCCATTGTGAAAGAGATGCTCACTCGGGAAGAGCTCACTTGGTTTAATCACTACCATGCAACCGTGCGTGAGACGCTTTTGCCCCGACTTCAAGACCCTAAAGACCGCGAATGGCTCATATCTGCCACATCACCGCTTTAGACGACGAGCGTATCAAGGTGTATGCCCGTCTGACAGAGGCGCAGCTTCGCAATGAGTTGCACCCGGAGGACGGCGTGTTCATCGCCGAGAGTCCGAAGGTGATTCGGGTGGCGATGGAAGCAGGTTACCGGGCCGAGAGTCTGCTTTGCGAGGAGCGCCACATCGAAGGTGATGCGAAGGATATCATCGCGCGCTGTGGAGACATCGATGTATATACCGGAACGCGTGAGATGTTGGCTCAGTTGACGGGCTATACGTTGACGCGCGGGGTGCTGGCTGCAATGAAGCGTCCGCAGTTGCCCACGTCGGAACAGGTGTGCAGTAACGCCCGAAGGCTTTGCATCATTCAGGGGGTGTGTGACGCGATGAACACGGGCGCCATCTTCCGCAGTGCAGCGGCGCTAGGTATCGATGGCATTTTGCTGACGCGCGACTCGAGCGATCCCCTCAACCGACGTTCTGTCCGGGTATCAATGGGTTCGGTGTTTCTGGTACCCTGGACCTGGGTGGACAGCAGTGAGGAGGTGCGCGCCTTCGGCTTCAAGACAGTCGCTATGGCGTTGACGGACAAGAGTATTCCGCTGGATGCTCCCGTCTTGCAGCAGGAGGAACGTCTGGCCCTCGTGATGGGCACTGAGGGCGACGGCTTGCCCCGTGAGGTGATTGAAGGCGCTGACTACACGGTGCGCATCCCCATGCATCACGGTGTGGATTCGTTGAATGTAGCGGCGGCCTCTGCTGTTGCCTTTTGGGAGTTGAGAAAGAGATGAAACTCTCCGTGCTCATACCAGCCTACGAACGCACCTGCTATAAGTTGGTGGAGGATTTGCACGCTCAGCTGGAAGAGTCGGGGGCGGAGTATGAAATCATCGTCTTGGAGGACGGCGGGCGCGATCAGGTGTCGCACATTGCCAATTTGAAGATCAACGACCTCAGCCATTGTCGTTACGAGCGCAGAACCCATAATGTAGGGCGTGCCGCCATACGCAACCGCTTGGCCGATGAGGCACAAGGTGAATGGCTGCTCTTTATCGATGCGGATGCGAAGATGGTGCGCCGTGACTTCATCCGCCGCTATCTGGCGGCAGCGACAGAAAGTCATAAACTGGTGTGCGGCGGCATCACCCATCGGGAGACCCCTCCGGCAAGAGATTGTCTCTTGCGCTGGTACTACGACAGGACGTTCGAGTTGCAGATGGGGCCGGTGAGTCCCCAGTTGAGTTGCTTCAACTTCATGGTGGAGCAGACGTCGTTTATGAAAGTGCGCTTCAACGAGAATATTACGACTTACGGATGGGAAGACGTCCTTCTGGGCGTCGGTCTCAAGGAGCAGGGTGTGGAGATGACGGCAATAGACAATCCGCTCCTACATGACGATGCGGATAAGAGTATCCGTTTCATCGAAAAAACGAGAATGTCTTTGAATACTTTGCACACCCATGAGTCCCTGCTTCTGCGGCATACACGATTGGGAGATGCCGTGAATATAATACGCCGGTGGCATATGGTAACTCTGGCGCGTTGGCTTTTCTTTGCACTTCGACCGTTGATGGAGAGACAACTTCTGGGACGGCATCCTGATATGAGAGTCTTTGCTGCCTACAAACTGGGTTATTATCTGAGCTTGCGATGAAGTTGCTATACGTCATAGAGCATTTTTCCGTCAAGGGCGGTTTGGAGCGCATTGTTGCCTCCAAGATGAACGCTCTGGCCGAACGCGGCCACGACGTTACGTTGTTGTCCGTGTGGCGGGAATCGCTCCCTGATGCCTTCCCGTTGGACGAACGAATTCATCGCCGTTGTCTCAAAATTAAAGAGCCCAAATGCAGGCTGACCTATTTGTGGGTTTTGCCGCAAATCCTGTGTCGGTTCCTTCGCGCCGTCCGTGAAATGAATCCGGATACTGTGCTGCTTTTCCGGGCTGTGGGAGCGTGGATGGCAGGATGGACATCATGGAAGGGACGAATGGTCTTTGAGTCGCACGGTGCGCGCTGGAGCAACAATCATCTGTGGCTGTATCCGAGAATGGAGCGACGTGTGGAGAGTGTGGTTTGTCTGACGCGTGGGGACGCCGCAGAATACAAACATGCCCGTCGCGTGGCGGTGATTCCTAATTTTTCCGACATTGAGCCCAAGGGAGAACCTGATTACGGGGCGCATCGTTGTGTGTTTGTCGGCAGACCCTGTCCGGAGAAGAACATCGAGCGTTTGGAACGTTTGTGGGCCAAAGTGCAGCAGACGCATCCGGATTGGGTGTTGGAGCGCCATGCTCAAACCGAGGATATGACCTCTGCCTATCAGCGGGGCAGCATTCTCGTGATGACTTCGCGCAGCGAGGGATTCCCGATGAGTCTGGTGGAGGCACAGAGATGCGGACTCCCCTGTGTGGCTTTCGACTGCAAATACGGACCTGCGGATATTATCGTTGACGGCGAGACGGGTTACGTGATACCTTACAACGACGATGAGGCTTTTGTGAATAAATTGGAAAGCCTGATGGACGACGCCGCTCTGCGCCGGCGGATGGGTGAGGCTGCGAGACGTAATGTGGAGCGCTTTGACAAAGAAAAAATCATAGAAGAGTGGGAACGCTTTCTGTCATAATACCCGTGTATAAGGTTGAAAACACGCTTGACCGTTGCGTGGAGAGCGTTGCGAGCCAGGCATTTGACCGCACGGAGATTATCCTTGTGGATGACGGAAGCCCGGACTCTTGTCCCGCTCTGTGTGACCAATGGGCTGAACGTGACCCCAGAATCAAAGTGATTCACAAGAAGAACGGCGGATTGTCTTCGGCCCGTAACGCCGGTTTGAATATAGCGACCGGAGAATGGGTGACCTTTGTGGATAGTGACGACTGGTTGGAGCCGGATACTTATGCAGCGGTGTTTGAAAAACTTGCTTGCAGTAATGCTGCTGAGGTGGATATGGTGGAGTTTCCTGTGGAGTACGACGGACAAAGCATCAAAGATCCAATGGAGCCGGGATGCTATCCCGTGAAGGGCCGGGCCGGGCGCTATTGGTTGGAACACCGACAATGGTTGCATTGTGCCGTGTGGAACAAAGTTTTTCGCAGCACTATGTTTGATGGTCTTCGCTTTCCGGAAGGAGAAAACCATGAAGACATCTATTTGTTGCCGCAGTTGATGCTGAAGATGAGGGCGGTGCTCACGCTGAAGGACGGCCTTTATCACTATATGCCCAATTCAGAGGGGATATGCCGAACGCCGTCAGCGGAAGGTCTGCAATTGGCTATGAACAATCACCTGAGAGCGGCTCGCTTGTTGAAGATCACGTTGAGTGATGCCTGGTATA
>JAEEGG010010435.1_pt1 | contig 20516 bp, 16 predicted proteins | sample 9134161 | NCBI WGS metagenome assembly JAEEGG01 (sample SAMN16246543, study PRJNA631951) | gut metagenome | biome: gut microbiome; feature: rumen; material: CR-attached | host: Bos | place: Iran: Karaj | collected 2018-10 | reverse complement strand
GTATCTTCAACTTCACGCAGCAAGTTCATGCAAAAAGAACTCTGCTGCTTCACCTTTTCCGAAAGTTCCTGAATATCCATTTATTTTACCTCTAAGATTTTTACGCCCATTAAAATACAAATTTCGTCCCGAAAAAAGCAAACCCATCTTTTGTATATTACATTTATTGCGAAATATGGCTCAATTTACCGAAGAAGAACTCCAAATTTACAAGGCAAAAATCCGCAGGATGCCTCTGCCCAAGCTTCGTGACGAACTGCTTGATGTCATCAACGACCCCACGCCAGATCGTCCGAACATCGTCAAGACTCGCATCAGGATACTCGAAAACCGAGAAAAAAGATACAACAACGTAAAGCGAAAAATCGCAGCCAAGCAGAAACAGCCCTTGCCCGACAAGGACGGATTCAAGCATTTTCTTTTTATCATTGCAGCCACATTCGCATACATCCTAATCGAAATACTCTTCTCTAGAGACGGATTTTCGCTTATCACAAAATTCAATCTCGGGCGATTCTTTGGCACAGTAAAATATTTCCCTACAATCGGCATTTTCGGATGGTATACCTATTACATCCCCTTTTTCAGAAAAAATGTATGGGACGAGAAAAAACAATTTTTCAAGGACATTCCCGAATTTTGGCTCAGGAACTTTAAAATCGCCCTAAGCTTTGCGTCCTTCCTTTTCTTCTTCTCTCTAGAAATCTTTTCCACCAAGACATACAACGGCGTATTCTACTCCGGCAACGGACTCCCCGCATACATCATCGCCACCAGCTACCTCATTTCATCTACTTTGTACATCATCAACGTGTTTTTTCCGATTATCAAAAAATTCCGCCCCAATTACGGAATAACATTGCTCGCTTTCGCAGCCGCCCTCGAGCAAATTATCAGCAAGATTTTTTAATTAGTTTTCATTTTTTTGCCGTTCTTCGTACTCTTCCAAAGACTGCAGTTCTCTCGCCTTCCGTCTTTCTTCTGCCTCGTTCCTTTCTTTTTCCATTTTTATCAGCTGTTCTTCTTCTTGTTTTTTCTCATTTGCATTTTTTCTACTTTTCATTCCAATAGCACTTAAAGTTACAGCAAATCGATTCTGTTTATTATCTAAATCTCTACCATAACGAAATTCCAAAGCAAGCATTACCCCTTCTAATTGATACGAAGCAAAGAATCCACCTCCCACCTCATAATAAAAAAGCGGATGCGGTTCTGGGAAAGAAAACGCCATGAATCCCTCTTTTGATTCAGACAGATATCGTTCAACCCCATTTCTAGAAAAATGCTCCGTTAAGCCAATTTTCACCTTGGTTCCAACAGGAATTTGTTGAATCAACATTGTTCCAAATGAAATGTCCTTCCAAAAATCATCCTTCACATAGTTACCCATATTAAAAGGAGAATAAATAGAGCTCCATGCAGAAAGACCAAAATATGGTGAAACAAATCCCAATTGCGCAAATGGTGTTACCGATTGAGCGCCCAAACCAATCGAAAAGAATTCTTTATTCCAAAAAATAATTTCCGAAAAATCAAGTACCCACTCTGAATGGCTTTCGCTCATATCTTTGTGGTGATTGTAATGCTTATCATTATTATCTAAATCGCCGCCATACAGCGCAAGGCTCATATTTACAACAGCAGCATCTTTTTCGTAACTGCTCATGAACGCCGCAGCAGATGGCGGACGCATTATAGAACTGCACCCCGCAAGCATCGCCGCCACAAGCAAAACAAGTAAATGAGCCAACCGATTCATCACGTATAAAATAGCTTTAATTCAAAAAGTTTCAACGTAATCTATCAGCAAATTTCAACCACCCATCAGGCGATTATTACAAGGAGACGATTCCGGCATGCTTCGACTACGCTCAGCACAGGCTCCAGCAGGAATGACATTTGAGGAGGGAATGACTATGCATAAAAAGACCATATTGCTGACGCCAGCAATATGGTTCACGCCATCATTTTCCCAGCGCCGGGAAAATGATATTACTTTTTCTTTTTCACAGCGGGCAATTCCGGGAGCATGGCGTCGAGCAAACGCACAAGCAAGCCGCAGTCTGCAATCTGTTCAGCAGTGACACGCAACATCGGCTTTGCGCCATCGTACGGCAACTGCAATTTTGCATCCGGGAGCATCGCTTTTGCGGCGGCCACAGGCTTCACAAGCAAGCGGTCATCGTAAATCCCGCCAAAGATTTTTCCATCAGCGTAAAGGATGTACTCGCCCATCATCTTGCGGGTCGTCACGCGCAGCTCTCCCTTGAATTGCGCCAAGACATAATCACGGAACTTTTCAGAACTCGGCATAAAAAATCCTTTGCTCAATGACGTTTTTTACATTGTAATATAAAAATTTAATTTGTATATTACTCCTATGCTCAACTACGTATTCCTTATCCTCGCCATTTTCGCAGAAGCCGCCGGCACCACGTTCCTCAAGATGTCGGAACAATTCACCAAACTTATTCCTTCCGTAGCCTCGCTCATCTGCTATGTTGCCTCGCTTTACCTGCTGAGTCTATGCCTGCGCACCATCCCCATCGGCATTGCATACGCCACCTGGTCCGCCCTCGGAATTGCACTCATCACCTTAAGCGGCATAATCTTTTTCAAGCAGATTCCAGACATTGGCGCCATCGTAGGACTAATTCTGATTATTTCAGGTGTCGCCGTGCTGAACCTTTTCTCGAAAATGGACATCCACTAGCGATCAAGGCTTTTTGCAAAAAAATGCACGGCAATCCTCTTTGCCGTTTTTTTTATTAGATTTCTTTTTAAGAAAGAGAAAATAACGGTAATAATATGGAAAAACAAAGCATCTGGGGAGCACTCGCCAACAACGGTTTTACATGCTGGGATTATGGAGTTTTCGCACTCTATATCATCATCCTTGTTATCATGGGCATTTTACTTTCGCGCGGTAAAAAGGAGACTTCCAAAGACTACTTCTTGGCGGGCGGATCGCTTACCTGGTGGGCCGTAGGCGCATCTCTCATTGCAGCAAACATCTCTGCCGAGCATTTTATCGGCATGTCAGGTACTGCATACAAGTCTGGAATCGCAATGGCCGCTTACGAGTTGATGGCAGCCGTAACACTGGTGGTATTGGCCAAGTTCATTTTGCCACTCATGATCCAAGACAAAGTTTTTACCATTCCGCAATTCTTGAGAAACCGCTACAACAAGGGCACTGGCCTCGCTTTCTCTATTTTCTGGCTGTTTCTCTACATATTTATCCAGATGACCTCCGTTTCGTGGCTTGGCGCATTGGCGACCAAGCAAATATTAGGGCTTCCCTCCCTCGAAGGTTCTATCCTTGGAATGAGCGTAGACTACACACTACTTGGAATCATATTTTTCTTGTTTTTGATTGCGGCCATCTACTCTATTTATGGAGGCCTCACATCTGTAGCATGGACTGATGTCATACAAGTTATTTTCCTCATTGGCGGAGGTCTTATTACCACCTTCGCGGTGCTTTCGATTATCGCCAAAACCATTCCGGATGTTGACGGAGCACTTTCTGCGCTTGGGCATATCAAGGATTACCTTGCCCAAGACGTCGCAGACAGGCACTTTAACCTTGTCGTATCGCGCAATCCCGAAGCCTTCCCTTCTATTTTAAACGACCCCTATTTCGACATTCCGGGCATTGTCGTGATTGTAGGGGGACTCTGGCTCACAAACCTTGGTTACTGGGGTTTCAACCAGTTCATTATCCAAAAGGGACTTGCCGCCAAATCCATTTCCGAAGCCAAGAAAGGCCTGGTTTTTGCGGCGTTTCTGAAAATTCTTATCCCGTTCATCGTATGTATCCCAGGCGTTTGCGCCTATTACGTCATGAACGCTCCCGAATGCGAAGCTCTCCGTGCAACTCTCGTAGGATCCATTACGCGTTCCGATGACGCATATCCGTTCCTGATTCGAAACTTCACTCCCATCATCATTAAGGGACTTTCTTTCGCTGCACTTTCTGCGGCCGTCATTTCCTCGCTTGCCTCCATGATAAACTCGACATCCACCATCTTTACAATGGACATTTACAGGCAATACATCAACAAGAACGCAAGCGAAAAAAAACTTGTTCACGTTGGCCGTCTAACAGCAGTTTGCGCAATGATTGCAGCCTTGGTAGCGGTGTACCCGATTGTAGGTAGCGCCGACCAGGCATTTTTAGTGATACAAGAATACTGTGGATTTGTTTACCCTGGAATCGTAGTCATTTTCAGCCTGGGACTTTTGTGGAAACGCGCTTCGGGGCGTGCCGCTGTGGTGACGGCTATCGCCACGTTCGTGTTGTCGACTATATTCAAGTTCACCTTGCCCGAGGTGCCATTCCTGTTGCGTATGGGTTACGTATTTATGTGCTTAGCGGTTCTGTTCATCAGCATTTCGCTCACCGACAAAAACACCCGAGCAGCCGCTCCTCAGACAGAATCTCAAATAAGGGCACAAATGAAATGGAGCAAAATTCTCCTTGCAGCATCTTTGACCTGCTACATAACAGGCTGCGCATCTATGTTCTCTGAATACTGCCGCAATTATGGATTCGAGGCGATATTCTTCTTTGCAACCATGCTTCTCGTATCTTCGATTTACCTGAGATCAAACGCAAAAGACAAAGTCGAGGACATCAAATCTATGGGCATCGATCTAGCTGCGTTCCGTACAGACAAGTACTTCAATTACGGAGCATTGTGTATTATGGTAATCATTACCATTTTATACGCCTGTTTTTGGTAAAATTCAGCACCTTCGCACAGGGCTTTTCTACAAGTTCATGTAACGCAATTGCCATAACCGCACACAGCGCAACCGACACCGCAATTTGCAATACGTTGTTTTGAATATCGCAAGTAGCAAACAACCAGTTTTCAATTTCGGTATTAAAAGTCTGTGCCAAGAAAAATGCATAGCTTGCCGCACTCGCATAACGCAGCACCGCAGAATTATGCAGCCGAGAGGACTTAAGCCCTGCTAGCGTTAAAATCATAAAGGCAAACAGCGGAATCACAATCCAGTCGTAAAGCATGTAATTGCCCACGAAAATATTCAGCCGCACGGCAATTGAAACGCCCGCCACCAAAAGCAAAACTTCAACAAGCAAAGCTTTCCAAGTCGCAAGGATTTTCGCAATGCCATCGCGGATTGGCAACGAGCACAAAAGCACGCCAATGAAAAATTCCAGCCCACGGAAAAACGGGTTCGAATAAATCGAGTCCGTCTTGAATGTATGCACGACAAGCGGAGACCAGAACAAAACCGCCGTGCAAAGTGCAAGTGATATCCACTTCGTGCGAGTCGTCATCTGCTTTACGACTTCTTGCATCAGCGGGAACGCCAAATACGCAAACAGCAGGCAAGAAATAAACCAAGTCCCGCCATTATGGCTCACCGGGAAAAGCGTCGAAAACACGCTTTGCAATCCCAAGATTTCAATAGGCAACAGCACTAGATTCTGGAACACCGATTCCTCTCCCAAGGTCACAACGTACAACACCGCCACGACCAAGTACAAAGGAAATATTCCGAAAATGCGTTTCAGATAAAAGTTTTTGAGCGCAGGCGCCTGCACAAGCGATTTATCCTTGTACGTCAAGAACAGCACATAGCCCGAGAGCATAAAGAACGCCGTCATAAACACAGCGCCCATCGAGACAAATCCCGTCAACGGTCCAAAATTGCTTTCGTGATGGATATTGCAATGGAACAGCAATACCATCACAGCCGCCACAACGCGAAAGAGGTCAAGCCCCGCCGCACGGTGAGAAATTTTCTTTTCGTCTATGATCATATGTCACCTATTTCCAAATCCATTTTTCTTGCGGTTTCGCTTTAGAAAACATCCAATCTAAAGATAATGTAAATCTATTTCTATTTTCGCTAATATCACGCCCATAGCGGTACTCTAAAGCAAAACTTTTATACGAAATGTAGGCTCCAACACCAACTTCCGTATAAAGAATAGATTTGGTTTCACCCAAGCAAGCCCCCGTGGGGCCCATTCCCCCACCACATTCACTATCCTTCCATCGCGACTCACGTCCGTTTCTTGACAAATGCTCCGCTACACCAATTCTCAAGTTTTCATCCAACGGCAATTGCTGTATGACTGAAATTCCTCCCGTAAAAGAAAATCCATCAGTTTTCCAATTACCCTTATCTTCAAAAGAGCCAAACGGAAGCATGCAACTCCATCCCATGACACCAAAATATTCCGAGACAAAGCCAGGTTGTAAAAAAGGAGTAAATGTCTGTATTCCAAATCCAACTGTAAAATGACTCTTCCTTAAAAAATATGTATATGAAAAATCAACATTCCACTCATACGAATCTACGATGTCATAGCCTCCAGACAATTTTTTGTCATGCTTCTTATCATATATTTTCCTATAAACCAATTCACCGGAATAATAAGCAAAATTAATAGCATGTCCGCTAAATTCCTTGTTATAAGAATTCATGAACGCCGCTGCTGAAGGTGGGCGTGTAACAATACTGCACCCACTCAAAATAAATACAAGTAATGCAAAAACAGCAGAATAGATCTTTCGAACCATTTTAGAAAGTTCCATAATTCGTCATAAAATAAAAGCGATTTCGTGGTTCGCCAATTTCGCGACCGTAACGGAATTCAAAAGAAAAACCTTTATAGGCCAAATAAGCACCTACACCAAATTCATTATACTGTTCAGCATAAATTTCATTCATAGAACAGCATTCCGTGTGATTGATAACCTTATATGAATTCCGCGAAATATGTTCACTAAGCCCTACCTTGATTTTTTCCGATATAGGGAATTGCTCTATCAACATAACCCCACCCACTACTTTGGGATTATCCTTTTCTTTTCTACGATCACTCGGAGAAAGTCCAGCCCAGCCCTGTACACCAAAATATTGAAAGCGAGGACCTAAAAACATTCTATACGTATAGTCTTCAAGAGCAAGCCCCAATACAACATGAGATGTAGCAGCAAACCAAACTAGGTCTAAATTCCAATATCCTTCTTCATACGAATAATATTGATCATGGGCCGTATTATTTTTAGGGCCGTAAGAGACTTCGCGATTGTCAACATTTCCTGTTCTAACAGTCCCACCTACAACAAAACTCATTCCATCTTTTTTAGCATTCATAAACTGCGCCGCAGAAGGCGGATGGTTAGAACACCCTGCCAAAAATAATAGCGAGGCGATAACGCAAAAAACAAGCGAACAAAACTTTCGAATCATTCTATAAAGTTAAAATATTTCTGATAAATGCAAGAGCATTTCGTCTGCTGATTCTATCCGCTTATCAAAATTTCCAGAATAAATGCACAAAAAAAGAGATTCCCGCCCCGAAACATGTCCGGGACAGTCTCTACCGGGAATGACAATAGACAACACTATGGATCCTATCGGGCTTTGCCCTCCAGGATGACACATACCTAACCACTGCGGCTAAGCCGCATCTCTCGTCTGTAGGCTCAGAGAGCCGTTCTTTCGTCTAAACCCTAATCTTCTTCCTTGATGCCCATGAGCGTCATGGCAAGTTTCCAGGTTTCCTTATTCTCGAAGCTGTCGCGCTTGCCGCCGCCGTAGCGGGCGTGCGCAAATTCCTCGAGCAGGGGCTTCCAGCCGTCCAGTTTGCCATCGGCCACAAGAGCATCTAGATTCACCGCGGAGGCGGCGGGCATTTTATCAGCGGGCATTCCCGCATCACCAGCATTCGCCGCAATTCCGCAAGCACTCGCGCCAAACTGGTGCAGAGCATATTCCTTGCAGATTCCTTCAAGTTCCAAGAGCCATTCGCGGCTGTCAGCAACCATCACGCGCTGCTTCAAGACGACCATCTTCTCGCGCATTGAGTTCTCAAACGCATTCTTCGCAGCAGCCACTGCCCGTGCATTAGCACGCTTGCGCATGCGCCACAACGCCGCAAGCAGCACACAAACGCCCACGGCGCCGCCTGCAATAAACGGCATCGCATTGAACGGAGCATCGACACGTATAGGCACGCTATCGCTACGCAAATCAAGCGACTGCCCCATCGGCGTCGGAATTTCAAAACGCATGGCAGGGATGTTCAAGTTGCCCGTATCCTGCATAACGAGCTTGTAGTTGAACGTGATCTGCGCCATTTCCTTGCCGTCTTTTACCGATCGGCTAGATTCCTGCGACACGCCCAGCTGCAAAATGCCCTTCGCATTTGCTGAACTTGTCGGCACCACGAGAATCGCACTCCCGTTCACGCTCCACGAGACCGTCACCGGGAAATTGATCGTATCGCCTACAGTCGCCGAAAGCAGCGCATTTCCAGCTGCACTCCCTACGTTTCCAGCTGTAATCGTAATCCCGAGCTGTTCAGCTGTCGGGAGCGCGGGCATTCCCGCATCATTTCCCACGGAATCACCGTCAACAGCACCTGCATCCAAATCGCCCGGAGCATTCAAACTATCCGGTTCTATCGCAAGGACATTCGTCGAATCTTTTTTTGTTGCAACAAGCAACGAATCAGCATTTTTTTCTTGATTTTCAGCCTTGGCTTTTTTCGCCTTGACAGGCTTCGCAGTCTTAGAATTCACGTTTTTTTCTTTCATACGTAATGAATATACAAAAAAGACGATAATAAAGGGGCTTGCCCAGAACAACAAAAAACTCCCGGAAGGTTCCGGGAGTCGCGACTGTTCGTCTTACATTTTTCGAGGCTCAAGCCTCATTCACTACTAGACTCCAGCCGGGCGAACGAACAGACCGTTCAACAAGGCGGAATACATCGTGAGCAAGATATCCGAGAAGTAGCTCTGCGTCGTAAGCGAAGGCACCTTTGCATTCAGACCCGTCGTGCAGGTAGAGAGCCATGTTGCATTGCCTGCAATGCCCGTAGCGCACCAAGCGCCATACCACTGCGACGGAACAACCGTATTGCTCGTGTAGTCGGCACCGACAGCCAAGTTCCAGGAGTAGTTGACGGCAAGGGCCATGTCATTCGGGTTGCCGCTAGCCTTCTTCGAAATGAAGGAGTTCAAAGTAGAAAGAACTGCGAGAGCGCGTGTATCCTGGTACCAGTAGTAGTCCCAAGCGATACGCCACGGAATACGCACAGATTCCTTGTTGAACTGCCAGTAGGTCGTATTTGCAGAACCATTAGCAGGCTTGATTGCATTGCCAGCGCCATCGCTCCAGTCCGGGAACACGCCCGTACCAGCGTTCTGGATCTGCTGCATATAAGCATACATTGCATTCAAGACACCCGTCCAGTTATGAGCAACGTCCACGATTGCAAAGAGACGGAGTGCCACCGGAGAGAAGTAGCTCAGGTTGTAAACCGGATTTGCGCCCTTCCACATATCTTCATCGCCAGAGTAGATGAGCAAGTTCGTCGGGTTCACTTCGGCATCCCAAATGGCATTGATCAAGCTCATAGCGTCTTGCAGGTACAAGGCGTTACCCGACTTGAAATACATAAGAATCAAAGCCGTCGCGATATCTTCATCAGCGTCTGTAGCACTGGAGTTATCGACTTCGGTCCAGTGGAACGACTGGGTGATCCACGGCATAAGCTTTCTGTTGGAATATTCCCTATAAGCCCTGCTGTAATTCCACAAGCGGAGGAACGTGTCATCATCACCATTGAAGTAAGCCAAAAGCATACCGTAACCGATACCTTCCGACACCGTGCAGGCACGGGTCTTCATGTTCGGGACCGTAGTGGTGTTATCAGAGCAGTAGCTCTTGTAATAACCCGTCTGGCTAGACCAAACGACACGGCCTGCCGGCATATACACGGCCGGGAACACAACGTTGAATTCCGTTGCGAGGGTCGGGTACGTGATCATTTCCTGTTCTTCGGTCGTGAAGTGGAAGCTCTTCCACAATGCATAATGGTTCACTGCATATGCAGGATTTGCAGTCGTGGCGAGCGGAGCATAAGTTCCAGTCGGGGTCGGAGTCGGCGTTGCAGAACTTGCCGGAGCCGGTGCAGAAGAAGTCGGAGCCGGAGTAGAGCTCGTCGGGAGCGGAGTATAAACAGAAGAGGAGCTCAACGTCGGGTAGATAACCGCAGAGCTCGGGGTCGTATTCGGAGCGCTCGGTGCGGCATCGTCACCGCAGGCGCCAAAGAAAAATGCTGAGCCCACCAAAACAGGCAACAGGATTTTTTTGCAAACCATAAAAGCCTCTCATTAAATATCCCCAAAGCGGGGCTGGTAAATGCCAAAGTAATATATATAAATATAGCTTTTAAGGAAAGGCTGCAAGCAAAAATCAAGTTTACTTGTGAGCACAAACACTAGCCCACCTAAAATTACTTCAACACGATTTTATCTACGAAATTGACGGACTTGCCGGTCACTTGCACCATGTACACGCCGACATCGAGAGAAGAAAGGTCTAATGTAGAGTTTTTGCCCACGGAAGCCTTGGCGACAACCTGCCCACGGATGTTCTTGACTTCGACCATAGCAGTCGAATTTACGCCGGAAATACCGAGATTACGCCCCAAGAGGGTCGCCTTGGCATTGGATGGTCCTCGAACGGAATTAATCGCATCAGGAAAAATAGGACCACAACAGCCACAGCTTTTCGGGCAAGATCCATCGTACGGACCGATACCGCAGATGTTAAAGTCATACGTCCCCGGCTGAGCCTGCATCTTGAATTTCACCGAAACAAGCTGTTTTGCAGCCTCCTCACCTGAAATTTTCGTAGTTCCCTTGTACCAGGACGGCTGCGAAAAGCCAGACCAAGGAATAGCCTTGAATGCAGCAGCAGCGGCCGCCTTCGAAAGAGGAGCAGCCGGATTTGCGTAACCAATTGTAGCGTCAAACTCGCCGAGACCGAGTTCGAGAGACGGAGCAACTGAAGAAGTATAAGTAATGCAGAGGCCTCCCCAAGCAGAAGCATCACCTGGAACCGGATTACCAGAAGCGTCTTCCCCAACGACGTTGAAACCAATACCGACAAAAGGATTATAGGTCAAAATGCCTTTATCGAGAACCGCAGAACCACAGATACCGCCGCAGTGTTCAATAACGGGATCCATTGAACCGTCATAAGCATTATAGGAGTCAGACTCAACCGGCCACACAATCTTCGAAGTACCACCATCGTCATTGTCATTATAACTGTACCAATACCCATGAGTATTAGTTTCGTTACCAAGGCCCGTTTCAACCTGCGGAGTATAGCCAATCCACGTTTCAAACTCACCTGCAACTGCGGCAGAGACCGCAAGCAAAGCCGAAGCAGCAAAAACCTTCTTGTTCATAAAACACACTCTCCTTACTCTATTGAATATAACATTTTATCAAACAAAAGAATAAGAAAATAGGCTACCCGCCCAAATACAGAAAAGGGCCGCTTGCGCGACCCTTCTCTAAAGATTCTTTGGAATCCGAAATTACTTCAGAACAATCTTGTTGGTGAAGTTGACGGACTTGCCAGCAACGCGAACCATGTAGACACCTGCATCGAGAGAAGCGAGGTTCATAGCAGAGGAAGCGTCACCCTTGGCAACAACCTGACCCTGGAGGTTCATGATTTCTGCGTTAGCAGCAGACTTCACGCCAGAGAAGCTGAGGGTACGGCCAGTGAGGATAGCCTTAGCAGAGGATGCACCACGGACAGAGTGAATAGCACCAGTGGGGCAAGTAGTCGGGCAGGTGCCACCAGCGTACGGACCGATAGCGCAGATGTTGAAGTCATAGTTACCAGCAGCAGCCTGGATCTTGAACTTAACAGCAACGAGCTGTGCAGAAGCGTCAGTACCGCTCATCTTTGTGGCACCCTTGTACCAAGACGGCTGAGTAAAGCCAGACCACGGAATGGACTTCGTTGCAGCAGCAGAAGCAGCCTTAGCGAGGGAAGCAGCCGGGTTTGCGTAACCGATGGTTGCGTCAACGTCGCCGAGACCGAGTTCAAGAGTCGGAGCAGCAGCGGAAGTATAAGTAATGCAGAGGCCACCCCAAGCAGAAGCGTCACCCGGCACCGGATCACCAGAAGCGCCTTCGCCGACGACGTTGAAGCCGATACCGACGAACGGGTTATAAGTCAAGGAACCCTTGGCAAGAGCTGCAGTACCGCAGATACCGTGGCAGTGTTCAACAACCGGGTCCATAGCGGTAGCAGAGTATTCGTTACCGAGTTCAACCGGCCAAACAACCTTAGATTCACCACCGTCACCGTCGTCGCCGTAGCTGAACCAGTAACCGTAGGTGTTCGTGTCGTTACCAATGCCAGTTTCAACCTGCGGAGCATCGCCCAGCCAGGTGTCAAATGCAAAAGCAGCAGAGGCAGCGAGAATTGCCGAAGCAATTGTGAGTTTCTTATTCATAATTCTCTCTCTTTTTTTAACTGTTTACCCAAAATGGGTGATTTGGACAACAATATATTTTTTTTTCTTTCAAAATGCCATACCTACAGCCGTTTGAAAAAAAAATTTACATTGCTATTTACAAACCGCCCTTTCCTAGACAATATACAACTTTGGCGGCATCCAAAGTACATACAAATTTCTTTACAATTTACTTCTGTGTCGTTCATCACACGAAAACACAACGCAATTTTTTTATTACGATAGAAATCCTTGACTCCTGCGAGCAGAAAGCTACATTATATATAAATATACTTGCCATCCCGACCAGGGCCTTGCGCAAAGCGGGATTCCACGTCGCAAGGGTGGCAAAAAACGGGGTAAAGGTGTACAACAGACACAAAGCGAACAGCCTTGTGTTCAATAGTAAACAAAAAATTAGCCTAAATTGTTTACTATCTTCGATTTAATTAGATAATTTTTGTCAAAACAAAAGGAAAACACTCATGAAATTGACAAAGCTTCTGACAAGCATCTTGGCAGGCGCGGCAATATCCGCCTTTGCAGCCGATGCATCGACAGCAACCCCCAAGAAAGTTGGGCCAGTGTCTTATTATGGCGCACTCCACACTAGCGGCAGTAAGATCATTGGCGCCAAGAACAACCAGCAGGTCATGCTCCGCGGTGTGAGCCTTTTCTGGTCCGATGCAACGGGTCTTTCTTACTATAACCCGACCGTCATTTCATGGGTTGTAGACAATCTCAAAATTGACGTGTTCCGCTACGCCATGGGTATTGAATACTATGACTCCAATGGTGGCACCAAGAACAAGCTTGACGATCAGGTTTCTTACGTAAAGTCCCCGGAAGGTCAGCTTTCCACCATCGACAGAATGGTCCAGGCCGCTATCGAAAACGACGTCTATATCGTCATCGACTGGCACAGCCACAGAGCTCACCTCGAAACACCCATCGCCAAGGATTTCTTCGCCAAGATCTCCCAGAAATACAAAGATGTCCCGAACATCATCTACGAAATCTATAACGAACCGGTTGGCGGTAGCGGTGGCGACTGGGGTGCCATCCAGAACTACGCCAACTCCGTCGTGCCGGCTATCCGTACCAACACTCAGAACTTGATCATCGTCGGTACGCCGAACTGGTCCCAGCATCCGGAACAGGGTGCACAAAACCCGATCCAGTCCACGAACATTGCTTACGTTTTGCACTTCTACGCCTCCAGCCACTCCAAGGGTAGCTACGGCGGACACGTAACGAGCGCTCTCAATGCCGGCTACCCGGTGTTCATCTCTGAATGGGGTACCACGAACGCTGACGGTGACGGCGAACCGAACTCCAGCGCAACAAACGAATGGACCCAGTTCATGGACCAGAACAGCATTCCGAACTGCAACTGGAGCTTGCGTCAGCAGACTTCCGATGTGGACCAGAAGAGTGAAAAGTCCGCCATCTTCGCTGGCGACAAGTCCCTCATCACGGCTGCCGCACTCGATGCAGCAACCTACACCTCTTCGGGCAGCATCATCAAGAGCTACCTCACCAAGAACGCACGTTCCTGGGCTGACTCCATCACCAAGGGCAAGAGCGGTTCCTGCTCCTTCAAGCCCGTTACCGCAAAGCAGACTGACGGCAAGGTTTCCGGCAAGGCAGTCGCTGGCTGTACTTATACTTCTAGCAACGAAAAGGTTGCCTCTGTTTCCGGTAGCGACATCGTCGTGGGCGACTATGGTTACGCCATCCTCACAGGTAATGACGGTTCCCAGTCTGTCGTGACGGTCACGCAGGTTGCAGGTCAGACCATCACGAACCTCTCCGATATCACTTGCAATTTCTCCGGTAGCTGCACGGCCGCCTCCAAGAACGGCATGTCTCGCGACTTTGACGGTGACGGTACCAAGGACTACCTCCTCACCATGGACGACAAGACCAACGAAGGCTCCAAGTTCACCCTCACTTCTCTCGACCCGACAACCGTTTCTGTAAGCAAGAACAAGTGCACAAACGCCAACTGCTCCAACTCTCAGAAGAATCAGCAAGTTTGGATGTTGCACTTCCACAAGTACGGCACAGCCAAGGTCGTTGCATCTGCACCGGCAATTACGGGCTTCCGCGCCATGCAGGACACCTTCGAAATCACTTACAAGAAGGGTTCCTACAACATGAACAACAAGTTCAAGGATCAGACCATCGCTCTTGGCGGAACCACTACTGAAGGATTCCCGGATGCATTGCTCGGCAACGCCGTTACCTACACGTTCAACGGCCAGCCCACCACGCCTTACTTGACCAAGGTCGGCAACGCCTTCGTCGGTGGCGCCCAGAACGCAATCTTCGCTATTACGGCCCACATTGCTGAAACTGCCGACTACGAAAAATTCGAAAGAACTGTAACGGTTATCGTTGGCGACGCAGGCACGGCAGTCAACTTGGCCGAATGGATTGCATACACCAACCCGATCGACGCCATCAAGCCGGCTAACAAGATTGTAAACAGCTTCAACGCCCGCATGAACGGTTCGATGCTCCAGTTCACAACCAAGAACACTGGCCTCGTGAAGGTTGACATCTATGACGCTCTCGGCGCAAGCGTGAAGCAGATGTCCGAAGTCTACGGCAAGGGCAGCCACGCTATCGACCTCAAGGGTCTCCCGAACGGCTCCTACACGCTCGTTGTCCGCCAGGGCAGCAGCAAGGCTTCCATCCGCTGGGTGAACAAGTAATTAAATAATGGCGGGCTCCGCCCGCAAAACAAATGTGAAAAACTCCAGCCGCTGGCTGGAGTTTTTTTCGTATATGACAATTAATGTTTCGAGCCGTTTGGCTTGTAAGAACGTTCGCCGTTACGGATAATCACGTTATTGCGTGTACGCAGAACGTAGGGCGTTTCGGTCTTTTGCACAGAGCTGCGACGAATACGCGGCGCAATGGACTGAACATTCTCATCAAAATAGAACTTGCCTAAATAAGCGGCAGGCTGTTCCTGGCCACAAGTTCCCTTTCCACTAGGCTTATCATTGGCAAACTGAATGTCGCCTACCTTCAAATACACCTGATAATTACGATAACGAAGTTTGCCCAGTTTAACGGAAACTTCAATTTCGTTGTTTCCGTCAAATGTCATCACGGTATCACCGCCTGCGACCGAGATGGTGCGGCTATGGACATCTCGAAAATCGACATCGGGCAAGTCCACATAATCCATGTCAGGGCACATATCCAAATCGCTACCTTCCAGGTCTTCCAAAATGGCAAGCCTTACCGGAGCCTTCCAAGTGAGGTTGCCAAAGCCCACATTCTGCACGCGGAATTTCGCATGGAGCATATGGTCAGAGCCCACCGTATCGCTTAACCACGATTCTCGCAGCACAAAGCGGTAGCCCAAGTGGTCATTGATGTACTTGAAGCCCGTCAGCGAATCGACATGCACCGGATCATAATCGAAGTCTTTCTGCTTGAACAGCGTCTTTTTCCAGCTATTAATCAGGTTGTTATTCCACTGGATATTCAAATAGCTCGTGTGCGTGCGGAAGCCCTCGTACGCGAGGAATTCCGGCGTATTGATGACCTGGTAGCCATTCGCCGTCGTGAGAGCTTCGCCGCCGTAAGGCGTGTTGATGCCGTACTTTTCGAGCCAGGCAACGCCTTCTTCACGGCAAATGGACGTTTTGCAATCCGCACCCCAAGTGCCGTAATCGTATTGCGTTCCCAAGTAGCCGTCATTGAACATTCCCACGCGGTACATCGTATCGCCCTTGGCCTTTGCGATTTCTGCAAACTTTTCGCCGTCGATATGGAAGTCCACTCCCCAATTGTCAAACCCGAGCACTTTCGCTGAATAATTTCCCGTTCGCGTTAAAATCTTGAGCTCGGGAGGTGTGCTGCGAAGCATCAAGTTCGTCGCTTCGGCAACGCGGTCATACGTGATGCTCGTGTCGGAATGCATTTCGCCATAGGCGCCGTGCATGCCCATTTCAAGCGCGACAATCACATCGGTATTCTTTGAAAGCACAGGGGCGAGCTGCTCCACATGGCGTAACACCCACTTGTGTTCCGGAGTCACATTGCTGCGGCCATTGTACCACGGATCATAGCAGATGCGCACAATCACAAAGCCCTTGTTCGCACGGATATTGTCAAATGTCTGCTGCAACACGTTCAGCGCGTCTTCGGTCAAATCTTGGCTCTTTCCCCAAGTCGTATCCTTCTTGCCTCCCGTCGTATCAATCCCAAGCCAGGCACGGCTACTGAATTCCGAAATTTCGGCACGCAAGTGCAAGAGCTGGCTGTACGGCTTTTCAATCGGCTTACCTCCCGAGGGCTTTATATGCAACACCTGAGGCGTATAAAAACCGCGGTCGTAATTTGCAAGAGTAATCATGTAGTCGGTGGAGTCTATACCCTGTTTCACAAGCCCCGCCGCCAAAACCGGCGACTGCAAAAAAGCAAGCGACAAAGTCGCCAACGTAAAGCCCCATCCAAAAGAAAAACGTGAAAAAAATGTTGTCATAGAAGTAATATATATTTTTAATTGCAAAAATTTTCGACTTCGCCAAAAGACGGCATCAACGCCAAAATTCTAACTCATCATGGTCTAACAAACTAAAAATTTCTAGTTTATCTCACCAAAGGAGATAAATCATGAATAATTTTACAAAGGCTGCCGCTTGCCTAACAGCCTCTGCGCTGTTATCCCTAACATTTACAGCTTGTACAGATTCTTCATCCGCAAACGATGAAATTTTTACCAATATTTCATCCAGCTCTGATGAAATTGTAAATCCGGAAGTATCATCCTCCTCTGAAAAAGGAAAAACAAAGGATTCCGAATCTTCTTCATCACAAAATCAAATTTCAGAATCTTCATCCAGCGGTTCTCAGCCGCTATCTAGCAACGCAACAGAATCTTCCTCGTCTCAAATTCCTGCATCTTCTTCAAGCGAGGGCGTCAAGGCTCCGACAGAATCTTTCATCGACACCCGCGACGGCAAGACATATAAACTTACCCAAATCGGCACACAAATATGGATGGCCGAAGACCTGACGTATGGCGACTCCAGCCTGTACGTTTCCCAGGACGCCCAAACAATCTGCCCGGAAGGATTCCACCTCCCCTCCTCCGATGAATTCAAGACACTTGTTGCCTACGCCGGTGGCGAAGATATCGCCGGCCAGAAACTGAAAAGCACGACCGGTTGGCCGAACTTGCCCGCCTACGACGACTGGAACGGCACCGACGAATTCGGGTTTAATGCCAAGCCCGTCAAGAGCGGCAACGGAACCGGAACCGACGAGAACTTCTGGACTTCTACGCATGACTTTGGCAACTACAGCACGATAGTCTTCTTCAAATTCGACCCGCACCCGACCTCGAAAGTCGATTCAACCGCACCGCAGTCCAAATACGGGGACACAGCCCCATACTGCCGAGGTAATAAAAACTCTTCGGCAACAAGAACGTGCTTCAAAAACGGCGAACCCGACACTAGACTCTCAGTACGCTGCCTCAGCAACACACTCAAGTGCGGCGGCAAATACATCGACTACACCAAGCAATTCTGCCAAGATGATGTCGCCTACGATATCTGCTACGGGCACCAATACGATGGCAAAAAATACAACTGCGTGGACGGAGTCATCCGTGACCGCGCTACCGACTCCGTCTACAAACCATCGTGGATACTGCTAAACCCCAATAAGAAGTACGGCATATTCCAGGACACCCGCGACGGTCAATACTACAAGACCATAGAGATTGATGGCGTCGTCTGGTTTGCGGAAAACCTCAACTACGCCCTCGAAGGCTCCCTCTGCTACGAGAATAACCAATACTACTGCGATATTTACGGAAGGCTCTACACCCACAAGCAAGCTCTTGCTGAAGGGGATTCTATTCCCTCCGGGCATTGGCAAGGCAACTGCCCTCCAGGTTCACACTTGGCGACCTACGAGGAATACTACACCATCTACAAGCAGTACCAATTCAGCAAGGACCTCGTAACCAACTACAGCGTCAATGATTTTGGAGGCGAATACGATCACTTCCTCAACGAAACCGGTCTAAGCATCTCATTCCCGGGAATCTACCCACCGAGCAACTCTTTCTACGAGCTTGAATGGGACAACCTGAACTTCGACGCCCTCTACATCGGTTCCGACTATGACCACAAATATACACGCGACTGGATCGACAGGAACCTTTATCACTTCTTACCAGGGAAGACTGAGGTCAATGACACCCAATACGGCAGCGTCCGCTGCATCGTAGACTAAATAGATATTGCAAATTCACAAGAAAGCTCGACGTAAAAAACGTCAGGCTTTTTTATATAAAAGAAAAACCGCAGCGGTTGCTGCGGCTTTTCGAATTGCACTGAATCCTATCGGCCTGACGGTCTCCAGGATGACAAACGCATTACTTCTTAGAACGATGGCTATTCTTGATCCATTCAGTCTTGTGGACTTCCGGGATGTCATCGAGCAAGCGGAGCGTATGCGGTTCATTCGTGTTGTCGAGCACTTCAGCAGGAGTACCCTGGTTCACAATCTTACCGTCGTGCATGATGAAGATACGGTCAGAAACGTAGTTTGCAAGACCGATATCGTGGGTCACGAACACCACGGTCATCTTCAGCTCGTCTTTCAACTTGCGGAGGTAATCGAGGATGTTTGCACGCACGCAGGCGTCCACCATGGAGGTAGCTTCGTCAGCAATGAGGACCTTCGGACGGAGCGCGAAGATACGGGCGAGAAGCATACGCTGCATCTGACCACCGGAAAGTTCGAACGGATACTTACCTTCGATATCTGCCGGAGCAACGTTCACAGCCTTGAGACCTTCGTCAACGCGGCGACGGACTTCTTCCTTGGAGGGCTTGTCCTTCAAGATGTTGAGAGCGTCTTCGAGCTGGCTACGGATCGTAAAGAACTGGTTGAAGCAGCCGAACGGATCCTGGAAAACGGACTGGACTTCGTTCCAGTGGTTCTTCAAGTTCTTGATCGGCTTGTCGCGATAGAGGAACTGACCGCGAGTCGGCTGGTAGAGGCCGAGCATGATCTTTGCAAGCACGGACTTACCGCAACCGGAACCACCCACGATGGAGATGAATTCTTCGTCGTAGATGTCAAAGGAAACGTCCTTAACAGCAGTCTTCAAGCTCTTGCCGGCACCGAAATCCTTGCTGATGCGCTTGGCAGAAAAAACAATGGGCTTATCACTTTGCATAATCGCACCTCACGTCACGATCGCCGACAATGCGGAGATTCTGGGTATTCTTCTTGCAGTCCGGGCATGCCTTGCTGCAACGCGGAGCGAAGCGGCAGCCCACAATCTTGTTCTTGAGGCTAGGAGGAGCACCTTCGATAGCCACCGGATGGCGGCCACGCTGGCTTGCCTCGGTACTGAGCATAGCGCCCATCAAGGCCTGCGTATAAGGATGACGCGGATCCTTGACGACCTGTTCTGCAGTACCCTTTTCCACGATTTCGCCTGCGTACATGATGGCGATGTTGTCAGCCACGTGGTAGAGGAGCGGAAGTTCGTGGGTAATGAAGATCATCGTCGAGAAGATGCCCTTGTCGAGCAAGTCAAAGATCATCTTGATCACTTCTTTCTGCGTGGAGACGTCCAAAGCAGAAGTCGGTTCGTCAGCGATAACCATTTGCGGGTTCAAGAGCGTGGAAATACCGATAACAGAACGCTGGCGTTCACCGGCGGTAAGCTGAATCGGGAAAGAGTTCAACACGCGCTTCGTGTCCATGCCGAACAAGTCAAAGCGTTCGCAAAGGCGGTCATAGACTTCGTTCTTGTCAATCGCCTTGCCCGGCTGCTGGTGGGCAGCAATCACGTCGGCAGCGATATCCTTGATCTTGCGGACCGGGTTGAGAGCGTTGAACGCGCCCTGCGGAATCATGGAAACCTTCTGGGAAAGAACGTTCGCACGAACGTCTTCAATAGAACGGTTCATGAGGGATTCCATCTTGTCGCCGCTCTTGACGCGGACGTCACCGGATTCCGGATAAAGCGGCGGAATGCACATACCCATAAGGCCAGAGACGAGCGTCGACTTACCGCAACCCGATTCACCGGCGATACCGAGAATTTCCCCCTGCTTCATGGAGAAGGACACGTCTGTAACAGCGTGAGTCTTGTCTCCAAAACGGCCGAGGTAGTAAAGACCCAAGTGGTCAACTT
>JAEEGG010010433.1_pt1 | contig 20519 bp, 20 predicted proteins | sample 9134161 | NCBI WGS metagenome assembly JAEEGG01 (sample SAMN16246543, study PRJNA631951) | gut metagenome | biome: gut microbiome; feature: rumen; material: CR-attached | host: Bos | place: Iran: Karaj | collected 2018-10 | reverse complement strand
TATAATAATAAAAGAATAAAACTGAGATTAAAAGGAATGAGCCCGGCAATATACCGAGCTCACTACTATAGAGAGATAAATAATTAACGTGTAATTTAACGTCTAACTTTTGGGGGGCACTTCATTTTTTCAGCGGCCTAACTTTTCATTTCTCAATTGTCAATTATCAATTGTCAATTATCAATTAGGGCGAAGCCCGCTTAGAGGGCGACATGAATCCATCCTCCTTCATTTATCAGTTCCGTTGTTTTTACGTTGTCGCGCAGGAAGGCGTAATACCCGGGAACGAAGGGAATATCGACTGCCCTACCCTTGGTGTGGTAGCTGTTCTTGGCTCCGCCAACGGCATCGTTCAGTGCCTTGCACCTGAAACCTGAGTTTATCCTTATCGGCTTGCCGAAATGTGCCCTGAGAGGTTCAAGCACCTTCTGGCATAGCTTCTGGAGGTTGTTTACTTCTTCCGCGTTAATGCGGTTCTCGATGCCCTTCTTTGTTGCTGTCTCTGAGCGGAGCATCTCTTCTAGTGTAAAGTGTTCTGTTAGTTGCATATAAAGGTTAGAGGTTGCTTTCGCTGCGCTCAGCCTCATAGCTGACGCATAGAAAAAGGTTAAAGGTTATAGAAATTATATCATTTTGCATAAAATTTCAGTCAATTTATCAAAAGTAACAACTTGTCAACTCGTCAACTTGTCCACTTGTCTACTAATTTTATTACCTTTGCATCATCATCGTTAATATTGTGTCATGAGCAAGACGTATAAAGATTACCAGGACAAGCCTCTTGAGGTATCAGAACCTACCGCTACATTCGATGTGCAGACAAACGGCCAGCATGCTCCGATTTCTGTAATATCCGATACTATATCTATTGAAGAAGCTCGTAGGATGACTTTATCTGCGGTAAGAGAGGAGTATGCCAAGGTATGAAGTATGTCATCAAAAAGCGTTGCGCCCAGAAGATTACAACTTTCTACCGTAACGTATCCAAGAAATACAAACACACATACTCGCTGCAGCTGATGGAAGAGAACGTTAATGAAGCGTATGATTCCATCTATCAGATTGAGAACGGGCTGCTTCGACGAGAACCGACGATTGAGCGCTGGAAGGGATTTCATATGGCAAACACAGACAGATGGTATTATGCCTACACTATAGACGGTGACACCATCACGGTTGTTGATGCCTGTCATGTGCAGAATATGCACGAATAGATATCTTCCCTCTGCCATCTTATTTCTGCAGGATCTCTTTCATCTTTTCGTAGTAAGAATCTACTCCCAATAGTGTTGCGCAGAGGACGAGCAGCTGGGCGACGAGCATCAGGACGGTGCTATCTATCTCACCTTGCGGAGGGAGGAAAAGCCCTGCGGCAGCAAATGCCACCGCAGAGCAAAATGCGAGAAGAGCGATTTTACGCTTCATAATTGTCAATTGTCAATTTTCAATTGTCAATTATTCGCCGGCTCCTTCGCCGCTACCACCACCGTTGAGGGTGAAGCTGGCAGTCAGCGTCATAGCTGCGTTCACGGCTACGCTACGGGAAGCACTCGTGTTGCCGTCGCTCCACTGCGAGAAGCTGTAGCCGGCGTTTGCCTGAGCAGAGATGTTGACACTCGTGCCGGGTGCTACGTCAGTGTTGGCACCTGCGCCGTACTCGCCGTCGCCGATCTTCACCTTACCGCCGTTGCCTGCACTCACGGTGAGACGTACGGTCTCTGCATTTGAACCACCCGTAGATCCGCCGTTCCCTGAATCCGTAGATCCGCTGAACTCGGGGTCTTCCTGACCGTCGATGAGAGGACGTGCGTTGAACACGAACTCAACAGTCTTGGTGTAGTTGCCGTCCTTGATGGTCACGGAGCTGTAGTCAGCAGCCACAGAGGCATAACGCTTGCCGACGATGAGCGACATGAGGTTGGGGTACTGGTGCTGGGACTTGAGAGTCTTGATGAACTTCTCCAGCTGTGCCTTGTCGGCTGCGTCAGCATCGGCTGCCTTGGCTGCGCGGAGCCATGCACCCACACCCATGCAGATGGCGCCGAACTTGTTGTTCTGGGTGATTTGTGCGTTGTTGAAGTCCTTGCCCGTGCGGGGATTGCGGAGTGTTACCGCATAAACGCGACCGGTGAGTCGGTCAGTCTTGGTGTACGTGTTGGACGTACGGTCGGCTCGTCCGCTGATACCGCTGTTGAGCCACATAGGAGTAATTTTTGCCATAGTAGTTAGTTTTTAAAGAGACCCCTCCCCGTGCCCTCCCAAGGGAGGGAGAAGTTTGGAGTCTTGGGTTAATAATTGGGTTTGTTTTCTCTATATCGAACCGGTTCTTTCATATTCATTCTCTTCATCCCCCTTGGGGGATTGAGGGGGGTCGTTTTTCGTTCTTCACTTTCGCCTGCGGCCTCGCACACGCACTGCAGGCGCTGCGCAGGGGAATTATCAATTGTCAATTATCAATTATCAATTTGCACTGCAAAGATACGACAGCGGCATTGCGGTTCTCGAATGTTTCGCAAACTTTCTTTGAAAGTTTTTTTGAGAGAAAAGATATATTGTCACCAATTGTCATGGTCATTAATTGTCATTAAGGACTTTGGACTCCCCAAAAACCGCCATGAGTATATATAAATAAAATTTATATATTACTCATGAGCCGGAAAGACCCTCTCTCAATGTGAAAACGCTAATGACAACTAATGACAATGACAACTAATGACACACAACGGGTGATATTGTTGAAAATAAGCATGCTACACATTTTTCTTCATGACACATTAGCAATTATAGTGGTAAAATTGCTGTATTTTTTGGTGTGTAAGTAGTGCTAAAGGGCAAATTTTTGACGAAAAAAAGACAATCGTTTTTCCCACTTTTCAACAAAAAAGCGTATATTTGTCGCGGAAAAGTATAATATTAGTACCATAAGAACATTTAAAACAGCATGTATTAGAATCATATATGGCAAAAAATACACAATCTTTAAAGGGGTTGAATTCGACCCTCTTAGAACCCCCCTCGAATTCGAGGGGGGTAATCTCTGCTTGCCATCCAGCAGATGCAGGTTTTGGAAGACAATAGTGGTAGGAATTTGTTGAAATAAGACTGTCGCCAAAGGAAGAACTACAAAGGACTTTGAGATTTACATGCGCCGCTATGAGAACACCACGTGGGAAGTGGAGGAGGAGTTAAAAATTAAAAGTTAAAAGTTAAGAGTTAACCTTGACGAAAGACAAAAGATAAAAGACAAAAGATATTGAGATTTTTGGCATATATAAGGTGCGCATCTTTGAGGATTTTGGCACTTTCTATCAAAAAATCTTTGAGAATTTCGGCATTTCTTGTTCTTTTCCTTTGTTAATTGGGATTTTATAGCTATCTTTGCACCGAATAAAATAGAAAAAACGCAAGCGTAGCATTCTTGACCTATACGATGAAGATTTCTACGACTTGGATCCGTCAGGACAAACCTCCGACCTGTTTCACGCCATTCCTGCTCAACTAAGCAGTAACGCATCTCGCTATCAGGTGAGTAGCGTGATTGAGGGAGGAAAACTGGATCGTTTGAGAGGTCAGATAAATATCCTCAAAGATTCCATGACCGTCAATATAGCTTATCATGCTAACGACCCAAGTGCAGGACTGGCATCACACATCAACCGCGACCAGTTCAAATTGTTTTGCGGAGATACAGGGCTGTTTGTCACTCTCGCTTTTTGGGACGATAAATTTACAGAGAATGTCATTTACCAGAAATTGCTGAGTGACAAACTGAAGGCTGATGTGGGCTATGTCTATGAGAATGTGGTGTCACAGATACTGACAGCAGCAGGAAATAAGCTATATTACCATACGTGGCCAACACCATCGGGCAAACATAATTACGAGATAGACTTCCTTCTGTCTCGTAAAGCTAAAATTTGCCCAATAGAAGTCAAGTCATCGACATCCAATCTTCATGTTTCTATCGATGAATTCCAGAAAAAGTTCTCAGCCCGCATTCAGCAACGATACCTTCTACACTCGAAGGATATTCGTAAAGAGCAAGACTTGATATTACTGCCAATGTATATGTCAATGTTTCTTTAGAACCGTTTTTATTATTAGATTTTGTTCAGAAAAGTCAAAGGCATAGATGAACACAATGAACGGCAGTATTCAGATAACTACATAGAATTATTTGAACATAAGCATTAAATACTTACATGACACATTAGCAATTATCTCACACGAGCAGTTCCTTACCAGCGAGGACATTAACATACTTTGGAATCATATAAATCGATAACTTAGTTAACAGATTTTGACCCGAAAAAGGAGGTTGTCCCCACATACGGGTACGACCTCACTTTTTTTGGCGGTTTTTTGATTTTTTTCTTTGTCGTTTCGTTCTTTTTCCGTACATTTGTGGCGAAAACTTTAAATCTGACAACTATGACAGCAGAAGCATTACACATTCTGGAGATACTGTTGCAGCACCCGGAGGGTATCACACGCGACAAAGTGAACCAACAGCTCATAGATGACGGAGCCGAGCCCGTCACACGCAAACAGTTCGCCAAGGCCGCTGAGGCGATACGCAATGAGACTCACACCACCATCAAGGCGACGCGTATCGGCGGTTTGGAGTTTAGCTACCGTGTGCCTGATCCCCGCAACAGCCTTTCGCGCACAGCGTCCGTTCTTGCAGCAAATATCGAGGAGAACAAGTTTCTGGAGGAATGCCGTTTCCTGGGCAATCGCATCCAACCCGTTGTCATCTTGCGCGGTCGTGAATTCCTGCGCCCGATAGGCAAGGCAATGAGGAAGAACTGTCTCATGCGCTGCCGCTATCAGAAGTTCAGCGATGTGGAGCCCTACGACTGCATCCTGGCTCCCTATGTGTTGAAGGCTTATGAGGGCCGTTGGTATCTCTTTGCCCTGAAGTGGAACAGCATGGACGAGGTGGGTGAGCATCCCATGGGCATTCGCGGCTTGGGTTTGCAGGCCTTTGCCCTCGACAGGATGCTGTCGGCAGAGCAGACGGCTGTGCCGTTCGAGCTCTACGATGGTTTCAGCGCCTCGAAGTATTTCAAGCCGTATTTCGGTGTCTTTTGCGATATGGAGCCGAAGCCTGTGAAGATTATCATCAGGGCCGGTGAGAATGATGCTCATTATATCCGCACTCTGCCGCTGCACTATACGCAGAAGGAAACGGAGCCCGGAGTCTTCACGTTGGAGATGTGTGTCACGAAGGACTTTGAGATTTACATGCGCCGCTTCGAGAACACCACGTGGGAAGTGGAAGGAGAGGTATGATGGAAGATGTAAAATGTAGAATGTAAAATGTGAAAGCCATGAAAAAGAAGAATGATATTGACGAAAGCGTTGTTACCTTTGAGGTGGACAAGGCCGTGATAGAGGGTGTGCGCAGCGGAGAGATTCGTACGTTGATACTGGATTTGCGCGAGGACAACCAGAACATTTTCCTGGAGACGGCGGACGGTCATCTCTTACTTGATGTAGAGGAACTGCCCAACGTTTACCGCAGCTGCTACTTCTGGAACGGCGGCGTGTTTCCCTACATCCTAAAGCGGTCGGTTAAATTTTTTGAGCTTACTGCCGGGGACGACAGATGTCTCGCACACATCATCCGTAAGACGGTGCTGCCCGGCACGCGCTTCACGTTTCAGAAGCCAGAAGAACCCGGTGTGGAAGACCCCGATGGCGACTGCTGTGTGTGGCAGGTGAACTACGACATCATCCCTCTGCCCGATAAGCCTAAGACCTATCTCATGCGTTGGAATCCCGCCATCAGTTCTTTCACGGAGCAGGACTATGCGCATTGTGTGGAGCATCAGGAGGACGGTCATTTCTTCATGGATTGGAGCATCTACGAGTGGGAGGAAGCCCGCCGTGGTGATGTGTTCTACATGTTGCGCACGGGCGACGACAAGGCGGGCATCGTCTTCAACGGTTATTTTATGACTGACCCTTACACGGGTGAGGACTGGAAGGGCACCACGCGCCGTCGCTGCTATGTGGATATGGCGTGCTGCAATGCTGCCGCTCCGGACGCTGCTCCGCAGATACCGCTGCAGACGTTGAAGGAGGCCATCCCGTCTATTGATTGGGACAAGGGCCACAGCGGCGAGCTGCTCTCGGACGATGTGGTGAAGAAGCTCTCTGAACTTTGGAATAAGGGATAAAAAAAATAATGTAGTGAACCCATTTCTCGAAAACATTTCGTAAATTTGGGGCGGAAAAGTATAAAATGTACCACGAAAAACATCTCACAACAGATGAAAACAGATAAACAGATAGCTGCAGCCGCTGCGCAGTTTGCTGAGCGATGGAAAGGTAAAGGATACGAGCGCGGGCAGTCGCAAATATTCTGGGCAGACCTCCTACAGAATGTATATGGTGTGGAGAATATTGCCGAATTCATCCGCTACGAAGAGCAGGTGAAAGTGGATGCTACCAACTTTATAGATGGGCACATCAGTTCCACCCGTGTACTCATAGAGCAGAAATCCATAGATAAGGATTTGCGTGCTCCTATAACACAAAGCGACGGACAGCGTCTCACGCCTTTCCAGCAGGCAAAGCGCTATTCTGCAGAATTGCCGTATTCACAGAGACCTCGTTGGATTGTGGCTTGCAACTTCAAGGAGTTTCTTGTATACGATATGGAGCAGCCTCACGGTGAGCCCGAAAGTATTCTGTTGGAGAATTTGGGTAAGGAATACTATCGTCTGCAGTTCCTTGTGGATGTTAAGAGCGAGCACTTGAGAAAAGAAATGGAAGTCTCCATGCGAGCCGGTGAGATTGTCGGCGAGATATACGAGGCTTTGCTGAAACAGTACGACGATGACAGCCCAGAGGCGCTTCGTTGGCTGAATATTCTCTGTGTACGAATCGTCTTCTGTCTCTATGCAGAGGATGCAGGAGTGTTCTCTCATGATCAGTTCCACGACTATCTGAACCGCTACGAAGCCGATGACATGCGCAATGCACTGATGCGTCTTTTCGATGTGCTCAACACTCCACAGGAAAAGCGTAGCAAATATCTGAAAGATGACCTGAAAGCCTTCCCTTACACTAATGGCGGTCTGTTTGAGGAGGAAATAGAAATACCTCAGTTTACGGAGGAGTTGAGGCAGACACTTTTGCAGAATGCCTCATTGGATTTCGACTGGAGCGAGATTTCACCCACCATTTTCGGTGCCGTGTTTGAGAGCACTCTCAACCCCGAAACAAGACGCTCCGGCGGTATGCACTACACCAGCATTGAGAATATACACAAGGTGATAGACCCTCTTTTCCTCAACGACCTGCGTGATGAGCTTGACGAGATTTTGGAAGAGAAAGTAGAGAAGCAACGTGCCAAAAAACTTGATGCCTATCAGCATAAATTGGCCTCTCTGACGTTCCTCGACCCCGCTTGTGGCAGCGGTAATTTCCTTACCGAAACCTATCTTTCCCTGCGTCGTATTGAGAATGAAGTGATTGACGCTCGCTATCATGGACAATCTTTCCTAGGCTTTGAGGAAATGAACCCAATAAAGGTGTCTATTCGACAGTTTTACGGCATCGAGATAAACGATTTTGCAGTCACTGTTGCCACTACTGCCCTTTGGATTTCTGAGGCTCAAATGCTACGCGAAACGGAGAAGATAATCTGTCGTGACATTGACTTCCTGCCCTTGAAGAGATATACAAACATCAGGGAAGGCAATGCTCTTCGTATGGATTGGGATGTGATAGAAGTTCCATCTGATACGCCAACCATATTCGCAAAAAATGCATATGTAATTCCCGAGGAAACACAAATGATGGTCAGTGAACCCGTAGTATCTTTTGACGATGTCAATGTGGTAACATCGAATTTGCATTTTGGACGTAAGGTTGAAACCACCAGATACCATATAGATTACGACTATATCATGGGTAATCCTCCGTTTGTGGGATATGCATATCAGACACAGGAACAAAAGGAAGATTTGAAAGACCTGATGAAAGGCTTTGGCAACAATATTGACTATGTTGCTGGTTGGTACCACAAAGCATCTCAACTTATTCGAAATACCAATACAAGATGTGCGCTTGTATCAACAAATTCCATCACCCAAGGAGAACAAGTTACGGCCATATGGAAGCCAATGTTTGAAAAGTTTGGTATCCACTTTGATTTTGCTTACCGTACATTCCGTTGGGATAGTGAAGCATCACTAAAAGCTCACGTACACTGTGTTATCATCGGATTTAGCGCTTGTGAGAGTAAAAAGAAAAAAGTTATCTACCTTAATGACAATCAAAGTGTAACCGCAGATAATATCAACGGCTATCTTTTGAATGCACCTACAGTTTTTATTGAAAAAAATTCAAAGCCGTTATGTGATGTTCCTCCAATGGTTCGAGGAAGTTCTCCAATTGATGACGGGAATCTACTCTTAACCATCGAAGAGAAAATAGAATATCTTGAAAAAGAACCGCAGGGTGAAAAATTCTTGAGACCCTTTATGATGGGTAAGGATTTTATTGAAAGAAAACCACGTTGGTGTTTTTGGCTTGTAGGAGCCAACCCATCGGAACTTAAAACATGTCCAATATTGTTAAGGCGTATAGAGGCTGTTCGCGAGTTTCGCATGAGAAGTTCAAAGGCAGCAACTGTACAAAGTGCCGCAACGCCAACTCTCTTTGGGGAAATGCGCCCTTGTGATAGTGATTATATTGCAATCCCCAAAGTGTCTTCAGAAAATAGAAGATATATACCGATTGAGTACTTAAGGGCTGATATTATAGCAGGTGACAAACTATTTCAGATGCCATATGCTTCTTTATTCCATTTTGGCATCCTCACCAGCAACGTTCACATGGCTTGGATGAGAGCGACATGTGGCAGATTGAAGAGCGACTATAGTTATTCAAATACGATTGTCTACAACAACTTCCCCTGGCCGAATCCTACTGAGGCTCAGAAGCAAAGAATAGAGCAGACGGCACAAGCCATTCTTGATGCCCGGGCTCTGTATCCCGACTCGTCGCTGGCCGACCTCTACGATGACTTGACGATGCCTGTAGAGCTTCGCAAGGCACATCAGGACAACGACCGCGCCGTGATGGCCGCCTATGGTTTCGATGTAAGGACGATGACCGAAAGCAGCTGCGTAGCCGAGCTCTTCAAGTTGTATCAGAAGTTGACGAAATAAATAATTGAAGATATGGACAAGCAAAAATATAACAATTATCCTCTTGCTATCAGTCAGATATTGGGTTTGATTGACAACAATGATATTGCCATCCCAGAGATTCAGCGTCCCTTTGTGTGGCGTAAATCTCAGGTGCGAGACCTAATGGATTCACTTTACAAAGGCTATCCTACAGGTTACATTATCATTTGGAAAAATCCTGCCGTCAAACTAAAGAACGGTTCTCTCTCGGAAGGGAAGAAGGTGCTGATAGACGGTCAGCAACGTATTACCGCTTTGATGACTGCTATTGCAGGCAAGAACGTAGTGTTTGATGACTACAGCGAAGGTCGCGTGAAGATAGCTTTCGACCCGTTTGCCGCAATATCCGACAATCCTGATGCAGAGTTGTTTGCCGTCCAAACACCTGCACACCTCAAGAGTAAACGCTGGATAACTGATATTGCAGAACTGTTTGACAAAGGATTCTCAAGTTTTTCTTTCATTAAGAAATACGTCCAAGAAAATCCAGATATGGATGAGGAAACGCTTCATAAAATCATCGAGGGCTTGAAGAATCTCCAGCATTGCAATATAGGTGTGATAGAGTTGGATGCTTCGCTAGATATTGATGTCGTTACAGACATTTTCATTCGTATTAACTCTAAAGGAACAGCTCTCAGTCAAGGCGACTTCGTGATGTCTAAGATTGCTGCCGACGAGAAGCACGGAGGAAACACACTTCGCAAAGTTGTTGACTATTTTGCTCATCTTTGCAAAGACGGAACATTCTATAATAAGATTAAGGAGAAAGATGCAGCATTCTCATCGTCAGAATACTTCAGTAAGCTGGAATGGCTAAAAGACGACAAAGAAACCGTCTACGATCCTGAATGTGACGATGTCTTGCGCGTTGCATTTATGCATCGATGCAAGAGAGCTAAGTTAGCTGATTTGGTTGCCATGCTTTCCGGTCGTGACTTTGAAACGAGAGAGTTTAAGGAAGAGATTGTAGAATCTACTTATAAGGAACTGGAGGCAGGCTTGAATAATGTAATCAGTGGATACAATTTCTCGCAATTCATGTTGGCTATTCGCTCCGCCGGTTTTACCTCAAAGAAATTGGTAAATTCTGTGATGGCTATCGATTTTGCGTATGCCGTCTATCTGCTGCTTCAAGAATCCAAAGAGGTTCCTGTGGATGAAATCAAGAGTCTGGTGCAGCGTTGGTATGTGTTGTCTGTTCTGACGGGTCGTTATAGCGCCTCTCCAGAGTCGGCGTTTGCCAAAGATATTCGTGCGATAGGAGAGAATGGAGTGAAAGCCACTCTAAAGGCTATTGAGGATGCAACGTTGTCCGACGCATTCTGGAATGTTCAATTGAACCAGAATTTGACTTTTGTTTCTTCTATCAACCCGACTTATCAGGTGTTCCTTGCTGCCCAGAACTTCTTCAAAAAAGATTCTCTGCTGTCGCACATCCCTGTTGGAGAACTTGTGAATTTGGGTGGGGACATCCATCATATCTTCCCCAAACAGTATTTGGTGGACAACGGCTACGATAAACACGAATACAACCAGGTAGCCAACTATGCCTATCTGGATACTCCCATCAATATCAAGATTGGCAAGAAAGCCCCGAAGGAATACTTGAATGAGGCGTTAAATGCAATCAAAACTGCGGGCGACACTTCCTTTAAGGCAATAAAGAGCGAAGATGAATTTTACAAGAATCTTGAAGACAACTGTATTCCTGTTGACATTTTAGGAATGGACCACACGGATTATCAGACATTCCTCGAAGCCCGTCGGATTAAGATGACAGAACTCATCAAATCGTATTATCATAGCCTGTAACAGATACAGATATTAAGAGCGCGAAACAATGACATTACGATGAAAATTGACGATAGGCATATTACAGGATGGTGTGACCAATGTTGGGAATATTTCAATCGCAGCATTGGTCAATATAAACGCTATTACAAATATGCAAAGATAGGTATAACCATTGACTACAAAACACGCGCTTCCCAACATGAACAACGTGAGAATAATTATAAGTGGGAACGAATGATTGTGCTTTACAAGACAACTAGCGAAAGTAACGCTAATCGTGTAGAAGGTTATTATCAAGAGCGCAAAGACTTTGTAAACAAATGGTATGGCTGGAGCCACATGTCGCCAACGGGAGAATACTACGTATATCTCCTGCTTGGAAATCATAAGTATAGGAGAAAAACATAAAACGAGTAGATGTTTGATGTAGGACTGAAAGTAACTAAAATAAAAAAATGAAATTGGAAATCACAGAAGAAATGCTCGACCAAATGATTGCCGGCATGGAGGAAATGAAACCTCTAATAGTTGGAGGAACGTCAAGGCAGATTGGTGAATATAAGGGCTATAAAGTATGCCTCGTGTTACAGAAGTTCGAAGAATATAAATAGCTCTCGGCAAAAAACGTCGCAAAAGATGCGTTATTTTTCGGATTTTTTTTGTTGCTTCGGAAATATTTTAGTACTTTTGTCGCAGAATTTGCGACGATATGGGTGGTATTTTGTCGCACAAAAGTAGGATGACGTTATGTATATACACGAAAGAAACAATTGGACAAATTTCCGTTGGGACGCATCGCAGGTGTCGCTCCTTCAGGAGAAAGTGTTTCGCAAACAGGGTGTGCTTTATGGCAGGCTGAGTTCTTTGGGCTTTGACAGCAAACTGCGTGCTATGGCAGAGAACCTGACCTATGATGTCGTGTATTCTTCGGAGATTGAAGGCATACGGCTGAACGTGGATCAGGTCCGTTCGTCCATCGCCAGAAAGCTCGGAATAGAAAACGTGCAATATACAGCCCCTTCGCACTACGTCGATTCGGTGGTCAGCGTCATGCTCGAAGCGATTCAGCATTATGATATGCCTCTCGACAAGGGGAAACTCTGCGCCTGGCAGGCAGCGTTCTTCCCGTCCGGCTATAGCGAAGGCAGTCAGATAGAGGTGGGACGGTATCGAACAAACGAGGAGCATATCGTCAGCGGAATGTTTGGACGCGAAAAGATTCACTATATTGCTCCTTCTCCGGAGCGCATTGAAGAGGAGATGGAAAAGTTCCTCAGATGGTTTGACGGAGAGGAACCGGTGAGCAGTGTCATACGTTCTGCGATTGCTCATTTCTGGTTTGTGAGCATTCATCCCTTTGAGGACGGCAACGGACGGCTGGCCCGCATCCTGTCCGACATGCTGCTGGCTCGCGGAGAGAAGAGCGAGTTCCGTTTCTACAACGTCTCGTCACAAATCAACAAGGACAAGAATCACTACTACGACATTCTTGAGCGTATGCAGCACGGCGACGGCGATATCACAGAATGGTTGGTGTGGTACCTGCAGAAATTGGTGGAGGCACTTGACGAAGCAGACGGCATCGTCACCACGGTCTTGAACAAGAGTTTCTTCTGGCAGAAGGCATCGTCTGTGCCAATGACAGAACGACAGACGCAGATGCTCAACCTCTTTCTTGACGGCTATGAGGCAAAGATAACGTCGAAGACATGGGCGACATTGGCCAAGTGTTCGAAGGACACAGCCATACGTGACATCCAGGATCTGGTCAGCAAGAATATCCTCATTGAGGACATCCCCGGAGCCAAGCGACCGAGCTACTCTATCGTTTATAATGCGGAGGATTTGACGCAATTCTTCACACAGGTAAGCATCACAGAGGAGAATGGCATTCCGTATCTCCATGCCCTGTTCAGGGGAAAGAAACCGATATGCGAAAGAATCCTGAGACTTGATGCCGACCGATACCGGAAAGGAGAATTGCCGTTGTCCAAACTGCTCAGCAAATACTGCTCATATATAGCAGCAAGCAATAAAGAGTAGAAGGACGAAAGAGGGCTGAGGGCTGAAGTATGATGTCTGAAGGATTTTAGAAATACTCCCTTACTGCAAAGTCAAACTGATCGATGAAGATTTGCTTGAAAGCATAAAGATTGTTCTGCTCATAAAAGATGAGCATCGCCTTCTTGTAGTCAACAGAGTCAACAGAACGAAAACTCAAAGGACAATAACCGTTGGCTATCAGGATGGCATTGCTGGTGATGCGGGCCGTGCGCTTGTTGCCATCTAAGAACGCCTGGATATACGACAGGAGCACGAGTGTGAGTAGCGCCTTTTCAATCTCTTGAGGTATCCATAGCTCGAGAACTTAAATCGGCGCAAATATAACTATATTTTTTCAAAAATCGGCTCACGGTGAGCTGAAAAATGTATAATTTGGATGATTTTTGAGCCGATCCCCCCCAATAGGCATTGATGTAAGATGTAAGAAGAGAGCCATTAATAATTGACAATTTAATGGTTGTTTTATCGTTTGTGCGGTGTCTCCTGGCATCGTTTGTGCTATATTGTTTCGTCATCGCGGTGGGATAATTGCCTTCGCTTGCAGCTCGGCCCCATTTGCTCCGCAAAAGGAGATAATGGAGAATTGACAATTGATAATTTTAGGACTAAGGTCTAAAGACGGAAGAGGGAAATTAAAAGATAAGAATTAAAGTGATTTTGTGTCCATAAAACTTGCATGAATCAAAAAATAATGGTACATTTGTAGCCGAAAAATGTGGAGTTCCACAGAAAAATGCTATAAGAGATGGAGTTTAAACGAGATTTTTACCTTCAGAAACTCATTCGTGCAGAGCAGATGGACATGATTAAAATCGTAACGGGTGTACGCCGGTGCGGTAAGTCCTACCTGCTATTCAACATCTTCCGAAATTACTTGCTGACACACGGTGTGGCGGAAGACCACATCATTGGGCTGGCGATGGATGATATACGTAATAGACACTTACTAAATCCGGATACCCTGCTGGATTACATCGATGCGCACATTGTCAATGACGGAAAAACGAATTATGTGATATTGGACGAAGTACAGTTGGTGGACGATTTTGTAGGAGTATTACTTAGTATGGGGCATAAGCATAACGTGCAGACATACGTATCTGGCAGTAACTCGAAGTTCCTTAGCAAGGACGTTGTAACCGAGTTCCGCGGTCGCGGATGGGAAATACGTGTGCGCCCGCTGAGTTTTGCAGAGTACTATGAAGAGATAGGCGGCGATAAAGGTGAAGCATTGCAAGATTACTACACCTATGGCGGTCTGCCGGCAGTAGCCAAGATGAGTAACCCTGAGGAGAAAGAGTCGTATCTGAAAGATGTCTATCGGACAATTTATCTAAAGGACATAATAGAACGGAACCGTTTACATAACACAGAAGGACTGGAACAGATTTTCAAAGTGCTGGCATCGGCGATGGGTTCGACTGTTAACCCGACAAAGATGGCGAATACGTTTAAGTCGGCAACAGACTTGAAGATATCTAATCACACCATATCCAAATACATAGAAAATCTTGAAGACGCGTTTCTAATCAGTCAGGCAGAGCGATACGACATCAAAGGACGAAAGTATATAGGTGCGGACAGCAAATATTATTTTGAAGATCCGGGCATCCGCAATGCGATACTGGGATTCCGCCAGGTGGAGTTTAGTCACATGATGGAGAACGTGCTATACAACGAATTGCGTTCTCGCGGATATTCGGTAGATGTAGGATTGGTTGAGACATGGGAAAAGAACGAGCAAGGCAAGACCGTTCGCAAGATATTGGAGGTTGATTTTGTTGTTAATCGCGGTTCGCAGCGCATATACATACAATCGGCATACATGCTGCCGGACAAAGCCAAGGTGGAGCAAGAACAACGTCCGTTAACAAACATAAGCGACAGCTTCCGCAAGGTGGTCGTCTCTGGCGACTATATGAGAGGATTCTACAATGATGACGGCATTTACCGGATAGGAGTATATGAATTCTTACTTAATATGAATTGCTTGGATGAATAAAGAGGGAAGGGGGAAAAGTTAAAAAGAGAGGGGTCGTTCCTGTATGGGGAGACGACCTCATTTTTTTGAAAGATTTTCGATTTTTTCCATTGTTATATCATCCTTTTTTCGTACCTTTGTGGCCGGTTTGTTTAAGGCATGAAAAACACACAAACCAATTAAAGTTATGAATACATTAGAATACAACGAGATGGCTCGGGATGTGCATCGTGAGCTGGAGCACGAGCGCGAGAAAGCAGCGGACAGACTTCAGCAAGTGGATAATTTTCTGCAACTTATGGAGTATGCGGACGCATCGGCCTCGAAGGCGGAAAGCCTGCAGCAGCAGGTGGAGGAACTGGGAGAGAAGGTAGACGAGCTACAGCGTCAACTGGAAGAAAAGGAGCTGCAACTCACGGAGTTCAGTAAGCTCACTGCGGGTGTGGCAAAGAAGTCCTCACAGGACGAAGTGCTGAAGGCTCTGCGCACGTTTATCAACATCAGTAAGCGCAAGACGCTGAGCAAGCGCATCACTGTGAAAATGGTGATTATGGAGTTCGCCAATTCCATCGGTCTTTCCTTCCCGGAAGAGGTATCGGCAGTGCTCGACAGCCTCGACGACGAGACGGAGACGGCAGCGCCGGTGACGGTCAACGTGGCGGCAGGCGGCATCAATGTGCAACAGGCTAATGCGGTGAACAGATGAACGGGGAGGATCGTTTCAGCGGCGTGACGCACTATACGCACGTGGATGTGCAGCCGGGCGGCATCAACATACAGCATGTGGAGCATCTGCATCAGGCAGACATACTGAAAGCCATCGGCGTGGAACTCGAGGTGAAGAAGACAGCCGCTCAGCAGGAGGAAAGCACCGCTCCTGAGGTGCTGGAATCGCCAGAAGCAGAAAACTACTGGGCAAAGCTGCATGCAGCCGGTTTTGTTGATGCGGAACACAAGCTTTCTCCCAGTACAACACGCAAGCAGGCGATGTACATTGCTGAGTGCTTTGCCGAGAGGTTGGAAATCAAATCAAAGTGGAAGACATTTGAGCACTTCTGGGGCATCAGTAATCTGGCTCAGGAGAAATGGGATGTGCAACAGACAGGCACGCTGCCCAAACGTTCAAAGGAAATAGACAAGATATTCGGTGTCTGACATAGACCGCTGATTATCAGCTTTTGTTGCCCCTATATAGGTCCTATAATAGCTCCTATATAGGGGATTTTTCTTTTATTATCGCCGTACCTTTGCACCGTCGAAAGTTAGAAATGACTTCGGCGGTGCTCTTTGACTTATTGGATTACGAAACAGACCTAAGGAACAATCCCACACATTATTAATAACAAATAAAAAGAAAGGAACAAAATTATGGAAACAAGAATTCTAAAAGTGGTGCGTCAGGGCGAGGCCTTCAACGTACCAAGCCAAAAGGCAGAAGGGGGCCAGATGAAGAAGTGCAACATCGTGTTGCGCGAACTGGGCGGCTCCAAGTTCGAGAACGAATATGTGTGTGCCATGCTGGGCACACTGGCATCATGCAGGTTTTCCGACGGTGATGTGGTCTTCGCCACACTCCGTTTCTCTACCCACGAGTATCAGGGACAGACATTTCAGGAAGTACTGGCAACAGATATCGTTGCAGTTAAAAATTAAAAGTTAAAAATTAAAAGTTATTCCAACCAGAGTTGAAAGACGAGCGGAGAAGTATCGATGAAATGAGCTCAACTACCTTCGCTTTTCCAAAGCTCGTAATTTCAACAACAATGAAAACAATAGCACTAGTAGTTAATAAAAACGAAAACGAAAACCAAAACATTCAAACAATGACGTCGCTCGAAATTGCCGAGCTGACAGGTAAGCAACATAAAGACCTGATGAGGGCTATCCGAAATATGGAGCCTGCGTGGGAGAAAGTCAACGGGCGCAATTTTGCGCTGGTTGAATATCGCGACAAGAAGGGCGAGCTTCGCCCGTGTTACCGACTCTCGAAAACCGAGTGCCTCTACATCGCAACGAAGTTCAACGACGAAGCCCGCGCCAAACTCGTGATACGTTGGGAGCAACTGGAGATGGAAGCCCTTCGACAAGCTCAGGGACCTGTAAGATGTCTGCCCAGTCCGCAGAAGATTCTGGCGATGGCAGATGAAATCATCGGTGAGGGACTTCGCATGCTCAACGAACCGGCGGAAGACACGCTGACGGCTACGCAGGTGGCAAAGACGTTCAACATGACCGTATGCGACTTCAACGCCGTGCTCTGCGACATGGGTATACAATACCGCCAAGGCGGACGTTGGAATATCTCTGACGAACTTGCCGGCCGCAATCTGGTGCGACTGCGCACGCACGTTTCCTACTCGCTGAAGGGTGAGAAGAAGATTCACACCTATATGACATGGACGCTCGACGGACTGCGCTATCTTAACGCAAAACTCGGTTATCCTAATTTCTAAGCCATGAGTGTACACGTAATATATTATAAGGATGGGGCGAAGATGATGCGCCCCGTCCTCACGAGAGAGGAATACCTCGCGCTGCGAGGCGGCGGCGAACAGAGGCAACTGATGCAGCGTATTCGCGGTGGTGAGGAGAGTGTGAAGAACAAGTTGCAGCAGATGAACTACAGTTGTCTGCCGAATGAGGACGGCTCGCTGAAAGGCAGCACCCGTATGAGCAACACCGTGGGGATGGATATTGATTTCGTAGCACCCAAAGAACTGAAAGCCGAAGAACGGCAGGCATGGCTTAAAGAACGCATGGCCGGAGTGCCCGAACTGGTGCTGAGCAGGAAAGATGAACTGGGCTTGCAGATGCTGGAGCGTTCGGCCACCAAGGGCTACCATCTGGTGTTCCGTCGCCGTCCGGAACTCTCGCAGGAAGAGAACCTCAAGTGGGCAAGTGACCTGCTGGGCGTGAAGTTCGACGATAAAGCCAAGGACATCACGCGAGTATTCTTCACGACCACCGAAGAGCCCGAGGAGTTGATCTGGCTCGAAGACGGGCTCTTCGAGAGTGAAGAACTAATAGTGTCCTTTGCCATAGGCAATGGGGCGGAGCGAAGCGAACGCAAGTGTGAAGAATCCAAAGAAGTGAAGAACGAAGAACCATTAATGCTGTCCAATGGGGCAACCAAGAAATTCCCGACACATTATCATGGCATACCGTTCAAGGACATCATTGCGAAGTACTGGGAGGTGAACAACCGGGGTTTTGAACCCACGCAGGGCGACCGCGACACGCTGACGTTCCAGTTGGCAAGCGATTTGCGCCATATCTGCGGCAAGAATTTCAACTGGCTCAATCAGGTGATCCCCTGCTACGACGGTTTCACACCAGAGGAGAAACAGCAGAAAATCAAGAATGCTCTGGCCTCCAAATACGAGGGTTTTCCTCAGCGCCTGCGCGACACACTCAATGCGCTGCAGATGTCGGATGTAAGAGGTAAGATGGATGATGTGGAAAACGTTGACGATAACGATAACGAATTATCAACTGTCAATTCTCAATTGTCAATTAAAAAACTTCCTCAGGGCATTCAGGAATCCATCGATGCCGTAGGTCCTCATCTGGCTATGCCCGTACTGACGGCCATCTGTCCCTGCATCGGAGCGCTTGCAACGGGTGTGAAGCTGGATGTGCACGGCCAGAAGAAGGGTCTCAACCTCATTGCTTACATCGCCGGTGATTTCGCTTCGGGAAAGGGTGGTATCGACCCCGTGGTGGAAGCCTGGATGAGCGAGGTGAGGGCGCAGGACACTATGTATCAGATGCAGGAGGACGAATGGCGGGCCAAGAAGCGTGCGGCCAAGAACAAGAAGGATCAGCCCGAGGAACCCAAACTGCCTGTGCGTTTCCTGCCGCTGAATAATACCGTTGCCAATCTGGCAGAGCGTCTGGGTAACACGGAAGGCAAGCACGCCTTTTCGTTCACGCCGGAGGCCGACACCGTGGCACAGAAGTGGAGGTCTGCGATGAGCGACTTCTCCGTGATGCTGCGTCAGAGCTACGACGGCAGCCGTTACGACCGCGAGGCAAAAAGTGCGGAAGCTGTGAATGTGCACATTGAGCATTTGCTGTGGAATGTGACGATGTGCGGCACGCCCGATGCTCTCTACCGCGTGGTGTCGAACTATACGGACGGGTTCCAAAGCCGTATCGCCGTGGCCCGCACTCCCGACAACACCTTCGCTCCGCTGGAGGACAAGCCGTATGTCATCACCGACCGGCACTCGGAGCGCATCCGTCAGATAGCCCATCTGCTGCCCCTGATGCAGGGCGAGGTGGAACTGCCGAAACTGGAGGCCAAAGGGCGCGAGTGGGTGGAGCGCATCCGACTGGAGACGATGAAGAACGACGACCGCACCCGTGCCCGCCAGCGCTTCCGCGTCTGCGTGACAGCACAGCGCATGACATGCTGTCTGATGCTCTGCAAAGTGGCCGAACTGCTGATACAGAAGCACGGATTCTCTGGAGCCGAGAAGCAGCTGAAAACATCTGCCGACATGTGGAAGACGATGCTCCTGAAGGCCCAGACACCTCAGATGCTGGAAGCCTATGACATCATCGCCGACTCGCTCTTGGAGAATGCCCTGCATTTCTTCCGCGACCGCATCGAGAATGCCTTTGCCAGCCGCGATTATGCAGGAAACAACGACCGTCGGCGTATGGGTAAGAACGACTCCATTTTCGAGCGTCTTGATGTGCAATTCACCTTCGAGCAGGCTTTGCAACACAGCACCGCAGTCAAGGGAACGTACAGCTCTCGCAACAGTGTGCACCAGATGTTGAAAAACTGGAAAAGGCAGGGGCTTATAGTGAAGAAGGAAAACGGATGGTATCAGAAGATGTGATGTTGTCATTAATTGATAATTGACAATTGACAATTGATAATTGATAATTATGATTACCATCGATAACACTCAGGAATGCTTCGTGGAGCTCTGGCTACGGCTGGAGCGCACGAGGCGGCTCCTCCAGGGGCAGCGAAAGCGCTACTGCATCCGTAACGTGCTCCGTTCGTGGTTCGGTCTCCGGGCCGACGACGACTTCATCTGGGAGGTATGCCATCTCTGCGCTCAGGAAGGTTGGAACGAACTTCCCTCGCCCTTGCTCTCTCCGCGCAAACACCGCGAACTGCTCCGTGCCATAATGGCGGTGAAATCGGGCATAAGTTATTACAAGGTGAATCTGAAAGCCCTCGACACGGCCTACACCATCGCCTTCCCCCGCTGCACTCCGCTCAACGTGAACAAGAAGAAAAGACAGAAACCGCCGTAGCTGGCGGTTTCTGTTGTATTTCGGGACATAGGAAAAGCGGGGAAACAGACTGTTAAAAAATGCAAAATCCGTTAATCTGACAAGTTTATCCAATAATTTGACAAGTGATTATCGAAAAATACGTCGTACTTTTGCAGCGGAAAAACAATTATCAACCCATAAAAGAATACCACTATGAAGAAACTGATGTT
>JAEEGG010010427.1_pt1 | contig 20526 bp, 18 predicted proteins | sample 9134161 | NCBI WGS metagenome assembly JAEEGG01 (sample SAMN16246543, study PRJNA631951) | gut metagenome | biome: gut microbiome; feature: rumen; material: CR-attached | host: Bos | place: Iran: Karaj | collected 2018-10 | reverse complement strand
GATTATTGTCGATTATTTGCAGTTGATGCAAGGACAGCGTGAAGGCGACAAGAATAAGGGTAATCGTGAACAGGAAATCAGCTATATCTCTCGTTCGTTGAAGGCTTTAGCCAAAGAGTTGAAAGTGCCCGTTATCGCCCTGTCGCAGTTGTCGCGTGCAGTGGAGACCCGTTCGGCCACGAAACGTCCTGAGCTGTCCGACTTGCGTGAGTCTGGCTCTATCGAGCAGGATGCCGACATGGTAATGTTCATCTATCGTCCCGAGTATTACAAGTTGGATAAGTTTGAAGATGACATGCCGTCGAAAGGCTTGGCCGACTTGATAATCAAGAAGAACCGTCATGGTGCCACGGCTGATATCCGTGTTCGCTTCGACAGCCAGTTCACGAAGTTTGCAGACATGAACGAATCGCTTGATTACAATAGCGGTATGACTGTGACCGACAACCCCAATGCCGGTATCAGCGCCAATGACCAGTTTGACAATGTGCCTACGGTTACTTATTCGTCAAGTATGAATAATGATCTTGGTGATATGAACGCCAATGACCAGTTTGACAATGCGGAAGGCATGCCGTTCTAACTAATTAATCCCCAGAATTTTTCTCCTTTGAGCATCTCTGCCAGATGTGCGGCCATCGGTCTGTTTTGTGGTAGCGAAAGGTTGGGATCTTCTTCTAAGACACGCTTGGCCAACTGACGGGTGTAGGCGACAATCTTTTCGTCTTTGACAATGTCGGCAATCTTAAAGTCCATCATGCCACTCTGTCGTAATCCTTGGATGTCGCCAGGACCGCGCAATTTCAAGTCGGTATTGGCAATCTCAAAGCCGTCGGTGGTGCGTACCATGGCTTCAATACGCAACTTGCTGTCGTTGGAGAGCTTGTCGCCCGACATGAGGATGCAGTACGACTGCTCGCCACCACGTCCAACACGGCCGCGCAACTGGTGCAACTGCGACAAACCAAAGCGTTCCGAATTTTCGATGACCATCACCGTGGCGTTGGGAACGTCAATGCCCACTTCGATGACGGTGGTGGAGAGTAGGATTTGTGTGTCATTGCGTATAAAACGCTGCATTTCAGCGTCTTTGTCTTCACTCTTCATCCGGCCATGGACCACACCCACCTGATATTGCGGTCTGGGAAAGTCGTGCAGGAACATCTCGTAGCCGTGCATCAGATTTTGCAAGTCCATCTTTTCCGACTCTTCGATGAGCGGATAGACGACGAAAATCTGCCGTCCGGCAGCTATCTCGCGACGCATAAAGCCTATGAGTTGCAGTCGGTTGCGCTCTGTGAGGTGTCGCGTGATGATGGGCTTGCGCCCCTTAGGAAGTTCGTTGATGATGGAGAGGTCCAAATCGCCGTACAGGGTCATGGCTAAGGTGCGCGGAATAGGGGTGGCTGTCATTACCAGCACATGGGGGGCCGTGCTGCTCTTGCGCCATAGTTTGGCTCGCTGTTCAACGCCAAACCGGTGCTGTTCGTCGATGACGACAAGTCCTAATTTATTGAAAATCACGTTGTCTTCAATAAGGGCATGCGTGCCAATGAGGATGTCCACATCGCCGTTTTGCAGTCCTTCCAGTATCTCTTTCCGCTTGGCGGTTTTGGTCGAGCCCGACAGGAACTCCACACGCATGTTCATGCCCGCCAGCAACCTGCTGATGTTTTCGTAATGCTGTGTCGCTAAAATCTCGGTGGGCGCCATCAAACACGATTGGTAGTCGTTATCCTTGGCAATGAGCATGACAAGCAAAGCCGTGATGGTCTTGCCGCTGCCCACATCGCCTTGCAGCAGGCGGTTCATTTGGCGTCCACTGCCTACATCGGCACGTATCTCCTTGATGACGCGCTTCTGGGCGCCTGTCAACTCGAAGGGCAGGTGCTCCTTGTAGAACGTGTTGAAGTAGTCACCCACCTTGTCGAAGCGGTAACCTTTGATTTTCTGCGAGGTTATAAGCTTGATTTTGAGCATCTTCAGTTGCGTGAAGAAGAGCTCGTCAAACTTGAGCCGCAGGATGGCTCGTGTCAACAGTTCGCCCGAAGAGGGGTAATGTATGTTGTAAATCGCATCTTTCAGCGATATCAGCTTGACACTGTTGATGATAGAGTCGGGTAGGGTTTCGGGAATGCTCAGCTGCGGTTGCGAGAGCAAGGTGTAGATGAGTTTCGAGATGGCCTTCGAGTCCAGCCCTTTCTTCTTGGCTTTGTCGGAGGTGTTGTACAATGGCTGGAAACTGAGCGGTATGGGTGAGTTGGTTTGCGCCTGTGGGTCAATCATTTCCGGATGGGTGATGTTCCAGCGGTTGTTGAATTGGGTGGGCTTGCCAAAGACGATAAACTCGCGTCGCTGGCTGACAAGGTCTTCCACCCAGCGCAGACTGTTGAACCAGACCAGCTCGATGACGCCAGTGTCATCGGCAAACTTGGCCACTAAGCGCTTGCCACGTTGCTGGCCCACCACCTCGTGCGAGATGATGCGTCCTTTGATCTGTATGTAGGCGCTGTCGCTATTGATATCGCAAATACGGTAAATCTTCGACTTGTCCACATGCCGATAGGGCAGATAGAACAGCAAATCGCGAAACGTGTAAACATTGAACTCCTTGTGCAAGATGTCGGCCTTTTGCGGTCCAACACCTTTCAGATATTCAATGGGGGTGTTAATAAAATCTACGTTCGCCATCGTCGCATTTTTGCCGTTTCAGGCGTTATTCTTTAAATTTGACATCATAGTAGGGGAAAGCATCCATCATCTCTCCCGAAAAATAGAAGTCGAAGGCTAAGCCGCCAAAAGTGTAGGGCGTGCCGTGAATGGTGATTTGCGCACCGCCAATCTCAGGAGCGGCCTTGGGCACCGACAGGTCGAAGCCCAGGTTGAACAGCGTGGCCAATATGCCGGCGTTGTTGGCAATGTTAAAGCCCGCACGTTCCCACTGTTTTTTGAACTGATGCAGCATGATGCCAGCATAAAGGTATGAGTAATAGTGATTTGTATTGTCTGTAAGTCGGGTAATGCGCTCCAAGGAGTCGTTTTCTGTTTCGAAGGCCAGCACATCTTCAAATTTCTCGTTGATGTAGAACGGCGATTCGGGCTTGCGCAAATAGCGCTCAATACGCATGGCTGTGGGCTCTTTGATGCCCGTAACTCCCATTGAGAACTTGGTCTCGGTGACCAGCACCTTGACAGGACCCAGGTACGACTTGAAAACCTCGCGGTTGGTGTTGTACAAGCGTATCTGTTCTCCAATGAGGGTGCACACGATGAGTCGCGGCTCGATGCCAGCAACGGCGGCGGCACTGTCAATGGTCGGCTTCTCCATCAGGATGGCGTCTTTCAGCGCTTCCCATTGCGAAGAGTTCATCCAGGCAATGGCGTTGTCGTTCTGATGTGCGTTGCTTTTGTGTGCTAACACCTCTTCGCCCTGCTGTGTCAGTTTTTTGTACTCCTTGTCAATGTCGTGTTTGCTGGCAATGTGCAACTCCACCGCGCGAATCATCTGCTCGATAATCTTAGGGTTGCACCCCGAGTTGAGTGCCTCCAAAATCAAGTTGGCATTTCGAGGATAGAACCTGCTGATACACATTATTTTGTAGTAATCCAACGCCAGTTGGCTGTTGTCAACGGTTTCCTCCTTGTTGCTTTGACTGCCGTTATTCATCTCGCTGATTTCCATTAAGTAACGGTTGTTCTTGTCGATGCGCCCGTTATTGTTTGTCAGCCCCAGCTGGAAAATGGCCCATGCGGCAATGATGCCAAAGCCCGCTAATGCAAATCCATAAACAATAATTTTGCCTATGATGCCGAAAACTTTCTTTTTTTTGTCGCTCTGTTCCATTTTCTTATATGCTGTATGTCAATCTTTTTTTGCGTTGCAAAGTTACGAAATATTAAGGCGTCTTTTTCCTCTTTTTTATATTGTTATGGGGTGAAAAATCTTTATTGTTGATTTTCAGATATTTATGTTTCGTGATGTTTCTTTTGTTAAGATGGTATTCCAATGCCCGTTAATGAATTTTTAGCATTTGGTAGACAAAATATTATTTTTCCTAAAAAAATATTTTTTGTTGTATCTATTTAGAAAAAGTTTATTTTTGTAGCCTATTTCTTAATAAATATTGTTTTATGGTACCAGAACAGGAAACTACGTTAAATTTTTTCCGCTTTGAGGATTTAAGAATTTACAGCAAAGCGCTCGATTATGTTAATTGGCTACATGGTGTGGCAGTCTCCATTCAGGAGGCCTATCGTGAGAGCGTGGTCCTGCCGTTCTTGAAATCGGCACAAAGTGTGGCCTTGTCTATTGCAGAAGGTTCTTCTCGTAACAAGGCTCAATTTATTTATTATTTAAAGATGGCTAAAAGTGCTGTGCGCGAGTGTGTTGTCTATACGACTATTGCATCCCGACTCAACTTGTTGAACGAGGATGACAAAGACCATTCAAGAACACAGTTGATGGAAATGACCAAGATGATCGGTTCGCTCGTTTCGTCCTTGCAGAAGTTGGTTCCCAACGCCAAGGATGACGATATGGAGATGGCCTAGTGCCTCTATTCTCTGTTCCGGTACTCAAAAGTCACTTTAAAAATTATTTAATTTGAGACGGCCATAATTGACCGTCCCTTCAATCTTTGTCTTATTTCGAACGGCAGTTGAACTTGTGAACCCACCGCTGAAAGAATCTCTTTGAATTTTGAATTCTGAAAATTGAATTTATTTTGCTTTACAGTAAAATATCGTATATTTGCAGCAAAATAGTAAATAAACTCATTATCATATAAACCTTTAAACTATAACATTATGGCAATTGTAAAACCTTTTAAAGGATTACGTCCTCCGAAAGACATTGTTAAACAGTTGGCATCACGTCCTTACGATGTGCTCAACTCCAAAGAGGCTCGCATCGAAGCCGCTGGCAATCCCTATTCGTTACTTCATGTGACGAAGGCCGAAATTGACCTTCCCGAAGGTACCGACGAACATTCTCAAGCCGTTTATGACAAGGTGGTTGAGAATTTCAACATGTTTAAGAAAAATGGCTGGCTCGTTAAGGAAGATACTGAAAAGTTCTATATCTATGCCCAAACCATGGACGGCCGCACCCAATACGGTATCGTGGGCTGCACGCATATTGATGACTATTTGAACAATGTTATCAAGAAACACGAATTGACCCGTAAGGATAAAGAGGAAGACCGTATGATTCACGTTCGTATCACCAATGCCAATGTGGAACCCGTATTCTTCTCATATCCTGCAAATAAGCACATTGATGAGATTGTAGAGAATATCGTTAAGAATCAGGCTCCCGAATACGACTTCGTAGCTGACGACGGCTTCGGTCACCATTTCTGGGTAATCAATGATCCCGCCACCAACAAACGTATTGCCGAAATCTTCAAGAACGAGATTCCTTATCTGTATGTAGCTGACGGTCACCATCGTACCGCCGCCGCTGCTCTCGTGGGCAGCGAAAAACGCAGAAATAATCCCAACCATACCGGCAACGAAGAATACAACTACTTCATGGCAGTTATCTTCCCCGATAACCAACTGAAAATCATCGACTACAACCGCGTAGTGAAAGATTTGAACGGCCATTCGGTTGAAGAGTTCAAGAATATGCTTAATGAGGCTTTTGTAGTTGAAAAGATGGGTAAGGATATCTATACTCCTTCCAAACTGCACGAGTTCAGCATGTATCTCGAAGGTGAGTGGTACAAGATGACCGCAAAACCTGGCACTTTCAACGATAACGATCCTATCGGTGTTCTGGATGTGACCATCCTTTCGAATCTCGTTCTGGATAAGATTCTGGGTATTAAAGACCTCCGTACCGACAAGCGCATCGACTTCGTAGGCGGTATCCGTGGTTTAGGCGAACTGAAACGCCGCGTGGACAGCGGTGAGATGAAAGTGGCTTTCGCTCTCTATCCCGTATCCATGAAGCAGCTGATCGACATTGCCGACTCTGGCAACATCATGCCTCCCAAGACCACTTGGTTTGAACCGAAACTCCGTTCGGGACTCGTAGTTCACGAATTGGAATAGTTTTATAAAGCGCGTAACGGCGCCACGGCTCTCTCGAAGATGCCGTTCATGTAAGCAATCAACATCCCGTAATTCGTTATCGGGATGTTTTGCTTTATGGCGGGTTGCAGTCGGTTGATGAGCTGCTTCTGGGTAATCATGCAGCCGCCGCACTGGATGACCATGGCAAAGTTGTGCAAGTCGGGTAGGGGCTGCAGCCCTGAGACGAAGGTGAACTGCAGTTGCTTGCCGGTGTGTTTTTGCAGCCAGCGCGGAATCTTAACACGTCCGATATCTTCACAAGAGCTTTGGTGCGTACACGATTCCAAAACTAAAATATGGTCGCCGTCGCGCAGATTGTCAATCTGCGGTGTGCCGCTAAGATATTCTGTAAAAGCACCTTTGTGCTTGGCGAGCAGGATGCTGAAGCTGGTCAGCGGGATGCTCTCAGGCACGATGGCCGACACTTCCCCGAACATCTGGCTGTCGGTAATGACCAGGGCGGGAGTGGGGTGGTTGGCCAGATAGTCGGCCAGCTTGTCTTCTTTCAGCACGATGGCGATGGCGTTGTTGTCGAGGGCGTCGCGGATAAGTTGCACTTGCGGCAGGATGAGCCGCCCCTCCGGGGCTTCGCTGTCGATGGGGGTGACCATCACGATGGTGTCGCCCTCACGAATGATGCCTTCCAAGATAGAGTGCGACATGTAGGCCGACGGAGGCATGGCTTTGACCATGGCGGCGGTCAATTCTTGCAGTCCTTCGCCTGTGTGGGCGCTGATGTTGTAGACCGGCTGCCCGTTGAGTTGCGTTGTTGTGTGTGTCAGCAGGTCGCTTTTGCTGTTCACAATCAGATAGGGCGTGGCAAACTCCTGCAGCCGTTGGCAGAGCAACCCCTCGGCCTCTCCCCACTGGTAATTGTTTGTGACAATTATCGCTAAATCAATGCTTTTGATGATGTCGAGGCTCTTCTCCACACGCTTGCTGCCCACCTCTCCATCATCGTCAATACCTGCCGTGTCAATCAGCACCACAGGACCGATGCCGAAAATCTCCATGCTCTTTTTCACGGGGTCGGTGGTGGTGCCGGCATAGTCGGCCACAATGGCGGTCTCTTGCCCTGTAATGGCGTTGATGAGTGAACTTTTGCCGTTGTTGCGTCTGCCAAATATGCCGATGTGTGGTTTCATGATTCTCTATTTTTGATGAAAATCTTGCGTATGCAAGGAAAGGCAAAGATACTCATTTTTCATTTGTGCCCTTCTGTCAAGTATGCTTTCAATCAAATATTTTTTGGAAATCCTAATAAATGTTAACGATATGGATTGAAAGCGAAAATTTCGTAAATTTGCACACTCAATAAAAAAATGAATTTAAAACAATAATTTTATGGCAACAACAGCTGATTTTAAGAATGGCCTCTGTATTGTTTACAATAACGAATTGTGGACTATCGTGGAATTCCTGCATGTGAAACCCGGTAAGGGCAACACTTTTGTTCGTACCAAACTGAAACATATCAAGACTGGTAGAGTACAGGAAATCAGATTCGATGCCGGTGTTAAGATTGAACTCGCCCGCGTAGAGCGCCGTCCTTACCAATTCTTATACAAAGAAGGTGACAATTCATATTGCTTTATGCATACCGAAACTTACGAGCAGCTTTCTATCGAAGGTGATCTGATTAACAACCCCGGACTTTTGAAAGAAGGTCAGACTGTGGAAATCATGTATCACGCCGATACCGATACTCCGCTGACTTGCGAGCTTCCCGCCTTTGTTGACCTGCAGGTTACCTATACCGAACCTGGTGTGAAAGGCGATACTGCTACCAACTCACTCAAAAGAGCTATTGTGGAAACTGGTGCCGAAGTGTTCGTTCCTCTTTTCATCGAAACTGGTGAAATGATTAAGGTGGATACCCGTACCAACAAATATTCGGAAAGAGTAAAATAATCTTTCCAGTATCCGCAGTTTTTCTAACATAATAGTTTTGATATGAAATTTGAAAAACCGCTCACCATATCCCAATTGTTGGAGATAATTCCGCATGAGGTGGTGGTTAAAGGGAACGCATCCAATGTGATGTCAGGCATGAATGAGATTCACTCGGTGGAAGCCGGTGACCTCTCATTCGTGGATATTCCCAAATATTACGAGAAAACGCTTTCGAGCGTGGCTTCCGTAATTTTAATAAATAAGGAAACCGATTGCCCCGAAGGGAAAACATTGATTATCACCAATGATCCTTTTGGCGATTATGTGCAAGTGGTACGCCATTTTGTGCATTTCCATCCTCAAACCGAGTTGATTCATCCCAATGCCGTTATCGGTGAAAATACCATCATCCAACCTAATACCTTTATCGGTGAAAATGTGGTGATTGGTAAGAATTGTATTATTCACGCTAACGTGAGTATCTATTCCGATACCGTCATTGGCGACAATGTCATTATCCATTCGGGAGCAGTCATCGGTGCCGATGCCTATTATTTCCAAAAGCGCACCGATGGTTGGAAAAAGCTCGAATCGTGCGGCCATACGGTCATTGGCAATGATGTGGAAGTGGGTTGCGGTGTGATGATCGACCGCGGTGTGTCGGGTGTGACCTATATTGGTGATGGCACCAAGTTCGATAACCTGACGCAAGTGGGCCACGACACCTACATCGGCAAGCGCTGCCTGATTAGTGCTATGTGCGCCATCGCCGGCTGTACACGCATCGAGGACGACTGCACCATCTGGGGCAAGTCGGCCATCAACAAGGATTTGGTGGTTGCCAAGAATACGACCTTGCTTGCCTTCTCGGCTCTGGATAAATCTGTTACAGAGGAAAATAGCGTTCTGTTGGGCATTCCCGCTTACGATGCGCGCAAGCGTTGGAAAGAGATTGCCTGCGGCCGTATGCTTCCCGAACTGGTGGAAGAAATTGGTCGCTTGAAAGCTGAAATAGAGAAACTTAAGAAATAGTTTCATTCTTTATGATGTTTATGATGCGTTTGTTGAAACCCCTAACGACTACATTATGGGCAGCAGTGTTGCTTTTGTCGATGTGTGGCTGCCGCCAACAGTCGGGACATATGTTGCAAGCACAAAATCAGCCGCAAGTCTATTACCCAACTGTGAATGAAGGCGTCATTGTGCCGCCTTTTCTTTCCAAGGGCGATACCATCGGCTTGGTGGCACCAGCCTATAAGGACGATTTGAATGAAATCAAATACGCTATCCAATGGCTTGAAAAACAAGGGTTTCATATTTTGAATGGTCAGTGCATAGATTTGCATCACAGCACCATTTATTCAGGCACTGATGAGGAACGCGCTGCCGACTTCCAGGCTATGCTCGACAATCCGTCGGTGAAGGCTATTGTTGCCACTCGCGGCGGCTATGGCGTAGTGCGTATGATCGACAAGGTTGACTGGTCGCACTTCCGTGAGCATCCCAAGTGGATATGCGGCTTTAGCGACATCACTGTCATTCACTCGCATGTGAACCGCCAGTGCCGTGTGGCCACCATCCATTCGATGATGCCACTGAGTATTAAGGCCGAAAACTCAGAACAAATCGGAGCACAATCGTTATTGAAAGCACTGAAAGGACAGCCGTTGGCATACACCGTGCCCTCCAGCGCCAAGAACCGTGCTGGCAAGGCTACGGGCGAATTGATTGGCGGCAATCTCTCGCTGCTCATCTCACTGACGGGCTCCGTTTCGGAAATGGATTATGACGGCAAGATTCTCTTCATTGAGGATTGCGACGAATATTACTACCATGTGGATCGTATGCTGATGGAACTGAAACGCGCGGGCAAATTGGAAAAATTAGCCGGACTGATTGTGGGCGGCTTCGTGCGACTGAAGGAGATTGATGCGCCTAATATTAAATTTGGCAAAACAGTAGAGGAGATTGTGTGGGATGTTTGCGGTGAATACTCTTTCCCCATTCTGTTTGATTTTCCCGCTGGCCACATTAAAACCAACTGCGCCCTTCGTTTGGGCACCACATGCACCATGGAAGTGACAGGAAAGGGCGGTTACTCGACCGTGAAAATGTAATTTTTCCCCTCATTATTCCTTTTTTCTTTCCAATAAAATCCGTACCTTTGCGTTTCAATAATCGTTGATTTTAATACAAAGAGAATATGTCTTATTGGATTATCTTTATTGTTTTTATGATTTTAAGCTGGATTGTGTCGAGAACTCTACAATCCAGAATAGAGAAATATTCTAAAGAGCGTCTTAGCTCGGGTTTGACGGGCAAGGAGGTGGCCGAGAAGATGTTGCGCGACAATGGCATCTATGATGTGCAGGTGGTCAGCACCCGCGGTATGTTAACAGACCATTACAATCCCGCTACGAAGACGGTCAACCTGAGCGAAGGTGTCTATGGTAGTAACAGTGTGGCAGCGGCTGCCGTTGCCGCCCACGAATGCGGACATGCCGTGCAGCACGCCACGGCCTATAGCTGGCTTAGTCTTCGTTCAGCAATGGTTCCTGCCGTGCAGTTTGGCGCCAACTTCTCACAGTGGATACTACTGGCAGGATTACTACTTCTTTATGTAAGTGCTATTGGCAAGTATATTCTCATTGCCGGCATTGTTCTCTTTGCCTTGACCACGCTGTTTGCGTTCATCACGTTGCCGGTAGAGTACAACGCCTCGGCCCGTGCTTTGGAGTGGCTCGATGCGACAGGCATCACTTACGGTGAGGAACACGACCATGCCGCCGACGCACTGAAATGGGCCGCCCGCACCTACGTTGTCGCCGCCCTCTCATCACTGGCCACGCTGCTCTATTACATCGCACTCGCCAACCGAAGAAACTAGACGAACTTTATAATTAAAAAGAACAAATTCAGAATTCAAAATTCAAAATTCAAAATTCAATTATTCTATAACTCTATAACTCTATAACTCTATAACTCCTTAACTTCTTAACTCCTCACTCCTCACTCCTCACTCCTCACTCCTCACTTAATCAATAAACCAATCAACATTTCAACAATATCATGTCCGAACACGTAAAATGCTTAATTATCGGCTCCGGTCCTGCAGGTTATACCGCAGGTATCTATGCATCGCGAGCCAACATCCATCCTGTGCTGATTGAAGGTATGCAGCCTGGCGGTCAGCTGACCATTACCAACGATGTGGAGAACTTCCCAGGCTATCCTGATGGCAGCGGAGGTCCCGCCATTATGGATGATATCCGTCGTCAAGCTCTTCGTATGGGCACTGACATCCGTACGGGCATGGTGACGCAAGTTGATTTTTCAAAGCGCCCCTTTAAGTGTGTGGTGGACGATACTGACGAGATTATCGCTGACACCGTAATTGTCTCAACCGGTGCTACCGCCCGCTGGCTCAATATCGAAAGCGAACAGAAGTTCCGTGGCTTTGGCGTGTCGGCCTGTGCCACCTGCGATGGCGCGTTCTTCAAGAACAAGACCGTGGCCGTGATTGGTGGGGGAGATACTGCCCTTGGCGAGGCTCTCTATCTGGCGGGCATTTGCGCTAAAGTCTATATTGTACACCGTCGCGATGAATTCCGTGGTGCCAAGTATTTGCAAGACAGAGTGTTCAATACGCCTAATATCGAGGTGAAATGGAACAAGCTTCCAAAGGAAATTCTGGGCGAGCAGAAAGGCTTTATTCGTCAGGTGACGGGCTTGCTTTTGACGGATAAGTTAGATAACAGCGAGAGCGTCATCGACTTGGATGGTGTGTTTGTGGCCATTGGTGTTACGCCTGTTACCGAATTGTTCAAGGGTCAACTCGAACTGGATGAGCAAGGTTATATCAAGACGCAGAACGGCACACCCATGACGTCTGTTCCTGGTGTGTTTGCAGCCGGCGACGTGCAAGATTCGCGTTATCGCCAGGCTATTACCGCCGCCGCTTCAGGCTGCAAGGCTGCCATCGAAGTGGAACGCTTCCTGTTGGAACATGGTGAATAAAACAGTAGGGGCGAGGCGTGCTTTGCCCCTAAGGACCATAAAAAAAGACGACAATTTTCATTGTCGTCTTTTTTGTTAGTGCAAACCTTTGATTAGGCTTCGGTTGCGGGAGCTTCTTCAGCGGGTTCTGCGTTTTCGGTAGCTTCGGCCTGTGCCTCTTCAGCAGCAGCTTCTGCTTCGGTTTCAGCTTGAGCCTCTGCAGCTTCAGCGGCCTCAGCAGCAGCTATCTGAGCGTATTTCTCAGCAACTTTAGCTGCCATGGCTTCTTTAACCTTGGTCTCAGCTTCCAAACGTTTCTTCATTTCATTGCGTTGTTTGTCAGCAACTTCGCGTTTGATGTTGTTGGTCTTGGAATCTTTTTCTTGTTTCCAAGCATCAAATTTGCGTTGTGCGTCGTTCTCGGTCAGCGCGCCTTTAGCGATGCCGCCTCTTAAGTGTTTCATCAAATAAACACCTTCGCGTTTCAGAATCGAACGGGCCGTATCTGAAGGAGAAGCACCGGCTTCAACCCAATACAATGCTCTGTCGAAATCCAGGGTGATGGTTGCAGGATTGGTCAGCGGGTTGTAAGTACCAATGTTTTCAATGAAACGTCCGTCACGTGGTGCACGACCATCCGCAATTACAATGTGGTAGAAAGGCTGATTTTTCTTACCATGTCTTTGTAATCTGATTCTTGTTGCCATAATTTTTTGGTTTAAATTAAGTGATTTTTTTAAGCGTGCAAAAATATAAAAAATTTCAATACAAAACACACATGAGGTAAAATTCACAATTCATAATTAAGAACAGAACAAAGAACCAATTCAAAATTCAAAGAGATTCCTTCGACGGTGTTTTCGACAGGCTCAACCACCGTCTCGGAATGACACCAACAATTAAACAATAAACAATTAAACAATCAACACCCCAACAATTCTTAACTTCTTAACTTCTTAACTTCTCACTTCTCACACGTACCTTCATAATTTCATAATTTATTCCCTTCAACATCTCAACAAAATATCGTACCTTTGCATTCGCATTATTGAAAAATCATATCATTATGAAAACACATAAAATATCCTCTGATTTTTTGAGCCTGGAGACTGTGGCTCAAATTCTTAAATCGAAAGCTAAACTTGAATTGTCGGAAGAGGCTACCGCCGCCGTGGTGAGATGCCGTGAGTATTTGGACAAGAAAGTGAAAGAGAGCAAAGTGCCCATCTACGGTGTGACTACGGGCTTCGGCTCACTGTGCAACACCTCAGTGTCGGGCGACGACCTGTCGAAACTGCAGAGCAATCTGGTGCTCTCGCACGCCTGCGGTATGGGCGACGAGGTGCCGCAAGAGATTGTAAAACTGATGCTTCTGCTCAAAGTGCAATCGCTGTCGTACGGCAACTCGGGCGTGCAGTTGGCCACCATCCAACGTCTGATTGATTTTTATAACAAAGGCGTTTATCCCGTTGTCTATCAGCAAGGTTCGCTGGGCGCTTCGGGCGACTTGGCCCCACTGGCTCATCTGTCGCTGCCTCTGTTGAACAAAGGTGAAGTTTACTATCGTAACAAGAAATATCCCGCAGAGGAAATCAATGCTCGCTTCGGCTGGAAACCTATCACGCTGCAAGCGAAGGAAGGCTTGGCTCTGTTGAACGGTACCCAGTTTATGGGCGCCTACGCCGTTTGGCTCCTGCTCAAGGCACGCAAGCTCTCCTGGCTGGCCGATATCATCGGTACGGTGTCTCTCGAGGCTTTCGACGGCCGTATCGAACCTTTCAATCTGTCGGTACACTTCGCCCGTCCGCACGTAGGACAAATTCTCACCGCTACGCACATCAGCAACATGCTGCTGGGTTCCGAAATCATCTCGCGTCCTAAGAAACACGTGCAGGATCCTTATTCGTTCCGCTGCATGCCGCAAGTGCACGGCGCCAGCAAGGATGCCATTGCTCATGTGACTAACGTAGTAGAGACGGAAATCAATTCGGCTACCGACAATCCGACCGTGTTCCCCGATGAGGATCTTATCATCTCGGCCGGCAACTTCCACGGACAGCCCTTGGCCTTGGTGCTCGACTTCCTCGCACTGGCAACCGCCGAACTGGGCAACATTTCTGAACGCCGTATTTATCAACTTATTTCTGGCAAACGCGAGCTGCCTTCATTCCTTGTAAAGAACCCCGGACTGAACTCTGGCTTCATGATTCCGCAATATACGGCAGCTTCTATTGTTAGCCAAAGTAAAACCTTTACCATGCCTTCGTCATCCGATTCCATCGAGTCGTCGCAAGGCCAGGAAGACCATGTAAGTATGGGCGCCAATGCAGCTACCAAGGCTTATCTGGTGGTGAACAATCTTGAAAAAGTATTGGCTATCGAATTGCTCAACGCCGCTCAGGCTCTCGAATTTCGCCGCCCGCTGAAATCGTCCGATTTTATCGAAGATTTCGTGGCAAGCTATCGCAAACATGTGCCTTTCGTTGAGAACGACACCTATATGCACGAGCTGATGCAGAAGTCACTTGAGTTTATCCAGCAAGTGGATGTGATTTTGCCGAAAGACTAATCGCTTCGTGAAATACAAAAAAAGTCCCTGCCAGTATTGACGGGGACTTTTTTATTGGTTGTCGGATAGGTGTTAGAGGAAGGCTTCGTCTGACACTTCGTCTATCTCTTCACGTAGATTTTCTATGATGAATTGCTTTCGGTCGGGTGTGTTGTCGCCGAGATAATATTCCAGCAATGCATTGATGTCGGTGTTCTTTTCCAGAACGACAGGGTCAAGGCGGATGGATTTGCCGATGAAGTTGCCGAACTCTTCGGGCGAAATTTCACCCAAACCTTTGAAACGGGTGATTTCGGGTTTGCCGCTTAACTTCTTAATAGCCTCGTTGCGTTCCTCTTCTGAGTAGCAATAGAGTGTCTTTTGCTTGTTGCGCACACGGAATAGGGGAGTCTGCAGAATGTAAATGTGCCCGGCACGCACTACATCAGGGAAGAACTTGAGGAAGAAGGTGAGCAGCAGCAAACGAATGTGCATGCCATCCACATCGGCATCGGTGGCGATGACGATGTTGTTGTAGCGTAGTCCGTCCAATCCGTCTTCTAGGTTAAGGGCTGCCAGAAGAAGCGTAAGTTCTTCATTATCTTTTTGATAGATAAAGCTTTTGCTTTGTCCTTTTTGAGCATTTTTGGGTTTGCCGCGCAGACTGAAAACAGCTTGTGTATTGGCGTCACGAGAAGTGGTGATGGAGCCCGAAGCTGAGTCACCCTCGGTGATGAAGATGGTGGTCTCCACACCGCGCGGGTCATTGGTGTTGAAGTGATAACGGCAGTCGCGCAATTTGCTGTTGTGCAGGCTTACTTTCTTCTGTATCTCTTTGGTATTCTTCTTGATATTGGCAATGGCCTTGCGCTCTCTTTCAGAATCTTGGATTTTCTTTAGGATGATGTCAGCCACGTCGGTGTGCATGTGCAGGTACTTGTCCAACAGCTTGCCGACAATGTCGTTGACATATTTGCGCACGGTCTGTCCGCCCGGAGCCATATATACCGAGCCTAACTTGGTCTTGGTCTGCGACTCGAAGATAGGACCGCGAACCTTGATGGAAATGGCCGCTACGATAGAGTTGCGGACATCATTGGGATCGAAATCTTTTTTGAAATATTCGCGTATGGTCTGTACAATGGCCTCTCTGAAAGCCTGTTGATGGGTACCGCCTTGTGTTGTGTACTGGCCGTTGACAAAGGAATAGTACTCTTCGCCATAACGACGGTTGGTGTGTACCAAGGCAAACTCAAAATCGTCCTCTCTCAAGCCGATTGGCTCGTATAAGGCTTCTCCTTCGATGTTGTTGTTTAAGAGGTCGAGCAGGCCGTTTTTGGAGACAAAACGCTGTCCATTGAAGTTGATGGTGAGACCACGGTTGAGATAAACGTAGTTCCACATCATCTTTTCGATGTATTCGGTGTACCAGTGGTAATTCTCGAAAATAGTGTTGTCAGGGATGAAGGCTATAAGAGTGCCTGAGTGCTCTTTGCTGGCCTCAATGCGACTTTCGCTGGTCTTTTTACCGCATGCGAATTCGGCACTTTTGCACTTCTCACCAGTATAGCATTCTACTTTGAAATAGGTCGACAAGGCGTTGACAGCTTTGGTGCCCACACCGTTCATACCGATGGTTTCGTTGTCGTTGAAGTTACGGCCCGTGTTGATTTTAGATACGCAATCCACCATCTTGTTGAGCGGAATGCCGCGACCGTAATCTCTTACCGTGGCTATGCCGTCCTTGATGGTGATGTCGATGGTGCGGCCATAACCTTTCATAAACTCGTCGATGGAGTTGTCTATCACTTCCTTCAACAACACATAAATGCCGTCATCGTGTGCGCTACCGTCACCTAACTTGCCGATATACATGCCAGGACGGGTTCTAATATGCTCGTCCCATTCCAACGTTTTAATCGAATCATCGGTGTATTCTGCCATATTCTAGTAATTTAGGTTACAAAGGTAAAAGAAAAAAAGGCTTGTTTAGGAGCGAATTTTATAAACTTACTAACTTTTAAAGGTTGATTTTTCACAGTCTGGAACAAACAAAAAAGGCAATTCTGCACGCAGAATTGCCTTCCAATTATGTCGAATCTTATTCGATTAGTTCTTGTGCGGGAATACCGATTCGCGTTGGTAACCTGAGAATGCAGCGGTCTTGCCGTCTGAAGACGTTCCTCTCCACATGGCATTTACGTAAGTGCCGTCGCAGTTGTATTTGATTTCACCCGAATAGATTTTGCCTGAAGGCGTCTTGGCTGACAATTGGTGCTTGCCATTGACTACCTTGTAGGATTCTACAAAGAAGGCGAATTTGGATTGTACGTTAACACTCATGTTGAGTCCCCATCCTTTGTATTCGGGAGAACCACTTACGCCAAATATGTCGATAACAGCCGAGCCGTTGTTGCGGTTGATGGCAGCTTCCAGTTCTGCCTTGGCGGCTGCAGGTATCTCATCGCAGTCAACGCTGGAAAGTAACCAAACATAATCCATGAAATTGATAGCAGCGTAGTCAACACCTGTGGGATTTACATCACCGCCACCGCCACCACCGCCGGGATCTTCTTGGCCACTGCCATTGCCGTTGTTGCCACCATTTCCGCCATTTTCGGGCTCGTCATTGCACGATTGTAAGCCAAAGCATGCAAAACAAAGGGCTGCAACCCATAATAATGCTTTTTTCATAATGATAATTTTTTAAGGTTAATATTTTAATTCTCTTTTAGTTGTGAAATGTTCATTACGAACTTGCAAATCTACAAAATATTTGAAATAGAATGTGTGCTGAAATAATAATTATTGAAAAATAAAAAAGTCGCAGCAGGCCGCGACTTTTCAATTTTCAATTTTCAGTTTTCAGTTTTCAGTTTTTTTTCAACGCTTCTTCAATATACTTGTACGTCGAAATCACCTCGGTGCCGTTCTCTGTTACCGCCAGCTGATGCTCAAAGTGGGCTGCGGGCTTGCGGTCGTAAGTGTGGATGGTCCATCCGTCATTGTCCATATAGATGCGACGGCGGCCCAAACAAATCATGGGCTCAATGCAGAAGACCATACCGCGCTTGATGAGCGGCCCTACGCCCGGACGACCGTAGTTGGGAATGTCGGGCTTCTCGTGCATGCTGGTGCCAATACCATGGCCGCACAACTCTTCTACAATGCCGTAATGGAAGGGGCGGATATACGACTCTACCGCATGACTGATGTCGCCAATATGGTTGCCCTCTTTGGCGGCCTCAATGCCAGCGTAGAGCGACTCTTTGGTGCGTTCTACCAATAGATGCACATCTTCGCTAACTTCGCCCACCTCGAAGGTGTAAGCGTAGTCGCCATGATAGCCGTTGAGGATGGCACCGCAGTCCACCGATATAATGTCGCCCTCGTTGAGGACTTCGTTGCTGGGGATGCCGTGCACCACCACATCGTTAACCGACAGGCACAACGAAGCGGGAAAACCATCGTAACCTTTGAAGGAGGGAATGCCGTGATGATCACGGATGAACTCTTCGGCAATTCTGTCCAGATGAATGAGCGGAATGCCTGGGCGGATATGCTTGGCCACTTCGCCAAGGGTTTGCCCAACAAGCAAAGCGCTGAGCTTGATTAACTCAATCTCAGCGTCTGACTTGTATTTTATTTTGTTGAAAATGTTAGTATGCACCACCTGTACGTCCTTTAATTCTGCCTGTAGAGGTCAGACCGTCATAGTGTCTCATCAACAAGTGACTTTCAATCTGTTGCAGTGTGTCAAGTACAACACCCACCATAATCAACAGGGATGTGCCACCGAAGAATTGGGCAAACTGTTGGTTAACACCGAACAGACGAACGATAGCGGGAAGAATAGCTACGATACCGAGGAAAATAGAGCCGGGAAGCGTGATTCTCGACATGATGGTATCGATAAGTTGGGCAGTCTGTTTGCCGGGCTTGGTGCCAGGAATGAAACCGCCGTTCTTCTTCAGGTCTTCAGCAATCTGGTTCGGGTTGATGGTGATAGCGGTGTAGAAATAGGTGAAGGCAATAATTAAAAGGAAGAATACAATATTGTATGCCAATCCGTTGTAATCGATGAAGCTGTGCCAGAAACCACCATTGGAAGTGGAAGTAACGCTTACAAAGGTGAGGGGCAGGAACATGATTGCCTGGGCGAAGATGATAGGCATTACACCAGCTGCGTTCACTTTCAAAGGAAGGAAGTTACGCACGCCGCCGTATTGCTTGTTGCCCACAACTCTCTTGGCATATTGGATGGGTATTCTTCTTGTGCCTTGTACCAATAAGATACACAGACTGATGATGACCATCATGGCAATTAACTCAAGAATGAAGATGATAGGACCACCGTTCATCTCGCTGATACGTGAAATGAATTCAGCTCTGATAGCGTAGGGGAAACGGGCAATAATACCAATCATAATGATCATGGAAATACCGTTGCCGATACCGTTGTCGGTGATACGTTCGCCTAACCACATGATGAACAGCGTGCCTGCAATCAAAAGAATGAAGGATGTGATAGCAAATGCCGAGAATCCCAGAATGTGCGTTGCGTGCATCGTGGGGTTGATGGCGTAAGCAAACTGACCTTCAATGCTTGCAATGTATGCGGGAGCTTGAATAGCAACAACAGCCACCGTCAGGTAACGGGTAATCTGGTTGATTTTCTTACGACCGCTTTCGCCTTCCTTTTGGAGTCGTTGGAAGTAAGGAACAGCCAGTGTCATCAGCTGGATAACGATAGAGGCGGAGATGTAGGGCATGATACCCAATGCGAAAATAGATGCATTGGAGAATGCACCACCTGAGAAAAGGTCAAGCAAACCCATCAAACCATCCTGTGCTTTCTGCGTGAATGCTGATAAGGCACCGGGGTTGATACCGGGAAGTACAATGTGCGCACCCAAACGATAGATTAAAATAATACCTAAAGTGTAAAGAATTCGCTTGCGTAAATCCTCAATCTTAAAAATGTTTTTTATAGTCTCTATAAACTTTTTCATCTGAATTTCTTTATGTGTCAGTTATTCACTATTCGGTCTCCGTCGCACGAGAGGTCGTTCCGAATTTAATTATTCGGCCTTCTCTTCAGCGGCTTGGCCAATCAAAGTGATGGTGCCACCAGCGTTTTCAATGGCCTCTTTCGCCTTCTGCGAAATGGCATGAGCCGTAACATTAACTTTGGCTGTCAGTTCGCCCTTAGCCAAAATCTTAATGAGGCTTTTCTTCTTTGCTAAACCATGGGCTGCCAAAACCTCAGGAGTGATGTCGCTGATGTTCTTGTCGGTTGCCAACATTTGCAGTGTGCTGATGTTGATGGCGTTGTATTCAACACGGTTGATGTTCTTGAAACCTCTCTTGGGCAAAATTCTATAGATAGGCATCTGACCGCCTTCAAAACCAATCTTTCTGCTGTAACCAGATCTGGATTGAGCACCTTTATGTCCTCTTGTGGATGTGCCACCTTTTCCCGATCCTTGACCACGTCCTATTCTTTTGCTGTTGCTTGTAGCGCCCTCAGCGGGTTTTAATTTGCTTAAATCCATTGTTTTATATGTTCAAAAAGTTATTACTAAATTAAATTTCTTCTACAGTTACAAGGTGTTTTACCGATTCTACAATGCCCAAAATCTGTACGGTGGCGTTGTGTTCTACGGTTTGATGCATCTTCTTAAGTCCTAATGCATCCAAAGATCTCTTCTGACGTAAAGGTTGGCCAATACGGCTTTTCACTTGCGTAATTCTGATTTTCTTCATCGCTTTTCTTTATTTTAAGTTGTTTATTTGCTCTTTTTTCTCTCTTTTGGAAGTAATTTTACTCCAATGTTCTCAATTTTTTTAATCGCCAAACTTGTTTTTATAATAGAGGTTGTTTTTACAAATTCTTATTATAGAATAAGTTAGAGCGATGTTTTTGCTTTTTCAGTCGAAATTTTACATTTCAATTCAAAAAGTCGGCAAATATACAAATTAATTTTAATAAACAATATCATTATTTTTTT
>JAEEGG010010420.1_pt1 | contig 20536 bp, 19 predicted proteins | sample 9134161 | NCBI WGS metagenome assembly JAEEGG01 (sample SAMN16246543, study PRJNA631951) | gut metagenome | biome: gut microbiome; feature: rumen; material: CR-attached | host: Bos | place: Iran: Karaj | collected 2018-10 | reverse complement strand
AGAAGCACCTTTGCAGGCGAAGTAGATAAACACTCCGGCTACAACTATCAGTGATGCTATGGGGTCAAATATGAACATATCTTGTATCTTTTGAGTTTCTTTTAAAAGTCCCCCGGTGCTCCCGCATAGGGGGACTGAGCTCTTTTAAACATATTGTAGAACTGGTTTATCTATCAGATGACCAGCAGCAATATCACTTGTAACAAGGGCTATACCCTTTTTGATTTTTTCAATACTCTTTGTTGTCGGTGTGCGAAGGCCGCATGCATATTGGCGCAATTGGGAGGCATTCATGCCCACATATTCAGCAAAGGCTGTGACGTTTATTGGGTAATAGCTGAAGAAAGCGCCGATGTCAAGTACAAATTCGAATTCCAGTTCAGGGAACTCCTTGCCTTGTTCTTCATAGAACTCTTTCATTTCATCACGGCCAATATAGAAGTCCTCTATGGCCTTTCGAGCGGTCTTGCCGTCACCATGCAGACCGAAATCGAGGTCATCAGCCCCAGACATGAAGCAGGAGAATAAATCCTTGCCCGTCTCTACTATTACTTTTATCTTTCTTGCCATAGCCTATAATTTTCTAAAACAAGAGCTCTCAAACGATGTGCCACTTTGATCTTCACGGAAGAGAAACCCGGGCTAAAGCCCGAGTTCCTGATAGATAGTTTTCAAAGTGCCTATTGGCACTTCTTCAGTTCCATGTCGCGGCACCTCGGTAGTTTTGCCATTTCTGGAATTCTGCCAGATGTCGTGACGTCTTCCATGACGAAGTAGGAAGCATTTCGCTTTCCTTAACTTCCTGTACAATTCATTGTACGTCATTGTAACAATTGTTTAAAGAGCTCATTGTCCTAATGGACGATGCAAAGGTAACAATAAAGTTGCTATCTACCAAATAATTTGATAACTTTTTTGTTAGCAAATAGCATTTTTAACATTTCAGCATATAAAAAGGCCGGAAAGCACCTACTTTCCAGCCATTATATACTTATTATATATCACGTGCGCGTGTGGATTGAAGTTCACGATTTTCACTTTGTATCCTTTTGTGCCCCATCGCCACCATAGGAATCGATGGCGGTATTCACGATAGACGAATGTACTCAGCGAATCGCGTATATTGTAGTAGAATGTGGTGTCCTTGAGCGAGAGCGAGAGGTCGGCCCACTGGTCGCTGTAGTGAAAAAGACTGTCCGGCTTGCTGTATGTTGCAGCCACGGTGTCCATGGTCTCTACAACGGTAGTTTGCAGGGCTTCCAGCTGCTTCACCTTCAGCTTCAGCTCTCTCACCAGCTTACGCTCGGCGGACAGCGCGTCCACAAGGTCTCTACGCACTACCTCCACCACCGTCTGCGTCACAACGGGGATGCTGTCATGGATGACGGCCGGCTCCAGGGGAAGCTGCGCATGCGCCAGCTCAGAACTCAGCCGGCGGTTATCGGACTTCAGCAGCTCCACCCTCCCTCTCTCATGGAAGGCAAACAAGGCGGCCAGTATGGCGACCAAAAGAAAAATCTTCTCTTTCATAAGCACTCAATATATTTGATGATACCTTCTACATGAATTCTCTCGATGATGTGGCGGCCTTCGTCGCTCAGCAACAGGGCCACATCGTTGATGTTGTCCTGGAACAGGTTCTCTGTCAGCACGGCAGGACAGTTCGTGTTATTGAGAACGTAGAGTTCCTGCGGCCAATATTTCTGTTTGGCTGTCGGTTGGCGCATTTTCAGCCCGTAGCTCTTGGCAGCGTCAAACAGACAGTCGGCCAGCAGCTTGCTCCTGGCAGAAGCCTTAGTTCCGACGCGGACGCTCCACCCGTTTGGTTCATGCCATTTCCCGTCGTTACCGCTGGCATCCACGTGGATACTCACATAAAGCACATTTTTGGCTCCGTTCTGACGGCAAATCTCGTTCACGAAGTTCACACGCATCGCCAGCTCACGCTGGCGCTCCTGCCTCACGCTCGGCGACTGCATCTCCTTCGGCAGGTCGAGGGGTGTGTAGTCGATGACACATTTGTATCCCATCGACTCCAGCTTCAAGGCCACCTCGGCGCAGACCTCACGACCGTAGACACACTCTCTCAGACGACCGTCGGGACTCTGCTTCCCAGGCTCGCGCAGACGGTGCGGAGTACCAAGGATTACAAGTACTTCACTCTTCTTCATCAGTCACCTCCTTCCTGCCCCCATGGAACGTGCCTTTACTCACAAGCTCCTCCCTCATCTGCTCCAGCTCGCTGCGTATCTCGCTGCGGAACTGCCCGAACCTGTTCACCACATACACACCGAAGCCGAAAAGGCCCAGTGCGGCCGACAGAGCCTCGCCGATATACGTCAGCGGACCGGCTCCGATGTCCTGAGTCACGTAGAACGACACAAACGCCAGCGTGATGGCACTCGCTATCAGTGCCACAGCCGAAATGTAGTGAAGCCAGTCTTTAGTGTTCTGTTTCATCTCTTTTCCTGTTTTGTTACACAAAGGTAGGCCAAGCCACCATACATTAAAAATACAAAAGTTCTGCACAGACCGTCCAACCATCAGATATCCACAAAGTCCAGCACCAGCACGTCCAGGTTCGTGCCTTGCTTGCGGAACTTGCGGTTGTGCAGTCGGGCGTAGAGCCACGGCCACCAGTCGTCCAGCACGCGCGGCTGCATGTTGCTAGCGTAGCAGCCGTCCTCAGTCGGCGCAAGAGTCTGGAAGTCATAATCCTTCAGCCAGGTGCTGACATCCATACCACCGTAGAACTTGATACGGGGGAAAGAACGCTCCAGCGTCCGGCAAGCATCCCTGAAGTCTGCCCGTCTCTTCTCACCATCCTCTTTCCCGCCATCCTTCAGCTGTCCCGGTCCCGTATGGCGCGTTGCCAAAGTGCTCCTCCACCTCTCCGTCTCATGCAGCACGCGCACCCAGCACCCGCCCTGAGCGTCCAGAAACTCCAGATCATCCACAAGACCCTTCACCGGGTAATCCACCAGCCCGTGAGCCAGCCACATTTTCCCCTCGCCGTCAGTCCTGAGCCGGAGGTCAAAAGACCGCACACCCAGCTCATACTGACGTCGGATGTCCACACGCTGGCACCGCGCAGTGAACGCTATCACCCGCTGCCACCACCTTTGTGGCCGCAGGTAGCTCCAGCTGTTGTGGCTCCCAAGTATATATCCTTTCTTCTCCATGTTCTTCTCTCTCTTTAAAAACCCGCCGTATCTCACGACAGGGCGGGAAACCCTTAACTTAACTAACCTAAACAAATGATAAGAACTACTCATTATTATTCTTCGTTGGCGAAATCTGCCACCGCCATCACCTGCTCCGTTGTCCAGTCGTTGTTGTCAAACAAATGCTCCAGAGCCTCTTCCGTCAGCGCCTCTGTCTCCAGCGTCATCACTTCGTTGCCCACCAGCTCATCAACAGCCTTGCCGACAAGCTGGTTGTACTCGTTCAGCTCCTTCAGGAACTTATGGTACTCCTCCAAAGTCATCTCTGTCTCCTCTTTCCGTTCAAAGGCAATGGCCTTGCGCAGCCGCTCGTCGTAGCCTTCCGGCTTCATCTTCTCCACGATGACATTCCTTGCTTCGTCAAACTCCACGGCAACAGGTTTCAGCACGCGAAGCAACTTCACCACCGACAGCTTCTCACCGCCTGTCATCTTCCCCAGTCTTGCGCCGTTAAGCAGGTTGTAAACTTCGTTAACTACTCTCTTCTCAATTTTCTTTTCCATAATCGATTTTTTATGTTAGTTGACTGATTTATTGAAACTTTTTTACTATCATACGGGGTTATACTGACCCTGAAATTGTTCCTCAGTGAAAGACACCTTCAGCACGATATAGTTACTCTCAGCCCCATCCGCACTCACATACACTTTTCCTCCGCTTACAGCGTCTGTCAGCAAAGTCATGCCGTCCGTCTTGTCTACCACACTTACGACAAGGCTCTCCATCTCCTTTGGAAGGTTGATGGCCACCTTTCTGTACGCCTCCTGGTAATGAGCATACACCACATATCCTCCACTGTCCTTGTACCAATAGACCTGACCCTCGTTCGCCATAGGATCAAAATAACTCATGTAGGTACTGAAATTTGCAATAAAACTTCCTGGCAAAACACCATGTGTAAAGTTCGTGCCTGACAAAACTTTAAAGTAGGCTTTGTTTCTGTTCGCTGGAGATATGCTCAAAATATTATCATCACCTGTCTGATAGACACGGAACACATCATTCCTCCTGCTGTCGATGGTGATACCCTTTGTCAGCGACAGACCGCTTGCGCACCCAATTTTCATATCGCTCGTATCTTCGTTCTTAAAGAAGGTTATATAGCGGTCAACCTGCTTATTTGCAACTAGCAGTCCCGATGCAGCCGTTTCTGACCTTATCGCTAACTCGCCCGAACGCGACGTGCTGTTTACTGAATAAGGGGCGTAGTAACGCTTTGAACGGGGCATCATTCCATATACATCGTATCCTTCAAGTGGTTCCACGGGCACAAAATGCTGCACCTGGCTGGCACCATAGGCAATGAAGATATAAGGCTTTCGCATGTCGAGCACAGTGTCGTAGCGGCAGGTCATTCCGTGGATGGCAAAAGTCTCATTAATGACAGCTCCGATGTTCCGCTGCACTACTGACGGGAAGAAAGTCTGTACTGTCCAGGGGTCTGTACAATTAAGTTGCTCACTGATTACAAAGTCATCGCAATAGTACACGCCGTCTTCCGTCACCTCACGCCCGTCAGCTGTCATCTTTCTTGCCGCCAGAGTCATCATGGGCTTCAGTTGTGTATTGCTCCAAGATGATGCCGTAATCTGCGAAGTGTGAGTAGCGCCGCTGACATGCGTCAGCTTTGTTATGGACGGGCTGTTTGTCGTTGTCGGCGATTTCCAGTCGCGTGTGTACACATCTGTTATGGCAAAGGTCACGTTGTAATCCTTGTGAGTACTAACTATAACCTTGTTGCAGCCCGTAGGAATGATAATCTCGTGGTCTGTTACTGTATAATCACCGTGGTTAGGAAGGCTTTCGTCATATCCCAATACTGTAGTCCCATTAAGAAAAACAACAAGGGCTATATTTGTATATCCCGACGATGGGAGTCTTGCGCCAGACACTTTGTAGGTTAACTCGGAAGTTACACCATACTCATACATCTTCATGTTTGCATTAGTGACAAGACTGGGAAGTGCCCCGCTGTTTGTCCTATAGAAATTCTGAAGAGTCACCGTTCCCTCTAGCGTGTACGCTCTTACCATTGGCAGCAGCGTTATCAAATTTCCGCTCACGCTACCAATCTTGTATTCCCTATTGTTCTGGTCTTTCCATGTTGAACCTATATCAGCTGCTGTCAGAGAGTTTGTTGCGGTTATGGTAGGTACACAATAGCCATGCTGCATCCATAGATGCCAGGGAGCAGGGTCGGTGATGAACAGCGGGGCTGTCGAGTCTCCCATCTGATGGATCATGTTCGACATAATGCCGGAATCCGACAGGTTCTTGCTGCCAAGATAGGTGTTCCCCCATGTATAGTTGCCGTTGTCAGTCTGGATATAGCTCGTAATGATGTCCTCATCGGAGTTCAGGGCAGTGCGTACATAAATAGTGGTACCGGCCTTAGTCACCTTCATCAGCTTTCCCTCGCCAGAGCCTACCAGCTCCGCCAAAGCGGCCTTGTTTGCAGCAATGGCATCTTTCAGGTCTTGGGAATTGATGCGAGCGCCAAGGCTTGTCTCGACTAACACCGGGGAATAGCTTATCTGCGTACAGATGGCTATCCTGTTGCAGTTGCTTGGGAGTGTCAGCGCAAGTTCCTCCACCTGCTCAAACGGGCCTTGTGTCGGAAGGCTCTCTTCATACCCAAGCCATGTGCTGTTGTGGAAATAGTGCACCATGGCGACGTTCATGTATCCGCTCGATGGAAGACCGAAGCCTCTCGCAGTATAGGTCTTTGACACAGATACATTGGTATAGAGAGCGGTCTTCATTTTCGTGTTGCTTATTACGGAACCGTCATTCTTGCTATAAAACTGGCCCTCAGTAATAGTCCCGCTTAACACCGTCTTGTCAATCCTGCGAAGAGCATTATAGTCCGCCAATGAACGGGCATCGGAAGCGTAGAGTGTATATTCCAAATCTTCCAGATTTTCATACTGGGTCAAGCCTAATCCTACTTTTAGCCCCGACATGGAGGAATTTGCTATCTTAGACATAGCAATGCCATCTCCTTCCTCAAAGTAGAAAGTGGATGTGTTACTCCCCATTAGTGTGACAGACTGACCGTTTCTGCTGATGGCAAAAACGGAGCTGCCGCCACCTCCACCGCTAGGATAAGCTGGTAGTGTAACAACCCCATTTGAAGGAGTATACTCCACCGTCCCTAACATCACTTTTGATACATAGCCGCTCAGGTCTATTTTCATCCTATAGGGGTCACCGCTAGCACCTGCACTTACCAACGGCAAATCCAGTCCCGTCACCGTGTTCAGAAGATTACCGCTGTTGTAAATCTGAAGCTGCTTGTCAGCCGTCAGAAGTCCGTTATTGTTGACACTCAGACCCGCGCCTATCATCACGCCGCCAAGCGTCGATGCCGTGGCTGCCTGCAAGACGCTCCCGGTCACACTGATCACGCCATTCGTCATACTCAGCCCGGTGCCAAGCGTACAAACGCTGCCGTTGGCCATCAGCAACTGGCTGCCCGTGCCACCGCTCTTGACTATCTCCGTAGCCGTGATTCGCGCAGGGAAGGTGGCGTTCTGAGAGGCATCGTATGCATACAGGTGGCCATTTTTAGCCATATTACTAGGATTTGCATATCCCATGCCACCACAAAAGAATAAATTCCTTACTCTCAGACCTGTATAAGCAGATGTTGCTGCTGAGTTAACGCCATCATAACCAAAGATAAACCTGATGTCACGGTATTGTGATGAGTTGTACAGCCTATAGGGATTCGTATTGATAACGTTATATCCGTCGCCGCCAAGCGTGACCTTGTCTGCTATTGTCAACCACGTGTCTGTATCGTGGTCTCTAGCTCTCCTTATCTGTATCGTACACCACGGATCAGTACACCTTCCGATAGCGACATAAAAAATATACTTTCTTAGCTGAGTGTCAAGATAAACTGGATATGCAGCGTATGTATCAACCGTAACACGAAGCTGATAGCCGACGACAGGGCCTGTTCCGTCAGAAGACATACAATAGCCGCAGGTAAAGTCATTTTTTATTCCACTGAAAAACCCGATTTTCATGGCGTCAGTAGCACCAGGATAGGCCGTCCACGTCGTTCCGGCGTCACGGGAATATTCAAACGTCGAGCACACGGCAGGCAGGAAAGCCGCATGGTTTGCACCAAGCTCGCTCACCATGCCGGCATCCGTCGGGCTAAAACCATTGGCGATATTCCTACCGCCCCAGTCCAGATAGGCCTCGCCTACAGTGGCACTCAGCACGCCCTCACCGTCAATGCTCAGGCAGTCGCCAACCTTCACGCCGCCAAGCGTCGACGCAGTAGCCTTCGGGACGGATGTCAGGAAAGCCAGCTCGATGTTACCGCTGCTAGCCGACTTCACGGGCAGGTACAGCGTAGTAAAGCTGTTCAGGGCGTAGTCGTTACCGCTCACCGTATCGTGAACAGCCAAGGCATCCTGCTTGTCTTTGATGTCACTGTCCCAGCGGTCTATCCCCAGCAGGTGGTAGTTCGTCCCGTCATAGACGAACAATGCAGTATCTCCCGCCTTGATAATCCCTGCAGTGATAGCCGCATTCTTGAAATAAATGGCCTTTGCACCGCGCGAGCGGATATTCAGAGTCGCATTCGCCGGCACATCGAAAAGGAACCTCACGCCCACATGACCGCCGGTGGTCAGCGCATAGCTACCCAGCGTACAAGTCACGGCGGCAGAGGCGGAAGCATTGTTCTGAACGGCCAGACCGCTGCCCAACGAGGCGTTGCTGTATGTCGTATTCTTGAAAGCATTTGCTGGCAGTTGCCTGTACATGCCATCCGCACAGAGGTAGTAGTTCCCCACCGCCGTCTCAGCCGTGGTCTCGTTCGCATCCGATGCCGCAGGAGCAAAACCGGCGGCAGAATCGGAAAACACGCTGTGCGCGTGACCGCTCGCAGCAAAGGCACCCGACAGCAGCGCGGCGCTCACCGTCCGCCCGGTGCCAGAGGTTCCCGCCGACAGTTCATCAGCTGTCATCAGGCTCGGAAGCTTCCGCGTGCTGCCGTCAGAAACCTCGTCGAGAGTATAACTAGGCTTGCTGGCCTCCTTCGCCCAGGCATAGACATCCGAGGCGGGAAGGCTACTGGGGAAGTCGCTGATCTTGCTGACAGTGAGAGAGGGAATCCTGTCAACACCCAGCGTGCCCGCAGTAATCTTCGAGGCGTTCAGGCTTGGGATGTCGGCAGCGGCAAGCGTCTTCGATGACACGCTTGTCACATGCCCCTGGCTGTCCACCGTGATAGCGCTCAGCACCTTCTTGCTCGCGGCAGCTATCGTCATGTTCGCGCCATCTGTAGGATGGCTGTAGACGGTATCTGTCAGCTTATACCCTGCTCCTGTCAGCGCACTGGCAATATCGCTCACTGCCACGTCGCCAGTTTTCCCGACCACGCTCCTCACGACAGAGGTGGGGACTGACCCTCCGCCGTCAATGATAATGTCGCCGCCTGTGGAATTTTCTACCAGAACCCAGCCATAGGCATCGCGGTCATTAGCAAAATTACCCCCTTCCTTAACGGAGATGAAGTAGGCGATGCCGCCCGTTGTCAGTGTGCACGAACTTCCTCGATTTGAGAACTCAACGCCGTTGTTGCCATGCCGGGCTCCGTGTGAGAAGAAGCCAGAAACACCTGACGGTTCTGCGGCACAGCAGACAAAGAATTGACCGCTGTTCATTCCGTAATTAAACCCGCTTACCATGACCATCTTTCCCTCAAAGTCGGCTGGATGCGGCAGGTACACCTTCCTTTCACTCGCAGGTTTTTCCCAGTTCTGCGTAGACGGCCAGCAAAGAACAAGGTCGGCAGAGTAGGTGGTTGGACATGCCCCGCTAATAGTACTCCCCAATTGAACGTAGTCACCGACGCTCAAGCCGGCAGTTATAGTTTCGTCTGTCTCCTGAAAGATATAATACCACCCACTGCTGTGGATGCCGCCCTCCTTGAAGAAACATACAGAATGGAAGAAGTTCGTCGCCTTGATGGTGCCCTTCATCACCAGTTCACGGGTCACCGTGTCTATACCCAGAACGGTATCGTTGTTGGCATCGTGAAGTCGGAAGTAGTCGGCAAGCATGTCGATAAAGCCATGCTCGCTGTCTGCCGACAGCACAATGCCGGCCCTCGCCACCTCGTTGCGAAGAACCGCAAGCGTAATCCTGTCTGACAGCTGGCTCAGAATAGAGGCATAGCGGACATCCTGTGTGTTCTGGAATGAAGACACAGTAGAGAATATCTGGTCGGCACGCTGCCGCAGCAGACTCTCGCTCACCATCACCTCAGAGGGCGTCACACCCTCAACAAGGCGCGGACGGTAGAGCGCCCTGCTGTCGGTGTCAAGGTAGCGCATGCCGAAATAGCAGTCCGCAGAAGCGGTGAACGTGAAGTAGCTGCGCGTCAGCGTCAGAGGCTCGCCCCCCACATTCAGCGTCATCGAGGACGTGTCGGCAGTCATCGTGGCCACAGTAACGCCGCTGCCGCTGTTAAGGCGGCTCTTCACAGTCGCAGCGTTGCTGTGCTGGAAGAAAGTAACCTTCCCCTGAGGATTACGGCTTGCGAAGAAGGAGAAACAATAGGTCTTCCCTTTGGACACAGGCAAAACGGGAGACCCTATAAACGATGTCTCGCCGTTACAGACACCCTCATGCTCCAGGTCGTAGACAATACGGCCTGCAGTGCCAGTAGGCTCCCACCACTCTTCCCAGCGGGCGCAAAGGAGGTCGGTCTTCGTCTTCTCCTCAAGAGAAGTTATACGGCTGCTGTTCTCTTCGCTTGAACGGATGAACTTGCCAACGTTCTGAAGCACCGACAACTCACCGCTGGGGTTATCGTAGCCGTAGGCCACCTTCGCCGCTATCGACGTCTCAACATCTGCCTCAATGGCCGTGCGGAACGAACCGAGAAGGTTCACACGCACGGGAATCAGCATCGCATGGTCAGTGCCGCCGTAGGTCACGTAGACTGCTACCTGGCCCTCACGGCACATGCTGTCACCAGAGGTGTGCATACGCGTCACATGGACAGACTTCCTGCCGGATGGCACCTCCGCGTCGCAGTTCGACGTGCCGGAGGCCACGCGCAGCGACGCACTGCCGGTCACATCGATGGAGCCGCTCAGCACCTTCAGCTCAGCAACGGCGCCGCTGTAGTCTACAGTTCCGTCAAGCTGCTGACTGATGATAATTGTACCAGGAACGAAGATGATGCTCAGCCCGGCAGCACCTGGAACACCCTGAATGCCGTCATCCACGTTCACCAGTGTGATCTGTCCTCTTGCTTTCTTCATCGCGTATACTCCTTAATGTCAGTGTATAGTAGCCTCGCAGAAGAACGTGGCACGCTGGCTCACGTCGCTGCCGGAGATGCTGATTTTCTTCGTGTTCTTGGTTCCGAAGGTGGTGTCCTGGGTCTCGTCGGCATTATATTTAGTCCAGGCGTAGGATATAGTGTACTTCGTCGGGTCAACATCCACACCTCCTGTCTGGACGTGAGCCTCCAGATCCGTGCTTACAACGCCGTTCTTGAACACCTCACCGTTCGTCGAGCTGATATGAAGGCTGTACGGGTCTGTCATGTCAACGATGCTCACCGAGTCGGCAAACGTCTTGTTGTAGCTCGCACTGTTGGAGTAGGTGTCCTTAACCTCGGCACGGAAGGTCTCCATGCCGTCAACACCGTCGGGATACACCGTCAGCTTGTTCTTGTTGTTGCCTGTGCCGACAGTCCACTTCCCGGAAGTGGTCGTCACGTCAGTCCAGCCGCTTGAAGTCCTGCGCTTCCAGGTCACAGTGTAGGGAGTGGTGTCGTTCGGAGTGGTGTCATCACCGCTGCCGCGGATAAGGAGAGCGGTCAGCTCGATGCTCGCCGGGCTGGGGCCGGAAGCCTCGTTCTTGAAGTAGAAACACGTGGTGTCTATTCTGGCCATGCACAGCTGACCCGTGTTTACCGACTTCGAAAAGGGAATGCTGGCCTTCACAGGAATGTTCATGTTCGTAACGCTGTCATGGTAGATGCCAGAGCATTCTATCTCCATATAGTCAATAGATACCATGTTGGCGTTTATCGTCAGGGCGTAGGGAGCACTGGCACCAACGCTGGCACCGGTGAAGTTGGCGGCAGCAGTGCCGTTGATGGTCCATGTAGGAGCAGCGGCAAGGACGGGAGAGTTGTCACCGCTAACCAGCAGCTCAGGCGTTATCACTAGTGCATTGCCGCTGCCAGCGTAGTCGGGGACGTAGGTGCCTCCGTCCTGGTTGAAAATTTGGGTCTTAGGGTGGTTGCTCGACAGGAACATGTTCACTGTACGCGCGTCGTTGAGGTCGATGAGGGTTATCTGACCTCTTGCAGTTTTCTGTGCCATAGTTTATTCTTTTTAGTGTTTATCGTAATTACTCATTCTTCATTCCTCATTCACCAACGAAAGGTTCACCTCGCAGGCGAACACAGCATGACGCAGGACATCGTCTTTAGTCACGGTCACGCTGCTACCATACTGGTAGTGGAGCGAGTTCCAGGTGGCGTCGCTGTGGCTGTCAAGGCTCTCACGAATCCAAGAGAAAGCTGCCGGACGCAGGGTAGAAGTAATGTCGTCGCTCTCGCCGCGTATCACGTGCGCTGTCAGCGTCACTGAACCCTCGCCGTTATGAATCTTGTCAGAACCCCATATCTCAACACGAAGCGACGGCTCGCCGGCATCACCCTTCTCGCCGTGGACAACCTGCCAGTTGGCGGGAGTAGTACCAGGGGCCTCGGTCGTAGTGCCACTGGAGAGGATACACGTCCAGCGGACGTCGCCATAGGTCCACTCGTCACCCCATGAACTCACGGCACCATCATACCAGGCACCACGGAAAACAGTCGGAGGAACACTGGCGCCACTCGCAGTCGACCACTCAAAACGGCGGCTCGACAGGCTCACCTTATCCTTGGAGAAATGGTGCAGAAGGTGGCTCGCCAGATCATAGTCGCAGATGCCGTCGAAGATGCTCACGGAAGCACTGCCCTCGGCACTCAGCTGGAGAGCACCCTGGCGCCCTGACACAACCTGAGAGCCAAGGCAGACAGAACGGTCATCCACCTTCGGAACAGTGTTCGAATTCACAATACCGGCACCCTCGTACCCAATGAAGCTGTAGCCGCCCTGAAGGTTCTCCAGCTGAACATCACCATCCCACAGGGTCACAACGGCGGTGTCAGACACGTCTATATAATGGTAGCCTTTACCGTCGCCAAGAATGTCCGACTCAGCAGAATAGCTGCCAGTGCCAGTCACAAGGCGCCACCAGGCACTGTTGGAAACACCATGGTGAACACCGGAGTCAATGTTGAAAGTGCGGCAGTAAGCCTGGTCGCCAGTGCGCCAGTAGTTCATAGTGGCAGTGGTGCCGTCATCCGACAGCAGAAGCAGGCGGTAGCCAGAAACAGAACCCACGGCGTCCAGCGTCCACCAACGGGGGTCACCCTCAGAGCCGGAAGGGGCATACAGAGGAAGAACACCTGCAACACGGCTGCCGGCAGGGGTAAGAAGATAGACACCGCCAATGTAGCTCACCTCGCGAATTTCAAGAGTGTTCACAAGCATCCTGCCAAGTACAACAAGGTCGTCTGTCTGCAGAGTAGCCTTGCCGCCGACGTCAACCTTCGCCCCAAGGCCACGGCCGACAAGGCCGACGGCCTCCATGAAACCGGGGGTCTGCAGGGCACTAACCACCAGATGGCGAAGAATGCCGTCGCCGTCGGCTGTCAGACCGTGACTGCCGTCGCCAAGCAACAGGCCGCGAAGAAACGTTATCACCCCTTCGGCAGTGTCATCGATGTCCTTACGCAGGTAGGGGTAGTCGATGGAGGCCAGGTAGTCCAGCAGCATCAGGAAAGCAGTGCCTATCCGCGTCGCCGTGTTCCTGTAAGTGCCACGCTCGTCGCGGATACCCTCGAAAAACTGTCTGATATATGAAGTACTCTGTGCCATTGTAATGAACGTGTAAAACCGTGTAGAAACGTTGCTGCAAATATACTGAGATAACAATGGGAATAAAACTACAGCACACGCTGGCGCTGGAACAAAGCATCGAAGGCCTCAGTCATCATGCCCTGGTATTCCTGACCGTAGGCAGCGGCTTCCATCTCGTTCAGTACCATGCGAGAGGAGTAGTATTTGCGAAAGAACCAGTCGCGCTCACCTTTCGGAACACCTCCCGCATCTCTGCCGCCCCATGCTGGTCCTACACGCTTGCTGCTGTTTAGCTTATGTTTGCGGCGGTAGCTATCATCAAGGAACTCCAATTTTCTACCAGCCAGACGTTGGCGCGGCGTGCGCTGCTCTCCCTTGGGGATATTGCCGCCCCAGTATTTCCACCCGAATGCCGGACTGACTCCCTCGCTGACATATTTGCCGTAAAGAAGAAATGAGTGCTCGATGGTGGTGACAGGCCCCGGATGGAGCATTCCGACAAGACTACTTCGCATGGTTCCTGTATCAATCACGCGCAACTTGTCGATACGTTCCTGCCAGTAGACAATCATATTTTTCGTCCACTGCTCTTCAAATCTGCGGCGCTCCTCATCTGTGCGTTCAATCTTCCCATTCATTGGCATCAAATATTAGGTCTGTAGGCTCATCATTCTGTATCTGGAAGAACAGGCCGGTTACTCCGTTGAAGGAATAGCGGCCATATTCGTTGCTATAGACATTGCCGGTACTGAGGTACATCAGGTCATTACCGTATTTGTACGTCTCCTTATCCTTGATGACCTTCGAAAGGAACTGCCGGAAGATTGTACGGCACAGCCGCAGCGCACGGTTGTAGTCCTGAGCATCGCCATGCTTATAGCCCGCAAGGATATGGACGCAGTACACATTACGGTCGAACCATCCCACCTTGTTAGAGAAGGTATTGCTCGACGTGGTATCATCCACGAAGATGAAGTTCTGGTACTTCCGATAGCTCTGCATCATCGGCTCCAGCGCACCTGGGCCGCTGCAGTAGTCCACCTTGAAATTGTTGGCCTTTGCCAGCTTGTTTTTCTTTCCCAGCCCTTCAAAGTAGGCCAGGGCGTCAAATTGATGTTGTTCCATGCCATTCGTCTATGAATTAGGGTATTTTCTCCGGAATTCCTCGGCCTCTCGGGCTTTGGCATCGAGTTCTGTAAGTGCACGCCAGCAGTCGGCATCCAGTACCGTCCGTTCCTTGGTGATATCGCCATCGGTCAGTGCACGGATCTGAGCGTTCATCTGTTCCAGCCAGTTCACCGTTTTCCCTCCCTCTGGGGCAGGCTTGAAGAAATGCCGGAACAACTGTGAGAACTGTTTCTTCACATAAGAGAACCACATGATGCAGTTGGTGAGTTCGGCATCGTCCAAACTGTCGATGCTGACACCGGCAGCATAGCGTCCGTCGGGGTAGAGCAGTCGGGCGAGTCCCACAGCATATTTCTCTTCCTTCGTGGCCAGATATCCTTGGTAGTATTTTTCCATGTTCAGGTAGTCCTCGAACATCACCCTGTGCAGCAGGGCGTCGACAGCCTTGAAGCCCTGAATACTCTCCAACCGCACATCCATGGTTTCGTAGCTGTCGACATACTCCAGCTGTTTGATAAAGTCATGTATCTGCCACGTCTGAATGAAAAAGAAGTGGCGCTTCGTCTTCCCGTTGTCAAGAGCCACGCGGATGGAACACGTCCAGCCGCCTGCCGTCTTGTTCTGCACCTCAATGCCTGTGAAGCGCAGCAGCATCAGGGTACGGCCTTCTACTGAGGAGTACATGCCGCTGCCAATGACATGCAGCGCATAGCGAAGCTGCTCCTGATTCATTTCGGACCAGGAGCGGGGACAGGATAGCTGAAGGACACCCTCAGGCGTCAGCCGTCCGAGACTATCCGACAAAGTGGAAGGCACTATCTTCTGCATGATTCTCGTAGGGTTTGAAGTGGTTCAGCCGGTAGCCCTCGCCATCGGCGTAGGTGGGATATTTGCTCAGGTCTGCCTCCATGCGGTTGATCATCCGCATATAGATTTCTTCCTTCAGCCGTACGTTCTGAGCGACGCAGGCTCCTATGTACTGCAGACACAGATGCACGATGGCGTTATTCTGTGGCGTTTCAGAGACACTTGTCTGCTGTTCTATCAGTTCATCCATATAGGCATTGCCAAGGTGCTTACGCAAGAAAGCGTCGGCAGTGAGGATGGTGGGAATGGCAGCGTCCCAGTCCTCTGGCTTAGGGTGGTTGATGCCGGCAAAGCGTTCCAGATGCTGAATAGCATAGAACAATGTTGGCACCTGCCACTGGCGCTGCTTCTGCTGATTCCATCCAGTAACGGAAAACAGATGCGTAACCAGCGTGCCCAGCAACAGTCGCTCGTTGCGGCGGAGCTGGCCGTCGAGGGCATCAACGCGCATCTTCGAGGCCGGTGCCGTGTCGTTGGTCGAGACCACACCGAAACCTGTAGTGGTCAGTACCAGGTCGAGACTGCGCATCTCGCTCAGGAAGGCACGGACACAGGCCAGACGCTTCACAGTCTGAACCAGTATGGTATCAGTACCGGCTTCGACGGCCTGAGCACCTACGTCACCCAACACCTGGCTCTCTATGTTTGCCACCTCATTATTGATAGCATCCTCCATCACTTCGAAGATGCTGTCAGAAGGCTCCTGTGCTGAAGGCACGGCCTTCTCGAAATCAGTCTTTGTTATTTCCAGTACCATTGTCATCAATCTTTTCGTCAAACTCCTTGTTTTTATCCATGGTGGTCATCTCAATCATCGGCACGTTGATGTCGAACTTCTCATCCCAGCCATTGAAGTGCATCATCACATGGTAGGGAACAGACATCACATCGTGCCAAGGCTTTTCGATGGCCTGCTTCAGGTTGAACAGCTCACGCTTATCAGAACCTGAGTTGTTCATCTGGCTCTTACCCGGCGTGGCTCCCACCATATTGGGATGTACGCCCATGGCGAAGCACAACGAGTTGGAGGCCTCGCCCATATCCTCGCTCCAGTCGCCACCCTCTTTCTTCTTTTCAGCCCCAAGGGTGTAGATGCGCACCATGCGAATCTCCTTGCCGTCAATCACGGTGTCATACGACGTAATCCAGGCCTTTCCCGCATTCTCCGGCTTCGTGCAGAAGTTGGTGATGTTCTCACGCTCTTTCTTGATACGCTCCTTGCGCTTCTCAGGGTCTGTGATACCTTCCTCGTTGCATACGTTGTTCCAGTAGTTCTTGTGTATCTCCACCTGTATGCGAGGCGCTGCCGTGTTCTTGATCATAAACTTCTTGCCGGTACCGATGAGACGATAGATATCATACCAGTCATCGAGGAAGATGCTATAGTAATAGCACATCGGGTATATCTGATGTCCCACGGTCGGCACACAGCAGCGGATGGCAAACGAACGGTCGGCAGTACCGGCACTCGTCTTGCCCGTGTCAGGATCCGGCTCACGACCCAGCCTTACCATCAGGTCGCCCAGCGGGTCCACCTCGTCAAGCAGAGGGTACACCTTCATGGTCTTGGGTATGCCGTAGCGCCAGTTACCAACAAGCACATGCTCAAAGTTCCCTTTTTTGTTCCGCTTGGTGAACCGGCAGTGGCAGGCATCCTGATGGCGAAGCTGCACAATCTTCGAGCCGTCGCGCGAAAGCGTGATGACCAGAACCGAGAAGAAGTAATACTTCATGTCTGTGGCCTGCTCCCAGAACTGCAGGTGCAGTGAATTACGCAGACAGAAGTTGCGGATATCGGGGTCGCTGGCCCTTTTCTCGGTACCACGGTCAAAGAACTGAAGGCCCTGACCATAGCACACCAGCGAATTGAACTGTTGGCACTGGCTGGTCACCATGTTCTTGCCGATCAGCGTCTGAACGTGGTAGGGCAGCAAATTGTCGCCACCCCAAGGATAGTACTCATACACTTTACCGCCGATGCTGATGGTCTGCGTATGCTCTTCATCCTCTGCATCGGCAAAGCCGCCGTCTGAGTCCTTTCCGTAATGGGTGATAAACTCCGACTGAATGCCTTCCACGGCATCCACCACAGAGCTTGGCATTACCACATATTTGTCGTAGTCGCCTTCCTGGCCTACTCTCAGCAAATCTTGTCTCTCTTCCATATTTACAGGTATATTGATAGTCCGTTCACTTCAAAGATAAAGATATCGGGCACGGTGCGTATCTGGTTAGACACAGGGTTGATAATCTTGTGCCAGCCCTTCTTCCATGAAGAGCTGCTCACATACCATCCACGGTATTCCAGGATATCGCCTGTCTGACCCTCCCACACCTTCAGGTTCACCGTCTGCTTTCGCTCACGTGCCAGGTCGAGGATCTGCATGGCCTCGTTGATATGTACTGCTTTCTTTTCCATCAGTTGAAGGTGTCATCAAAGGTGTTGTCGAATATGCGGCCCTCGCGGTACAGCTGCAGGACGTTGTGGTTCCTCTGCGAGTACTCGTAGGTGAAGGTGATGCGCGGCAGCTCGGCATCGTCGTTGCTGCGGTCGCTCTTCGAGTCGGTGATGACCACCTCCTTTCCTGGTCTCACCTGTCCGCTGTAGAAGTTGCAGACGCGGATCTCATCCGAGCGCAGCACCTCATCCACCCAGTCGGCCATCGCCTGGTTCAGTACGCCGGTGTCTGCCTTGAAATGGCGAATCTCCTCCAGCTTATAGGTGCGGGTGAAGCGTCCTAACCGTGCCTGGCTCCGCTTGTATTCAGGAGTGACCTGATGCAAACCGGTACAGTACAGCAGCTCTTCCACGCCGAAGCTGTTGACGAAGCACAGGATGGGCGCACAGTCCAGCGATTCCGGCTGCACGATGAAGTCCTGCTGACGATTGCCTGCCACCACGTGGTATTCTACCAGCACCTTCCCAGCAGCTACATACTGGTCCGGGCTGACGTCGATGCGGGTGTAGTCGCTGTTGCCACCAGTGGCCACGGCTGAGAACACCTGCGTTGTGCCGTCATCGTAGATGGCCGTCACCGATGCCGTGCCGGTACCGAAGTAGCTCAGTTTCTCCATCCTTCCGATGGCCGTCAGCTTCGGCCCCATGAGGGTGGTCAGGAAGTGGCGGTTATAGAACTCCGAGGCCGTCACCCCGTCGCCCATGTCAGTTGCTGAGTAGAGCACACGAACCGTGGTGTTGTAGCTCTGTCCGCTCTGGCAGGCGGCGGTGATGTTCACCAGTACCGTCAGCTGCTGGCGGGCGTAGGGTTCCACCAGGCTGCGCATGTCTTCCAAAACGATGCCGGAACTGCCGGGGTAGAGCGTTTCCTGAAGGATCTGATCACCGCCTATGGTGACAGTCACCAGGGCGCTCTCGCCCACGTTACTGATCAGCACGTCAGGGAACTGGCTGCTGAACACAATTTCGGGCAAACCGCCTATGCCGATAGGTATGTCTGTTTGATGTGCCATTGCGTCTGTTTTCTTAATCTGACGCAAAGGTATGTAAAACAGTGAGGTGCTAAAAATACAGAAGAGGGCGGCGCATCATCACGACGGGCCGCCCACTATAAAAATGTAAAAAATGTGGTCTCTCTTATCCCACCTGCCGCCAGATGGCCCAGCTTACTGTGCCGTCCTGCTCGGTGGTGGTACTGTAGTCGTGGTCTGTCATATAGCCTACTACGGTTTTCGTGCTCACTGCCATCATAGGCAGCAGCTCATCCATAATCTGAAGCGTCGTCTTGTTCTCCTGAATGAAGCCCTCCTCAGGCAGAGGGCGGCGGAACAGGAAGTAACTGTCCAGCAGCTGCTGCGCAAACTGTGCCTGCTGCTCACTCTTAGTCTCTGTCTGGCTCATATCCTAATATCTTTTCAAGTTCCTCGAAATCTTCACGCATCTGCTTCAAATCGTATGCGAAGCGAAAGAGATAGTCCTGTCTGCCGGTCTCATCATTATAAGCCACTTTCTGGAGGGCTTCCTCAGCATTCTGAAGACGGGTGATTTTCCCGCTCAGGTTACTCTGATCGCACAGCTCGTTAACGGCCTGCACAACCTCAGGCGTCATTTTGATAGCGTCACTCATAGCGCACCTCCTATTCCTATTAAGATGAGTACTGCGGCGAGCCAGAGGTGAGCCTTCACCACGTCGCCATGACTGAACGCCTCGCCCTTCTCCGTGGCGCATAGGGCCGTAAACGTCTCACTGCGGGCACTCCACCACGCTTTCAAGTTCTTTACAGCACTTTCCGTTCTGGAAAGCACCGAGGGCTGAATCACCTGCCCGATTTGCATTGTCTGTTGCATATTGCACTATCTTGTAACCTGCCAGCGTACCGCGCTGGCGCAGAGACAGAGAAACGGCTGCGCATCCCGTGGTTACAAGATAGTGACTCACCCAGAGGGCAGTTAATCTTCGGAATGGCAGCCGTATAGGTATGTATAAGTACCCGATTGGCATAAAAAATGCCCGGCCGATAAAGCTGAGCGTCTGACGTGCGCCCTGCCGAGTAGTCTACTACTATCTTGTAAGCGGGTGCAAAGATACAAAAAAATCCCGAAACCGCCAAACGATTTCGGGAAAAAGTTTGTTTTTTGCAGAAAAATGAGTAATTTTGCAGGCATGAATTGGTTAAGAAGAATCAAAAACCAACTGAGCACAGATAGTTTGAGATTCTACCTGTGCTATGTGTTCATCCCCATGCTGTTAGGGGGGATGATAGGTGCTGCTATAACCTATGTCGTCATCAAGTACATTGTGCGAGCACAGTGAGAACCACGCCGATGATTGTTCCTACTCCTGCAGCCATACTCACAATGTCTTTATTTTCTCTTACACGATCGAGCCAGTCCTGTCTGCGCAGGTGATTAGCAAAGCCACGTCTTGCAGCCTCTTGCCCTTTCTTTGTCAGGAACAGCCAGGCGTTCTGCCGCTCTATCATCCCTTCGGTGACAATCAACTGCTCCAGCTGCAGGTGAGGTTCAACCGTGTAGCCATACTTGTCGTCAAGAAGACCTGCAAGGTCTGACTTTTCCATCCTGCCTCCTTTTTTGGCAATAGTCTTCAGGATGAAGTCCGAGTGCCCGATTTGTTCTTTTGAATACATAGTTGCTTGTTATATTTGAAAACCGTCTGCAAATTTAGATAAAATTTTCGAGATTACAAGCCAGTCGAGATAAAAATGTGAACAAATTGCCCCGAAAAGTTAGAAATCAAGGCTCACATACGCTCAATCCTATTCTTTTCCGTGCTCTAAGTCACATTTTTTTTGTATCTTTGAGGCGTGCTATTATTAGCATAGAACTATATGTTTAATCCTCAAAATTTTAGGCTTATGAGAGCAGTATGTGGCCTTGAC
>JAEEGG010010415.1_pt1 | contig 20539 bp, 15 predicted proteins | sample 9134161 | NCBI WGS metagenome assembly JAEEGG01 (sample SAMN16246543, study PRJNA631951) | gut metagenome | biome: gut microbiome; feature: rumen; material: CR-attached | host: Bos | place: Iran: Karaj | collected 2018-10 | reverse complement strand
TGAGAACAGCACATACTTGCCGTTGATCTTTCTGGGGAACATAACGCCGTTTCGGTTAAACGGAAGGAATGCGTTCGGAAGACGTATGAACTTCTTGAAGTCGTAGGAATACGCCACGCCGATCGTGGGAGCGCCGGTTACCTCAAAGGGCGCGCACCAGGTTACGACATAGCGGTCTTCAATCTTGCACACACGCGGGTCATAGCCCTTTGCGGTGCCGACGAACTCTCCCGCTTCGTTGTAGAAAGGAAGCGGATCGGGCTCAATGTCCCAGTGAATTGCGTCATTGCTCTTTCCGAGGAAGAGCTGCTGCTCCATGGCACGGCTGTCGCTTCGAAAGATTCCGACAAATGCGCCGTCTTTCGCAATTACCGCGCTGTTAAACACACTGTTGGCAGACGGAATTGCGTGCCGTTCGATGATGGGGTTTTCGGAATACCGCCAAACCACATCGGTACATCCCGCGGGTCTGTCCTGCCAGGGGATGTTCGGAAGATTAGCTCCGATAATCATACTTGTACTCTCCTTACAAAAAATGTATCCTCTAAAGCCCGTTACGCGTTCGGGCAATAGCACATGTTACTGTCCTCCGCACACCTGGTTCTTGCCGTTATGCTTCGCCTTATACAAAAGCTTATCGGTAATCGAGAAGAACTCCTCGGCGTTCATGCGGTAAGGGCTGCACTGGAACACACCGCAGCTGAAGCTGATCATTCCGCTGTGCCAGTCGTAATGGATGTTCCGGAATTCCTCAAGCGTGTTCTCCATGATCTGTCTCGCTTCACGCTCTCTCGAGTTCGGGAAGATTACGGCGAATTCCTCGCCGCCGTACCGGCATACGTAGTTCTCGCTTCCGCAGTGGTCCTGAAGAACCTTTGCGAGCGTCAGGATGACTTCGTCGCCGTTATCGTGTCCGTAGGTGTCGTTCACCTTCTTAAAGTCGTCAATATCCACAACCGCAAGCGTCAGCGGCTCGTCGCCCTTCATCTTTACGCAGCGGTCCAGAAATTCATAGAATGCGGTATGATTGTAAAGACCTGTCATCTGGTCGCGGAGCAGCTGTTTTTCAAGCGCCATGTTATCCTTCTCATGGGTCTGCAGGATCGTATCCTTCTTCTTCAGCTGTACAAGCATCAGATACGCGAACAGACGGGCAAGCGCCACAAGAATGATGGCCAGAATGATGTTCAGCCACAGCACGTTAATCTTCGCATCTTCACTGATCTTCAGGAGCTCTTCCGCGGAAATGCTTCCCTTTCTCGGCGACTGATAATAGTTCGACAGCTGGCGCGCCAGCTCGTTCGCGTCGATTTCAATCGTCGTGTCCTTCGTAAGAACGGACGACGTGACGGTCAGCTGCAGGATGCCGATCTGACATAAAATATGCGTCACGCTGCATAGGAGCTTGTCCTCGAAAACCACGCACCAGATTACCGGAACAACGAAGATCGCAAGGAGCACCGGATACTCATAATGTGCCGTTACGAGAACGATGCACATGATGACAAATGCCACGGTGCACGCATAATTCTTAACCATCACCCCGACGTTCGGATTGTTGACAAGAATGACCAGAGCAACCAGAACGGTCAGATTGACGGCAAGCGGAATCAGAAAGCCATGCAGACCGAATTCGCTCCACTCTACGCCGCTCGGGCTCTTAACGTAAGCATAGAGTCCGAGCTCCGTCAGTGCCACGATCAGCACGCAGAAGCTTAGCGCAAGCAGATATTGTTTCCGTGCCGAAACATATTTGTCTTCCACAAATCTTACCTCCCCAAAGGTATTACATCGGTAGCAGCATTACGGCAAATGCGAAGAATACAAGCAGGGATACCGCATCCACGATCGTTGTGATGAACGGACTCGCCATAACCGCAGGGTCGAATCCGAGCTTCGCGACAATCATCGGGAGCGTACATCCGAGGAACTTCGCGCAAAGTACGGTAATGCATAAGGTCAGACAGACGACGATGGCAACCGGGACCGTAATCTCCCGATGCATCAGCATCTTGTCGACCAGGAAAATCTTTCCGAATGTCACCACCCCAAGTGACACGCCGCACAGAAGCGCGACACGGATTTCTTTCCAGATTACTTTCATAATATCCGAGAATTCCACCTCGCCGAGGGAGATAGCACGGATAATCGTAACGGATGCCTGGGAACCGGAATTACCTCCGGTATCCATCAGCATCGGAATAAACGCGGTCAGCACAACCTGGGCCGTAAGCGCCTTCTCAAAGGACGAAATGATGATTCCGGTAAAGGTTGCCGATACCATCAACAGAAGAAGCCAGATAATGCGGCTTCGCCACAGAGAAATCGGAGAAGTACGCAGATACGGCGTTTCTACGGGCGCCATAGCGTTCATCTTTGCGAAGTCCTCTTCCGCCTCATCCTGCATGACGTCGATAGCGTCATCGACGGTTACGATACCGACGAGACGGTTTTCTTCGTCCACAACCGGAAGCGCGAGCACGTCGTATTTACTGATGGTGGCAGCCACGTCTTCCTTATCGTCCAATGTCTTCACGCTGATGACATTGTCCTGCATGATGTCCTTTATCTTCGCTTCATAATCGGACAGCAGCAGGTATTTCACCGTTACCATGCCGATCAGGTGGCTTTGGTTATCGGTTACGTAGCAGGTGTAAATCGTTTCCTTGTCAATGGCGACCTTTCTGATAAGGGCAAATGCGTCGCGGACCGTCATATCCTCCTTAAGGCGGACAAACTCGGTCGTCATAATGCTTCCGGCGCTGTCCTCGGGATACTTCAGAAGTTCGTTCACGGTCTTTCGGTCTTCGGCCGAGGAGTTCGCGAGGATACGCTTTACGACGTTCGCCGGCATTTCCTCAATCAGGTCAACCGTATCATCCATATACAGTTCATCCAGAACTTCACGAAGTTCCTTATCACTGAAGGCTTCGATCAGAATCTTCTGGAAGTCGGGATCCAGCTCGACGAATACGTCGGCCGCAAGCTCCTTCGGGAGAATGCGGTACAGGATTGCGAACTGGTTCTTCGGGATCTCCTCGAACATCTCCGCTATATCGGCCGCGGGCATGTCCATCAGCATCTTACGAAGATCCGCATATTTCTTTTCATCCAATAATGTCTTGGCATTTTCCAGGGAAAAAACATCCGTTTCCATGCTCTAACCTCCTATTTACCGATTTTTGTATAGGCAGAGCCAAAGGAGTTCACTCCTTTGTAAAGGCAAATGCAATAATGGAATAGCGTTTGTCCGGGCTCTTCGGAACCACCTGTATCGTGTGTTCCGCAGGTTCCCCGTAAGGCACGGCAAGCATCGCTTTGCTGTGTGTCCAGCCGATTGCCAACGGGTTGTATTCGTATTTCACTTCACCGTCAACGACGACGTCGCACGGACCGAAGGCCGGGTCGCCGGTGTCCTTGAAGATGAAGAAGAAACTCGAGCATTTCATCGTTACGGTGAAGGGCTCCTTCGATTTAAGCGCGCGGCTCCAGGAACCGTCGAAGGTGTAGGAACCGTTATGGTCAAGGTCCTTCTCCGCAAACTGCAGGTCCCTGTCATTGTCGGTGAAATCACCGAAATCCACCTGAATTCCGGTGTATTCCGAAAGGGTTCCGGGATAGACGGTAACCGTCTTCTCGTAATACCGGCCGAGGCAGCTCTCCTCGGGGTAGGAAACCTCGTCGCTGACATGGGCAAGGGACTGCTCAATCAGGTAGTTTACGCAATCCGCCATGACTCTGTGTCCGTCATTGGTCGGATGATAGATATCATAAAAATACTGGCGCTTTGAGATCACATGGTCTTCCGCGTCGGCGGGGAACTGCGGCGAAACACCGTTCAGCACGCTCACCATCGGATAGTCGTAATGTCTTCCGATCGGCTCCAAGCGGTCCTGCAGGTTCCAGTCGTTCATGAATACCGAGAACAGAAGGATCACAGCCGGACCGTTATCCCGGTGGAACGCCTTCGAGCAGAGACTTTCAAAGCAGATGCCGTTCGTCTCGTCGCCGGCATCGTTGACGGCAAATTCAATGATCAGAATGTCGGGACTTACCGTGCCGTCACGAAGCACGTCCTTCTCGTAACGGAGCACACCGAGCTCACTGCTCGTTCCGCCGATTCCGGCCTTCACGAGATGCACCTTCTCCGGGTCCTCCGCGTAGGTATTCCGGAAATAATCGAAAATCCGGTAAGCGTAGCTCTTCGACTCAATCGGCTTGGCGCCTGCGCCCTGGGTGATCGAACCGCCGATAAATGCGATGGTTACGTCCTCTCCTTCCGACGCCTTCTCAATGGCGCGGCGGAGTCTCGTCGTGTTGCCCATGGACATCAGGGAGCGTTCCAGAATCTTCTGATAATTTTCGCCCTCCCAGTCAATCGGCGGGTCTAAAACCGGCTCGGGAACCGTAAAGCCGTCATTCAGATAAAACGTAATGGTACCCTTAACCTGCAGCTGCTCATTCTCGGAGAAGAAAAACAGCGTTCCGAGAATATCATCCTCGTCCGTGCACGGAAAATCCGACACCGGAAAGACTCTTTCCGCGCCGTCACTCAGTACCGCCATCTCCATACGGGTGCTGGAATTGTAACGGTCGGTCTTCCCGTAATGCTGCAATACAACCGTCATCGGGTTGTCCCGGTCTTCTTCTCTTACCGGATCCATAACGACACCGATGCTGTGTACGATTTCCATGAAATCAGCGCTCTTCTGCAGTCTTCCCGCAATCTCGTCGGGAAGATCCGGGCAGATCAGTTTGATGTTGCCGGCAACACGGTTTTCAAGAAACCTGAGTTCCTTCGGACGGCCGTCCTCCGCATTGGAAGTGGCAATCAGGTCGTCAAGCATAAAGTAAATCTTAGGTCGTTGTATCGTAGGGTCTTTGGGGGCCACGGGGCCCTTCACATTCGCAGTGTCCAATTCCGTCTCCTTTGCATTTTTCATGCCAATTTAAACAAAATCCGCATACACTTCTATCATACAGGATTTATCCTGTATTTTCAACCCAAACATCGCAATCAGTCGCCGTATCCGAAGGCCATGATAGTGAAGTCGCTCTGCTCGCTTCCGGGGGCCATCCGGACCTCGACTTTATGGGTCGAAACCGTGCCGGAATTCAGAATTACGGCCGTGTACGGATTGTTCCAGCCGCCCGAATCGTGTCCGTCGATCGTCAACACCTTTTCGCCGTCGAGATAGACGTCCACTTTGCCGTAGGAGTCGCTCTTGCTCTTCTTGTAGGTTAGAAGAATGCTCTTTGCATCTACGGTAAATGTGAGCGGCGCATTGCCGGTATCCTTCGTATGCTTCCAATTATCAGGAAACGTCTTCTCGTTATCGTAACGCGTCGTTCCGACTGCCGTATCGGTCTCCGAGAAGCCTCCGGCATTCACCTTTACATCCGTGCTCTTCGACGTGATCATCGTCACATGGTCAAAGGCATCCGAACGGAACTTGGCCTTTGCTTCGGTATCCGCTTCGGAAGGCATCTCCTCCATGACCGTCTTAAAGAGATACCGGAGGCAGTCAGCCATAATCGTGTGCCCGTACAGCTTCGGATGATAAGCGTCATTGAAAAACTGCCCGTTCGTAATCGTTCCCGCATTCAGACACGGCACAACCGCGTCCCTGATGCTGACCATCGGAAGCTCGTAATACTTTCCCATCGGCTTAAAGCGGTCCTGCAGGTTCCATTTGGACTGGAACACGCTGAACAACAAAACGACAGCGGGCTTGTTCTCCGCGTTAAGCGCGCGGCGGATCAGTCCCTCGTAGGTGTCACCGTTCGTGGGGTCATCCCCGTCATTTACTGCGAATTCAATAATCAAAAGGTCCGGAAGATGTCCGTCGTTTTTCTCAATCAGGTCCCGCTCGTAACGGATTACGCCGAGGGTTGAGGGGGTTCCGGACACGCCGGCGTTGATGATGTGCACATTGTCCTCCGTCCCGTAATCCTTCTGGAAATTCCGGACGGTCTGCATCGCGTAGCAGTTCTGGTACGTGCAGCCCTCGCCTTCGGTGATCGAACCGCCGATAAATCCGATGTAAACGTCCTCTCCCGCCTGCGCCTTCTCGATGACCTTTCTCAGGCGGTAATTGTTGCCGGTCGAAATCAGCGAGGACGCGATCACGCCGTCATACCACACCTTCTTCTCATCCACCTCGGGCGTCGGGGAAGGGCTCGGCGTAGCGGTGTCGGTCGGAGCTAAGGTGGGCGCCTCGGTGGGTGTTACATCTGCCGTCGTGTCCTTCTTACCGCCGCAGGCCGTAAGGGAAACCGCCAGAACCGTTACCAGTAGCAGGGCAATTAATTTCTTCATAAAGACTCCTTTCACTTGTAAAAATACAGGATCAGATTGGCCGCAAGCGCCGCGCCGCAGGCCGAAAGCGATACGGTGACAAGGCCTCTTCCGCGGTAGGCGAGGAAAAGCGCAACGAGGGTTCCGAGAACGGCCGGAACCGGTGAAGCGGTCACATAGAAAATCGCGGGAAATGTCATCGCCGCAAGCACCGTATAAGGGATATAATACAAAAACGATTTCACATAACGGTTCGTCACCTTTCTCCGGAAAGCGACGAACGGAACGGCGCGGATCAGATACGTGACAAGCGCCATGGTAAGAAGATACCGCCAAAAGCTCATGCCGCACCTCCCTCTTCCGAAGCCGGAACCGGAAACAGCAAAGCGCCGGCAAGCGATGCGAGCACCGCGCATATAATGACGGCAAATCCCACGGATATCTTAGAAAGTACCGGGATGTACCGGAGCGCGCAGCTAATGGCAACCGCCAAGAGTACGATGAGAAGCGTCTTCCGCTCCTCCTTCACCTTCGGAACGACGATTGCGATGAACATGCCGTAGATGGCGATTCCCATTGCCTCCGAAATAACCGGCGGAAGGACGTTTCCGAGGACGGCTCCCGCAAGGGTTCCCGTCGTCCAGCCGATGTACGGAAGGATCAGAAGGCCGAGCATGTAAATCTTCGAAACCGGCACGGGACGGTTGACCGCCACCGCGTAGATTTCATCGGTAATGCCGAAGCCGAGCGTCGCCCTTCCGGCTGTTCCGAAGTTCTCGTCGGTGTTCTGCGAAAGGGAAATTCCCATCAAAGCGTACCGCAGGTTGATGATTAGCTGCGACAGCGCAAGCTCAGTAATTGAGCCCGCCGCGGCAATGATCTTCACTCCGGCGAACTGTCCTGCGCTTGTCAGGTTTGTCATCGAGATCAGTACCGTCTCCCACCATAAAAGCCCGCTCTGCGAGCCCATGATTCCAAAGGTAAATGACACGAAAAAATAACCGAGGGCTATCGGAATCCCGTTCCGAAAGCCCTCCCGAAAATCCTTCTTACGATTCATCAGAGCAACTGTACTCCTCTTTCCTCCGCGTATGCGCGGACACCCTCCGGCCATACCGATGACTGAACCTCGCCGATATGCACCTTTCTGAGATAGAACATGCAGATACGCGACTGTCCGATTCCGCCGCCGATGGTGTACGGAAGCTTCTTCTCAATAAGCGCCTTCTGGAACGGAAGCTCCGCTCTCTCCGGGCAGCCTGCCTTCTTTAACTGCGAAACAAGCGAATCCTCGTCGACGCGGATGCCCATGCTCGACAGCTCAAACGGAATGTCAAGCGCCGGATAATAAACGATGATATCACCGTTCAGTTCCCAATCGTCATAGTCCGGGGCACGTCCGTCATGCTTCTCGCCGTTGCTTAACAAATCACCGATCTTCATCAGAAAGATTGCGCCGTATTCCTTAACGGCCATATATTCACGCTCTTTCGCGGTCTTATCCGGATAGCGGTCAAGAAGCTCCTGCGTCGTGATGAAGGTAATCTCCTCCGGCAGGATGCACTGCACATACTCATACTGGTTCGCAACGTACTTCTCGGTTACGCGAAGCGCTTCATATACCGCCTTCACAACGGCGCGGAGCGTTTCCTCGTTCCGGTCTTTCTTCTCGATGATCTTCTCCCAGTCCCACTGGTCAACGAAAACGGAATGGATGTTATCGGTATCCTCGTCACGGCGGATTGCGTTCATGTCGGTATACAGGCCTTCTCCGGTGTGGAAGCCGTACTTGCCTAAAGCCATACGTTTCCATTTGGCGAGGGAATGCACGATTTCCATAACGCCGTCGCTGTCTCTCATGTCAAATGCGACGGGGCGCTCCACGCCGTTCAGATTGTCATTGAGACCCGAGTCCTTCGGCACGAAAAGCGGCGCCGAAACACGGTACAGATTCAGCTGCGTCGCAAGCTCCCGCTGGAAGAAGTCTTTGATTTTTTTGATGGCGATCTGTGTCTCCTTCATGCAAAGCGGAGAACGGTAGCCCTCGGGAATCACAATACGGTCGTTCATAGGGACCTCCAACTATTTATGATATAATTTCTTCGTTTCGTAAACCGGTTCGCAGGTCAGGTGCATGCCGAGCTTTCGGAATACGCCTTCGTCCACGCCGGAAAGGATTACGCTCGAATGCACTTCGCAGCACTTGAGGTTCTCAAGCTGCTTCATCGCTTCTTCGGCAAGATCCATCTTGCTTGCTACAATCGAAAGCGCAAGAAGCGTTTCATCGGTATGAAGACGCGGATTATGGTTACCGAGATGATTCACCTTCAAATCCTGAATCGGCTCCAGAATATCCGGGGACAGAAGCCTCGTCTCGTCATCAATGCCTGCCATGTATTTTAAAGCATTTAAAAGTGCTGCGGAGCTTGCCCCGAGAAGCGGGGAAGTCTTACCGGTGATAACCGTTCCGTCGTTCAATTCAATCGCGACAGCCGGCGCACCGGTTTCGGCCGCCTTGGCAAGCGCTGCCGGAACAACGGCGCGGTCTTCTTTGCGGATGCCTGCCTGCTCCATTAAGAGTTCAATCTTGTAAACGGCTTCCTCGTCCGCGCGGTTCTTGCGGCACTCGCAAAGCGTATTGTAATAACGGCGGATGATTTCCTGTCTCGATGCGATGCAGGTTGCCTCATCGTCAATGATGCAGTTACCTGCCATATTAACACCCATGTCGGTAGGCGACTTATACGGCGAAGAACCGAAGATGCGCTCGAACATCGCATTTAACACGGGGAAGATCTCCACGTCACGGTTGTAGTTGACCGTCGTAACGCCGTAAGCCTCAAGGTGGAACGGGTCAATCATGTTCACATCCTTCAGGTCGGCTGTGGCGGCCTCATAAGCGAGGTTCACCGGATGCTTCAGCGGAATGTTCCAGATCGGGAAGGTCTCGAACTTCGCGTAACCGGCCTGAATGCCTCTTTTATGCTCATGATACAGCTGGGAAAGGCAGGTAGCCATCTTTCCGCTTCCGGGACCGGGTGCCGTAACAACGACCAGGGACCGGGTTGTCTCGATATAATCGTTCTTGCCGTAGCCCTCATCGCTTACGATTTTGCTGATATTGGACGGATAGCCCTCAATCTTGTAGGCGCGGTATACGCGAAGACCGAGATCCTCCAGTTTCTTCTGGTAGTTTAATACGTTCTCGTGCTCGACAAACTGCGTCAGTACTACGCTTCCGACATACAGGCCGTACTCGCGGAAGGCGTCGATCAGACGGAGCACATCCACATCGTAGGTGATACTCAGATCGCCGCGGACCTTCTTCTTGATGATGTCATTTGCATTGATCGCGATAACAATCTCCGCCTCATCCTTCAACTGACGAAGCATCCGGATCTTACTGTCCGGCTCAAAGCCCGGAAGCACGCGCGAAGCATGAAAATCGTCGAAAAGCTTGCCGCCGAATTCCAGATACAGCTTACCGCCGAACTGTCCGATTCTCTCCTTGATCCTTGCGGACTGCATCTCCAGATACTTATTATTGTCAAATCCGATACGATTCATATCAATCCTCCAAATGCCACTAGCTTAATTCTTCGGTGTCGCCGCCGCTCATATTCTTCATCTTGATGCTCTCACGCTCAACATAGCGCTTGATCTCACCCTGCAGGTTCAAGACCGCAATGGCTATGCAGGGCTCGAAGTGCGTGCCTTTTTCGTTTCGGAACACGTCCATAACCTGGCTGATATCCATGCTCGGCTTGTAGCTCCGCTGACTGAGAAGCGCATCGAGCGTATCGGCCGCCGCCACGATACGGGCCGAAAGCGGAATTGCTTCGCCGTGATAGCCGTGGGGATAACCGGTACCGTTCCACCACTCATGATGGCAGAGCGCCACGTCCTTGATTCTTGTATAAAGCTCCCGGTCCGTCAGGTTCGAGAGGTTCATCTCAATAAGGCGTCCGCCTTCGACCGTATGCGACTTCACGATTTCATATTCTTCCTCGGTCAGTTCGCCGCTCTTCTGCAGAATCGCGTCGGGGATGTATACCTTGCCGGCGTCATGCAGCGGCGCCGCGATGATCAGGTCTTCTATAAACTTCGGCGTCAGCTCGTCCGTATGCGCTCCCTGGCGCACCAGCTCCTCGGCGATCATTCTCGCGTAATCCGCGGTTCTTCTGATGTGGAAGCCGGTATTCTCGTCCTTCGACTCGAGGAAGTTCGCGAAACCGGTAATCAGCTGGTTCTGCATCTTGCGCATCTGCCTTGTCTTCGCCTGCGTACCGAGAATCGTGTCCTCGATCTTCGAAACAAGGATTAAAAGAATGACGAACATGAAAAGATATTCGATTGTCATGCGGAAGCCGTACACGCCGAACCATTCAAAGGAGGTAATCTGGTTCTTGCCCTGCGCAGCCGCTGAAGCATGCTCCGCTTCCACCGCGGAACGGAGTCCAAGCGAAACCAGCATCATACAGTAACACACTTCACCGAGACGGATTGTGTACCATTTGCTGAAGTAGAGACATGACATTGCGGGGACAAGCGCATAGGCCATGAACATATTAATTTCAATTTTCGTACCCGCGTAGCAGATACCCAGATGCAGACCGATCAAAAGGACATACTTGACGACGGTGCTCTTCGGGTCGCGGTGAAACAGAAACATCGCAAGCCCGATGATCAGAACAAGGCCGATACCGATTACAATAATGTCCGTATAATCAAGCGCCGAATACTGCAGTTTCCATCTGGCGACTGCCGCTAAAGGCGGGAAAATGAGAAGCACCAGGCAGGCCCGGATCAGAATGCGGTTCACCCTGGTCTCATTCTCGATAAAATACGTACCCCGTTTTTCCTCCATAAAGAAACCCCGTTAGCTGTTATTCCGCGAAAAATGTTATACCGCGTTCAGCGGATCGCGAACCCATTCCTTGTCCGCGAAATAATCGATCTTCATTGCCTTCTTCACTTCCGAAAGCGTCTCCGCGGCCGCCTTCTCGGCTACGGCACTGCCCTTCTTAAGAATCTCAATGACTTCGGGAATGCGCTTTTCCCATTCCTGTCTCCGCTCACGGATCGGAGCAAGCTCCTCATCCATAATCGCGTACAGGAATTTCTTGATCTTCACGTCGCCGAGACCGCCGCGCTGATAGTGCTCTTTAAGAGCGTCAAGCGACTCGTACTCCGGAAGGTATTTCGCAAAATGCTCCGGCTTGCAGAACGCGTCCAGATAGATAAATACGACGTTGCCCTCAATGTTGCCCGGATCCGTCACGCGGATGTGATTCGGGTCGGTATACATGTTCATAACCTTCTGGCGAAGCTCCTCCGCCGAGTCGGCAAGATAGATGCAGTTGCCGAGGGATTTGCTCATCTTCGCTCCGCCGTCGATACCCGGCAGACGCTTGCAGATTTCATTGTCCGGAATGACCGCCTCGGGCTCTACGAGCACCTCGGCATAGGTCTGGTTGAACTTTCTGACAATCTCTCTTGCCTGCTCAATCATCGGAAGCTGATCCTCACCGACCGGAACCGTCGTTGCCTTGAACGCGGTAATGTCACTTGCCTGGCTGATCGGATAGGTGAAGAAGCCGACCGGAATGCTCGTCTCGAAATTACGCATGATAATCTCGTTCTTAACGGTAGGATTCCGCTGCAGGCGGGATACCGTAACGAGATTCATGTAGTAAAACGACAGCTCCGTAAGCTCCGGAACCTGGGACTGGATGAAGATGTTCACCTTCTCGGGATCCAGTCCGGCGGCAAGATAGTCAAGTGCCACCTGCATGATGTTCTGGCGTACCTTCTCGGGATGATCCGCATTGTCGGTAAGTGCCTGCGCATCGGCGATCATAATATATATTTTGTCGAATTCGCCGGAGTTCTGAAGCTCCACGCGGCGCTTCAGGGACCCTACGTAATGTCCGATATGAAGCCGTCCGGTAGGCCGGTCTCCGGTCAAAATAATCTTCTGCATAAAAACCTCCGCCCAAAAGAAAATCAATCTCTTTCAGTATACTTTTTCACCCCCGAAAAGTCAACGAAGAATCGCAAAAAAGACAGAAAAAAAGACCTCGTCCGCAGGCTTCTGCGGGCGGGGTCTTCCGCTCGTTATTCCATTGCAATCGCCGTCTCTAAAGCGAGTTCCATCATCGCGGTGAAGGAAGTCTGCCGTTCCTCCGCAGTTGTGGCTTCTCCTGTCACCAGGCTGTCCGAAATCGTACAGATGGCAAGTGCCCTCTTGCCGGCACGTGCTGCATTCATGTAAAGGGCTGCCGCTTCCATCTCGACGGCTAAAATCCCCATCTTTCCCCATGCCCGTACGGGCTGAATCATCTCGGGAGCATCTGAAAGGTCACCGTAGAAGATGTCGCTCGAATGGATGTTGCCGACATGGTAATTCAGTTTCTTTTTATCCGCAATCTCCACGCAGGTGCGAAGCAGCTTGAAGTCCGCAATCGCCGAGAACGTTCCCGGCAAATGAAACTGCGAAACGTAATTCGAATCGTAGCTTGCGCCTTCCGCGATGACGATGTCGCGTACGTGTACGTCCTTATGGTAGGTTCCCGCGGAACCGACGCGGATGATGTTCTCCACGCCGAAGAAGTTATAAAGCTCGTAGCTGTAGATGCCGATGGACGGCATTCCCATGCCGCTGGCCATTACGCTGACGCGTTTGCCCTTGTAAGTACCGGTATAGCCCTGCACGCCGCGCACGTTGTTAACCAGCTTGGCATCCGTCAGAAAATTCTCCGCGATATACTTTGCGCGGAGCGGGTCGCCCGGCATCAGAACGGTCTTCGCAAAATCCTCCGGGGTCGCATTGATATGAGGGGTCGGGTAATTCTTTTCGCTCATAACAGCCTCCTAATTCGTTTTTGTATGGCACACAGAAGAAGGTGCCTTCGTCAGCCTGTACACAGGTTAAGAGAAAAAGCTCAAATCCCAATGGTTCGCGCGCTGTACCATGGCCTTTACTTCGCTGACGACGCGGCTCGTTCCGAGTCTCGTCGCGCCGGCCATAAGGAGTTCTTCGGCATCCTCTAAGGTCTTAATGCCGCCGGCTGCCTTAACGCCTTTGCCCTTCGTGTACTTCACCATCAGTTCGATGTCCCGGAGATTGGCTCCTGCGCCGCCGAAACCGGTTGACGTCTTAATGAAGTCCGCTTTGGACGCGCTGACAATTCCGCACATGCGGATCTTCTCCTCCTCGGTCAGCATGCAGGTCTCGATGATGACCTTCAGAAGCTTGCCGCCGCAAGCCTGTTTAACAGCATTGATTTCCTCGCGGATTTCATTGAAGCGGCCTTCCTTCACCCAGCCGAGATTGATGACCATATCAATCTCCGTAGCACCGTTTTTCACCGCGTCTTCGGCCTCGTAGCATTTGACGGCGGTAGTCGAGTAGCCGTTCGGGAAACCGATTACGGTGCAAATGGGAAGTCTGCCGTCAACATATTCCGCAGCCTGCTTCACAAAGGAAGCCGGGATGCAGACCGAGGCCGTGTGAAAACGGATTCCCTCGTCGCAAAGTCTCTGAATCTCTTCCCAGGTTGCCGTCTGCTTCAAAAGGGTGTGGTCAACGGCGTTCAAAATCTTCTGTAATTCCATAAGTAGCTTGTCTCCTTCTCTGAATTCGGCATGTGCCGAAGTTGGTTCTGGGATGTCTTGAATTGCCGGCAATCCGGGATTATTCGGCTTTCTTGTCCGCTTCTATCAGGGCGCCGAGGAAGCCTGCCAGTTTCTTCGCTGCCTTTTCGTGCGTCTTCGCGCTCGGATGCCAGTCAACCGCAAGGCCGTCTGCCTGGTTCTGCTGCTCAAAGTGCATTGTTGTAATGTTTGTATCGCCGTTTTCCGTCTGATACTCCGCTACAGCCGTTTCCATGCTTTCGCCGAGCTCGTCTCCCATAATGCCGAGGGTGCAGACGATTTTCGCGTCCGGATTGTTCTTCCGGACCGTGGCGAGAAATTCCTTGTAACCGTCAATATATTCACGCCTTCTTCCGGGGTCCGCGCCGCAGTAGCTTGCATCGTTCGTTCCGAGATTGATGACGATGTAATCCGGTTTTCTGCCGGAGAAGTCCCATTTGACGTTCTCGGGAGCAAGCGTTCCCGCAAAATGCCCGTAAGACTTTCCTAACGTGGTGTAATATTTCGGGACCGTCTTGTCCGGAAGCTTCTCGCCGGAATCGGTATACCCGGAGATAATGCCATACCCGCTCAGGCTCACAAGGCTGTAATCCGCGCCGAGCAGTTCGGCGGTCCTGTAGGCGTAAGCCTTCGTGCAGTCCTCGTTCGAGGTGCGGTAGGTGTCCTTATCAAGCTCGCCGTCCACACCGTAACCGCAGGTGATGGAATCGCCGATAAATTCAATATATGTCCCGGCTTTGGAAATCGGGGAAATCACGCCGATTGCCGTAACCGAGCGAATGCCGACAACGGAGTCCGAAACCTCGGAAAGCTTGACGATCCGGATGGTTGCAATCGTATCCTCTTCGCCGGAAACCGCGGTAACGGTTATCTCATCTTCCGTCATTAATACGTCCTGTGCGCGCTCGCCGTCCACATAAACCGCAACGCGCGCCTCATGGCCGTCTCCGGCTGCCCGCTCATCGCTCACAAGCGTGATCTTGCATTCCTTGCCGGCGAAGAAAAACTCCGCGCCGCTTCCGGAATAACTGAGCCATGTTACGTTGTCATATGCATAAGTCCGGCCGAGCAGCTTGACGTTGTCCGCCGTGACCGGATAGGTTATCGGATCGGTGAGTGTCTGAAACGGCGTCACATTGTTTTCCATTGGGGTGGGTTCTCCTGTTATCAACATATTCTGCGGGTCAAGGGTCGGGCTTACCGCCTTCTGCGCGGTTGTCGGTAGCGGCGTAAGGGGCGCCGAATAATCATCCGAATTACCCTTTCGTCCGCATCCGCACAGAAGCAGGATGCATCCGATCAGGATCGCAAGACCAATTCCTCTTTTTCTCATGTTCTCCCTCCTCAGGCTTGTGAGCACACCGCGAATCCGGGCTGTGTGCCTGCGGCCTCTGCGATTCCCGGGCCGTTTTCATATGGCCGTTTTCATACGGCCGGTTTCATACGACCGGTCAACATATAATCATCATACCCAACTATGCGGTTTCCGTCAACCCGAAAATGATGTTCGGCAAGCTTGAAAATGTTGTTCTCACCAATGGTACGGACTACTGAATAAATAGACCCTTTTAGTCCGTATCGAATTTTTGAAAAAATGCCGGTTTTTGAAAATGCTACGGACTGATTCTTTGTTTCTTTCTTCCGGTCCGTACGCTTTTGCCTCTGTTTTGTCTTTTTAGAAATGCCCAAGGCCTAAATCGCGAAATAGGTACGGACTAGATTCAGTGATTTCTTCATTGGTCCGTACCGAACGCCAAAAGAAGGAAAACCGCAAGAGGCGCCATACGGACTTAAACCGGGAAGAAGTCTGCCAGTCCGTACCAAATTTGGAAAGCAATCTCTCAGTACGGTTCTGCATGAAAAAACTTTCCTCCGGTCCGTAATATCGGGAAGCACACTCTCCGTCCGCTCTGAAGCCAAGCAACATTCTCTCAATCCGCTCTGAGACCAAGCACCTCCCCCCACAAAATAGAGGACCGCAAAAGCGGTCCTCTGATTCAATTCATCTCTTTCATATTTTCAGCAATCACTGTCATGTAACTGTACCTTAGCAACTATACCTTAGTCACTATTCCTTAGCAACTATACCTTAGTCACTATTCCTTAGCAACTGCACCTTAGTGAATTTCTGCGTGCATCTCCTGCAGGGATTTCACGGTGTGCTCGGTGTGCGTCTTTACGTAGTGGATACCGTCGGCGGTAGCAAGCGCTGCTGCCATCGTGGTTACGTAAGGAACCTTCGCCTTGATTGCTGCCTTACGGAGGTAGCTGTCATCATGCAGGCTGTTCTTTCCGATTGGGGAGTTGATGATCAGCTGGATCTGTCCGTTCGTGATCAGGTCGTAGCAGTTCGGACGTCCCTCATACAGCTTCAGCACCTTCTCACACTCGATGCCCTCTGCCTTCAGGCGGTCGTAGGTTCCGCCCGTGGCGTACAGCTTGAAGCCGTCGCCTGCAAGGGACTTCGCAACGCGGAGTGCCTCGTCCTTATCCTTATCCTTTACGGAAATCAGAACGCTTCCGGAAAGCGGCAGCTTAGACTGGATGGCTTCCTGCGCCTTGAAGAAGGCTTCACCGTAGGAAGGCGACATGCCGAGCACTTCACCGGTGGAACGCATCTCCGGTCCGAGGATCGGGTCAACCTCCGGGAACATGTTGAACGGGAAGGCTGCTTCCTTTACGCCGTAGTTCGGAATCGTCATCTCGTGAAGCTCCGGCAAAGGAGACTTCCGTCCGGTCAGCTCGGAAGTAATAATATCGGTTGCGATCGGTACCATGCGGATGTTACATACCTTCGATACAAGTGGCACGGTACGGCTTGCTCTCGGATTTGCCTCGATTACGAATACCTTTCCGTTCTCGATGGCGTACTGCATGTTCATGAGGCCTTTGACATGCATCTCTTCTGCAATCTTTCTGGTGTATTCCTTAATCGTTTTCAGATTTTCCTCGGAAATATGCACCGAAGGAAGGATACAAGCGGAGTCACCGGAGTGGATTCCGGCAAGCTCGATGTGCTCCATAACCGCGGGAACAAATGCGTGCGTGCCGTCCGCAATGGCGTCTGCCTCGCATTCGGTCGCATGGTTCAGGAAACGGTCAATCAGGATCGGACGGTCGGGCGTTACGCCGATGGCCGCCTTCATGTATTCAGTCATCTGCTCGTCATCGTATACGACTTCCATGCCGCGTCCGCCGAGTACGAAGGAAGGACGAACCATTACCGGATATCCGATCTTCGCAGCGATGCCGATGGCATCCTCAACGGTAACCGCCATGCCGGACTCGGGCATCGGAATGTCAAGTTTCTTCATCATTTCGCGGAAAAGGTCACGGTCTTCCGCAAGGGCAATGACCTCGGGAGTCGTTCCGAGAATCTTTACGCCGTTCCTCTTCAGGTCCGCAGCAAGGTTAAGAGGCGTCTGTCCGCCGAACTGGGCGATTACGCCGAGCGGCTTCTCCTTGTTGTAGATAGAAAGCACGTCCTCAAGGGTGAGGGGTTCGAAATAAAGCTTGTCGGAAGTATCATAGTCGGTGGATACGGTCTCGGGGTTGCAGTTAACGATGATCGTCTCAAATCCGAGCTTCTTAAGAGCCTTAGCGGCATGTACGCAGCAGTAGTCGAACTCGATACCCTGTCCGATACGGTTCGGGCCGCCGCCTAAGATCATTATCTTCCGGTTATCGGACGAGGGGCTCTTATCCACCGGAATGTTGTAACTTGAATAGTAATAAGCGCTGTCCTGCGTACCGCTTACATGTACGCCCTCCCATGCCTCGGTAAGGCCGATGGCAAGGCGGCGGTTACGGATGTCATCCTCGGTAACGCCGACGAGTTTAGCAAGGTAGCGGTCGGAGAAGCCGTCCTTCTTCGCTTTCGTAAGAACCTCATCCGCGGGAACCGCTCCCTTCATGCTAAGAAGCGCTTCCTCTTCCTCTACGAGCTCCTTCATCTGCTCGATGAACCACTTCTTCACATGGGTGGCGTCATGAACCTCGTCTACAGTAGCGCCCTTGCGGAGAGCTTCATACATCTGGAAATGACGCTCGCTGGAAGGTGTTGCAAGCTTCTGCATCAGCTCTTCCTTGCTGAGGTCATGGAAATTCTTGACATAGCCGAGACCGTAACGGCCGGTCTCAAGGCTCCGGATTGCCTTCTGGAAGGCTTCCTTATAGGTCTTACCGATGCTCATGACTTCGCCTACGGCGCGCATCTGGGTTCCGAGCTTATCTTCAACGCCCTTGAACTTCTCAAATGCCCAGCGGGCGAACTTGATTACGACATAATCGCCGTCCGGAACGTACTTGTCGAGAGACCCGTACTTTCCGCAGGGGATGTCCTTTAACGTAAGACCGGTCGCAAGCATAGCGGATACAAGCGCGATCGGGAAACCGGTTGCCTTCGATGCAAGTGCCGAGGAACGGGATGTTCTCGGGTTGATCTCGATTACGACGATACGGTCGGTCTTCGGGTCATGCGCGAACTGTACGTTCGTGCCGCCGATAACCTGTACGCGGTCAACGATCTTATAAGCCTGCTCCTGCAGACGCTTCTGTACTTCCTTCGAAATCGTCAGCATCGGAGCCGCGCAGAAGGAGTCACCGGTATGAACGCCCATCGGGTCGATGTTCTCGATGAAGCATACGGTGATCATATTGCCTTCGCAGTCGCGGACAACCTCAAGCTCAAGCTCTTCCCAGCCGAGTACGGATTCCTCAACCAGAACCTGTCCGACAAGGCTTGCCTGAAGGCCTCTTGCGCAGACCGTCTTCAGCTCTTCCTTGTTGTATACGAGGCCGCCGCCGGCACCGCCCATCGTGTAAGCCGGACGGAGTACTACGGGGTATCCGAGGCGGTCGGCAATCTCAAGTGCCTCCTCAACGCTGTAGGATACCTCGCTTCTTGCCATCTCGATGCCGAGCTCGTTCATCGTGTTCTTGAACTCGATACGGTCCTCACCGCGCTCGATTGCGTCTACCTGAACACCGATGACTTTGACGTTGTATTTGTCGAGAACGCCTGCCTTATAGAGCTCACTCGAAAGGTTCAAACCGGACTGGCCGCCGAGGTTCGGAAGCAGGGCGTCCGGACGCTCCTTCGCGATAATCTGCTCGAGGCGCTCTACGTTAAGCGGCTCAATATAGGTAACATCGGCTGTCTCCGGGTCGGTCATGATGGTCGCCGGATTCGAATTCACCAGGACGATTTCATAGCCGAGCTTCTTCAGGGCTTTGCAGGCCTGCGTGCCGGAATAGTCAAATTCGCACGCCTGGCCGATAATGATCGGGCCGGAGCCGATGATCAGTACTTTGTGGATGTCTTCTCTCTTAGGCATTGCTTATATCCTCCATCTATTATTGTACAGTGTGATTACATAGAAACGGTTTCGGGCACAAAAAAACGGAATAGATAACTATTCCGTCAAATGAAAACAATACGCTTATTTACTTTTTCCAATGCCCCTATGCAGTTTTGCGAAGTCGTGTGTGTCACTTTTCCATCCTCCGAAATTGCATGGCCGTTTCAAGCCTGATTTAATATATCACAGGACCAAGGAAAAAAGCAAGAGAAAATTTCACGGATTTTGAAATATTATTCACACCCCGCGTAAAGGTCCGTAATATGCGCGTCCAGAAATTCCCCGCGGCGCTTAAGGCCTTCCTTAAACTGCGTTACGGCGGCCTCGTAATCCCGGTTTGTCACTCGGCATCGGATACCCAGGGCCGGTATTCCTTTCCCTCAAGGATATCCGCGATTCTTTCGCATGCGTGCCCGTCTCCGTAAGGATTGCACGCGTTTGACATACGCCTGTACTCGTCTTGGTTCCTAAGAAGCAGCTTGAAATTATTATAGATGACTTCTTCGTCCGTCCCCACCAATCGTAATGTGCCTGCTTTGAGTCCTTCCGGCCTTTCGGTCGTGTCCCGCATAACGAGAACCGGAACTCCGTAGCTCGGGCACTCCTCCTGAATCCCGCCGGAATCGGTCAGGCACAGGTAGGCTCTTGCCTCAAAATTATGGCAATCGGTAACCTCTATCGGTTCAATGATATGGATGCGGTCGCATCCGGTCAGTTCCTCTTCGGCAATCTTCCGTACCACGGGATTCATATGAATCGGGTACACCGCCTTGCAGTCGGGGTGTTCTTCAAGAACCCTCCGTATGGCCCGGAACATGTGATGCATCGGCTCTCCGAGGTTTTCCCTCCGGTGGGCGGTTATGAAGATCAGCTTACTGCCCTTGGCCCATTCAAGCTCCGGATGCGTGTAATCCTCCCGCACCGTATGCCGCATCGCATCGATGACCGTGTTGCCGGTAACGTAGACGGTCTCCGGCTTCTTGCCCTCTTTTATTAAGTTGTCCCTGCTTTTCGGGGTCGGCGCAAAACTGTATTGCGCGATGATGCCGACTGCTTCCCGGTTGAATTCCTCGGGAAACGGGCTGTAGATATCGTAGGTCTGCACTAGTCAACAAAAAGTAGACACTGTTTTCTGCTTTTATTCACGACTACCAGCCGTGATACTCTCTGTACTGTTTCGGCGTCAGATAATTCAATGAGTATGCAGGGCGTTCCTCGTTGAAGA
>JAEEGG010010413.1_pt1 | contig 20540 bp, 17 predicted proteins | sample 9134161 | NCBI WGS metagenome assembly JAEEGG01 (sample SAMN16246543, study PRJNA631951) | gut metagenome | biome: gut microbiome; feature: rumen; material: CR-attached | host: Bos | place: Iran: Karaj | collected 2018-10 | reverse complement strand
CAGAAGTGCGGCATCGATCTGCATCATTGGTTGGAAGGGTTCAAGGACACACCAGAATCAGTTCGCAAGACTGTAGAAACCATCAAAACGCACCCACTTGTTCCGAAGGATATCGTGGTGCGTGGCTTTATCATCGATTCTGAAACGGGAGCACTGGAAGAAATACCAACAGACTTATGATAGACTCTATCCCACTAGACATCGTCCTACAATACCTTGCTATCATCAATGTAGCAACTTTCTTCACCTATGGCTTAGACAAATGGAAGGCTAAGCGTTCCAAATGGCGTATCAGAGAGACAGCACTGTTGACGCTTGCTGTGCTTGGTGGCAGCATCGGAGCATGGTTGGGCATGAAAGTATGGCATCACAAGACGCAACACAAGAAATTCAAGTATGGTATTCCTGCCATTATCCTTGTGCAGGTCATAATCATTTGGTATTTCTTCTTTCGAAAATAATAAAAAAAGAAAAACGGAGAGCAAAACTCTCCGTTTTATCGTACCCAGACCCGGGGTCGAACCGGGATGGGTTGCCCCACTGGTGTTTGAGACCAGCGCGTCTACCGATTCCGCCATCTGGGCATTGCAGGAATGCGGGTGCAAAGATAAGGCTTTTTTCTGAAACGGCAATACTTTATGACAAAAAATAATAAAAAAGGAAATTTATCCTAAAAAGTTTTTTAATCATAAAAACATGATGTATATTAGCATAAATTTTAATGACTAAAGATTATTATGGGGAATAAAGATAATTTCTGTGTAATCATGTGTGGTGGTATAGGCAGCCGTTTTTGGCCTATCAGCCGCAAAACGCTCCCTAAGCAGTTCCTGGATTTCTTTGGTACAGGACGCTCTCTCTTACAACAAACTTTCGACAGATTTAATAAGGTCATACCTACGGAAAATATTTTTTTCGTAACCAACGAGGCGTATGCCGACCTTATCTGCGAACAATTGCCTGAGATCAGCAAGAACCAAATCTTGCTAGAACCTATGCGACGTAATACGGCTCCCTGTATTGCATGGGCTTCATATCACATAAGGGCCATCAACCCTAATGCCAACATTGTGGTGGCTCCAAGTGATCACTTGATTCTGAAGGAACAAGAGTTTCTGGAAGCTATCAGAAGCGGTCTGGAAATGGCAGCAACAACTGATAAACTTATCACATTGGGTATACGACCAAACCGTCCAGAAACGGGCTATGGCTATATTCAGATAGCTGAGCATGTGCGCGATAAGTATTATCGTGTTAAGACTTTCACGGAGAAACCAGAATTGGAGCTGGCGAAGGTCTTCTTGGAGAGCGGTGAGTTCTACTGGAACTCAGGTCTCTTTATGTGGAACGTGAACAGCATCATCACCGCCTTAGAGCAGGCACTACCTGAACTGACCAACAAGTTGGCCTCCAAGCCCGAAGTGTATGGCACTTCACAAGAACAAGCTTTCATCGACCTTATCTTCCCAGCTTGTCCAAATGTTTCCATAGACTATGGCGTGATGGAGAAAGCCGATAATGTCATCGTAGCATTAGGTGATTTTGGCTGGTCGGATCTGGGCACCTGGGGGTCTCTCTACGATTTGTCTCCTAAGGATAAGAAAGCTAATGTGGCGCTGAAAGGCAAGGCTTCTTTTCATAAAAGCAGTAATAATATAGTGGTAATGCCAAAAGATAAACTGGCGGTGATAGAAGATCTGGAAGGTTATCTGGTGGCAGAGAGCGACAATGTGCTACTGATTTGTAAGAAAGACAATGAGAGTGCCATCAGAAAATACGTGAACGATGTGCAGATTAAATTCGGAGACGAGTTTGTATAGTGAAAGATTAGGGTTTTGACAAAAAAAGAAGGTGGGATGTTGTTTCCCACCTTTTTTATTAGAGTTGTGCACGGATGGCCGCTGCAATCTTTTCCATCTCCTCAGCAGGGAGTGAAAGTTTCGGATTAGAAAGAATCAAATCTTTCTCAGTCTGCATAGGCACCAAATGAATATGTGCATGAGGCACTTCCAAACCTATCACCGTCATGCCTATTTTTTGGCAAGGATAATTTGCCTTAATGGCTTTTGCCACTTTTTTTGCAAACACCATCATGGCTCCTAATTCTTCATCTTCTATATCAAAAATGTAGTCTGTCGCATTTTTGGGGACAACCAATGTATGTCCTTTAGCTAATGGATTGATATCTAAAAATGCAAAAAAACGATCATTTTCTGCTACTTTGTAACAAGGTATTTCACCTTTTACTATTTTTGTAAATATTGTTTCCATATCTAACCTCTCTTTATATCTAATATTTCAAGTTCTAATTTTCCGGCAGGAACTGTGATTTCCACCTTTTCGCCTACAGTTTTTCCCAACAAACCTTTTGCTATCGGTGATTTTACAGATATCTTCAATGATTTGATATCCGCTTCTGTTTCCGGAACAATGGTATATGTCATCTCTTTTTTCATTTTCATATTCATCACTTTCACTACCGAAAACAATAAAACTTTTGAAGTATCCAGTTTTGACTCATCTAATACGCGAGCATTATTGACAAGTGCTTGCATTTTAGCGATTTTTGCTTCCAACAAACCTTGTTGTTCTTTGGCTGCATCATATTCTGCATTTTCACTCAAATCACCTTTATCTCTTGCTTCAGCTATCTGTTGCGAAATTCTTTTTCTTTCTACTGTTGTTAATTGATGCAATTCAGCTTTTAGGGCAGCTAACCCTTCTTCTGTATAATATCTTACGTCTTCCATAATTCTAAATCATGTTAAAACAATAGAGACGTCCTATAAAGGACGACTCTATTTTGTATGTTAATATGTAATAATTCTTATAGTATCAATCTAATTCCTATTCCATGGCAACCTTTATATTCTCTCGTAAAACGATAAGAATAGTCTATTGCTAAACGTGAACTCGGATTTACACTCTTCTTTGCCAATGGTGCCAGCAAAGATACACCTGCTGTCGGACCGGTAAAGTTAGAAGTAGATGTAGAAGCATTGAACATGCCTGCTTCAAATACATATCCGCCTCTTACTTGGAAATAGTCCATCAAGCTATATTCTATACCGAATGAAAATTGGTCTCTTGAATAAGCATTGGCAGTGAAAGAACCTGCCAAAGTCAAACGGTGTGCTGCAGTGGCTCTTGTTACACGTGCTTTGGTTCCGCTTTCGGTAGAAGATGTTGTTGATTTGCCGGCAAACAAGAAATCGTAAGAAAGACCTAATGCCAACAATGCCGGCATTTCTGATGCTTCTGACGGAGTGGACAAAGTATGCAAAATAGAATTTCTATCTGCTGCTCCGGTTCCTCTTATAGACATACCATTGCCTTTATAAGCCATTGGCAAACCGATGTTTTTCATAACAACGCCCAATTGGAATTGGTCGTTTCTACCTGCTACATATTGTACACCTGCATCTATTGCAAAACCTGTTGCACTTGCATTGGACATAGATTCGTTCACTATTCGAATGGTAACACCTGCATGAACAGCATCTGAGAATGATCTTGCATAAGATATGGCCAAATTCAAAGCTGTCCATTTATAGGTACCCATACCGCCTTCCGGTTGATCAACAGTTGTTTTTTCAATTTCCCCTGTTGACATGATGGCCGCTGTGACAGCAATGTTTCCTGCATAGCCGTCTTTGCTCAAAGCTTGTACTATACCAAATCCATTCATTTGCAATTTTGCTCCTACATTATACAATGTATTGCTATATGCCAATTCTGTTTTACGAGTAAATGCCATACCTGCCACGTTGGTAAAGGTTGCTTGAATGCCTTTTGTAGAAGATACGCCTACACCTCCCCAACCATTGGTTCCTGCCCATGGATTGACTAACAAATATCCGGCTGCTGCTTGTCCTAAACGGTCTTTGTTACCGGCTTGGGCATTTTGTGATGTAAACATCATTGCTGCTACTAATGTTACTGCCAATATTGCTCTGTATAACTTTTTCATACTTTCTTCTTTTTAATTGTTTAACACCAATATTTTATTAGAATGCGTTTACATCAAACGGACGTTGAATACATAAGAACTTGACAGTTTTTTCAAAATTGTATTCGTTATCTCTGATATGAATCAAATACATACCGCTGGCAACTGGAATGTTGGCAGAATTCTTCAAATCCCACTCTAAATATGTAGTACCATCATCCGGTTTGTTGAATGAACGAACTAACGCTCCTTCTAATGTAAATATCTTAATCTTACAACTCTTTGGCAAGTTCACTATCTTCACTCTTGTATCTACTTGTGAATTTTCATAACCTCCAAATGCAACTCCATAATATGGATTTGGAACTACATAGATAGAATCCATGTGGGTTTCCACTACATCACGTTGGTTATATTGTGTTGCTATATTCTTTGTAGTAAACTTGTACAATGGCAAGTTGTTATTGGTAGGATTAGTAACACCTGTATTTTCTGTTGACGACCATTTTTGATATGGACGACTTACTCGGATAGATATCTTCATAGAAGAACCTTTTGGCATCCAAGTATTGATATCGCCTTCTTTACCCATTGTCATTGGAATGGCTGTCCACATAGCATTTTTGTACAAGTAATTCTTTCTAATATTTCTTTGATTACCTGCTGCCATGCCTTCTATAGCCTTTAATTCACTATATAACCATGCTCCTTCATCGTAGGCCGGACATACACGTGCAGCTGCTACATTTTCTACTGTATAAGAATTGATAGCTCTGTCTTTGTACAAATCTCTATGTCCCATGATATAAATGTAGTGACCACCACTAACATTATAGCCTACACCGGAGTTGTAAGAGACTGCATAACCCGGATTGAATATCATATCGGTTCCGTTGTATTCACCTCCACCAATACGAGAATCTTCACCAAACATTATGTTCAATCTTTCACCTGTTTCTACACAGATTGCATAACCCGGGAACCAACTCATACCATAACCTGTTCCATCCGGATTTCCTTGTTTGTCAACAGATGGACTCTTACGCAAATTGTGACGTTTTGCATGACCGATAGTGGCTGTTGAGTCAGTACCGATTTCAACAACAGGACATCTTGTCCACAAGTTGGTATCTGATGTGAATACTATATCCACACTATACAATTCCGTCATTAATGGATAGGTGGTTTGGAATGCGGATGCATTGACTCTTACACTATCCAAAGGATTGCCATAGGCATCTTGATATTCCGGTGATTCAAAACCATAGCCCGGACCATTGTCATAAACAGATGCCAATGCATAAGGTGCCCAACCTGCACCAAGGATAGACTCAAATTGTTTGTTTTTATCCATCCAACAAGTATAGGTAGATGCTCCTCCGTTGGTAACACCTGAACCATCAGAATTGGTTAATTTAATATAATAATCTTCTTGACGTGCTTGTTCGTATATTTGAGTATTCAAAGCCCAGTCACCTGAACGAGTTTGACCGGCACGTATCCAATTATAAATGCCTTCACTTCCTTGATCGGCAAAGAACATCAATCCAACAGAGCCATTAGTTTCTTGAGAAGCTGATATGTAATCAACTGAAGAATACAAATAATATGCACTTCTGCTATCAGGATTGATATAATCTGCCAACGGAGTATATTTAGCATTATAGATAGTAATTGAAATACCTAAATCTAAGAACAATTGTTCATTTAATACCGAAATAGATTGTTCTGCATCAATAATGGTATCTACTCCTTCTGCAGTTGTATATTCCAATTGCCATTTTGTATCATCGGTTACGGCATTGGTTGAACTATCCGGATTGTAGAATCTTACCATATAGTCTGAACCTACAACTTGTAATGGGTCTACAACTTTTACACCGATAGGACCGGCATTGATTTCAAATACCAAACTGTCTGCTCTGCCGTTTGCCAAGATTTCTTCTATGGTTGCTTGTGTCAATTTCAAAGCGTTACCGCCATTACCTTGTCCTTCCAATTGGGTTATTTGCGGTTGAGTGCCATAAACTGAGTTAGCAATTGTACCATTTTCTTCTATAGCATTCTTGTGAGGAATAACGGTATAACATTTTACATTCTTGTTACCTGCCAAATAAGGAGTTTTTTGTCCGAACAAACCATCCGGATTGTCTGAACTTGTTCCATAAGTTTCATAATTATTATATGCGTATGCTATCGCCATATAATAATATTTTTGATGATTTACCAAATCTGCACCGAATAAGTCGGTTGTAATTTCAAAACTATGTGCAATACCTGCATCTGCACCTTCTACCATTGATATTGGAACTTCGGTAGCTACGGCAGCGTCGTACACATAGTTGATAAGTGTTGCTACACCATTTTTGATATCACATTGGTAAACCAAACGAGCTTTGCTATTATCTCTCAATTCAGCTGCACCTACTGTTCCGTCCACCAATTGATATACCTGATATCCTTCAAATACATAATGATCGTTATATTCTATGGTATCTGATGTTGCAATAGCAACTGTTATACCGGAATCTTTTACTATATAATCTAATGTATAAGTACCTGTTGCAGCATCCCAAATGGTATCTACGCCTACAACAACTTGAATGGTATCAACTCTTGTATCTATTGAACTTTTCACTCTATAGTTAGGTATAGAAGGATCTTCTTCACTATATTGTTCTTTATAGTTGTTGGAAGAAACTGAATTGGTCAAATAGCATATCAATTTTTTATCTGTTTCTTGGAATACCAAGTCCGGAGCATCGGGACCATCCACCACTTTGAAACAGCTTTCAAACAAAGTTTGAGCTTTGTCATCGGCAGCTTTCAATAGTAATACTGATGCCCAAGGAGTTCCTGTAGCTCTTGCCCATGGAATACCGACTGTAATATAGTTGATAGAACCTGCTTTCAATGTGAAAGGTCCTGCAGATTGCATAAAACGACGGTCATTAGGGCTGTTGCCGACTTCTTCTTCTGTCCAAAGAATGCCGGGATCGATACCATTGGTACCCCAATTACACGGGTCGGTTTCGCCGGGGAACATAAAGTCGCATTGAGGAGCACCTGTTCCTGTTTGGCTATAGTGACCATTGGCACCATAACGCATTGGCGTATTATCTTTCCAAATACCTCTCAACATATTGTAATAGTCAACTGCTACACTCGGGTCACCGATATTGGAGTTGTCGTTGTTGTGATATACAAAACGTCTCATACCGAAACGTTCGTTATCGGCAATACCATCACCAAAGTTAACACCATTGATAGCTTCGGCTTTTACCGGAACCATAGCTGTTGTATCTTCCCATTGTCCGGTTGCTGAATCTAATCTTAAATGCCATGTAAACTCTCTCAAATTGTTGTTGGCAGTTACAATTTCGCAAACATTGCCATAATTAACTGAGAAAGATGGTCCATAGTAATTGTCGCCTTTGTAAGACGGGTTGTCATAACCATCGGCATCCAAATAAGGTCCTTGGAAGAAATCGACACCTACTGCAGGAGGATTGGCACCATATTCTGTATTCAAACCATTACCGTCAACGGCTGTTCCGTTGTAGCAATATCCCAAACCTCTTTCTACATCACAACCTACATAGTCATCTTTTGCATATCCCAAATCAGGGTCAACCCATTGGCTGAAATAAGTTTCTGTCAATTCATAAGTAGAACGGTTGATGATTTCGTAAGAATAGAATGTCATATTATTCAATTCATCGGTAGTGGCAAATCCGAATGCTTGAGCTCTAATTTCCAAACCGATAGGAGAACCTTTACTTTCTGTATGAGCGGCACCTTTATCATTGAAAATCCACCATAGAGTAGCATCGCCTTTCAAAACTTGGTCTGCCATAATACCTCCGCTTGAGATATTATTTTGTGTTTCCATAGTTTGCGGCAATCTGTTGGCAGCTGCCAATGCTCTGTTGGCATCTGTCCACGGACACAAAGCATTGTCGAAATCATAATATGGATAATCACCGTTTTCCGGATTATAACTTCCATCTCCGTCAACATCCACGTATGGTGCAATATACCAACTTTGTTTTGTATTTCCGTCTATCGGGTTACCCGGCCAATCTTTAATTTCTTTTGGCATAGAGTAACCGGCAATATTGAAACTATCTCTATGATTTCTTGCCATTACTTTTGTCATGTAGAAGTGTTTGTCGTACATGGAGCAAGTGGCCTGATCGATAGTTGCATCATTCAATACCAATGGTCCCGGCCAGAAGTCGTTACCTATTTGTTTGAATCGCAATGCTGCCAACTTCAACTGACCGGCAACGTCCATACCACCAATCCACAATGCTGCTGCAAACATAGAAGCTGCATTGCCTGATGCCGGAATAAAATATTGTGCTTTGCTACTATTAAACCACATAGAACCACTCGTTTCTATGTAGGCTCTTACATTGTTAACACTCAACTGGCTTGATCCGGATGCCGGGACACAGTCTGCAGCTTTTCTGCCCACACTTGCTTTATGAACAGGATCGCCTACATAAAGTTCTGCACTAGCAATGCTCATGCCCAACAACGAGGTCGCCATCACAATACTAAATACTTTTACTATATTTTTCATTATTCTATTTTTTTTCTTATTTAACAATCCTACTAGAAACTAAATTGTACACCTAATTCTGCTGTCATTGGAGAACCATAAGCATTCACCCCTTGCATACGAATGGTATAATAATCGATGAATGATTGTACATTCTCTTGTGAAGCAATATATTTTTGATAATCGCTTGCTGTTAAGAAACCATCATCAATCGGACTGCCTGTGTATGAATAAACTGATCTAATTTTCTTGAGTCCGAATAAGTTCATCATAGCTACATAAACACGCAAATATCCCGGTTTTGCTTTCTTCACGTCGTCAGCTTTTCTTAAATTGAAAATGAAATCTTTCCATACTTGTAAGTTGCAGTCAACAACCCATGGCATACGAGAACCGTTGATAGCACCTTCTACACTACGGCTACCTTGACCAACGATGGTTGAATAAGCTACACTTGAACGTGTGTATGGCAAACCGCTACCCACACCTAAATTCAAACTTACACCTGCACCTTGCAACCATTTAATTTCTACAGAACGGCTACCGTCTTTGGTTGCTTTGGTAGTTTTTGGACCATTATATTGCGGACCAAAACCAAATGAATATTCAAGATTTAATTGAATTTTGTGTCTTTGGTCATAATCCAATACTGTCAACGTACGCAAGTTAGGTTGACCGGAACGAATCAATGCCAATGTAGAAGTTGCATCTGAACCGGTTCCTTTTGCAAATTGGATGGTATAACTTGCTCTAAAAGAAATGTTCTTTACTTTACGCATTGTCAATCCTAATAAGAAACCTTGTACGGTACCAAAGTCCATATTGGTATAAGAATAGTAACTTACCGGATATGCTTGGTTGTAGTGATAAACAACTATTTGGTCACGTTTTTCACTATAGTATGCTTTGAATTCAACTTTCAAATTTTTGGAAATTCCTTGTTGGAAACCAACTTCGTAATCCACACTTCTTTCAGGTTTCAATCCCGGATTGGAGAATGTGCTTGAAGATCCTGCATATTTTTCAAAGTATAAATAAGAAAGCGGATTAAATCTTTGTGATGCAGTGTTGGTTACAATATTGTAACTTGCAGAGAATACTGAACTTTCACCTACTACAAATGAGAATGAAATACGAGGAGAAAGGGTGATACCGCCATTTTTGAAGGTAGGAGTATAGTCTGCAAATGCTTTATAGTTTACTTTGGATACATCTGATGGTCCCGGAGTTTCTTTCAACAACGGCATCAAATTGGTTTGACCTGCTGCGGATGCCAATGTTGCAGCATCTGTTACCTCGTTTCCTTGTGCATCATACCATGTCAAACCACTTCTAAATGCGGTAATTTCCACATCTGATGTAGCAGTTGCATCTTGTACATATATATAATAGTTGTCGCTATTATTCATAAAGTCGGGAATGTAGGTTTCGCTAGAGATAAATCCTGCTGCTTGTGCTTCTTTTACTGTATAAGCCTCTCTATACAAGAACATATCTTTTACGTAAGGTTGGTTGTTGTCGAAGATATCCAAACGCAAACCTAAACTGAAATACAAACTCTTGATGGCAAATTTATCTTGAATATAAGCTGCCATACGGATAGGTTTGGAAGCACCTATTACCGAGAAATCTCTCTTGGAACTTGGATCGCCTTCGTTGAACCAATCTTGCAAGCTGGCCATGGTAATACCTTTGTTGGTCATATGTTTACCGGTATAATCATAACCGTAGAAAGAAACTATATTGTTACCATTGTGGAACAATTCTTCTGCTGAGAACATATCCAATGAATACATGGAAGGATCGTAAGCATCTATATCTATCCATTCATTGTCAGCGGCTCCCAATTTTGTTCTTATAGATTTGTCAAAAGTAGTTTGAGCCTCTACACTGACATATCTGTTATAATCTACTGTATCTATCATATTGCCATACTCATCTTCGTAGAAAATCGGATGTTCTTTATCCAACTCTTGGATATGAGAATTGGTTTGGTCTCTCATCAATGTCCACAAACCTACCGGACTGATTGACCAACTACGAGAAGTTGTTTGTATATATTCAAAACCGAATTCTATGTTATGGTCTTTACCTTCACGACCTTTGATATCGAATGATACCATTGCTTTTGCACCTATACGATCGGAAGAAGAACGACCATTGCCATTGTAAGGAAGTCCCGGAGCTGTAAACAAACCATAAGAAGATTGGTCAGGAAATTCTCCATTGAGCAAACCTTTATAAGTTTGAATATATTCATCATTAACCATACGACCGTTTGCACGCTCATAGGCTCCCAATGTATATTGTGCCAAAGCAGCATTTTGGGTTCCCGGAGTAAAATCTACATTAGATATATAATATGTTGACAAAGCATTGGTGGTAATAGGAGTTCCGTCTTCCAATTCCACTTCTGCTGTTTCATAATATTTTGACATGGTATGTTCATATTTTCCAACATAACCATAATCAAACAAATTGTCTTTATGAATATGACTATAAGAATGACTTCTTGATTGAACATAATATGCTTGCAAACGATAGAAAGCATTTTGTATTTTTGATTTTTCTGCAGATTCGAAACGCTGGGTAAAACGGGCATTAGCGTTCCAAGATATGCTTTGAGACATTCCGTTGTTTGCTGAATTAAATAATGTATTAGAGAAATTGAAACTACGTCCTTTAGAGTAAGAAACATTTCCCGAAAACATTAAGTCTATATTTTTAGAAGTACGGATATCCAATTTTGCTGCCAACATGCCACCATATGACCATGCATTTTGCAAACGACGTCCTTTCTTTTCTTGCAAAGAAAGAATATTGTTTTCTTCGTAGAAAGTAATATAGTTGGTATTCATGGCTACGGCTGCAGAGGAAGAACCTTCTACTCCACGTAATGGGTTGGCTATCAAATAATCTATTGTTTCTTGACTGGCTCTATAAGTACCGCCTCTTACTGCACCACCGGTAGAATAAGATGCTTCACCGGAAAGTAGGAAACCTACCAATGGAGTGCCGTCTTTTTTCAATGCCAACGGACCTGCCACATCGAATCTTAAACCAAAATCATTGTAGCCGTCTATACTTCCGTATACGTCAACACTTCCGTGATATTCACGAGAAATACCTTTGGTTTCGATTTCTACTACTGATGTTGCATCACCATATTTTGCAGGAAGAGCTCCCATCAATAGGGCCATTTCACCAATAGCTCCTTGAGGAACACTGGAAGTTTTTACACCATCAACATAATAGGCTGTTTGTCCGTCACGATTACCACGAACGTTCATACTTCCGCCTGAACCTACGGTAACACCCGACATGGTTGACAAAACACTCGATACAGACTTTCCTGCCATGTTTTTCATTTCATCGGCAGACACACGATCTTCTGTAACGGTTTGGTCTTGTTGGAACAAAGGACGTTCTGCAACAACCTTTACTTCACCCTTGGTGATAGCAGATGAACTTAATGTTACAGGTTGGATTTTTGTTTGACTACCACGAACTTCCAAACCTTCAAGTGTAAATTTGGCATAACCCATACATGATACAATAAGGTCATACTTGCCGGATTGGATGGGCTTTAAGGTATATTGACCATCTTCATCTGTAACTGCTCCCAATATCAAAACGCCTTCTTGCATTAATTGCACATTAGCGAATTCGATGGGAGTTTTTCCATCTGTTTCGGTAACTTTTCCTTTAATTGTAGCATTCTGCCCGTAAGTGATACTACCCGTAAGTAACACTATTACAAGTGTAAATAGTACTTTTCTTAACATATTCATAAATATTAAATCAATTACTTTTTGAATTTTCAAAAGTATCATTTATTTCAATATAAAACGCTATTTTCTGCAAAAAAAACTTATTGAAAACAAATATCGTTCTGTTTTTCAAAACAATAAAAAATTTTCAACATAGATATCAACCGATTTTGTTAAAAACTCAGCCTAATCGGGTACACAAGTTTTTTTATACCTGCCCCTCAGACCTTTTTGGCGGTATTTTTTCTTCTGCTGACGCAATTCTTTTTTGATACGTTTTCTGGTATCTTTTGACTGGTTGTTTAAATGCTGTTTGAAGGCTTTTTTATAGGCTCGGTAGCCTTCTCTGCGTTGCTGTTCTTTTTTCTTGGCTAATTCTATTTGTGCCTTTTCCACTTCTGTCCGGCACGACGGCAAAGTCGCTGCCAGCCAACATCCGCACAGACACCATATAAGCCAATATTTCACCTTATAACTAGCCGTTTTTTTTATCTTCGCCATGGATTATGTTTTTCGTTTTTCTTTCTTCGCTGCCGGAAACAATACATTGTTGAGTATCAATCTATAACCTTCTGAATTAGGATATAAATTCAAGTCTGTCGGAGGATCGCCGACAAAATGCTGATAATCTTCCGGATCGTGACCGCCTAAAAAGGTAAATGTTCCCTTTCCGTATTCGCCATGTATATATTTCACTTCGTCAAAGGCTTTGTTTTCTCCAAGAATGACCACATTGGGTTTTACTTTGTCTTTTCTAAAAGCCGTTGTCTGTCCCATAAATCCCCTTATCACCTGATAGTGATTCTGACAGAGCATGGTCGGCACAGGGTCCCACTTGGCGGAAAAATCAAACAAAGTGAAAAAATCGTTGTTTTGATTGAGCATGTGCTGTGAAGGATCGATGTCGATATCCGATACCTCGTATTCATAAGGGTTGGTGGAAATTTTGAAATTATAAAAGGCAAAAGTTTTGGTAAAGTCTAATTTTGATTGGGCGTCTTTATCCATCGGGTCGCCGTCGAAAGGGGAATCACAAATATCCACTCCTTCTGCCGCCAAGGCGATATCGTAACTATCGGGTGCCGAACACATGGCAAACATAAATCCGCCACCTGCCACAAAATCCTTTATCTTTTTTGCCACTGCCAATTTCAACTGCGAAACCTTCGAAAAACCCAACTTGTGTGCCGTTGCCTCTTGTTGTTTCACATCTTCTTTGTACCATTGGGCACTATGATAATTTCGCCAAAATTTTCCATATTGACCGGTAAAATCTTCGTGATGCAGATGCAGCCAGTCATAAGTCGGCAATATGCCCCCTATCACCTCTTCGTCGTAAACTACATCATAGGAAATTTCGGCATAGGTGAGCACCAAGGTTACCGCATCGTCCCATGGCAATTTGTTTTTGGGAGAATAGACGGCAATTTTGGGGGCCTTGTTGAGTTTCACCTCGTTCATATTCACATCCGACTGGGCAATTTCCTGCAAAATGGCAGCCGCCTGCACATCTGTTATCACCTGACAAGCCACCTCACGAATATTGCATTCGTTGACAAATTTTTCGTTGTAAGTAAATAGAAAACTTCCACCTCGGTAATTCAACAGCCAGCTTACTTCCACATCTTGCTTGAGCAGCCAGTAGGCTATGCCGTAGGCTTTGAGGTGATTGGTTTGACTTTTGTCCATGGGTATCAAAATAGAACTACCCAAGACCATTTGTAAAGAAAAAAGAAAGGCGACTACACAAAACATCGCCTTTTTCATTTTACAAAACATGCTATTTATTTATTTTGCATGGGACTTTTCGTTTTCTCCGGGTATTCTGCTTCTTCTTTCGGTTTTACATTTCCTTTGATATGCAATTCCACTTTGGAATTGACTTCTGCATTGGAAATCACTGTTATTTTTTTGTTGATGACACCTATTCTTTTGGTATCGTATTTCACACCGATAGTGGCAGTTTTGCCGGGCATAATAGCCTCTTTGGGCCATGTAGGAACAGTACAACCGCAACTTGAATATACATTGCTCAATACCAAGGGCTCTTTGCCGGTATTTTTGAATTTGAATTCACAAGTACCGTCTTCGCCGACAAAGATAGTACCATAATCGTATTCCAATGCGGTAAATGTTATTTCCGGAGCCTTGCTCTTTTTGGTTTTAGCGGGAGCCTCTTGTGCGTAAGTCTGCATAGAAAAACCCATTACCAAACAAATTCCTAATAATGACAATAATTTTTTCATTTTTATCTCCTTTTTATTTTTCTATTACTATACCTTCAATTTTGATAGTTTCCTGCTTATTGGATGCGTTGGAATAGATGGCTATAGTCTTTTTGAAAGGACCTTCTTCGGTAGCATTATAAGTAATTTTCAACACACCCGATTTGCCCGGGGCAAATGGTTCTTCCGGCCAGTCGATAGTTGTACATCCGCAATTGGTATATACTTCGTAGATGGCTAAGGTACGCTTGCCGGTGTTGGTGAATTTTACTTCCATGGTTTTGGAATCACCTTTGGCAATTTCTTTGAAATTTACTTCGTTGGTTGCCAACGACATATATGCTTTGTCGGACGATTGTGCCGAAGTGGCAGTTGTCTTTGACTGACCAAGGGCAACCACCACTATCACCATACTGACTATAGTCAACAATATTTTTCTCATTTTCTTTTGTTTTTGATTCTTTTTGATATTCTTGCAAAAAAGATACCAAACCTATAACAAGTCGGGATTTACTTTCTCAAATTTGTAACCGAACTCCGGCAAATACGGATTTCCCAATATATTTTTCAAGAAATCTACATAGACATCTGTAAAAGTAAATTCGTCAGTGTTGTAATAAGCATTTTGCAAAGGACGGTTGCCGATAGATCCCATATCTATTGTATCGGTATTGTATTCTTCCAATTGATCGATAGGCACTATCTTGGTCATCACCGGCATTTTGCCGTAATCTTCTCTGATCAACAAATCCAATACTTTGTCTGCCAAAGTGGAAGTGAGCAAACGGTCGTATTCGCAGCAATAGCCCGATCTCGGATAATAACCCGATATTTGAGAACGGGCGGAAATTCCCAAACGATTGGTGATTTCTGATGCTATCACGCCGCTGATGCCGCCGAAACGAGGATGTCCGTATTCGTCTTTTTCACTGCTTGCATACACCATGCCTAATTGTTGGGCATTGTCGTCCCACCAACGCACGCCTTCTGAAACGGCTATAACAAGATTTTTCTTTTCTTTGTAAAGCAATTTCACCTGCTCGAAAAATCTTTCTTTTCTTTCACTGGTCATTTCATATTCAGGTACCAATGCCAATTCTGCACCACCGAAGATAGCACTTCCTGTCAGCCAGCCGGCATCGCGTCCCATCACTTCCAATACCATAATTCTTTGGTGTGATTCGTTGGTAGAACGCAAATGACGAGCCATTTCGCTTACCCGTTTAGCGGCAGAAGGATAGCCCGGACATAGCACTGCTTCAATGGCTTTGCCTTGATAATAGTGCATGGTTCTGGTTCTTAAATCATTGTCGATAGTTTTCGGGAAACCTATCACCGGAATGCCGCATCTTTCGTACAAACGTTTGGCGGCACCATTGGTATCGTCACCACCGATAGTGATTAAAACATCTATCTTGTATCTTTTCAGATTTTCGATAATTTGAGGTACTCTGTCTTCCGGATTTTTTTCCGACGGGAAGGGATTGGTACGGCTGGAACATAAAGCCGTTCCGCCATAAATGCCATTGTAGGGTTGGTTGGTCAAATCGACCATATCGCCTTCTCCCAACAAGCCTTTCCAGCCTTGGCGAATACCATAGACTTTGAAACCGAGTATCAAAGCACGGTTGCGGATGTTTTCTATACTGGAGTTAATGGCGGGAGTATCGCCTCCGCCTGACAATATTGCTACTGTTTTGCCTTTAAAAATTTTGTCCTTATTCATAGTTTATCTTTTTTAAATTTCTACTCGATTATTCTATTTTTAACGAAATATTTTCTTTTTTAGTTTGCTCTTTCCCAATAAATGGTTTTCCCGAAGGCCGGCAACCCGATATAGCAGCGGGCTTGGTATTTACCCGGGCCGGTTTTGGAAATTTTCACTTTGATAGACCTGTCTCGTGCATCACTGCGAATTTCTCCGTTGACCCATTCTTTGGTCTTTTTGTCGAATACCAATTTGGTAATGGTTATCAAAGTGGCCACTTTGCCGTCTTTGGCCGATTCGCTGTCGGCACCTTTGGGCACTGCCATTCTGCCTTCGTATTCTCCTTTTACGTTTTTGGTAAAAGTCATAAACATTTCTTTGCCGGCTTTTTCCAATTTTTCATCTATCAGTTTGTATTTGCCCAATATGTCGTCACCCACTTGCGCAAAGGAACTCTTCAGCATGAAAAACAATATCACCAATATGAAATTAAACCGCATTTTCTTTCCTTTATTGATAAATTTCTTTTTTGAAAGCCTTCAAAGTATTGATGAGCAATCCCACAATGGTCATAGGACCTACGCCGCCGGGCACGGGAGTGATAAACTCGCATTTTGGTGCCACCTCGTCGTATTTTACGTCTCCGGCGAGTCTGAAGCCGGATTTTTTAGTGGCATCGGGCACTCTGTGTATGCCTACATCTATCACCGTGGCACCGTCTTTTACATAGTCGGCTGTTATCATCTCGCATTGACCGATGGCTGCCACCAAGATATCTGCCTGACGGCAAATTTCTTTCAAATTGGCAGTCTTGCTATGGCAAAGTGTTACCGTACAATTGGCATGAGCATGATTTCTTGACAAGAGTATGGCGGCGGGCGTACCCACTATATTGCTTCTGCCAAGCACCACACAATGTTTGCCGACAGTTTCCACATTGGAACGCTCCAACAGCAATTGTATGCCCATAGGTGTTGCCGGCAGATAGGATGCTTGTCCTAACACCATTTTGCCGACATTGACAGGATGAAATCCGTCTACATCTTTTCGCGGGTCGATGGTGGCAATCACCTTGTTGACATCGATTTGTTTCGGCAAGGGCAACTGCACTATCAAACCGTCTATTTCGTCGTCTTGGTTAATGAATTCTATGGTTTTTATCAACTCGCTTTCGGAAATATTTTCCGGCAGTTTATACACCGAAGAGCAGATGCCGATTTCGGCACAAGATTTTTCTTTGTTGGCTACATAGGTTTCGCTGGCGGGGTCGTTGCCGACCAAAATAGCTGCCAAATGCGGAGTACGACCTGCCTGGCTGCGGAGTTGTTGCACTTCGGCTGCCAATTCCGCCTTGATTTGATTTGCAATTAGTTTACCGTCTATTATATTCATAGTCTATATTTATCTCAAATTGTTTTTCATATTTTGCATCAGTTGTCTGCCTCCGCCCGTTGCCACCATTTTCATCACCTTGCGGGTGCCTTCAAACTGCTTCAACAAGCGATTAACTTCCTGAATGGAGGTGCCGCTGCCTTCGGCGATACGCTTACGACGGCTTCCGTTGAGGACTTCAGGATGCTCTTTTTCGTAAGGTGTCATGGAATTGATGATAGCCTCTATGCTTTTGAAAGCATTTTCGTCTATATCCATGTTGTCGGCCATTTTGCCCATGCCCGGCAACATGCCCATTAGATTTTTCATATTGCCCATTTTCTTTATCTGCTGCAACTGGTTGTAGAAATCGTTGAAATTGAACTGATTTTTTGCCAATTTTTTCTGCAGTTTGCGGGCTTCTTCCTCATCGTATTGCTCTTGGGCTTTTTCCACAAAGCCGACTATATCGCCCATGCCCAAAATTCTATCTGCCATTCTGGAAGGATAGAATTCGTCCAAGTCTTCTATTTTTTCGCCGATACCGATAAATTTGATAGGCTTTTGCACCACATAGCGAATTGTCAATGCGGCACCGCCACGGGTGTCACCATCCAACTTGGTAAGTATAACTCCGTCAAAATTCAATTTGTCGTTGAAGGCTTTGGCGGTATTGACAGCATCCTGACCTGTCATGGCATCCACTACAAAGAGTATTTCGTGCGGTTGGACAGCGTCTTTGATGTTGCCGATTTCGTTCATCATTTCTTCATCTACCGCCAAACGACCGGCAGTATCGATAATAACAGCGGTATAGCCGTATTCTTTGGCATAGGCGACGCCCTTTTTTGCCAAGTCAACCGGCTTTTGGTTGCCTTCTTCGGTGAAGACATCCACTTGAATTTGCCCTCCAAGCACCTTCAATTGTTCTATAGCAGCAGGACGATAAACGTCTCCGGCCACCAACAAGACTTTTTTCTGCTTTTTGGTTTTCAGATAGTGTGCCAATTTGGCACTGTGGGTGGTTTTACCGGAACCCTGCAAACCTGCCATCAAGATAATGCTCGGATTGGCTTTTATATTCAATGCGGCATGCTCGCTGCCCATCAATGTCGTCAATTCGTCATGGACAATTTTTACCATCAACTGACCCGGCGACACGGCCGTGAGGACATGCTGTCCCAAAGCTTTCTGCTTGATGGTGTCGGTGAGTTCTTTGGCAATTTTGTAGCTGACATCGGCATCCAGCAATGCTTTCCGCACCGCCTTCATGGTTTCGGCTACATTTATTTCTGTTATCCGTCCTTGTCCTTTCAGGACTTTGAACGCTCTTTCTAGATTGTCTGTCAGTGATTGAAACATAAAAAAATTTTTCTCAATAAAATAAATTGCAAAGATATAATTTTTTCATGACAATTTATTCATTATCATCAACAATTTTTTATCGTCCTATACCTACAAGCGTTCCATGTCTAATAAGCTTTGTTTGCGTGGCAAACCATAGGCATAGCCGGTGAGTGCTCCGCCGGCTCCGACAACACGATGACAAGGCACTATAATGGCAATGGGATTGCGATGCAGGGCTTGACCGACCGCTTGTGCCGAACGACAGCCGACACGCTGTGCCAAACTGCCATAAGTAAGTGTTTTTCCGTAAGTAATTTTCAGTAGTTCCTGCCATACTCTTTGTTGAAAAGGAGTCCCTTGCAAGTGCAAAGGCGGCAGAAAATCAGGTTGTTGACCGTTGAAATAAAGGTCAAGCCAACGAATTGTCTGCTCCAAAGCAGGAGGAAGTTTGGCGGAAGATATAGCGGTAGATTCGTCTATAAAACGCAAATGCGTCAATGCTTGTTCAGTTCCTGTCAGCAAGATAGTACCGAGCGGAGACCGATAGCAGACAGAAAAACGCACATCTTGGCTATTCAAAGTTGTTTTCATCCGTACTTGATAGAAAGCGAGCGTCCTTTTAGAAAGCTACTGCCTCCCAGCCAAAGTCTTGATAATAATGTACGTTGAGATTGTGTTGACGGACATATTCCTTCATTTGCTCCTTGCGGACAGCCTCGCGAACAGATTCGCTGGCGTGGATATTTTGATAGATGTCGAAATAAGTGCCGAAAATACGTTTGGCGCTGGCTTCGTTGCCGGCACCGTCTTCGGTTTGCTCAAACGAGGTTACCGTATATTTTCCATCTTGTTTGTTCAATGTCATCAAGCCGGAATGGTTGCCGCCGGAAACACACTTCAAGGTGTCACCGGTTTGCTGATACCAAAACACCCAAAAGTCGCCCATAAAGAGTTCGTCTTCTTCATGCACCATCATTAATACAGGAATACAAATCTCCCCTTTTTGATATTGCTCACCTATTTCTTTTACTAAATAGTCGCTAATGGCTTGTCGCACGAGCTGCTCTTCCTTGTTGATGGCAATATGACGAATGCAGTCGGCCTTATGTCCGTCGAAATCCGACATGAGCCATTGTCCGTTCACCTTCTCCATATAGAGTTGATGTTCCTCAACGTCGGTTGTTTCATCAAAGGAACCGTCTTCCCATTTTTGGCGTACCTTGATAGTTGCCACGGCATGGCTGTCATCGGTTTGCTCCACACCTGCCACCTCATAATCGGCAATTGTTCCGCCATTGCCGGTTACGAAATAATACAGCCACTCGTGATCCATGGCTTCAAACTCCGGCAGATAATGAAACATGGTGTCCAAAACGGAATAAAAATCTTCCGTCATGTAGTCTTTCGACTTTTCCAACAATTCGTGGTCAGGAATGTACTGGCACAATTCGGCAGCACGTTCTTTCAGTTGTTTTTCTTTGTTGCCGCATGCCACACATAAAAGGGCGGCGAAAGTGATGATGATAATTTTTTTCATATTTGCAATGTTTTTTTGTTGACAATTATATTTCTTTGTATTTGCAAAGGTAGATAAATTAATGCT